>Ga0272441_10000854_pt1 | contig 66988 bp, 52 predicted proteins | sample SSMProp6N_FD_193582 | JGI IMG/M metagenome (GOLD analysis project Ga0272441, IMG submission 193582) | Marine sediment archaeal communities from Little Sippewissett salt marsh, Falmouth, MA, United States - SSM-Prop-6N | ecosystem: Environmental > Aquatic > Marine > Wetlands > Sediment ... | reverse complement strand
CCCCCCCCACGGCGCGCGCGCATTGGTAATGATTCCGTACAATCGACTTAAATAGATCAGCGGTACGTATTCGTTTCGAAATTTATACAGTTGCTGGTCCGTTCCAAAATTTTTGATTCGTTTCGGATTGAATCGTTCGGAGCCGACGACCCCCCAGACAGGAATCAGAAACGAGCGTAAGTCGCATTTCAGGTGCAATGAATGCGTCAGCGCGTATGTCAGCGGGAGAGAAAGCCGGAATGTAGTGCCTTTCCCCGGCTGTGTCTGCACGTGGATCGTTCCCCCGAGGCGTTCCACCTGTGTTTTTACGACGTCCATCCCCACGCCTCTTCCGGATAGGGTCGTGACCGATTCGGCGGTTGAAAATCCCGGACGGCAGATGAACTCCAGCAAGGTGTCGCTGTCCAGCGCGTCGCCCGGTTTGAGAAGTTCTTTTGAGACGGCCAGAGAGTGAATTTTTTCAACGTCAAGCCCTCTGCCGTCGTCGCTGATTTCGACAAAAATTTTTCCGCCTTTCTGGTATGCCCGAAATTCAATTACCCCCTCGGCCGGTTTGCCGGCGGCCGTTCGCTCCCCGGGGGGTTCGATGCCGTGATCCACGCAGTTTCGTACAATATGTTTGAGTGGATCGGTGATGGCTTCGATAATTTCCTTGTCCAGTTCCGTGTCCACACCTGACAGGCGGACCGTGATCTGCTTGTTTTGATCACAGGCCGTATCCCGGGCGATTCGCTGATACCTTCGAAATGTGCCTTCAAGCGGAAACATCCTGACGCTGGTCACGCGTTGTTGAAATTCATGATTGACCTTTAGCAGGTTTTCCAGTTCCTGTTGAAAATCATTCAGGCCGGCCTGCTGGTGGTTAAAAATGAGATTTTGAAGTTTGGACAGACCGATACCGATCTCTTCGGACAGGTTGACGAGATGATTGATTTTGTTGACATCCACCCGGATACTGGTTTTTCGATAGGCGGCCCGGCTTTTGTCCTGAAGAGAGACGATCTGGTCCCGGGTTTTTTTGTCAATTTTGCCGTCTTCGACCAGAATCTCTCCGATTTTTTTCTGCTTGTCGAGAGCTTCCTTTAAATCGTTTTGCGAGATGCCGGCCTTTTCCACCAATGCTTCGCCCAGGGGCAGGTTGCCTACTTCGAGATCGACGTCATCCCGGAAATTTCGGGTCACGTCCTCGATCTCAATTTCATTTTCTTCACTGACAAACATGAAAATATCTTCAATGTCTCTCAGTGATGCCGTAGTTTTCAGCGAGAGTTTCCAGGATATGTGCAGTTCGTACGGAATGATGTCTTCATATCGTGGAATTTTTGAAATATCGGCGACGATTTCCAGCCAATCTCCGACTTCGTTAAGGTTGCGGAGCAAAATCAGTGGGTCCTGCCCACAGTCAAAAATGTCTTTTCGAAATCGCAGGTGGATCCGAAAATATCGGTGGATGCGGGATGAAGAAGGTGTTTCCGGAACCGGTTCGGGCTTTTTTTTCGGCTGCGGGTCCGGTGCCGGTATACTTGCGGCGGATATCGCAGGCGCTTCGTTGGTATGATCGATGCCTTCGTTGCCCAGAAATCGGCCGATTTGATTTTTGAAATCTTTGATGGTCTGAGGGGCGGCTGCCGGGTTCCCGCCCGCACAACGGTCGATCATCGTTCGAATGAGGTCGACACCTTTTAATAAAAACGAAACGAGCGGTTTTGTGATGGGAAGCTCGTTATTTCGAATACGGTCCAGAAGGTTTTCGGTCAGATGAGCGCATTCCGATACAGTATCGAAACCCACCATGGCCGATCCGCTTTTCAACGTGTGAAGACTGCGAAACAATTCTTCGACTTCCGGTCCGGGTCGGGGAGACGCTTCCAGCTTCAGCAGGCTTTCTTCGGCAATTCTGAACAGATCTTCAGCTTCTGTAAAGAAAATTTCAAGAGTCTCATCAACGTCATTCATTGAGTCCACACGAGTTTTTTAATGGCCCACAACAATTGTTCAGGTTGAAAAGGTTTTATCAGCCATCCGGATGCCCCGGCAGATCGGCCTTTTTCAATCATGGCTTTTTCCGACTCGGTTGTCAGAACCAGAATGGGAATATATCGCATGTCGCCTTTTTTGATATTCTGGATCAGGGTAATGCCGTCCATTCTGGGCATATTGACATCCGTAACGATCAGAGACGGAATCAATCCGTTTTGCTGCATTTGTGACAGTTGTTCAAGAGCATCCTGGCCGTCCTCTGCTTCGGTTACCTGGTATCCGGCGTTTTGAACACAAAAAGAAACGGAAGAACGAATTGTCGGAGAATCATCGACTACCATGATATGTTTCAAAATATCCCTCCAAAGTGCTTCAAAATATGTTTACATAGTTTTAAACCATCGACATCGTATGATCAATAGTTTTTGCTTCACAGAGGTCAAGTTTAATCGTCCAATGTTGTTTTCTCATCCGACTGTTGAAAAATTATCTATTGGTGCTCACCCTGAAATGACTGTTTTTCTCTTTGGGGTTTTAATTACGCGGAATTTTTGGAGTCTCGTACGCTCGGCTGTCTGTTCGTTTTCAAGGCGTATCCAAGATTTTTGCTGCGGCCCTTACATCAAATGTTTTTTAAGACCGCTGATTTCAAGGATCGTGTCGAGTTCCGGGGATATTTCCCGAATTTTCCATTTTAATTTTGCTTTACGCACTTTTTTTCTGAATGCGATCAGCAGCTGTAGAGACGCCGTGTCGGCATACGTAACTTCCGTCATATTGATGAAAATACGCTTGGCTCTGTCGACGGTCGTATCGAGAAAATTTTTGAGATGTTCGATATTGTGAATTGTGATTTCGCCTTTGAACCGATAGGTTCCGTCTGCATCCTGCATGATGCTGAATTGCTGAGCTTCCATTCCTGTTCCTCTGGTGAATTCAACGCGTTTTTCAGAAAGCAAATAAAGTTTAATCAAAAAAGCATAATCCTGAACGGTAGTTGCCCATCTGGCAAAAATCGAACCTATCATGCTCAAAAGAATAAGGCAAGAGGGGGCTGAAAAATAAAAACTAATTAAGAAAACAGTTAGTTAATTACGGAAATGTCGGGGGGCGACCGAGGGGGGTACCGTGGGACGAATCGAATTTTTCAGCGGCAGTCAATTTCAAAAACAGGTTTTGAAATTGACTGCTGCGTGAATGGATAACCTGTTCAAGCATCCGGAAACATGTCTGTCGACATTTCTCTTAACTTGAATTTTTGCACCTTACCGCTTGCGGTAAGAGGAAACGAGTCGACAAATATGACATACTTCGGTATTTTGTAGCGACTGATCTTGCCTCTGCAAAAATCCTTGATATCGCTTTCCGTCAAGTCGTATCCTTTTTTCGGAATCACAAAAGCGCCGACTTCTTCCCCGTATTTTTTGCTGGGCACGCCGGCCACCTGAACGTCGGCCACCCCGTCCATCCGGTAGATGAATTCCTCGATTTCCCGGGGGGAGACGTTCTCTCCGCCACGAATGATCATGTCCTTGTGGCGTCCGGTAATGGAAATATAGTCGTTTTCATCCATGACGCCCAGATCTCCCGAATGCAGCCAGCCGTCTTTATCGATGGCGCTGGCAGTCTCTTCGGGCATCTTGTAGTATCCTTTCATGACGTTGTAGCCCCGGCAGCAGATTTCGCCTTCCTGGCCCCGGGGAACCTCTTCGTTGGTTTCAGGATCTACCAGCTTGACCTCGATTTCGGGCATGGGGCGTCCGACCGTCCGGACTCTCAGTTCCAGGGAATCGGTGGTTTTGCTCTGCGTGATGCCGGGTGAGGCCTCGGTCAGACCGTAAACGATCGTAATCTCCCGAGCGTACATTTTTTCGGCTACCTGTTTCATGATTTCGATGGGACAGGTGGAGCCCGCCATAATGCCGGTGCGCAGGGTGCTGAAGTTGAATTTGCCGAACAGAGGGTGCTCCAGTATGGCAATGAACATGGTTGGGACCCCGTAAACCGCGGTACAGCGTTCCCTCTCGACCGACGACATCACCAGAATGGGATCGTACCCTTCCAGAATAATCATGGCACTGCCGTGACTGACCGCTGCCGTGGTACCCAGAACACAACCAAAGCAGTGAAACAGGGGGACGGGAATGCAGACCCGGTCGTTTTCGGTGAATTTCTGATTTTCGCCGATCCAGAATCCGTTATTGGCCACATTGTAATGCGTCAGCATGACGCCTTTGGGAAAGCCCGTGGTCCCGGAGGTATATTGCATGTTCACCACATCATGGCAGTCGAGTTCGGCCTGTCTCGCCTGGTATTGTTCGTCAGAGGTCATGGCGCTCAGGGCCATGATTTCCGGTATGGAATACATGCCCCGGTGTTTTTCCATCCCGAGGAAAAATACGCGTTTCAGAAAGGGAAATTGTTTGCTGTTTAAATGCCCCCGTTCCTGAGAACGCAGTTCCGGAACCAGATCGTAGACGATCTGAATATAGTCGGTATCCCGAAACCCGTCGATGAGAAACAGATTTTCGGTATCCGACTGCTTCAATATATACTCGAGTTCGGTGGTTTTATAATTGGTATTGACCGTCAGCAGAATGGCGCCGATTTTAGCGGAGGCAAACTGCAATGTGACCCAATAGGGGATGTTGGTTGCCCATACGGCTACTTTTTCGCCTTTTTTGATGCCCAGAGCCATCAACCCCCTGGCCAGGCGGTCCACAACGTTGCCGAATTCACGATAGGTCAGGCGAAAATCCCTGTCCACGTAAATCAATGCATCTTTATCCGGATACTTGCTGACGGTTTCGTCGAGCATCTGTCCCATGGTTATGGTTCGTAAATGTTTTTCTGTCATTTATGATTCCTCCCGAGCAGGGGTTATTCCGGAAAATACAGAACCGCGTAAATGGATGCCGTCCGGTCTCCATGGCAGCTGACGCAATGCGGTACAATCGAGTTATAATATATGCTGTCGCCTTCCGTCAGAACATGGGTTTCCTGTCCGTAAATAACCTCGATTTGACCGGACACCACCACGATGAACTCTTCGCCTTCATGGGAGGAAAGCTTTTTGTTTTTCGCGGATTCGGGCAGGATGTCAATGTAGAAAGGTTCCATATGTCGATCGCTTTTGCCTTTGCCCAGAGAGTAGAAATTCAGTTGGGCGGGTTTGTCTTTTCCGGAAAGCATGCTCAGCTCTTTTTGCCGTTCATGGCAGTGAATAATCAGGGGGTCTTGAGTAATCTGGTCGTCAAGAAACGTCCCCAACCGAACACCAAGGGCTCTGGCTATTTTTAGAAGCGGGCCCAGAGACGGGTAGATATCGTCTTCCAGCACCGAGCTTATGAAATCAAGGTTCAATCCGGTCCGGCGGGCGAGTTCATTGACGTCCATCTCATTTTTTTCCATAAATTTCTGGATACGCTGGCCGACCTTTTCGATGTTCATCTTTCCTCCTTTTCGGGATTCATGTGGGTTGTGCTGATAACAGCGGTTTGTGACTCGAATTCTCAAACGCAGCCCTTAAGCATTCTGAGAATGAAGGGGCCGGGAATTCAGGAAAAAACCTGGTGATGAAAATGGCGGACGTCTGAAATAGCGGGTGTCGATACAGGTTGAATCGTAAACGAGGTCCCCAATCATGCGTTGACGCCGTGATGCAGAAATTCTTGAGTCTGCAATCAATATATTTGTTTTGACTAAAAATCAAACGTTTTTTGTCATGATCCCGGACATTTCTGCCGTATGATATCCGGGGGCATTTTTATAAAAGAGGGGGGTGAAACCTTTCCAGCTGTGCGACAAGTATCGATATGCGGCAGAAAATCACATTAAATCTGTATGTTATTTTGTCTGAGTTCCATGTCTATCAGGGCGCTCCATCCCCGGTTGGCCTTTGGATTTGCGGGACTCGGGTGGGTGATGCGGCCGATTTTCACATCCATTCCACGAAGGGCTTTTTCCGCCTGCTGAAAAGCGAAGTTTCCGATTCCCAGGACATGGCTGGGCGTCAGCACTTGGATGGTTTGCCTCAGTGCATGGTCGCAAACGGAAAGCAACGGAAGCCGTTCTTTTGCGCAGATGGTATTTGGAGTTCGATTTCGACCGGATTCTTCAAAAAAAATCAGAGGACAATAATTTAATACCAGAAAACGGGAAAAAAAAATTTCAGGCGTACCAAATTTTTCCCGGGCCCATCCCCATAAACGTTTCCCGCTGATCTCCGATCGGCGGCATGAGAATCCCAGGATCGGGCGTTTGGGATGAATGATCTCCGGACTTCCCACGGGGGCCTCGATTTTCAGCCATTGTTTTGCAGCGTGTATTTCGCCAAAGGGTATACCGGTCTGGGCCATGCCCCAGGGCCCGGGGTTCATTCCAAGAAGGATGATTTTACCGGTCGGCGCTGCATATTTCTTCAAATATTGTTCATAGGGCTGTCGGGCATATACCAGCGGATTATAGACGTGGGTTACCGGGGGACTGAACTCAAGAGGGTTCAGGCCTTCAATGAGTTCGTTCAGAATAAGCGACAGATCGTTAAGGAACATGTTTAATCGGTTTCCGGAAGTATGCACGCGTTGATACGTCTTGAAGACGAACAAACATCCTGTGCGATTCATGTGAAATTTATTCCTGCCGCGCCCCCCGGGGTGAATGAACCGGATCGCGGAAAACGGCATTTCGTTTTTATACCAACTGCATCCGGATACTGCAAGTCTGTGGTGAGGTCTGAGCAGGCCTTTGCTCACATGTAAGTACTTTTTTTAGTACAGTGGTGCGTTTTGTTTATTTCTTTTGATTATTTAAAAAAAAACTGATAGAAAAAATGTTGTAGCCGGCACAGTTTCAATTTTGATGACGACCAAAAATGTGTTTTGCAGCGCTCTTCGGGTCAGAATTTCTTCCTCTGTTGTTCATATCAAAGTCATTTCAAGATACCGGCTTCATTCATTCGTTTTGCAACCGATGGGCTTTTCATAGCTGTATAAGCTTCATCCTTATCCGAATCAATCAGAGGGGGGAATGACGGTGAGGGACAACGTCCGGAAAATACTTTTTGTGGATGATGAAGAAAGCATTCGGTATTTTGTTACGTATTATTTTGAAAAAACAGGGCGTCAGATTGTTACGGCAAAAGATGCGGAAAGCGCTCTCGAATTTATTGATTCTGAAACCTGGGACGTGGTGTTCTGCGACTATGGGCTTCCGAAAATGGATGGCATCGAATTTTTAAGACAGCTCGGCCGCCGGCAACCTGAAACTTTGAAAATTCTGGTAACCGGGCATTCAAAAAAAGATGTTGTGGACAAGGCCTGTCGGGCCGGAATCGACAAGACGATTGAAAAACCGTTTACGGTGAATGAACTGGCCGGTTGTCTGTCGGCAAAGGACTGACTCCCCTTTCAGCGAGATCCGTTTGCCTCCATAATGGATTCCACCCCCCCGAGCATTTCATAGACCCCGGCCACCTCTTTGGAAAACTGCTTTCCCAGCCGCCGGCGGAGTATGTCGTCCCGAAAACCCGTCAATGCTTTTGCAAATTCCTCCAATTCGGTGTTTTCCATAAATTCGGCCGTTTCAAATCGGGTTTTCAGCCGGTCAAACCGTTGGTGAAATATGTCGTGATGTTCGGAATCCGTTTTGGGACGAGGGTTTTCTCCGGGTTGTTGAGAGGTGTTTTCTGCGGGTTCATGTGCCGGCGGAAAAACGGATGACGGCAATATCTCTTCGGGGCTTGACGGCAGGATTTTCGATGGGTGAATGCTTTCGATTAATTCGTTATCGATTCCTATGACACCGCCGTGTGAATAAAAAAGGATCTGGTTGCCTTTTTGCCGGTAAGCCGACGTTTCAAACTGCCGCCCGTTTTTAAGTCCGATTACATACAATGCGGAACACGGGGTTGAAAATAACAACAGGCATATAATTGAAGCTGTCAGGGTTCGCTTTTTCATTGCGCTTTCTCCTCAGGTTTGTTCCGGTCGTGTCGAAATTACGAGATTTCTCGCCAGTTGATGATTTTCAGGGTCTGGTTGTTCAGGCAGTTGTCAATCATGCAGCTGTCGTATCGTATGTCGATGCCTCCGTTTATATCCACCGTCTGATCGGCGAGCACCGCTCCTCTGATATTGATACCGGCTCCGCCACCGTTAAACACCAGGACACCGGTGCACAGCACCAGACCGTTCCAGTTGAAGCCGCCGCCCAGTGTCAGATCTCCCTTGACCAGCAGGATGCCGTATCCGGTGATATTGCTCAGTTTTAATCCGCCGACATTGTATGGAGAAGAAGTGTCGGAATAACAGGTTTCCGGCTGGTTGATGCCGCCGTAGGTTTCGTTGTTCCGGTCGGTGGTAAATACGATGGACGCTGCTTCTTTGAGATTGTCCACATAGCCGGTGATATCGATGTCGTCGGTTCCGATCTGGGGTGTTGGGGGGGTTCCGAACAGGGTCGGGGTCCCGTTGAGGGCGGTGACCGACGGGGACAGGGTATACACCGGGGGCAGAGAAACGGCCGAGGCGCCGCAGTTGTCATTGCCGTCCACGGTCAGGGCCGAACCGTTTCCGGTAATATCTCCTTTGGCGTACAGGGTAGATCGAATGACGGGCCCGGGCGGGTGAACGACTTCAGCCTCCAGAATTTTTAAGCTGTCTCCGAAAATTCCGTAACTGGTAATAATGTCAACTGGTTTGTGCTGAGTGGTTCCGGGCGTTGTAAATTGTAAAGCGGTTGTCGGGCTGGACGGATTTCCGTAGCCGTAAAAGATGATGTTTCCCGGAGAGGATGTAGAATGTGTGAAGGTTGAGCCGTCACCGTCGTAATAATGGGAGGATGTGGATGTATGGCCGGTTCGTTCAGCGTCATATTCGCATTTGTGTCGAATTTTTACAAAGTAGTCGAGACCGTTTTCCAGACTGTTGGCGGTCAGGAACAAACTGTCGGGAGTGGAACCTGCAGGAAAATAGTTTCTATAATTGGCGTCGTAGCCCGGATCATCCGATGTTTGCCATGCCGGTGATGTCAGGATGTAGGCCGACCACCAGGAATCAGAGGTGCTCGCAGGATCGCCTGCAAAATCGAGGGTCGAGATGGATCCTCTGAGCCTGGCGCGAGCTTCTTCGATACCGGCTTTTGCACTGTAGAAGGCTTTTTCGCTCTGCTTGTAACTGCCGCTGATTTTCAGATCTGTCGAGGTTAAAAAAAGAGCTGTGGTACTCAGCACAACGATGATCGTCAGCAGGCCCAGGGCCGCCGGAAGAATCAGGCCTTTCTGATTTACTGAAAATAAGGCGGCCTGTGATCCGGAGTGTTTTCGTGTGTACTTTATCAATGTTGACATCCTTAAGAGCTATACCCTAAATAGAAAGATTCGGCGGCGTGATAACCGCTGACATTCTGCACGTCCGGTATCCGCCGTTGTCGTAAAAGTATCGGTCCTGCCCCGCTGTTTTAACGACGATCTGAATGTTAAGTTTCCGTATGTCGTTCGAGTCCGTTGTCGCATTTCCGTTTTTGTCCAGATAATTCACCTGAAACGAGTCGATATGATCGGCAAACGTTTGAGACCACCCCGACGTGTTCTTGATGATTTTGTTTAGAGACGTGTCCAGATTGTAAGTGATATACTCGAAATCGTCGTTTGTGTCCCCGTCTCCATTCAGATCGGCAACAATTTTCAGTTGTCCCGCGTTGTAGGGAATTCCGATGATGCCTGTCCCGGACGGATCGTAGCCGGCCATTTTGACCTCGCGGCTGATGATGTCCAGGGATGCCCTGGCCGTCTGTATCATTTCGTTGACCTGCTCCTGGGTATGATAGGTGCGTTGTTGCGCGATGAACGTGTTGCATACGGCCGTAAGGACAACCATCGTCAGGGCCATGGCCGTTAGAAGTTCCAGAAGCGTCAGTCCCTGTTCGTTTTTTTCAAACGGTGGAATCATGGCGGTTACCTCGTTAAAATGGTTTGAATGGATGTTGAACGGGCATCCGATTCCCAGTAAATCGTGACGGTGATTTTTTTCATGCCGGCGGCCGGGTTGTCGGTGTCAATGCTTGTGGTTCGTTTAAACCCCGGATAATTCGGGATCGATTGATAGTCTTCGACCTGAGTGGTATCTGAAGATGAGATGTTCATGTACCCGACGGCTTCGATATCTTCCAGTTTGCTTTTTGCCAGGACCGTGGCCGTGCTCAGTTTGCGGCTGAATGTATTGCCGTTCAGGATGGAGATGAGCACGGAGGCCATGGCCAGAAGGCCGACGGTCAGTATGACGATTCCCACGCACACTTCGATCAGGGAAAAACCGGTGTCGGTTGTCAGTCTCAAAATTTTTTCGCGTCTGGTTGCAGCCATGGCGTATGCCTGAATTATATGATTTTAATTCGACCGGTGATATTGGTGGAAATGTTTTTCCATCCACCGGCATTTTTCAGACCGAGTAAAAAAAACTGATCGGCCGCTCCTTTGGGATTGAATACAATGGTATCCAGGGTCACAAACCGGTAAAGGGACACACCCGGATAATCGTTGCGAATATCCCGGGAGACTTCTTCACCGGTATCGATCACATTGTTGCGGTTCCGGTCTGTCCATATTCTGTAATTGTGGTCATCGAGTATCTTAATCCGTATGTTGCAATGACGACTGACGGCCCGCATTCGAGCCGACGTCAGCTCCTGCATGATCTTTCTGGTAGCGCCGCTGAGTTGGAATCTGTCCTTCATCGTTTTAAAATGAGGAATTGCCAGAAGTCCCATTATGGAAATTACGGATATGACCACGATCAGTTCCAGCAGGGTAAATCCGGTTTGTGTGCGGTGATGATGTATTTTCATGAAAAAAGCCTCTGGGGGCATTACTCCAAAGGCTTTTGCGGGGGGTATACGGCAACCCGGCTGTCATGGCCTTACGGCGTTAGACCCGTGGTTTTGCGTCACCGCCTTTCGGAGGTTTTGCCCTTTTCTAAATAGTTTTATTTTCTAATTACTAGCAAATAGCGTGCCATTAAGCTGAAATTTATTATTGCCGGTTATGGTCGTTTGATACATTTCAAGGGATGTGGCGAATAGTATTTTCAGAATAAAAATTTGAAATAATGAAATATATGATTTTTAAAAACTATTTCGAAGATCTGAAAAAAATCAGGTAAAAAAAGATTTTTTATAGTTGTTGCGTTTCGCAAGGGAGTTCCGAGGGGCAGCAGCGGGGAAAAAAATGTAACCTGAATTACATATTTGTAATTCAGGTAGTTCGAAAACGTAATTTACTTTCATTCCCGCAAGTCTGTTTTTTCGGAACATTCGCTGATCCTCCGGTGTCGGCGGAATTGAGTCTCGTGATTTTGTCCTTTTCCGGAATCGCGGCGTGGACCTGTTCAACCCCATGGGAGCAGTAATGAAAAAATTACAACTTTATATTGTCTGATTATGGTCCTTGAAAAAATTCATTACGAAGACGATGTGTTTTTTCATGGCATTTAACGCCGCGTCCGGATCGTGGCGCCGAATGGCGTTGAAGATGTCCGTATGCTGCCGTACGATTGATTTGATGTTGTCCGGAGTTTCATACAGGTGAATCAGGTTCTCCTTGATACCCATAAACAGAAAATCATAAAAGCTCCGCATCATGTGGATCTGAACCGGATTTTTGCCGGCGAAAGAGATGGCCATGTGAAACGAGACATCGGCTTCGGTTCCCAGCTGACCCATTGAGGTTTCCTCTTTCATTTCGCTCAGGCTTTTTCCCAGTATCCGGATGTCCTCTTCACTCGCTCTGCGTGCCGCCATGTCGGCGGCATTGCATTCCAGTCCGATCCGCACTTCCAGCAGGTCTTTGAGGCTGACATCTCCGGCGTTCAGAAAACGGGCCAGAGGGTTGTCGGGCTGAAACTCCTGAGATTTCACAAAGGTGCCCTGCCCCTGTTTTTGATCCAGGAGTCCCATGGCCACCAGTTTCTGGATGGCGGCCCGCAGGGTGGGGCGGCTGACTCCCAGGGCTTCTGCCAGCTGCCGTTCGGGCATCAGGCGTTCGCCGGGTTTGAGTTTGCCGCGAAATATCAGTTCCCGAAGCTGTTCAAATACCTGGTCGGCAACCAGTTTTGGTTTTATGGGTTTTAGTGTCAGTGTCATATTTCTTTAAAAACTCCGCGTAGATTTCGATGGGATGGCGGACCATCACCGAATCTCCTGCTTTTGAGAGCATGTCGCTGATCTGCAGCATGCAGGCCGGACATCCCGTGGTCAGCACCGAAGCTTTCGTGGCGGCGATGTCATCCCGTTTTCGTTGCCCGATAGCCGACGAGAGTCCGTAGTAAAAGAGATTGAAACTTCCACCCATTCCGCAGCATCGATCGGATTCGCTCATTTCTACAAACCGGTAATCCGGGTTTGCCTGGATGAGTTGTCGGGGTTCTGCGGATACGCCCAGTGATTTTTTAAGGTGGCATGGATCGTGATATGTAACCGTATGCGTCTGATCGGGTTCGACCGTATCCGCGTGTTTAAGCCCTAGTTTCGATACCACAAACTGATTGATATCCAAAGTTTTTTCTGTGAGCCGCTCCATTTTTTTCTGTAAAGCGGGTGAGCCGGTATCCGCCATCAACGGCCAGAATTTTTTGATAGTCGATGTGCAGGTGGCGCATGCCGTCACCAGGTAGTCAATTTCATCCGGATCGTAAAGCGCCAGATTGTGACATACCAGTTTGTTGAAGGTAACGGTATCTCCGGACGACAATGCCGGTATGCCGCAGCAGGCTTCATCTCCGGTGATTTGTACGCCTGCGCCGTAATGGTCTAAAACGTCCAGGACCGCCTTTCCGATTTGCGGAAATATTTTGTCCACCAGACACCCCGTAAAAAAAGCGACCTTGATTCCGGCGGCTCCGGGCGCTGTATTGATTTCAGGAACGATCTTGTGAAAGGGTGTGGGGGCCAGGGATTTGATGTGTCGGTCCCCCAGCGGTGAGGCAAACCGGGTGCAGGACGTGCCGAGCATGTCATTCACCGGTTTGGTGAAAAATTTTTGAAATCCGGCCCCCCACTCCATGGCCCGGTCAAACAGCTTCGGGTGGGCGAGCATTCCCCGGAGAATTATTTTTTTAGCCGGTGAAAGCCCCATGAATCCGGTCAGAATGGCGCGGGCTTTCAGAAAAATATCGGTGACATTGACTCCGCTGGGGCAGTTGGCGGTGCAGCTGCCGCACAACAGGCACTTGTTCAGGCGCTTGTTTACCTCTTCGGGATGAGTGAACAGCTTCTTCATCAATCCGTCCAGAAGCGCCAGTTTGCCGCGGGCTACATCCGATTCCAGGCCGGTTTCGGAAAACAGGGGGCAGACGCTCTGACACATGCCGCACCGCATGCAGACGGCCAGACTGTCATCCAGTTCTCTCATGAGCGTGGCTAATTCTTTGATTCGATTCATTTGGTTGTCCTCCTTTATCCGGCTACGATATGATTTTTCCGGGATTCAGAATGCCCTTCGGGTCCAGCGCGCGTCTGATTTTTCGGGAATAGGCGATGGTGGCCGATGTGGTTTCCTTTTCGAGGAATCCGGACTTGGCGATTCCGATGCCGTGTTCTCCGGACAAAGTGCCTCCCAGTTCCAGGGCTTTGTCAAAAATATCTTCGATGGTCGCTTCCGCCCGTTTCCACTCGGCTGCATCCCGACGATCGGTCAGCAGCGTCGGGTGCAGGTTCCCGTCTCCCGCGTGGCCAAAGGTGCCGATCGTGATGTCGTGTTTTCTGCTGATGGATTCGATGGCGCTGACCATGCTTGGAATTTTACTGCGGGGGACCGTGGCATCTTCCAGTACCACGGTGGGCCTGAGCTTTGCCAGAGCGGACAGAGCGGCCCGGCGGGCTTCCCAGACTTTATCGCGTTCCGTATCATCGGCGGCCGTTCGGATTTCTCCGGCATGGTGGTTGCGACAGATGGCCTCCACCTTCAGTGCGTCGTCTTCAACCTGGGCCGGATGGCCGTCGACTTCGATCAGCAACAGAGCGGCGGCGTCTGTCGGCAGACCGGCATGACTGTAACCTTCCACGGCTCGTATGGTAAAGTTGTCCATGAATTCCAGTGTTGCGGGAATCACCTGATGGGCGATGATGCCAGCCACGGTTTCCGACGCATCCGCCATGGTGTCGAAGACGGCAACCATGGATTTACGATGCCGGGGGGGCGGAACCAGCTTGAGGATGATCCGGTTGAACACCCCCAGGGTGCCTTCCGATGCGGTCATCAGCCCGGTCAGGTTGTATCCGGTCACGCACTTGACGGTTTTGGAGCCGGTCTTTACCAGCTCTCCGTTGGTATCAAAAAAATCCAGGCCCATGACATAATCCCGGGTGACGCCGTACTTCAGCCCCCTGAGCCCCCCGGCGTTTTCGGCCACATTTCCGGCAATGGTGGAAACCGCCTGGCTGCCGGGATCCGGTGGATAAAAAAGTCCTTTGGCTTCCACAGCCGATGCAAATTTAGCCGTGATCACTCCCGGCTCCACTACGGCATACATATCCTGCGTGTTGATTTCAAGTATTTTATTCAAAGCGTTTGTCAACGCCACGACCCCGTTGGCTTTGGGGATTGTGCCTCCGCTGAGATTGCTTCCGGCGCCTCGAACCGTCAGAGGCAATTCGAGATCATTGCACATCCGGACAATTTTTCCCAGGGATTCGCTTGTGGTAGGTCGAACCACCAGGGAGGGAATTACCGGTTCCAGAACGGCGGCATCGTAGGAATAGGTGACACGGTCCGCTTTTTCCGTGAAAACGTTCGTTGCACCGACAATGCTTTGGAATTCTTTGATCAGGGTCTTGTTCATGAAGGCACTCCTTTTAAATGAAGGTCAGCATCAACTGTTTCAGTTTCTGTTCAGGATCGGAAGCCGCGACATCCGCAGGAACCGAACATAAGGAATAAGTAAAATGGTAAAACCAATTATAGGTAAGGCCAAAAAAATGTCAAGTGTGTTTTTTAGATTTTAACCGAATAAATGCAATGTTATTGCAGGGGTGTAAAAAAATAGTTGACAAATACCATCTCGTGGCATATTGGTAATACCAATTTTATTCCCGGCGGGAACCCGTATGTATCTTGATTCGTAAGTTCTTTGATTTTTCACTTTTTTGCCTCTTTAAGGGCTACGGCAGAAATAACTTTTTACCGCGGTCCTGAAGGCGTAACTACTCAGATAGACAAGGAGAACGAAACATGCCATTGAACGTGTTAGCCCTGATTGCCTTGATTCCGATTGCGCTGGTGCTGGTGTTGATGGTGGGGATGCGATGGCCGGCCAACCGGGCAATGCCACTGGCCTGGCTGGTTTGCGGTGCGATTGCCGTGTTCGTGTGGAAGATGCCGCTGGGATTGTTTGCGGCGTCGACACTGAGTGGTTTCGGCAGCGCCGTCAATGTTCTGATCATTGTATTTGGAGCGATCATTATTTTGTACACGCTGCGGGAAAGCGGCGCCATGGAGACCATCAGTTACGGGTTTCTCAATCTGTCCGGGGACCGCCGTGTTCAGATCATTATTATCGGATTTATGTTCGGTGCATTTCTCGAGGGTGCGGCCGGATTTGGAACCCCGGCGGCCATTGCCGCACCGTTGCTGCTGGGATTGGGATTTCCGGCCATGGCAGCGGTCTGCATCTGTCTGATTTTCAACAGTTTTCCCGTGACCTTCGGTGCGGTGGGAACCCCTGTCTGGTTTGGTCTGAAAACCCTTCGCGGTCCCGTGGAAACCGCCATCAATACCATGGGAGTCGATCTCGGATTTGCCACATTTGACGCGTTTCTGAAAAATGTGGGCCAGTGGGCGTCGCTGATCCATGCTGTCTGCGCTGTTCTTCTTTCCCTGTTTACCGTCTGCTTTATGACCCGCTTTTTCGGCAAAAACAAATCCTGGGCCGAAGGGTTGGGGGTCTGGAAGTTTGCCCTGTTTGCCGGTTTTGCCTTCAATGTGCCCTATCTGCTGACCTCTTTTCTCATTGGCGTGGAATTTCCGTCGCTTCTGGGAGGACTCGTGGGCCTGGCCGTTATCGTGATGGGTGCGAAAAAGAAACTGTTTATGCCCGAGACCACCTGGGATTTTGCGGATCGATCCAGCTGGGAAAAAGAATGGATTGGAGACATTGAACCCGGCAGCCAGGACCTCAAACCCAGGATGAGCCAGCCGGCCGCATGGGTGCCGTATATCCTGATCGCATGCATTCTGGTGCTGACACGGATCAGCCAGCTTCCCTTCAAATCCCTCGTGACGTCTTTTGTGATTTCATTCGACCATATTCTGGGTTACGAAACCGTCAACTTTGCCATGAAACCGCTGTATCTTCCGGGGGTGATACCCTTTATGCTGGTGGCGGTCATCACAATTTTCCTTCACAAAATGAAACCGGCCAATGTTAAAACCGCGTGGACGGATTCCATCAAACGCATGAAAAATCCGACGATTGCCATGCTGTTTGCCGTGGCCATGGTGGAAATTCTAAAGCAGTCAGCCAATAATCCGAACGAACTTGCCTCGATGCCGTTGACCATGGCATCGGCGGTGGCCGGCGTCGCCGGTCAGGCCTGGCCCCTGTTTGCCTCTTACGTCGGTGCGCTCGGGTCCTTTATTACCGGCAGCGCGACCGTATCGGACCTGTTGTTTGCCGATTTCCAGTACGGGATTGCCGGCACGATCAACAGCAGCCACGAAATTATCGTGGCCCTTCAGGCCGTGGGCGGCGCCATGGGCAACATGATCTGTGTGCACAACGTGGTAGCTGCGTCGGCAACTGTGGGCCTGGTCGGGGTCGAAGGACTCATTATCCGGCGAACTATGGTCCCGATGCTGCTTTACGGGCTGGTTGCCGGTGCGATGGGGTTCGCGTTGATATCCGTATTTTCCCCGATAGTGTTGATGTGAGACCATATTCAGAAAATCGAAAATTTCGTCTTTGAATCCGGCATCTCGTGGATATATAATATGCATCTTGACGCCGTCCTTTAAGGACTCGGATTCATGTGATGATGTAACCGGTGGTTAAAACCACCGGCGGTACGACGGAACCCCTGCCGGGGTTTCCGGTGCCGTTAAATTCGTTGATCCTACAACTGGGCCGCAGCGTACAGCGGATTTTTGGAACCTGGTTCCAAGGCCGCCATATTTCCATAAATTTAACTGCGGAGTCCCGCCCGTTCCCGGATCACGCCGGAGAAGCCGGGAACGGGCGGGGCGGAGCCTGCAACACCGTGGCCCAAGATATACAATTTTTTGATAAGCACGAGAGGGGTGGAATATGAAGATAGTGGTACTGGACGGGTATACGATGAATCCCGGGGATTTGAGCTGGGAAGACCTTCGGCGGGTGGGGCCTTGCGATCTGTATGACCGCACGACGCCGGATGCGGTTGTGGAGCGAAGCGCCGGCGCCGGCATTGTTCTGACCAACAAGGTGGTTCTGGATCGCGCCGTGATCGAACGGCTGCCGGACCTGAAATACATCGGTGTGCTGGCAACCGGTTACAACGTGGTGGATATGCAGGCGGCGCGGGAACGGAACATCGTTGTGACCCATGTGCCCGCGTACAGTACGATGTCCGTGGCTCAGATGGTGTTTGCCCTGCTGCTGGAAATGACCCAGCACATCGGCCGGCACAGCGGACGGGTCCGGCAGGGGGCCTGGAGCGCGTCACCGGATTTTTGTTTCTGGGAGCGCCCGTTGATCGAGCTGGACGGCCTGACCATGGGCATCGTCGGTTTCGGGCGGATCGGCCGGGCCGTGGCCCGGATTGCGCAGGCCTTTGGGATGAACGTGCGGGTGCATACCCGTTGTCCGGAAAAAGCCCTTCAGGATGAGATGCTGAAGTCCGTCCGGTTTGTGGATGCAGACACGCTGTTTAGTGAAAGCGACGTGATCAGCCTGCATTGCCCTCTGACAGATCAGACCCGTGTCATCATCAATGCGCGCACGCTGGCGATGATGAAACCGACCGCCTTTCTGATCAATACGGGCCGGGGGCCGTTGATTGACGAGCAGGCACTGGCCGACGCCCTGAACGCCGGCCGGATTGCCGGGGCGGGCATGGACGTGCTGTCCGCAGAGCCGCCGCCGCCGGACAATCCGCTTTTAGAGGCGAAACACTGCTTTATTTCTCCGCATGTGGCCTGGGCGACCAAAGCCGCCCGGCAGCGATTGATGGATACCGCTGTTGCCAACATAAAAGCGTTTCTTGATGGAAGTGCAGTGAACGTGGTGTCCTGATTCCCTGACATGTGGATTCGGCAGAGATCGGGATCCATTTTGATGCCGGCATCATCACGGCAGATACAAAACGGACGTGTATGGCAATTCAGTCGCAAACGATACAGATCAGTGTTCCTCCGGAGCATATCCACGATGCTGAATTTATTCGGAAGCGGATATCATCCAGAGTAAAAAAACCGTTCATGGATTATTGCGTTGACCGACGGTCCATCGACGCCAGAAAGCGTTGCCCGGAATATGTGCTTCAGGTGACGGTGTATATGGATGCGCCGTGTCCGGGGGACGAGATGCTTACGGAGCCGGACCGGCCGCCGGTTGCACCCGACCATCCGGTGATAATTGTGGGGGCGGGACCTGCGGGGTATTTTGCGGCGTTGGAGCTTATTGCCGGAGGAATATGCCCCATAGTTGTCGAAAGGGGTGTGGATGTCCGGTCCCGGCGGATCGATATCGGCCGGCTTCACCGCAAAAGCATTGTCAACCCGGATTCCAATTACTGCTTTGGTGAAGGAGGGGCCGGGACCTTTTCCGACGGCAAGCTCTATACCCGTTCCACCAAGAGAGGGGATGTGCAATCCGTACTGCGTCTGCTGGTCGCACATGGAGCGTCGCCGGATATCCTGATCGATGCGCATCCGCATATCGGGTCCAATGTGCTGCCGCGTGTGATAAGGCGGCTGAGAAATACCATTCTGGCCCATGGGGGACAGATCCACTTTCAATCCCGGGTATCGGATCTGATCATCAGACAGAACAGGGCCGTCGGGGTCCGGACCGAAGACGGGCGGGAATTTACCGGGCGCGCGGTCATTCTGGCGACGGGTCATTCGGCCCGGGACGTGTACCGGATGCTGCAGCGAAAATCCATTCATATCGAAGCCAAGCCTTTTGCGCTCGGTGTGAGGATCGAGCATCCTCAGGCATCGATCGACCGGATTTTTTATCATCACAGCCCCCGCCATCCGAACCTGCCGGCGGCTTCCTACCGACTGGTCTGTCAGGTCGAAGGCCGGGGGGTGTATTCCTTCTGCATGTGCCCGGGCGGTTTTATCGTACCTGCATCCACGGCACCGGGTGAACTGGTCCTCAACGGCATGAGCATGTCCGGCCGAAACGCCCGTTTCGCCAACGCCGGCATAGTGGTTGAAATACGTCCCGAAGACTGGGTGCCTTTTGAATCGTACGGTCCTCTGGTCGCCCTGGAATTTCAGCGCCGTGTGGAGACCGCTTCGTTTGCGGCCGGAAAGGATGAAACCCTTCGGGCCCCGGCCCAGCGGATGACGGATTTTGTCAAGGGGCGGTTGTCTGTGACGCTTCCCGACACATCCTATACGCCCGGGGTCATATCCGGCCCGGTACACGAACTGTTGCCGGCCCCGGTCGGCAGCCGGTTGCGTAAGGCCCTGACGGTATTCGGAAAAAAATACAGGGGTTATCTCACCGAAGAGGCAATGGTGACGGCGGTTGAATCACGGACCAGCTCGCCGGTTCGGATTCCCCGCGATCCGGCCACACGGATGCATCCGCAGATTCGGCACCTGTATCCCTGCGGGGAAGGCGCCGGTTATGCCGGCGGAATCGTATCATCGGCGATCGACGGACAAAGCGCCGCCCGGGCGATCGTATCCCGAATCCTGAAATGATCGACGGTGTTTCAACCGTCCCGGCCGCAGGCGATAGTGTCGGTCATATTTGATGAATCCGTAAAAAGTCAGAATTCAGTTCATCCCGTTAAGTCGGGAATTCATAACCCATTTAAAATACTGAAATCCCGTAGAGACTATGATAAATAAAAATTGAATTTGACTTTTTACGAGGCCGTCATATTTTGCAGGGTTGAAAAACTGTCACGCTTCGATATCAGCCGGTTCCGACGGCGGTGGGCCGGTCCGGTATTTTTCCCTCCGTCGCCGGTCGATCCGGAACCGAAGTTCCTCGCGGCTGCAGTAAAGCACCGGCACCACAAACAGGGTCAGCAGCTCCATCAGCATCCCGCCGAACGACGGAATGGCCATCGGTATCATGATATCGGCCCCCCGTCCCGTGGAGGTCAATACCGGCACCAGTGCCAGGATCGTGGTCGCCGACGTCATCAGCGCCGGTCGAATCCGTTGAAGCGCCCCGTCCCGGGTCGATTCCCGGATCTCCCGTATGGATGACGCCTTACGGATTGCAAAGCGCTGGTCCAGATACGTGGCCATCAGCACGCCATCGTCGGATGCGATGCCGAACAGGGCCAGAAATCCGACCCAGACGGCCACGCTCAGGTTGATGGGGTGGACCTGAAACAGTTCTCTCATCGATACGTCAAACAGGGAAAAATCGAGAAACCAGGGCCGGGAATAGAGCCAGATCAGAATAAACCCGCCGGACCAGGCCACCAGGATTCCGGAAAACACCATGAGAGTGGTCAGAACGGAGTGAAACTGGAAATACAGGATCATGAAGATGATTAACAGGGCCAGGGGCAGGATGATGGACAGGGTTTTCCGGGCCCGGACCTGGTTTTCGTAACTGCCTGCAAAATGGTAACTGACACCGGCGGGAAGTTCCCACTCTCCGCTTTCGATTTTTTCTCTCAGCCAGGCCCAAGCCTCTTCCACCACGTCCACTTCCGCAACTCCGGGTTTTTTATCGAAAACGACATAACCGACCAAAAAAGTATCTTCGCTCTTGACGGCCTGGGGCCCCCGCGCGTAGCGGATGTCGGCCAGCTGTTTCAAAGGAATCTGGCTGCCGTCGGCGGCGGGAATCAGGATGGTGCCTAATGATTCGATGCTGTCGCGCAGTTCCCGCAGGTAACGCACCCGTATACCGTATCGCTCCCGGCCTTCCACGGTGGTGGTGATGCGTCTGCCTCCGACGGCCGACTCGATCATGGTCTGAATTTTTTTGATCTGCAGGCCGTATCGGGCGATTTTTTTGCGGTCGATATCGATTTCCAGGTAGGGTTTTCCCACCACCCGGTCGGCAATGACCGTGGCCGGTTCGATGGAGGGAACTTCCTTGAGAAACTGTTCGATCTGAAGTCCGGTTTTCTCGATGGTTTCCAGGTCCGGCCCCTTGACCTTCACGCCCATGGGGGCTCGCATGCCGCTTTGCAGCATGACGATTCGTGCGAAGATGGGCTGCAGTTTCGGGGCCGATGTCGTCCCAGGTATTTCCGATGCCCTGAGGATCTGCTTCCAGATATCGTCCGGGGTTCGGATACCGCTCCAGGCGTTTCGGTTGTCGTTCAGACCGGGATCCAGCGGCGGTCGCCACAGCCGAAAGGCCCGACCACGGGCGTCGGGGATCAGACCACCGGTATCGTCGCGTTCGAACCGGCCCTGAACGGTGTACGGTTTGCCGTCCGGGGCCGTTACCGGGTATCCGGTCACGTCACGAAACAGGTCGGTATCGTCCGGATCATACCGGAACCGGAGGAGATTTCCGTCCGCATCCGTCACGTATTCGGGCTTGTAGTTGATGACGGTCTCGATCATGGAGACGGGGGCCGGATCCAGCGCGGAGTCCACCCGCCCCAGTTTGCCCACCACCGACTCGATTTCCGGTACCTGCGCAAAGCCTTTGTCCTGTTTCTGCAGCACGTCCAACGCTTCGCCGATCGAAGCGTGCGGCATGGTGGTCGGCATGAACAGGAAAGAACCTTCGTCCAGGGGCGGCATGAATTCCCTGCCCAGGCCCGGAAAGCTTCGGCTCAGCGACATGGTGATCCGGTTGTGAAGGAGCTGGTGCGGTAGTCGGGAGAACACATCGTCAAACCCGAGCCAGATCACGACCCCCCAGAGTACGGCGAGCAGCGGCATCAGTAAGAAGACGGTCTTGAACCGCAGAAAAAAGCCCAGAAGCAGAGGATAGACCATGCGAAACAGGAAAAAAAGTGCCAAAAGTCCGCCGATGCCCAGCGCCACAAATATAAAATTTTGAAGGAGGCCGCGGGCCGGGCCCAGCGGCAGCCAGTGCCGGGTGAGCACCAGAGCGATGATCAGCACGACGAGCCCGTTGGCGACCGCTGCCGCCGACCGCCGGATGATCGGCGGCAGCCAGGGTTCGGCGGCGTAATACAGACCGGTGATTACGATCAGCAGCCCGATCCACCAGGAATATTTCAGGGAAAAAAACACACCGAACCCGGTCAGCGCAAAAGCGGTCAACCAGTGCATGGCCGACTTTTTTTTATGTTGGGGATCACGGGATACAAAAAGGAGTTGGGCCAGTGACGGAATGACGGCCAGGGCTATGATAATGGAGGCGACCAGGGCAAAGGTTTTGGTGCAGGCCAGGGGGTTGAACAGTTTTCCCTCTGCTCCGGTCATGGTAAACACCGGCAGAAAACCGACCACCGTGGTAGCCACGGCCGTCAGCACGGCGCTGCCCACCTCACGGGCGGCTTGAAAGACCACTTCCTTCCGGTCGGCTTCCGGCGGAGCTTTCCGCAGATGCGTGAGGATGTTGACACAGATGACGATCCCCATGTCCACGATGGTGCCGATGGCGATGGCGATTCCCGACAGGGCCACGATATTGGCATCCACCCCGAACTGTTTCATGGCGATAAAGCTCATGAGCACAGCCAGGGGCAGCAGCCCGGAGATCAGCACCGAGCTTCTCAGGTGGGCTACCATCAGCACAATGACGATGGCCGTGACCAGAATTTCTTCGATCAGGGCGGTTTCGAGCGTCCCCAGCGTTTCATGGATCAGCTGTGTACGGTCATAGAAAGGTACGATCTTGATCCGGCTCACGGTGCCGTCGGCAAGGGTCCGGCGGGGAAGTCCGGCCGATATTTCCTCGATTTTTTTCTTTACGTTCCGGATGGTGGACAGCGGATTTTCCCCGTACCGGACGACCACGACACCGCCGACCACCTCCGCTCCTTTTTTGTCCAGCGCTCCTCGACGAAGGGCCGGGCCCAGCGTGACATGGGCCACGTCCCGGATACGGACCGGCACATTGTCCCGGACCCGGATGACGCTGTCTTCGATGTCTTCAAGACTTTTGATAAGTCCGAGACCCCGGATAATATATTCCACCCGGTTGATTTCAATGGTGCGGGCACCTACATCCAGGTTTGACATTTTCACCGACTGAAAGATCTCGTCCAGACCTACTCCAAAGGCCCGCATGGCGTCCGGGTCCACGTCGATCTGATATTCCTTTTCAAACCCCCCGACCGAGGCTACCTCGCTGACGCCCTCGGCGGCCATGAGTGCGTAGCGCACATACCAGTCCTGAAGGGTGCGAAGTTCATGCAGGTCCCATCCGCCCGTCGGCCGGCCTTTATCGTCCATGCCTTCAAGGGTGTACCAGAAAATCTGCCCCAGTGGAGTGGCATCGGGTCCCAGGGCGGGACGGACGCCTTGAGGCAGACTGTCCGACGGCAGACTGTTGAGCTTTTCCAGGATTCGGGTCCTGGACCAGTAAAAATCGATATCTTCCCGGAAAATGACATAGATGGTGGAAAAACCGAAGAAGGAAAAACTGCGGATGGTCCGGACTCCCGGGATTCCCAGAAGTGAGACGGTCAGCGGATAAGTGATCTGATCTTCCACATCCTGCGGCGAGCGGCCCATCCACTCGGTAAACACGATCTGCTGGTTTTCGCCGATATCCGGAATGGCGTCCACCGGAACGGGGGTTCGCGGCAGACCCCACAGGTGCCAGTCAAACGGCGCGGTCATGAGTCCCCACCCCACCATCAGAACCAGCAGCACCAGCACGACCAGTTTGTTTTCCAGAAACATCCGGATGAACCGGTCGATAAGCGACAGGTCGGATTTTTCAGGTGGCCGGTACATGGTCGCTGCTCCTCGGTCTTTGTCATGAGGCGTGAGTTCTCAGTCCTCAGTCCTCAGGTTCGGCCGGAAACGAGCAGACAACCTCCCCGCATCCGGGCATCATCTTGCCGTAATAAGGGTTTCGCACGACCCGGTCCGTCTGGAGCCAGGAGCCGCCTTTGCCGGCAAACGCCATGGGACATCGAATTTGATACACGGGGCCGGGCGGATGAAATCCGAAGGTTTTGACGGTGTCAATCAGACGGGTGGAAAAGGGAAGAAAATAATTTCGGATTCCGGTCAGGTCCTTTGCCGCTTTCATCTGGTCGAGACTGTCTTTCAGGGCGGACCACATGGGCATCCAGATCTGGTGGGCCTGCCCGCTGAGAATGTGCATGTCGACAGCTTCCAGGGCGGCCTCCAGCGGGGGCAGTTTCGTCACGGCAAGGTTGGCGTTGTCGGCGGTCAGGGCCGCCGATACGGGCATGTACGCATCCAGAAGTGAGCCGATCTGTTTTCGGAATTCCAGCGGAGCCTTGACGGGTTTGACGGTGTCGGGCGGAATTTTTTCGACAGGAGGAGGCGTTCCGTGATCGTGCGCCGCAGCTGCCACACCGCCCTCCGGGCTCATCATGCTGGGTCTGGCCAGAATCTGAAGCGCGCTGTCTATTTTGAAATTACCGTGAGTGACCACCCGTTCGCCTTCCTCGACGCCTCGCATCACATGATAATAGTCTCCGGCCCGGGGGCCGAGGACTATGACCCGGCCTTCAAACGTTCCCGGTCGGTCCGGGACAGCTACATACACGACGGCCCGTTTTCCGGTAATCAGGGGCGCGCCGGCCGGAATCACCAGAGGCGGCCTGGCTTTGTCCGTGGGTTCCGTCACGGTTTTTCCGGTTGCATCGAGGGTCGCCTTCAGCGACGCCCGGACAAACATGTCGGGCTTCAGGAAGCCATCGGGGTTGGATGCGTTGACGCGCACCTTTACCGTCCGGGTTTTCGGATTGAGGAACGGATCGATGAAATCGACTTTTCCGGTGAAAGATTCTCCGGGTCGGGCCTCGGTTTCAAAGGTAACGGTCTGGCCTTTCCGAATCCACGCAAGGTCGGATTCATAAGCATCGAGCCTCACCCATACCCGGGACAGGTCCGCGATCGTGTAAATCCTGGAGCCGGTATTGACATATATTCCCTCCCGGGCATCCATTCGGATGACTACGCCGCTGCCGGGCGCCGTCAGCGTGATGTGGTCCGAGGAACCCGGCTGCCGGATGATGTCGTCAATCTGTCCGGATGTCAGCCCCAGGAGCCGCAGCTTTTTCCGGGCAGCGGCTGCCGTGGCGGCGGTTGTGTCCCTAACGACGGCAATGCGGCTTTTTCCCAGTTTCCGTTCGGTTTGAATCGCCTGCAGCAGCTCTTCCCGGGCGGCCAGCAGCTCGGGGCTGTAAACTGAAACCATGGGCCGGCCTTTTCGGACAAAGATGCCGGTATAATTTACATACATCCGATCGATGCGTCCCGGTACCCGGGCGGTAATATACGACATGCGCGTTTCGTCGTATTCCACCCGACCGACCATTCGAATCTGCCGGGTAACGAATTTTCGTTCGACCGGGCTGGTCCGGATCTCCGCCAGTTTCCGGGCATAAGGGGTCAGGGTAAGCTCCCGTCGCCCTTCGATGGACTCTTCGGGCCCGGTGGTAACCGGAATCAGTTCCATGCTGCAGATGGGACACAGACCGGGTTCGGGCAGCCTGATATTCGGATGCATGGAACAGGTCCAGAATTGAACGTCATCCTGAGCCGAAATGACCTGCGGCCCGATTGAAACAGCCGTGATACATATCAGGCATGCCGTCGTTACCCATATGATACGTCGAATCGACTGCCTGCAGGTTTGAAGCATCATACACTGCCTCCTTCCTGTAGCTCTGAGTTTGTCATACCCCCGGAAATCAGTCCCCTTCCATCCCCCACCAGCCATCAGCCACCAGCCATCATTTACCAATCCGCCAGTTCCCTGCCCGTCAGCATTTCAAGCCGGGCCACACTCCCGGATTGGTCGGTCAAAGCCCGTTCGCAGCCCAGTTCCAGTTCAAGCAGGGTCCGGACCGAATCGATGACATCGGAAAAAGAAACCATACAGGTCGAATAGGACCGAAGATTGACCTGCAACGCCTGACGCGTTTTGGGTATCAGCGTGTGATGGAACAGATCGATTTTCCGCCCGGTATCCAGGTAGTTGAACCATTCCTGCCGGATATCGGCTGCCAGGCGGTTTTCCATATCCCTGTGCTCGAGCTGCAGGGCGTTATAACGGTGTCGTACCTGGTTTTGAGACGATCGGTAGGTGTTGCGCCAGATGGGGATATTGATCGAAACGATTCCGATGACAGGGTCCTTTCCGCTGTCATCGAGGCCGGGATTAACGGCTTCGCCGGTGTCGATGACCTCCAGTCCCAGTGTAAGGTTCGGGTAATATTTTTTTCGGGCCAGCTCGATATTCCATTTTTCGCCGTGAGCCCTGTATTCGAGCAATTGCAGTTCAGGGCTGGTGCTTTTCAGTTCCCTGAGAAGCTCATCCGGATCAATGTCCACTTTTTTGGATTCGATGCGGTCCGGGAAGAAAAGCGTTGATGACAGCGGCCGGTTCAGGACGGCATTGAACCGGGCCGTAACGGCGGCTGAGCGATCCATGAGGCTGTCGAGACGTTCCTGCAGTTTTCCCAGTTCCACCTGGACTCGGATAATGTCGGAATGACGGATGGTGCCAGCCGAGTACCCGGTTTGGGCGACCTTTTCCAGCTGCGTCAGCAGACTGATATTGTCGCGGGTGACGGCGATGGAGCGTTGGATAAAATAATGGTCAAAAAAAGTTTTCTTTACTTGGTAGAAAAGCTTCAGCCGGGCGGCTTCAAACTGTTTTTCAGCGGCCTGCGCGTGCTGTATGGCGCCGTGCTGCTTCAATTTCAGGGTGCCGAACCACGGAAAGGCCTGGGTCAATGAAAATTTCTGACGCTGAGGCCCGACGCGCGTTTCGACCCGTTCGATAAAATAGGCATAGGTGAAGCGGGGATCCGGCAGGGACCGAACCTCGGGAATTTTTTCCAGTGCCGCCTTCCATTTCAGAAAATCAGCCCGGAGGCCTGGATTGTTCAAGGCTGCGTATGTCAGATAATCTGATAGAGAGGAATGAGCTTCCAGCAAGGCGGATTCCTCTGAAGTGATGGCACGGGTCAGATGCGAAACTTCAGAGATATTAGGGATGCGGTCCGGCAATGCGTATGTCCGGAAAGATGGATATACGGTCAAAAAGGTTGCAGCGCAAATGCACAGTATGGATTTGAAAACAGGTTTCATGGCGCATCTCATTGAGGCGAGACTGTTTTATGGTGTAAGCAATGAATGCCGTGTTATCCCCGGCAAATGAACCATATATCGACACCGCCCGATCGCCTGATGCCGGGAGGAAGGGAGAATGCAGTGCATAAATAATGGTTTTCTTCGTTCCCGGTGTTTTGAACGAGCGGAACGAACGGGGGTTGAAACCTGAGACGTTTACATGAAATTTTGCCTTTTGCAATCGAAGCCGGCGCTAATGTCGGGCGGCTTTTGGTTTCGGATTGTTCATGATATTTTATGGAAGACAGCGAGTTTATAATAGTAAAACTCGTTATCTGAAAAAGAATCAAATTATGAATTGAATTCTGGATAACAAAAAAAGAACAGTAAAAGATTCTGTTGGTCGTTCGATCGATTGACAGATAAAAGAAATTATTTTTGGCAGCCCGGATAGATCAGGCCGCAGGCGGTGCATTTGGCGTATCTGGCATCCATCGCGGATGTGTTGACCTGACCGCAGGAGCATTTCCAGATATTTGGCGGCGGTTCATTCGGTTCCCATATGCTTCCGTAATTCTGAATTCTCCATTCACAATATTTTGCCCAGTCGATTACCGGTTTCTCTTTTCTCTTTTTCTCTAATTGTTTTAATAACATAACGTGTGCCTGGTGCATCCGGCAGGTCGGCCGCCTATCGGGGGGAGACCTGTTTATACAAAGGAATTATTAAATTCCTTCCTACATAGACCCGGGTCAACATTAAGGCAAGAAAAAATTTCCAGTCACTGCGCGATTTAATTATCCAGGTTGTAAAGTCCTTTTCAGGTGATTTGGAATGAAATTGATGTAACAGGTCAATCTTATCGGATATATTTGTTATTATCCCCGCTGCCGGAGGGACTTGTCAATTCAAAATCCGGAAGATGCGTTCAGGCCGGTCCGATAGAATACAGTCGGCAGATACTTTTGATTGCATTCTTTTTAACAGTAGCCTTATACTGATACATACCCTTCTGTTTCCCATACCAGGCCAATAATTCCGAAAACCTGTTACAAGAGCATATGAAAATGGTTTTTTCCTGATAATTTGCACATCATCTATTTCATCTATTTCATCTATTTCATCTATTTCATCTATTTCATCTATTTCATCTATTTCATGTTTTTGAGGTTTTTTTTACAGTCGTTTTGCGGGGATTCAATCGCGTTTATTTTTTAACCATCTAAAATAATTGAAAAACTACTTATAGAGACAAATGGTATGAAATTTGCTTCAATTTTGTTCGGAAAGGATCGCAGGCGTTGAAACAGGCCCGTGCTGAATGCATTACGAATCCATTTCATTGAGAAAATAAAGTCCCTCATTTTTTTCAACCCGCGAAAGTCATCGGAAAATTATGTCACAACGGTCCGGAAGCATGAACCGGTATGCCGAAATCGCGTTCGGCGTGCTTTTTTTGCTCGGGTTGTACGTTATCGGTCAACGCAATTTTCTGTTGTTCCACAGTCTGACCGAGATGTTCAGTATTGTCATTGCCTTCGGTATTTTCATGATCGCATGGAATTCGCGCCGGTTCATGGAAAATAATTATCTGTTGTATCTGGGTATTTCCTACCTGTTTACGGGAGGGCTGGACCTTGTCCATACCCTTACATACAGCGGTATGGGGGTATTTCCGGACTTTGATGCCAACCCGCCTACCCAGCTGTGGATCGCTGCCCGTTTCACCGAAAGCGTTTCGTTTTTCATGGCCCCAATTTTCCTGAACCGTCATTTAAAACCGGTTGCGGTCTTTTTAAGCTATGGATTCTATACAGTGCTGGTCATGCTGAGTATTTTTTACTGGGAGATTTTCCCGGACTGTTATGTGCCCGGTGTCGGTCTGACACCTTTTAAGAAAACCGGCGAATATATTGTTTCCCTGGTTCTGGCGGTTTCCATTATCGCTTTGACGCGCAAACGGGACCAATTCAATCCTTCGGTTTACCGTCTGCTTGTAATATCCATCGGCGTCACGGTTGCTGCCGAGATTGTCTTTACATTTTATATCGACGTATACGGGTTCTCGAATTTTATGGGCCATTGCTTCAAGGCGATTTCCTTTTATTTCATTTACAAGGCGTTGATTGCAACCGGGCTTGAACACCCCTACAGCCTGCTTTTCATGAATTTGAAACAAAGTGAGCAATCCCTGCGTGAAAGCGAGCGAAAATTGATGACGCTTTTGAGCAATCTTCCGGGCATGGCATACCGGTGTCTGAATGATGCGAACTGGACCATGGAGTTTGTCAGTCAGGGCTGCCGACAGCTGACAGGTTATGAACCGGCCGACCTGGTTCATAACAGCCGGCTTTCCTATAACGATCTGATTCATGTGGATGATCGCAAGGCCGTATGGGACCGGGTGCAGGAGGGCGTGGCAGGCAAGAAACCGTTTGAGATGATTTATCGGATACAAACGACGAACGGTGAAGTCAACTGGGTATGGGAAAAAGGGGTCGGCATTTTTTCCGAGCAGGGCGAACTCGAAGCCCTGGAAGGATTTGTCAGTGACATCAGCGACCGGGTAAAAGCAGAGGATGAAAGGCTCCAGCGGGAAAAACTCCAGAGCGTTCTGGAAACGGCCGGTGCAGTATGTCATGAACTCAATCAGCCCCTTCAGAGTATTGTCGGGTATTCCGAACTCCTTCTGCTGGATATTGCAAAAGAAGATCCGGCGCATGAAAAGGTTCGAATTGTTTTTGAACAGGCCGAACGAATGGGGAAAATTACCCGCAAGCTGATGAAAATCACCCGATACAAGACAAAGGATTACGGTGACGGAAGTAAGATCATCGATATTGAAAAGTCATCAAGGAAAGACGAATAGTCCGGGTAGTTTTCGCCCTGTTCAAATTTGCGAAATTCATTTCTGAATGTCAATATCCGCGCTGAACCGGCGGTCAATCAAAAAGGAACGGCATCATGTTTCGAACTTCCGAAATTAAATCGTTTCGCGCAAAAGCCGGCGAATGGATCGCTATGGGTGTGATGATACTTATGACTACAGGATGGGGGGGGTGTGCCTCTTCGGAACGTTTATATCGTTATAAAAGCTTTGAGTATTCGAATTGCGCTTTTGATTCACTGTCCGGGGACAAAGAATTTCATCATAAGGTTCACATTCCCGCTTTCGATCTGTATCTGGTAAATGACTGTGTCAAATTCGACTGGAGTTATGCCAGAGATCCAAAGCATGGTGTTGTGGGGTATTACAATCAGAATACCGGAAACATCTGGCTTCTGAGCAAATGCTGTGGAGATAAGTATTATTTTAACCAGTGAGCGCTGGGGCATGAACTTGGTCATAAAGTTCACCACCGGTTTCCAGAGGCCATTGATCCCGACCACATCGAGTGATCCGGATTCGTAATCAACCTCGACTTTTCATACTCCCTTATATTTTGGGTTTTGATGTCTGAAAATTTCAGTGGCATTTTGACGGGGGGTGCGGTATTTTGTGCAAAGCGGATTGAAATATTTTATGCCGCATGTACTATGAATTCAAAGGTCACCCCCTATGTTCATCAATGATTTAAATATTCCGGTTAAAATAGATCCGGATGATTTCCAACTGATCCTCGAGGCGATCATGCAGTATTCCAGAGACGGCATTTTTGTTACGGACGATGAGGGAAACATTGTCATGCTGAACAGGGCCTCCGAGGAAATGAACGATATCCTTGCCTCCGACGTTCTGGGCCGGAACGTCGGAGAGCTGTTAAAAGAAGGATATTACGATCGCAGCGTCACAAGGCAAGTTATTAAACACAAAAAGGCCGTATCTCTGATTCACACGACCCATAACCGGAAAAAGGTTCTGGCGACCGGCATTCCGATTTTCGACGACACCGGGCGGCTCCGGTTTGTGTTTGTCAACGATCGGGACATCACCTACCTGAAACGGTTGGCCGAGACCCTGGAGGCCGATGATGCGTCCAGTGATCGCTACCGGATCGATTTTTCCAACATCAGCCGGACGTTAACGGAGCTTCAGGAATATGTCATCGAAAGCCCGGCCATGATGGATATCATCAAGGCGGTGGTTCAGGCCTCAAAATTTGACGTCACCGTGGTATTGAGAGGCGGGTCCGGGGTCGGAAAAAGCATGATTGCCAAACTCATTCACCGGCTTTCCGATCGGAAAAACGGTCCCTTTATCAGCGTCAACTGCAGCGTCATCGCGGAAACCCTTCTGGAGTCCGAACTGTTCGGATATGAGAAGGGCGCGTTTACCGGCGCCAATACCCAGGGAAAGACCGGGTATTTCGAACTGGCACACAACGGGACGCTGTTTCTGGACGAGGTGGGAGAATTGCCGCTGAATCTTCAGGTCAAGCTGCTGAAATTTCTGGAATCCTTTGAAATCGTGCGGGTTGGGGACGTCCGGACACGTAAAATAGACACCCGGATCATTGCGGCAACCAACCAGGACCTGGAAACTATGGTTAACAACGGCACGTTTCGAAGTGACCTGTATTTTCGTCTCAATGTTGTACCGATCCATATTCCGCCCCTGGCCGAGCGTCGGGAAGAAATTTTGCCGATGGTGCGGTTTTTTCTCAAGCGGTTCAACCAGCAGTTCAATGTTAATAAGACGATTTCCGATACGGCCCTGGCCGCGTTGACGGCCTGCGATTTTCCGGGAAATGTCCGGGAGCTTGAAAATCTGATCAAGCGTCTGGTCACCATGACCGAAGATGATGTGATCCGGTTTCGGGATCTTCCTCAGGAATACGCGCGTAGCGGCAACGGCGAAACCGGTTTTCCGAAAGATGAAATCGAACATTATAAAAGCGAGATCCGCAGGCTCGAACTGGACGTCATCAAAAACGCGGTAAAAACCTACGGCAGTCAGAGAAAGGCCGCCAAAGCCCTTGGCATGGACCAGTCCACATTGTCCAGAAAACTCCGGGGCGAAAAAATCCCCAAACTCATCCATTGATTTTTCCCGTCTTTACTGACGCTGTCGCTCATATTTCCGAACTGATGCACCGGTTGCATCAGTTCGGGCCTTTTGATGGTGCGACTGCATCATTTCCCGGGGTCTTCCCGATGCTTACGGAATTTCGTTCAAACCGGATCTGAGAAATTTCAGATGTCGGAATGCTGGAAATGCTGTCCGGTTTGTCTGGATAAAATTCAATATTATCAAATTGTTATGTTTGTTAAGTCGATGTCCTCATGGGGACTTTGGAGAAAATATCCGACTTTCTTCAACCGTCGGCGGTTGAAACCTTTCAGGTTGGCAAGCTTGTTGCTTTATAAGACAGTAAACGTGAAACAAACATCACATGTAAAGCCAAGGTTAAAGAACGACAGGCTCAACTGAAAGGAGGACAATTTATGACAACAAAAGCTGAGGAAAGAGACGGTAAGGAAATGGAAGGGTCCGTAAAGAAAAATTTCATTATTGTTGCAGTTATCTTTGTTCTGCTGCTGCTGGCCATGGTCTTTATAGATGATTCGAAAGCGGCCGAAATTCCGGCGGCAGACACATCCGGCACCGTGCAGGCGGTTCTTTTACAGGGGCCCAATGCAGTATGAAATCGCCGGCCTTTTGGGCGGGGGCATTGGATTGGTCTCCTGAAGTGTGAATTTAAACCGGAAATATTTCGGTGAACCCATGAATCAACCACATACAGCAATCAACGGTTTCAAGGACCGGGCGGTATCCAGCCGCTGATGCATCCCGCCAACGGGGGCGGAAGACTGCCGGTCTTCCGCCCCTTTTATTATCCTTTATCGTAATTTGCCCGCAGGGTTTCCAGTTCCTCCCACCGGGTGTAGGCAGCGGCCGTCAGCTGCTGCAGTTCATCCAGCCGGTTTTTGGCCTGGGCGATGGCGTCTTTATCCTGTTGATAAAATTTCGGATCGGCCATGGTGTCGCACAGCGTTTCCTGTTCGGCCTCCAGCGTTTCGATGGTGTGCGGCAGTTCTTCCAGTTCCCGGTTTTCCTTGAACGTCAGCTTGCGCGGTCCGTCCGTTCGGGGTTTTTTCCGTTCTTTCTTTTCCGCCTTTTTCGGGGGAGTGTCTTGCATTTCCGGCGGTCGCTGGAGCAACCAGTCGTCATAGCCTCCCGCATATTCCTGCACCCGTCCGTTGCCCTCGAACACCAGTGTGGAAGTCACCACATTGTTTAGAAAGGCCCGGTCATGGCTGACCAGCAGCACCGTGCCTTTGAATTCGAAAAGCAGTTCCTCCAGAAGGTCCAGTGTTTCAACATCCAGATCATTGGTGGGTTCGTCCAGAACCAGAATGTTGGCCGGTCGGCTGAAGAGTTTGGCCAGCAGCAACCGGTTGCGTTCGCCGCCGGACAGTACATGAATCGGTGAGCGGGCCCGGTCGGGGGTGAACAGAAAATCCTGCAGGTACCCGATGATGTGTTTCTGCCGACCATTGATGGTCAGGGTGTCCGTTCCGTTGCCCACGTTTTCTATGACCGTTGCTGCCTCGTCCAGCTGGGCCCGGTGCTGGTCAAAATAGGCCGTCTGCAGGTGGGTGCCGGTTCGAACCGATCCACTGTCCGGCGACAGATCCCCCATCAGCAGGCGCAGGAGTGTGGTTTTGCCGGAGCCGTTGGGACCGATCAGACCGATTTTGTCGCCGCGAAGGATCGTGGTGGAGAAATTGTCGATGATCGGTTTTGTATCGTACCCGAAGGTAATATGTTTTGCTCGTGCTACGAGTTTGCCGGAAATTTCCGACTCCTGGAGGTGCATGCGCGCTTTCCCACCGAGTTCCCGGCGGTTGCGACGTTCCTCCCGCATTTTGAGAAGTGAACGGACCCGTCCCTCGTTTCGCGTCCGGCGCGCTTTAATTCCCTGACGAATCCATACTTCTTCACTGGCCAGTTTCCGGTCAAACCGGGCCTGCTCAAGTGTTTCTGCATGAAGGGTTTCCTCTTTTCGCCGCAGGTAAAGATCATAAGTGCCCGGAAAACTCAAGAGCCGGCCCCGGTCCAGGTCCAGAATGCGGGTGGCCAGTTTTCGAATCAGCATGCGGTCGTGAGTGACAAAAAGAAGAGACAACCCGGAGGCGATCAGAAATTCCTCCAGCCACGTGATCGCCCGGATATCCAGGTGGTTGGTGGGTTCATCCAGAAGCAGAAGATCCGGATCGGTCACCAGCGCCCGGGCCAGCAGCACCCGCCGTTTCAGTCCGCCCGACAAATCGTCAAATGGGGTGTCGGCATCTAATTGCATTCGGGACAGGATGGTTTCCACGCGATGCTGAATCCGCCACCCGTCCGCAGTTTCCAGCTGATGCTGAACGGTTTCGAGCCGGGTCAGAAGCCTGTCGTCACTCTCCTGTTCCAGGCGTGCGGAAATCCGGTGATGTTCGGTCAGAAGTTCCGCCAGTTCGTTCAGGCCGGAGGTGACCACATCAAACACGGTGCCGGTCAGATCGCTTGGCACTTCCTGGCTCAGCCGGGCGGTCCGCAGCCCCTGGCGGCGGATGATCCTGCCGCTGTCGGGCGGGTAGTCCCCGTTGATCAGTTTCATCAGTGACGACTTGCCCTCGCCGTTGCGGCCGACCAGGCAGACCCGTTCCCCGGGTTCGATCCGGAGATTCACCCGGTCGAGGACCAGGGGGCCGCCAAAACTCAAACTGATATCCTGCAGGTCGATCAACGCCATATAATCGTTTCCTCTCAACGTCTGTTCGCATGGTATCAAGCATACGGACAGAAAGTTTATGTATAAAACAAATAATTATACCAGTTTCCACAAAAAAAGAAATATTCTCTTAATTGTAAAGCGAGCTGTGCCCGCAACCCAATATCCATAAAAATCCCGATCCTCAAAAATTATAGGGAAAGCCCTATCGGTCTGATTTGCGAAGCCTTCAAATACATTAATTAATTTCAACGCCCGTTCGCTTCGCTCTCTCGAGCTACAGAGGGCGCAGAGTCCAAAACCGATGTTTCGGGGCTCTGCGCCCTCTGCGACTTGAGCGAAGCGGGCGGTAAATTATATCCGGCATATAAATCTTTTTGGCGGTCTTTAACGGGAAAGGCGCTATTCGTCCGGATAGCTGAATTATTTGTAAAACTGGACAAATATATTTTTTTGGGATATTGTTCAATATTTATGCGGGCGTGTACTCGGCCCGCTTTTTTATGTCCTTGCACATGCGATTAAAGGAAGTTGTGATATTTTGAGCAGTCAATTGAAAAACGAAATCCGGCGGCGGCGGACCTTCGGCATCATCAGTCACCCGGATGCAGGCAAGACCACGCTGACCGAAAAACTCCTGCTGTTTGGCGGCGCCATCCAGATGGCCGGGGCCGTCAAATCCCGTAAAACCGATCGGCACGCCGTCAGCGACTGGATGTCCATCGAAAAAGAGCGCGGTATCTCGGTTACGACGTCGGTGATGAAGTTCAACTACCGGGATTACGAAATCAATCTGCTGGATACCCCGGGGCACCAGGATTTTTCTGAAGATACGTATCGGGTGCTGACCGCGGTGGACAGCGCGCTGATGGTGATTGACAGCGCCAAGGGGGTGGAGCCCCAGACCGAAAAACTCATGGAAGTGTGCCGGATGCGCAATACGCCGGTGATTACCTTTATCAACAAGCTGGACCGCGAGGGAAACGACCCTCTGAATATTCTTTCGGACATCGAGGACAAGCTCCAGATCGAATGCTCGCCCCTGTCATGGCCCATCGGTATGGGCAAACGCTTCAAAGGGGTCTACAACCTCTACCGGCGGCAGTTGAACCTGTTTACGCCCGGCGGGGACTCCCGTGCGCAGGACGGTATTGTGATCGACGACCTTTCCGATCCGGTTGTGGACCAGTATCTGGGCACGCAGGCCGGCCATCTCAGGGAAGATATCGAGTTGCTGGAAGGCGCCTGCAACCCCTTTGATCATGAAGACTATTTGAAAGCGAGTCAGAGCCCGGTATTTTTTGGAAGTGCGATCAACAATTTCGGCGTTCGGGAATTGCTGGACGCCTTTGTGGAACTGGCGCCGGCTCCGGGGCCGCGGGCGGCCGTCAGTCGAATGGTTTCCCCGGAAGAGGAAGGCTTTTCAGGGTTCGCTTTTAAAATTCAGGCCAATATGAATCCGGCCCATCGGGACCGGATCGCATTTTTTCGCATCTGTTCGGGTAAATTCACCCGGGGAATGAAGGTCCGGCACCATCGGCTCGGTAAAGAGACGGCTCTGGCCAATGCGACCATTTTCATGGCCCAGGACCGACAGAATGTGGATGAGGCGTTTCCCGGCGATATCATCGGCATTCACAATCACGGCACCATCAAGATCGGCGATACGTTTACAGACCGGGAACCGCTGAAATTCAAGGGTATTCCCAATTTTGCCCCCGAGCATTTCCGCCGGGTGATGCTCAAAAATCCCCTCAAGGCCAAACAGCTCAACAAGGGCCTGGTGCAGATGGCCGAAGAAGGCGCCGTGCAGCTGTTTCGCCCCCTGGCGGACAGCAGCTATATTTTAGGGGCCGTCGGGGTGTTGCAGTTTGATGTGACCATGGCCCGGCTCAAGGCCGAGTACGGGGTGGATGCGGTTTACGAGGGGGTCAATTACGCTACGGCCCGCTGGGTCACCTGTGGGGACAAAAAGAAGCTGGACGCGTTCAGGGAGCACAACCAGTCCAAACTGGCCGTGGACGCCGAAGGCCATCTGGCCTTTCTGGCTGCCAGTGACTGGTGGATCTCCCACACCCGGGAGCTGTTTCCGGACATCGTGTTCCATAAGACCCGGGAATTCGGTTGATTGTTGACGATCGAGACATCAGGGGGGGGACGGATGGTCGGATGAGGGAAAAATCAGCCGACCCCGTTTTGCCAAAAAAAGACTGCAGCAGGCGGCACGGCCTTATGCCGCCGGGGCCGTCTTTTTACTCAGGTTGGCAAAAGCCAGCAGAACTCCAAGGACGATACCCAGCAGGGCTGCGGCAAGAATCCGGAAGTCGTCCGGAAGCAGAAACACGATCGTGTGGGCGGGAATCCAGAAAAACGGAATGGTTTTTTTAAAAACAAAATTCCACAGAACTTCCCAGTCAAGATGGATGATGATGTCCCCAAACTCGATCGGCGTGAAGAATCGCTTGAGGCTGCCGCCGGTCCGATGGATATGTTCGTCCGTAATTTTATGAAGCGTCATGAATACCGGCGCAAATATCAGGTTCATGCTGCTGCTGATGGAAAAGGCGGTCAACAGCTTCAGGAAGGTCAAATCAGCCTTCAGAACCTGCGGCGGAAGTTTTACTCCAAGATACGTCAGGACCGCCGGGGCGCCGGCAGCAAAAAGGACAAAGGATATTTTTATCAGCAGTCCGATAAAACCCCATACCAGAACCCGGCACGGCAGCCCGAACCCCGGGCGGTTGTAAACCCCTTTGGATATCCTCAAGGCAAGCGACTCGCCAAATCCGGCCAGAACGGCAAATTTGATAAAACTGGTGATCATGCCGTGACCCGCGTTGAAGCTTATGTAAGCTTTCAGAACCCCGGGAACTATCCCGAACAGGGCCGCAACGGCCCCTATACCCATTAATACAAAATAATCATCTCGTTTCATCCAGCCATACTCCAATATAGGGGACGTTTTAAACTTGTAAACTTATTCATCCGTCTGGGAATATATCTGATGCGGGCTGTGCCCGCAAACCTATATGCATAGAATTCCCGTGATAAAAAATTCTTTTATTTTCTACCGCCCGTTCGCTTCGCTCTCTCGAGTCGCAGAGATCGCAGAGGCCAAAATCATCGTTTCAGGGCTCTGCCGCCTTTGCGTCCCGAGCGAAGCGGGCGGTAAATAAATCCGGAGATGCAGACAAAATGTTTATGAAAGGTTTATTTCTCCTGCCTTAAGGGCTCAAAGAGATATTCAAGGCCGTTGACCTTGATTTCATAAACAGCCTGCAGCATCCTGCCCAGTTCTCCCCCGGGAAACCCCTTCCGGGAAAACCAGACGACGTAAGGCTCGGGAAGGTCTGTCAGTCGCCGGCCGGCATATTTGCCGAACGGCATCCGGGCCTCGGCAAGCCGGATCAGATCGGCATGATCCGGAAAAACAGGTGTTTCATCGGTATTGTCTTCAGTGCTCATATATTCGACTCAACTATACGGCTTCAATGGTCGAGGGGGGCTTGCACGCGATATTGTATGTGACGCTGACAATACCCGGCACCTCCCGGATGATATCATTGGCGATTTTTTCCAGAATTTCAAACGACAGCGGGGTCGGGGCGGCCGTTCTCGCGTCGACACTCTCCCAGCAGCGAACCTCGATCTGCTGCCCGAAATCGCGTTGCCCTTCCCGCATCCCGGTCATCCGGTCTTCATGAAGAATGGCCATGTACTGAAACGCACCGGTGTCCCGGAGCAGTCGTTCAACTACGGTGGTGGCCTTACGGACCGTTTCAATGCGTTCCGGGGTCGCTTCGCCGATGACCCGTGCCGCCAGCGCTGGTCCCGGGAACGGGATGCGTTCGAACAATTGGGCCGGGAGCCCGAGGGCTTTACCGATCTTTCGTACCCCGTTTTTTCGAAGCTGAATCAGCGGTTCGATAATGCGGTAGCCGAATGCGGCTTCCGGATCGATTCCGAGCTGTTCGAACACGTTGTGCTGCCGCTTGATCCCGGCGACGGTTTCATCGACGTCGGTCAGGATGGTTCCCTGAAGCAGGTGCCGGGCGCCGCTGTTTTTGACGATGCGGCCGAAAACGTCCCGGTAAAAGGACTGGGTGATGGCCTCGCGTTTTTCTTCCGGATTCGTGATGCCCCTGAGCGCGGAAAAAAAATCGTCGCGCGCGTCCACGACTTCGACCGGTACGCCGAGATGCCTGAAAAATCCCACGACCTCTTCGGGTTCCCCGGCACGCATGAGACCGTTGTCGATGAAAACAGTCCGGAGCCGATTGCCTAAAGCCCGGTGTCCCAGCATGGTCACCGCCGATGAATCCACGCCGCCCGACAGCGCGTTGATGGCCGTTCCATCACCAACGGCTTCCCGGATTTCCCGGACTTTGTCATCGATAAAACGGTTGTCGTCAAGTTCTTCCAAAGTGATTTCTTTGATCATGACACTGTCTCCTTATTCGTTTGGGCGAAATTCCCGGTAAAGACACGGGCAGTTACAAAGATAATTGAAGTGCTGTATATCCGGATGTTTTTTCTCAGGCCGTTTTTATTTCAACAATCGGCGGATTGTCCGGATTTTTCCCCGGTAGGGAGGATATATCAATGATAAATCCAGCCATGAAGCGGCTTTCAGAATACTTTTTTTATGTGAAAACCGTTCAAAACCGTTTAATCCGTGATAACTGCCGATTCCGCTCAGCCCTACGCCGCCGAACGGGAGGTTCGGGTTGACCAGATGCTGGATACAATGATTGATACACCCGCCGCCGAACTGGATTTTTGACACCAGTTCCCGCTGCACCGCCCTGCTTTCACTGAATATGTAACAGGCCAGAGGATGATGAGGCAGACGAAAGATGATATCCCCTACCTGGTTTAACTCATCGTATTCCATCACCGGCAGCACCGGGCCGAATATTTCTTCCTTCATGACGGAATCGTCCAGCGTTACATTTTTCATAACGGTCGGTGCGATATAGTTGTCCGATATATCATATCGGCCGCCTGCGATCACCTTGTTTTTATCGATGAGACCGACAATTCGACGGAAATGCCGCTCGTTGACGATACGCCCGAAATCCGGAGACAAAGAGGGGTTATCGCCGTACATGTCGATGATCCGCTGGGTGATCTTTTCGAGAAACTGTTCTTTTACAGGGCGATGGACCAGTACGTAATCCGGAGCAACGCATGTCTGACCGGCGTTCATGAATTTGCCGTAGACAATTCGGTTTACGGCGATGTCCATTCGGGCGTCGGAGTGGACGATGCACGGACTCTTTCCGCCCAGTTCCAGTGTGACCGGGGTTAAATGCTTTGCCGCCACCTGCATGACAAGGGATCCCACCTTCGGGCTTCCGGTGAAGAACATATGGTCGAATTTCTGTTGCAGCAGAAATTGGGTTTCCGCAACGCCGCCCGGCACACAGACAATGTATTCGGGATCGAATGTTTTGTCGATTAATTCGAAGATCACGCGGCTGCAGGCGGGGGTGAACTCGGAGGGTTTGACAACGGCCGTATTGCCGGCGGCGATGGCGACGGCAAGCGGTGAAAAACTCAAGCCGATCGGGTAATTGAACGGAGAGATGATCAGGTTGACGCCCAGCGGCGTCAGGTAAATACGGCTGGATGCGGGTTGACAGAGCAACGGGGTTCGTACCTTGCGCGGTCGCATCCATTTTCGTAAATTTTTGATGGTATGGGAGATATCATGAAGCACAAACCCGGTTTCAGTGGCATAGGATTCAAATTCAGATTTTCCCAGATCCTCTTTGAGCGCTTGTCGGAATTTGTTTTCAAATTGTTGAATGCCGTTTCGAAGCCTCGATAGCTGCCTGCGCCTGAAATCATACGCATGCGTTATGTTGGAATTAAAAAATGCGTGCTGCCTGTTGACGATTCGAATAATGTCCTGTTCGGTTTTCATGAAACGGCCTCCGGTTGAAATCTTATCCGGTAAAGGCTGTCAAAAAAACAAGAAATTTTTGCCGGATATATTGACCGCCCGCTTCGCTTGAGACGGCGATGTCGGTCTCTGCGATCTCTGTGCCTCGAGAGAGCGAAGCGAAGGGGCGGTAGAAAATAAAAGAGATTTTTTTATACGGTAATTTTCCAGCACCGGTGAATTGTTTTTCGCTTGCAGACGTAGTCTTCAGGAATTGTGATCGACGTGATTTCTTTTACATCGTTAAACCCCGGTTTGTCCATACGGAGTTCAAAATTCTGGTGATTGGTCGAGAAAAAGATCGTGGAACCGGTTTTCATCAAATTCGCGACGGCCTTAAGCAGCGCCGGATGGTCCGTTGATATGTCAAACGCATGGTGTTGATCTCTGCTGGTTGAAAACGACGGAGGGTCGACTACCGCCAGATCAAATGTCTGATGATCGCGTTTGGCTTTTTCGAGAAAATCAAATGTATGGGATTGAATCAGGCTGTTGCCTTCTTCGGGAATCCGATTCAGCTCCATGTTCTGTCGGGTCCAGTCGATAGCGGTTTCGGACCGGTCGACCGATACGGTCGAACGCGCCCCGCCTTTTGCGGCATAACAGGAAAATGATCCGGTATAGCAGTAAAGATTTAAAAAATCTTTACCTGCGGCCGCTTCTCTTACCATCTGCCGGGTGTTGCGGTGATCGGAAAAAAGCCCTGTATCAACGTAGTCGTTGAGGTTTACATGGAACTTCAGGTCCCTTTCAGACACGATCATTGTCTGATTGGTATGGTCGATGCGTTCGTATCGTTTTCCATCCTGTTTTCCCGCCCGGCGCTCTTTAAGATGAACATGTTCCGGGGGGACGTCGAGCGCGTCTGCAACGGCTTCTCCCATTAAGGGCAGCCAGTCCGGTGTGGATTGTCTGCGGGTATATTCGGCAATGACCAGATGGCCGGCATACCAGTCGACGGCGGCACGTATTTCGGGAATGTCCCAGTCATAGAGCCGGAAAACGTCGATATGCCGGCGGGCGAAACGTTTGCAAAGGTGCCTGAAACGTTTCTTTACCTTGTTGGCAAGCATTTCAGCCTGGTGGTTGTATTTTGCCGATAGTTTCGGGTCGTTCATCGATGAAAAATTCTCCGCTTCATAAAGGATTTCCTGTCGGGTGAGGGGCACGGAATTAATAAAACCCACAAAAATTGCGCAGGATATTTGTTCGTCTTCAAGGCGTATCAAAGCGTGCATACTGGTTGTACGTGCGCTTTGATGCAACGCAGAAGACGGACAAATAGACAAGCAAGATTGTGAATTTTATTTATTCCGGGGCCCTGATACATTCCGCCACCAAGGCGGCTTTGAAAATCAAAAATCAAGCTTAAATATAACAGTGCAAGTTTATCGCACGCCGAATCGGATTGCAAATACCGTATGGCGTTTGCCCGTAAATATGGCCTTTTCATATGAAAAGGCCGCGGAGCTTAATGCTTCTTTACGAAGCGCCGGTGAATGACTTGAATTGACAGTGCGGGGTAACGGATGGAAGCATAAATTTGTTATGCGGAAAAAATCTCTCATACCGGAGGAAATAAAAGTGCAGCCAACGATACCGACCGGCAACGGAGCCATATAATACTCCGAAGCCGGTCGGTATTGAATTTAAAGAGAAATGAGAAATTTAAAACAGTCCACTTTCACCATTCAAAGGGTTGCCGTTTCAATAACCCTGCCGGGCAGGGTCGCATTGAGCAGCTATTCAGCCAGTTCCTGGCTCCTTACGCACAGCCCGGCTTCCACATCCCCTGATGAGGCCTTTTTGTAAATGCCAACCACGATACAAGTAATAATGCTGAAAATAAGGCCTGCATAAACGTGATCAATAAAGTAGTGAGTATGTAAAGACTTGTTGATTATATAGGTGATAAGACATGCTATAAACCCTGCTATCATTGACCAGAAGGCCGCAGATCCACTCATTTTCGGAAATATGAATCCCAGGATATACGGAACAAAAAAGGATGAAGCGATTAACGCAGCAGACAAAACCGACAGCCAGTAGATGCCTATCGGATTCCACAATGCCAGTCCTGCGATCGCTGCAACAATGATAATCGTCCAAATTCTTGTCAAACTGAGTACTTTGTCGTTACCGGCATCAGGATTAAATACCTTTTGATAAAAATCCCGGGTGATCGAGGTGGTGCTGTTGAGAGCCTGAACGGAAACAGTGGTAATCGCAGCTGCCGTGACGCCTGCCAGTGACAATCCTGCAATAACCGAGCTTAAATGTTTGACCATATTGATGTGGGCGTATCCACCGGTTTCTCCATCGGCCTCGGGAAGAAGTGATCCTACAAGCGCAATCGGCACTATGGCTGCATAAAGGAATAAATTTACAAGAATAATGAAAGGCAGTGCTTTAACGATATCTTTTTCGCTTTTGGCCGTCAGTAATTTTGTCAACAGATGAGGCTCGGTGGAATTGGAGAACAGCCACGCAAACTGCCCGACCATAACCCACCATGGCCAGCTTTTGGATACGCCGTTAAAAATTTCGCCGCCTTTTCCTGATAATACTTTTTGCCATCCCGCGATAGCATCCCCTCCGCCAATAAACGGTACCGAAGAAACTGCAGGCACGATGAGCCCTATGATCACGAGAATGATCATAAGCGCATCGATTTTGACGATGGACGTCATTCCTCCTGTTGCCAGAAAGCTTATCAACACCAACGCAACCACTACTACCGAAATATGGTATGAAAACCCGAATACGGCATTTGAAATTCCTCCAATCGCAACCAGCTGTGCCGTCATGTATGGAATATATGCGACAGGTATGATCAACGCAGACACGGCCCGTATCCCTTTGCCTTGACTCGGGAATCTCTGAGCAAAAAAATCGGGTATTGTGAACACTTCATATTTTTTTGCAAATCGATACATTAAAATGCCGCTGAACCCGAAAATCACCAGCCAGCCGGCACAGGTCGGCCAGGTAAAGCACCAGGCCGCATAGCCGATTTTACCGGCCAGATTGGTTGCCCCCAGGTACATCCCGGCGCTGACGTTTGCAGCCGTGAAGGTGGCCAGCAGCATCCACCAGGAAACAGAACGGCTGGCAACCGTGAACGCATTCAGGGTTTTGACGCCTCGTGATGTTAAATACCCCATGCCGATGATAACGATAAAGGTCATTGCAAATATAGTAACCGTCATAGTTGTCCCTCCCTATCTTTCCTGGCCGGAATTATTTTTATTGCTGATCAGAAATGGTTTTTTCAGCAATATAACCCAAACCCAGATAAGGACAGCGATGCCCAATTGAGACAACCACAACACCAGCTGGACTTTATTAATATTATCCAGATGGGACCAGGGGAAAAACCAACTAAAAAATGTCATAATTCGCCTCCGTAAATATAGTTGCGTTTATCTATTTTGTCCTGTCGTCAAGCAGGACATTCCAGCAGTAGAGAGTCAGTATTTTCGGCGGAACATTGATTTTTCCAAAACATTGCGATGATATCCAAACGTGACGTTTGCTGATTCCAGACAAATCCGAGTAAAAAGGCCGATATGCATCCCTTCAAATAATGATTAAATTATCTGAAAGGATGCACAGGCACTCAGAGCTGGAACAAAAAAATTCTGGACGTAAAATTTGAAATGAAGTTCACTGAACCAAAAACATTCGATTCGTTAAATTATACTATATCAATAATCATGCCGATGGTGGTTCTGGTGAGGATTCGGACGATGGGTTGGATTGTTATGTTTTTATATCAATAGGATAGGATGTTCTTTTGAGGGTGAATTGTTTTCCGGTGAGTAATTCAAAAAAGTGTACAGGCCAACCGCATGAAACGTTTCATGTTTCATGAGAATGAAACACTTGTGGGGCTTGGTTCCAACGTCCGGCATGTTTTCGTAAATTTAACTGCGGAGTCCCTCCCGTTCCCGGCCTACGAGATCGGGTGATCCGGCATCCCCCGGATCGCGCCGGCGAGGCCGGGAATGGGCGGGACGGAGCCTGCAACAACGTGGCCGAAGATATAATCAAGCCCGCTGTTCGTTATCGTTGTTTAAATATCAGGAAAGCACGCCGGCCTTGAATGTTTCAAAGCCGATCCTGTCGATCATTTTTCCGATCCGCTCGAGTTTTTTCCCGTTTTCTTTATAATAATCAACGACCTTACGGATCAGTTCGAGGGCCTGTTCCGAGCTCAGGCCTTCAGCCAGCGTGTCCGCCAGTCTGGGTTTTCCCGTACCCTTTCCTCCCACCATGAGGACCCACCCCTTTTTTTTGCCGACCAGGGAGATGTCCTTGATGCAGTTTTCGGCACACTGGTTGTTGCAGCCGCTGACGCCAAACTTGGTTTTGCTGGGCAGCTCCATTCCATGGTAGAGTTCATCGAGTTTCATTCCCATTCCGAGGCTGTCCTGCTGTCCCCGTTTACAAAAGGTTGTCCCGGGGCATGCCTTGACACTTCTGACGCAGAGCCCGACCGCGTGCCCGGGGTTCATTCCCAGATCGTTCCACACATCATCCAGGTCCTCTTCTTTGATCCCGACCAGGGCGATTCGGGCCGCGCTTGTAATTTTTAAGGCGGCGGCATTATATTTTTCAGCGGCATCTGCAAGTTTTCTCAGTTGCGAAGGAGAAATAACGCCGCAGGGAACGTGCGGCGTGACTGCATATGTCTCCTTGTCTCTCTGAATAACAGCGCCTTTTTCGCCATCTTTGAGCATTGCGTATTCCTTTCCTGATATCAGTAATTTTCGCCGAGCAGTTCAAAATGTGCCTGTGGGTGAGCGCAGGCAGGACATTCTTCGGGAGCTGCATCACTGTGATAAACAAAACCGCAGTTGCGACATCGCCAGGTTACCTGGGTATCTCGTTTGAACACCGTGCCGTTTTCAATGTTGGCTGCAAGCGCATTGAACCGTTTTTCGTGATGTTTCTCCGCAACCGCGATACTTTGCAATACGGCCGCTATGTCATTAAAGCCTTCCTTACGCGCTGTTTCGGCAAATTCGGGGTACATGACGGTGTGCTCATGATTTTCGCCGGCAGCCGAGGCTTTCAAATTTTCAAGCGTCGTGCCGATCACACCGGCAGGAAAGGAGGCCGTAACTTCGACCTCACCGCCTTCCAGATATTTAAAAAGCCGTTTGGCGTGCTCTTTTTCCTGGTTGGCAGTTTCCTCAAAGACGGCGGCTATCTGCACATAGCCTTCTTTTTTTGCCGCGCTCGCAAAAAAATTATAACGGTTTCTCGCCTGGGATTCTCCTGTAAATGCAGTCAGAATGTTTTTTTCTGTTTGGCTTCCCTTCAGTTTTGACATTTCAAGCTCCTTTCGACGTTTTTTCCATGCTGGTCCGGTTGAACAGTCTTCAGCGGCAGTCATGCCGATTCGATAGGGATTTAAAAATGCATCGCTCATGATCCGTTATCAGGTTTAACGATAACATTAAATGTTTTTTTGAGAATTTCAAATAGCGAGCGCGTCGTAAAAAGTTCGATTTCCTGGCTTCGATCCGTGTTTAACGAACATACCGTACAAAACGATATAACAACCTTGTTTTGAAAATCTTTGACGTGTAGTGTCAGATTTTTTATTATGATAAAGACATCGTTAATCGGTGAATTCAGACATTCAAATCGGCGGAATTGAAAATGAAAGGATGAAAAATGGCTTACGATTTCAATGCAGATGAAGTGTTTGAAATGGCGGAACAGATCGAGAGAAACGGCGCCTTGTTTTACAGAAAGGCCGCCGGGGACATAAACGATGCAGAGGCGAAAAAACTTTTGCTGGAACTTGCTGAAATGGAAGACGATCATGAAAAAACGTTTGCGGAGTTGAGAGCGTCTCTGGCGGGCATGGAAAAACAGGTCACCGTGTTTGATCCGGAGGATGAGGTCGGCCGGTATCTGAAGGCCCTGGCGGACACCCGGGTGTTTTTCAAAAAACAAATCGATACGACATCGATGGAAGAGATTTTGAAAGCAGCGATTACAGCGGAAAAAGACTCTATCGTTTTTTATCTTGGCATGAAAGACATGATTCCTGAACGTCAGGGAAAAAGCAGAATGGATATGATCATAAAAGAGGAGATGGGTCACATAAGTCTTCTCAGTCACAAATTGATGTCAATCGCAAAATGATCTGCCGGCAAAACAGCCGGTAGCGGTGTGTCAGGGCAATCCCCTGCCGTCGAGGCAGGGGATTGCTTTTTCAGTTCGTCTTTTCCTTGAGAGCTGCCTGGGCACCCGCCAGCCGGGCAATCGGAACACGGAAAGGTGAACAGCTGACATAGTTCAGCCCCAGTTTATGGCAGATGGCAATGGATTTAGGATCTCCGCCGTGTTCACCGCAGATACCCACCTCCAGATCCGGCCGGGTCTTTCGACCCAGTTCCACGCCGATCTGCATCAGCTTGGCCAGGCCCTTTTCGTCGATGCTTTCAAAGGGGTTTTCCTTCAGGATGCCCTGCTGAATGTAATCTATGAGAAACCCCTTTTCAGCATCGTCACGGCTGATGCCGAAAGTGGTCTGGGTGAGATCGTTGGTGCCGAACGAGAAAAATTCCGCATGTTCGGCGATTTCGTCGGCCGTCAGCGCGGCCCGCGGGATTTCAATCATGGTCCCGAACTTGTAGTTAATGGTAATCCCCTGCGCGGTCATGACCGATTGGGCCACGGCTTCCAGTGTGTCGCGTTGCGCCTTTAATTCATTGACATGACAGGTCAGCGGAATCATCACTTCAGGGTGAACATCCACCCCCTCCTTTGCGCACCGGCAGGCGGCTTCGAAAATGGCCCGGACCTGCATCTGAGTCAGTTCCGGCATCACGATCCCCAGACGCACGCCCCGCAGTCCCAGCATGGGATTGGCTTCATGCAGGGCTTCCACCCGCACGCGCATATGGTCGTCTTCTTCGATTCTGCGAAGGAGCGTGTCGATTTCCTTGAGGTTGCCGGCATTCATCAGGCGGATTTTGTTGTCGGCCAGAGAGGCAATCAGCGAGTCATGGCTCGGCAGAAATTCGTGCTGCGGCGGATCGATGAGGCGAATGATCACCGGCAGGCCGTCCATGGCCCGGAAAAGCCCGATGAAGTCATCGCGCTGAAAGGGCAGAAGCGCTTCCAGTGCCTCGCGCCGTTCCGTGGGCTGACTGGTCATGATCAGCTTTTGAACAAAGGGCAGGCGCTTGCTTTCGAAAAACATGTGTTCCGTGCGGCAAAGCCCTATGCCGACTGCTCCGTATTCACGGGCACGCTCGGCGTCCCGGGGATAATCGGCATTGGCCCATACTCCCAGCTTACGGAATTCATCGGTCCAGTTCAACAGCTTCATGAGCCAGGGGTCCGAGATATCGGGTACCATGGTATCCACTTTTCCCAGATACACTTCGCCCGTCGAACCGTCGATGGACAGCCAGTCGCCTTCATGGACCACGTGTTCGCCTACCGTCATCATGCGTTGACTCATATCGATTTCCAGCGCCGCCACGCCGACCACGGCCGGTTTGCCGAACTGGCGGGCGACCAGTGCCGCATGACTCGTGCGACCGCCGCGACTGGTCAGAATGCCCTGGGCCGCCAGCATCCCGTGAACATCATCGGGCTTGGTTTCGGGCCGGACCATGATGACCTGTTTTCCCTCTTTTTTGGCCCAGGCTTCGGCAATATCGGCGTCAAACGCGGCGACGCCCACGGCACCGCCCGGGGAGACATTCAGCCCGTCGGCAAGCAAACGTCCGTCTGTTACGGCGGTCTTTTTCGATTCGTCGTTGAAATGCGGATGCAGAAAAAAATCGACCTGTTCGGTGGATATTCGCATGACCGCTTCCTCGCGGCTGATCAATCCTTCATCGGCCATTTCCACGGCGATACGCACGGCGGCCTGGGCGGTGCGTTTGCCGTCCCGGGTCTGGAGCATCCATAATTTGCCCCGCTCGACCGTGAACTCGACATCCTGCATATTGCGATAGTGGGTTTCGAGTTTTTCGGTAATCTCGACAAACAGGCGCCAGCTTTCGGGCATGGTGCGAGCCATGTGTTCCACCGGATCGGTGATGCGGATACCGGCCACGACATCCTCACCCTGGGCGTTGATCAGGTAGTCGCCTTCGATTTTTTTCTCCCCGGTGGTGGCATTGCGCGTCATGGCCACGCCCGTGGCGCAGTCGTTGCCCATGTTGCCGAATACCATGGTCTGAATGTTGACCGCTGTGCCCAGATCATGGGCGATTCCGGCTGCGTTCCGGTAATCGACGGCACGTTTGCCGTTCCAGGATTTGAACACGGCTTCGGTTGCCAGACGCAGCTGCTCGTACGGATCGGTGGGAAAATCGATGCGGTTGTACCGCCGGAAAATATCCTTGAACCGTTCGCCGATGGCCTTCCAGTCATCCGTGGTCAGTTCGGCATCGCTTTTGACGCCCTTTTTGCGACGGAATGCCGTGATCACCTCCTCAAACGGTTCGTCCGGCACGCCCATGACCACCGAACCGAACATCTGGATCAGTCGGCGGTAGGAATCGTAGACAAACCGGGGATCCCCCGTGGCTTCGATCATCCCGTTGACGGTCGATTCGTTCAGTCCGATATTGAGCACCGTGTCCATCATGCCGGGCATGGAAAATCTGGCACCCGAGCGACAGGATACCAACAGCGGGTTTTTCGGATCGCCGAATTTCTTTCCGGTTTTTTCCTCGACGGCGGCCAGCGCGGCCAGCTCCTGTTCCCACATCGTGTCGGGAAACTTCATGCCGGCAGCCAGGTAGCTGTTGCAGGCCTCGGTGGTGACGGTGAAACCGGGAGGAACCGGCAGTCCAAGCCGGGTCATTTCGGCGAGGTTGGCGCCTTTTCCGCCCAGAAGCGCGCGGACGTTTTCCCAGTCATTTCCTGCATGGGCACCGGCCTGATCAATTTCATCAAATAAGTACACCCATTTTTTATCCATGGCGTTTCGTCCTCATTGAATGATGAAAAACAAAAAAAGCGGTTATAGGTATAGGTACACGGAAACGAAAACCAGGCCGTATCTACCGGCCGGGTCGTAAATTTATGACTTTTGAAAAGCTGTTGAGAAAACGTATCCCCGGGAAAATTGCGTGGATGCTATCGGCATCCAGAAGGTAAACGAGGTAATTTAAGAATAGCACACACGCCCGGGCGGGTCAAATTCCGGTTGCGGTTTGCACGTCGGGCTGTATGGGATTTTTGAAAGGGATGGCATGCTTTTCCGAGATGTCGGCGGGAGCACGTCGGGTGATTTTGATGCCGTATCGCCTGCCTCAATTATATATAAAAAAAGAGACGTTGTGTTGCAACGGCCTTCGTAAATCACTTTCAAAAAGTGCCCCGCTATTTTTTTGAGATGCATTCAATCGATGGGCATTGAGCATTCCGTCACGTCATCGGGTTTGCCGCTGAATACCTACCAGAGCGGTAAGCCGGTCTCTTCGTCTGGGGATCGGTTGAAGGCCGGTCCGTCAAACGCTTCGATGACAAATTCGCATGCAAACACGACCGTGCCCGGTGCAAGGTGCCCTCCAAAGGCTTTTCCGTCATCATCGCATAGCGTCAAGTGGGCATGGACAAACGGTTTTCCGTCCTTGAGCGATACATTTCCGATGAGATTCGAGATCTCGAATGGATGGTCGAACGTGCAGAACCCGTATGTGCGGGTTTCCTGATCGTAGAAACCGATGCGGGCTTTCTGAACGGCACCGATGGCCTCGATTCGTCCGAGTGTGATGCCGCTTTCCGTGCATACGCGGGTGAGTTCTTCCAGCAGGTCGCAACCGTAGCTGAGCTTTCCCATGACAATTTTTCGTGAGTTTATCGGCTTGAATTCCGTCATGTTTAATTCCTTCATTTTTTAAAAAATTGCTTATCTTCGGAAGTAATACGCCGAGTATATCGACCCGGGGGATTGGGACTGCCGATTTTATTGGTTTTTTTGTATGCTCATTTTCATGAAACAAGCGTTTTTCGATTTAAAAAATGTTGGGGTAGCGTAAAAATCTTCCGCGGGATTTAAGTCCAGAACAACCCGGAGGGTCGCGGTATCCGAATGCAAATGGATTCGAATACGCTGAATATATTTTCCCCCGACCTTGATGCGGGTCGGGCCGTCCCAAAACGAGACCGGCTTGAAATCAAAGACGATCCTCGGCTTGTCGCCTTCTATCGGAAAAAAATCGGGCACATAGTCGTTATTGAGTTCGACTGTAACCGATTCGATTGATTCTTCCAGTTGGAATCCGATATGTTTGACGATGATTTCCTGTGCCTGCACATCGGCTGTCTGCAGAACACCTGCAAGGAATAACAGGGCGGCCCCTGTAAGTAGAACTGGTGAATGACGCAACATTTGGAATCTTTGCAACCTTTCAGCCCGGGAATTTATCGCTGATATTCTATCCCCATAGCCGCTTTTATGCAAGAAAGACTTGTATATCCCGACATTCAACGCCCCTTTTCAGGGGCCGCGGCAATAACAAACCATACCGCGGCCCTTATCTCAACAACCGACAAAACTCACCCGTCCTGTCAGTCGGCCGGCTTGATCTCAAAGCGTTTGAGGGTAGTTTTGAAGACGGTATCGACGTGCTGCAGGTCATCCGAATGGGACATCCATGTTTTTGCGCTGCTGACACGGAAATAGACCTGGCGCATCTTATCCAGAGTTCCCCCTTCCTCCCAGCGGGCCGTTCCCCCGTTTTCGAATGGATATGTTTCATGGTGTTTGGTACACAAATGGTTCCACGGCAAAGAGGACACGCTGTATTCATATTTTCGTGAAAACATGGTACCCCCCCCGACCTTGACCTGCCAGTAAAGGTTCTGCTCCGTCTTGGGTGTCCTTCCCCCCGTATCGTTGGTAACATATTCCTCCACGGCCCCCGTCAGCCTCAGATTTGAGCTGACGGAGTCATTGATAATCTCCAGGTAAATATCCGCCTGCGTGTCAACGTCAACGGGATGGATAATATACGCCTGTTGGGAAGAGGAAAAATGTTTATACCACGATATCTTCTGCCCCCGGCCATACCTGGCGGTGAGCGTAGCGCTTTGCCTGTCCGCCTTGTGTTCATATGGAACGAACGTCTCCCCTACTGCATTCACCCTGTCCTCATTTCTGAAATTAAAGGCAGGGATCGCCCGGGCGGTGACAAAACAGTGGGCGTAGGGAATCCCGGCGGGCTGTATCTGCTCGAACGCGACCTGCGCCACCTGATTATAGGGAAAGCTGTAGGTTATTGTCCTCGGCGGGCTCAGCCTGCTTTCAATCTCGGCAAATTTGATCTTGGCGAACCGTATTCTGGTTTCTCTTGAAAAGTGCCACCGTTTGTTTTTATCCAGAGTCCAGCCCAGATAATACGAGGCATTGTCGGGCAGCGGCGCCGCATACTCGCGGACATTCTGTCCGTTTACAGGAATGAACGTCGGCGAACCCCAGTCGCGTCCTGTCGGGCTGCCGTAGCAGCCTGCGATCGATTTCGGATCGCCCGCCACGTGCAGGATAAAGCCGATATCGTGATCTTCGATGAACTGGCGGGCCAGCAGGTCGGCGTCGTGAAAGATTTCCCGGGTGCAGGTGGGAAACATGGCGCCGCCCCCCTGGACCATGGTCCTGACATCCGCGCCGGCCGCAACCAGCCTTTCGACAAAAATCAGGAATTTCTCGGTCTGGCGTTCAAAACGGGGTCGCATGGTTCCGTTCAGAAAACTGTCCGACCGGGTCAGGTCTCCGCCGTCTTCATAATCGAACTTGCTTTTCAGCAGCAGGGCTCCCTGGGCCTGTGTCGCCATGGCCTGGGTGAAAATCGTTTCCAGCGTTTTATAAGCGTCGTACAGCACCCGGTTTTTTTTGTTGCCGAAGGCGGCGGTGCGCAACTTGCCCTCGAGCGATGAGATGAGGTATTCGAGCCCGCTGCCGGTACCGATGGCCGGCTCGAACAGCTGGACATTGATTTCCGTCAGATCGTTTTTGAGTTCCTTTCCGCTGTTGACCATGTCTGCAAAAAAGGTGGCAAGAGCATCCGGACCGGCTAATGCCGTGTATTCCGTAAACTCGGCATTAATCCTGGCCGCAGCGCTGTTCGCCGATGCGGCATAGACATGGCTGATGATTTCGTCCGTCGCTATATCCAGAGAGGCCGCAAGGCTTGTAAGTTGATTTTCGAGACCGCTCAGCTTTGTGTTCATCGAGGCGAGCGTGTTCTGCATTTCCCGAAACCTTTCGGCTGTTATCTCTTCCGGTTTCTGGTAGCCCACATAGGGGCCCAGCAGCGTGACCCCCAGATCGAACACAAAACCTCCCGCAGACTTGCCCAATCCACCGGCAAAACCGTCCAGCACTTTCCCGGCAAACGGCACCTCCTGAATCTCATCGGCGTTGGCAGCACCGCCCATGCAGATGCGTTCACCGGAATCGATCTTCAGCACCAGCTCATCGACAAAGGCATCGAATCCGCCGTTTTCCTCGCTTTTTTCCATAAACAGGAATGGAGAAAAACTGGCATAGACAAAGTCGTCGTTCAGGCTGACATCCTCGGGGATACTCAAATATGTCTTGACCGCCTGAACTGCGTTGTCATGGGTTCTGCCGGTATGCTGCATATAGCGATCGACCAGCGTGGAAAGAATCGACACTCTGACGGCGGTTTCGGCAAGATTTATGCCTTCGTCATAGGGAACCCATGCGGAAAGGGTCCCGTCAAATTCGGAGGAAAAAGCAGACCCGCCCTCGGCTTCCACCCGAAAGGCGCTGTTGATGATCATACTGCCGGATGTTTCCCAGTTCCCGGCGTCATCGGTCGCGGCCTCATAAATCCGGCCATTGTTGTCAATGACATTCACGACGGCACCGCTCAAAAAACCGCTGCTTTCGGCCGTGCCCTTTACCGTGCCGTCATAAGGCAACGGCACCGTCTCCAGTGTTTCAGACAGCCAGGCATCGATGTCCTGTGCAGCGTTGCCGAGGCGTTCACGCATACACGCCAGTTTTATGAGATCGGACTCGTCGGCCGCTCCCTGCTGATCCAGAACAAAGGGATCTTCTTCGGAATTTACGCCGCAGGTCCTGGACACTTCCGTTTGCGCCTGTGAAAGCGACAACCCATACACATCCACCAGAACGGCCGCCAGCGTCGTCAACGGCGTCACATGACAGGTTGCCGTTCCGTCGCAGATGCTTTCCATCGTGCCGGTAAAGGGCACCCCGGCGATAGTTCCACCGTCCACAGCGACGCGAAAGGCCAGGCCGGGTGGAACTGACGTACGGTATTCTCCGGCGTCGTCTGTCGTGACACTGTCAAGAATTTCGGAGTTCGGCCCATAAATGGTGACCGTAGCCCCCACGAGAGGGTCATCTGCGACAATTCCGTTGAGCGTTAATGAGCCGTTCGAGCCGCTACAGGACGGCAGCAGCAGAGCGGCAAGTATAACCAATATCAATCCCGGTAATCTAACAGCTCTAATTTCCATTTCTACTCCAGTTCAGTTTTTTTGTTTTTTTTTTAACTGTTCAGCGTATTTTGTAGTATGGATTCCATCGGTATGAGAAAAATCGGGTAACGGTCTCGTCAGTCGGCGGGCTTTTTGCGGTCGGCTGGCTTCGATGTGCATGCCTGGCGCGATACACTTTTTAAGGTGTAAGTTTAATGCTTAGTGCTATTGAAGTCAAGTCAAGTTCCAGACTCGGCTGGATGGAGGTAAAGAAAATAGTTGTGCATGACAACGGGGTGTATGGTATCGGTGTTCCGGTAAGAAGGAAAACGCCGGACCGGTCGGCGTCGTCCATTTCCTTATTATACCTTCTTTTTGCCCAGGCGTGAAAGTTTGAACAAATATCGGCGTGCATGATGGCCATACAACGCAGCGGCAGGGTTATTTCCGGTCATTCTGTCTTTTACGATCAGAGTGGAAACGGGAGCTGTCGAATAATTTGTAAATAAAATATCATGGCCCAGACACAGGCCAATAATGAAATTTAGTTCCGTATGTTCACGGTTCAAAATTTCTGCCTGAGCGATGGGGTTGCACATGGAATTGATGTAATCTGAAAGTTCCGGAAAACAACGTTCTTCAGCGGTAACTCCGCCGATCGGACAGGCGGCACATACGACATTCAGCCCTTCCTGCATGAATAATTTTTTAAGAATGTGCATTTCATTTTCAAAAGCGGTACAGGCTGCAAAGCCAATTTTTTTTAATTTGAGATGCTTGACAAAATGCAGCGCTTCTTCAATCCGGGGTCTGAAACCGTCATTTTCCGCGCCGACAATACACGCAGCTTCATATATATCCGCATTTTCAGGCTTTCGATATTCCGCTTTCGCCGCTTCTATTTCATTCAGATATTTATTGGCCTGACAATATGCGGGGATCTTTTGCTCATCGTCACTCAAGCATCCTTGCTTGCTGCATATACAGTTTTGAATTTTTATCTTATTTCCCGACATGGAAATCTCCATTTATTAGAAATGGTTTTCTTGTTCGTCGCGGGCCGGACGATAGTAAATAGAACAACCCGATAAGGAAGAACTTTTGATATCAAATGGTATAATACCAAAGCAATTGTGATATGATCATAATACCACAATTGCTTATTAGCTTGTCAAACCATTTGTTTAGAGAAAGTCAGGATGTGACCCTAGGTAAACTCGATGCGGCTCTGGTAGGTATTCAGGTCGATAAACGCGGTGGTGCGGTATCGGCCCTTTTTCCAGGTCAGCGCCAGTTTGTCTTCCGGGCTGTCTTCAATTCGGAACTCGCCGTTGAAGGCCGGGTAAGTGTTTCGAAATTCCATCAGGCGCAGCAGGCGTCGAACCAGGGGTTTTTGCATTTGTTCCCGGATTTCTTCCAGCGTGTAGTTGTGTCGATTGATGTCTCTTCCGTTTTTCGTCTGCTCCACCAGCTCGATATCGTTTTCCCCGGCCAGCAGTCCGACGTAATAGATCTGGGGGATTCCCGGGGAAAAAAGCTGGATAATCCGGGCCGTTAGATACGAATCGTCGTTGCATTCCAGAGCGGAATAATACGTGCAATTGACCTGGTATATGTCCAGATTCCGGTAGTCGGGGCCGGAATAAATTCGTTTGATGTTGGAGCCTTTTTCATAAAGCCCGTTGATGGTTCGTTCGGTCTCTTCATCACTCAACAGATCCGCCACATCCACCACTCCGATGCCGTCGTGGGTATCAAGGGTCGTTATCTGCCGGCGGGGGCATATTTTGAGCCATTCGATCAGCCGGCGGTTGGTGTGATGGTAAAGCGTGTGGAGGACCAGCATGGCGAGGGAAAAGTCGTAGACCCAATACCCTTTGGCGGCAAGCTTGAGCTGGTACTGATGATGCTCATGAACTTCCGGAAGGATGTCCGTATCAAACGGCCGTACAAAGTCTCTCAGCCATTCCAGGAGTTCCCATACCTCCGGTTCCACGAAAAAACAGTTGGTGCCCAGTTTCAGGGTGGTATAGGCAAACGCATCCATCCGGAGCATCTTTGCGTTGGTTCGGGCCAGCCGGATCAGATGATTGCGCATGACTTCCCGGGTTTTGGGAGACTGCCAGTCCAGATCGATCTGTTCATAATCGAATGTGGACCAGATTTTTTCCTTTGACCCGTCCGCCCTTTCAAAAACGGTGTAGGGCGGACGGCGTTTTCTCGTATAGACCCGTGCCAGATCCGCTTCGCTGATTTCGCCGTCAGGGCTGAGTTTATTGAAACTCAGGAACATATCGGCAAATTGGCTTTCCGTTCCTTTTTCGATATAGTCCTGAAAATATACGGATTGTCTTGAAATATGATTGATCATAAAATCGATGATCAGATCAAAATCCCGGCCGATTTTTTCCACATCCTCCCAGGTGCCGAAGACCGGATCGACCCTGTCATAAGTCAGGGGCGCAAATCCGCGGTCAGCGGAAGAGGGATAAAACGGCAGCAGGTGAATTCCGCCGATGGCGCGTTTCAGGTATTTTCGAAGGACATAATGAAGCTCTGAAAGATTGCTTCCGAGACTGTCCGGGTAGGAGATCAACTGGACTTTGTTGCACAGTGTCATTTGGCCCTGTTTTCTTTTAAGGTAAATCCGTATGTTGCAATCGTACTGATGTTGCCGCCGGTGTGAGCACGATGGGTGAAATAGATTTTTCGTGAGCTTCACAGCCGTTTGAGTTCCGGACTGTAACTCCCGACCACCAGTTCCATCGGGTCTTTACACTCCCTTTGGCCTTTCTGATAAATCCGTATTTTTCAATCGCTTCGATAACACCGCCGGCGTATTTGCGACGGGCGAAATAAATTTTTCGTGAGCCTTTCAGCGGCTCGAGTTCCGGGCTGTAATTTCCGACCACTGCTCCCAGCGTGTCACCGCGCAGCATTTCTTCGTCGTTGCCGGAATCTCCGCAGACCAGGAAGTTTTTCAGCGGAATCTCCCACTTGTAGCTGAGATAGCGGAGGGCTTTGCCTTTGGATGCCCGAAACGGAAGGATGTCCAGGTATTTTTCGTGAGAATGGATCAGATTGTAGCGGCACCTGTTTTTGGACAGCAGATCGTGAATCGCAGCCAGTCGGTCTTTTCCCGACTTCATGTTGTAGCTGATCTTGAACCGCCGCTGGGTCGATTCTTCCTGGTATTCCAGAAAATCCAACGGTTTCAGTAACCCGGCAATTCTCTCACGGTCCCATTTTTGTGAAATATGTGATTCCCAGCCCTGTCCGTATTGAAGATTTTTACCGTAATAAAGTTCAGAACCGACCGAGGAAATGATAACATCGGGTATCGGCATATCGTGCTGTTTGAGAATGTCAACGGCCGAATCAATGGTGCGGCCGGTAGCCACCCCAAAGCCGATATAATCACGATGCTTTTCGAGGATGTCGGTAAGATCTCCAAGGGATGAATTGTCTTCCCCGATCAGGGTGTTGTCGATATCGCTGATGATGAAACAGGATAATTTTGCCAGGCGCCGGCCGACGGCATCGGTAGGTACCGCAGCTTTCATGTCGCTGTTTTGATGAGAGGATATAATCTGCCGAACTTCCTGAAGATATTTTTCCGAATGGTTTGTCCAGTTATAGTGTTCTCGAACGTTCATGATACCGTTTTTAGAGTAAACTTCCCAATCCCCGTTGTTTGAAATGATGCTTTTCAATGCCCCGGCGATGGCTTTGGGATCTGTGGGATCGATCAGGATGCCGTTATGGCAGTTTCCCACGATGTCCCGGGGACCTCCGTCATTGGTGGCGACGATGGGAACTCCGGCGGCCGAAGCTTCGAGCAGGGTGAGGCCAAAGGGTTCAGTCAGTGCGGGATTGACAAAAACGCCTCTTTTCCCCGCTGCGATTCGATACAGTTCGGGGACTTCATACTCAAAATCGTGTTTTTTGGGGATCGCCATTTTTCCGTACAGGTCGTATTTGTCCAATAAAAGGAGCATGTCGGTCAGAACGTTTCGTTCATTTGCCTCCATGGAGGTGATATCCTTTCGAATACCTGCAAAAACGGCAAGATTGGCCATGGTCTGAAGCTCAAAATCCTCGCCGTAAGCCTCGATCAGCCCGGCGATATTCTTGCGTTGATCCGGCCGGCAAAGGGCCAGAATCAGCGGACGGTCCGGATTTATGAAGAAACGGTCCAGCTCCTGGATCAAAGACGCCTGTGCGTAGAGAGCTTCTTCCGGTTTTTCCATGTCCGGCAGCATGTCATGATAAAAAGGATAAAATTTCTCCAGATCGAGTCCCGGTGGTATCACCCTGTATCGAGGCAGGTGTTTGCTTTGATACATTCCGTACTGCTCCCGGATTTCCTGATTCGTACTCGTGACGATGAGATCGGCGTTTTTAAGGATTTCCTCCTCTACCCGCATTCGATGGTCGAGTTTGTATCTTTTGAAGATATCGACTTCTTTCATGCCTTCTTTCAGGAGTTTCTGCATTTTAGGCCGCCCCAGAGAATGGCCTGTAAAAACGAATGGAATACCGAAAATGCGTGCCAGCTGCATGGCCACGTAACCGGCGTCTGGATAATGGCCGTGCACAATGTCCGGAAGTGTTTTTTCGTGCTTGATAAATTTGATGACTTTATCGACATACTGGTCCAGATGCGGCCATAGCAGTTCTTTTCGAATATATTTACCGCCGCCGCAACGTATCCGGATGATACGAAAATTGTCGTCTACGCATTCTATGAATTGACCGTAATCATCGGAAACCGACTTGTCTGAAATCCAGCGGGTGAACAGATCGACATTGCGAATCCCGTCAAGTTGTGCCAGGTGCCGGCACAGCTCGACGACATAGTTAACTTGTCCGCCGGTGTCCGCATCCCGTCCCAGTTCCATGTTGTTTGCTCTTACCAGACCGTGAATACTAAACATTTGCAGGTACAATCCGTTTTTTTTACTCATAATTCTCCTTTAATCAGGTGTATGAATTCGTCGTAAAAGTTCGGTTCAGTCGGCACCGCACCTTCAATCAGGCATATGCGGGCGGCAAATCTGGAAGCTTCCGAGAGCACGCGCTGCGGAGACCAGCCGGACAATAACCCGACGGCCAGCATGGCTGTGTAGGCGTCGCCGGCCCCGACGGTGTCCGTTACCGACGGGAACCCGGCGGCCGTTGTTGTATATCGGTTTTTTCCGATATACAATTCGCTGCCGTTAGCTCCGCGGGTGACGCAGATCATGGACAGATGGAACCTTTCCATGAGATGATTGCAAAACAGCACGCAGGATCCGGTGTACGAAAAAATATTTTTCAGAAGACTCAACTCCTCCATGTTTAGTTTGAGGATGTCGGCATGCTCAAGAGATTCGGTTATCAGGTCCCGGTGAAAGCAGCCGGGACGGAGATTTATGTCATACAGACACCGGGTTTGCGGTGATTTTGCCGCGAATATTTCACGCAGGGTATTTCGGCCGACAGTTGTTCTCTGGATCAGGGTCCCGAAATACATTAACCGGGGCGGGGTGGCGAGTACGGATGCCAGATCGGGCGAAAAATCCAGATAATCATAGGCGACATCCCGCGTGATATCAAATGCAGGGCTGCCCTGAACGTCAAGTTCAACGTTGACGGTTCCGGTTGGATGCGTCGGGTCAATCTGCATGTCGCCGATGTTGAATTCTGAGACATCAAGGCGGTCGAGAATTTCACGGCCGGCATCGTCACAACCCACCCGGGATGTAAACCGGACGGCAAACCCCAGATGTTTGAGGTGGTATGCGAAGTTGAACGGCGCTCCACCAAGCCGACGGTATGCCGGGAAAACGTCAAACAGTATTTCGCCAATGGAAAGTATCATATGCGTCACAATTTCCGAGGTGCTTTTTTTACGTTTTCAACCCACTGTATATGATATGGGCGTTGCTCAGTTATCGGGTTTGATGATAACGCGTTTCCTGTGAACCACAGGGCCGATCAGCTGATGTTTCAGAGGTACGGAATTGAGTCGAAGCAGAAAGTGCTTGTTTCGTGTGAATAACAGCGAATATGGCAACAGCACCGATCAGATGATTTTTTAAAAATATGTATCTGTAACTAAAGGAAATAAAACAAGCCAGTAAATCTCAAATAGAACCTGAGCAATGTTTATTTTTACTTGTGATATTAATTTTAAGCGCGTTTAGTATTACGATATTATCATATTATTTATTTTTTGACAAGAGTATGGGTGGGCTTTTATGCGTTTTTTCGAAGAACATCTAGAAAAACATTTATTTGAACAAGTTTATTTCCATTAGAAAACCCCCGTTAACTTTAAAATCGCTTGTCTTTGACACACTATCCTTTCATAGTTTTCGATCGACTAGCGGTGAGTAGATTCCTTCAAAACAATTCTACCGGTTTCCGCATATTGCATATTGTACGGCTTTTTCCGCATGAACGGCCGTGGTATCGAACAGCGTTACGCCGGTATCCTTCTGGTTCACCAGCATTCCAATTTCGGTGCAGCCGAGAATAACGGCCTGCGCCCCTTTATCCGCCAGTGAATCGATGATCCGCAGATATTCGGCTTTTGATTCAGCCTCAATTTTGCCCAGGCAAAGCTCCTGATAGATAATCTTGTGGACGATTTGCCTGTCTTCCCGGTTCGGAACCAGCACATCAAGTCCAAATTTTTCGCTCAACCGCCCTTTGTAGAAATCTTCTTCCATCGTGAACGCCGTACCGAGCAGACCCACTGTTTTAATGCCTTTTTTCAAAAGGACTTCCGCCGTTGCATCGGCTATGTGAAGGACGGGTATTTCGATCGCTTTTTCTATCTCCGGGGCCACCTTGTGCATGGTATTTGTACAGATGAGCAGGAAGTCTGCGCCGGCCGCCTCTATGCATCGGGACGCCTCCACAAGTATGTCTGCCGTGCCTTTCCAGTCGCCTTTGTGTTGCAGCTTTTCAATGGGATCGAAATCGACGCTGACCATGGCGATCTTTGCCGAGTGCAACCCCCCAAGGTTTTTTTTAATCTCCTCGTTTATTGTTCGATAGTAATCCGCCGTGCTTTCCCAACTCATTCCACCCAAAAGGCCGATCGTTTTCATGTTTCCTCCAGCTGTGCGTGTGAAATATAATGCCGCTCCTCAGAGGGTGCTGATTTTTGCGATCCGCTGAAAGCGCCCTGTGTGCGTCCGGCATGGGCGTGAACGAACGGGGTTCAAATCCCCTGCAAGGGTTTCGGCATGGATTAATCGTACCGTGGCGCAGGATTTTTGTTCGAATTCAGGACGTATCAACGCATGTACATTGGTTGTATGTACGTTTTGATGCAATGCGGAAGACGGACAAAAAGTCAAGTAAGACGGTGTGTGTTATTTTTGTCGCAGCCCTGAGCGTTTTCGTTTTAAGCAATTCAACATAACATGAATTACAAACTTAAAGCAAGAGCGTTACCGCGAGGTGAGTCTAAAGCAAGCCAGAGGCTCCGGAGCGATGATTACTTGATTTTGCCTACCGGTGCCAGATACACGGCAAATTCATCAATGCCGTCGACCTGAATCAGCTCGTCAAGCAGGTCCTGATCGTATGCGCCCACCGCGCATGTCCCGGCATGAATGGCTTCACAGGCCAGGTAAAGATTCTGGCATACATGGCCGGCATCGATCAGAATGACCCGGTGTGCCGCATGGGCATAACGCCATTCCATTCGGTAGGGCAGGGCCGCCCAGACAAAGGTGACGGCGCTTTCGGCAACAAAATTCTGTCCGAAACAGGCGGTGGAGAGCCGCTCTTTCATTTGATCAATATCGCCCATCTTCAGAAGTTCGTTTTCAAGCGGAAGGTAACGGTAAAGCCCCGGCTGAAGGTCGTCTACCCTCATGACAAACAGATACGTCTCGAAGCTGTGGCGTGCGCCGGCCGACGGCACGGTCCGATAGGCAACGTTCGGGCCTGCAACCTTTCGGATCCCCTGCGTGGCCCACAGCAGAAAAGCGGTCTGTTCGATGCTCAGCGCTCCGGATGTAAATTTTCGCCGGCTTTTCCTGCCGGCGATGGCGTGGACCAGATCCGTTTTTTCAATATGCGGCGCCCACTGGGCGGGGGACGGCAGTTGAATCCGGGCAACGTCCGGATCAAACGGTTTTTCCACCGGTGGGGCAGGCACTCCACGGCTCTGGTCCGTAGTCCGAAAGTCAATGGATTTGCGGATGGAATCTTTGAGAAAAAAACGGTACAGTTCTGTTTTTTCCATGAAAATGGTCCTTTCTAAGGGTGTCCTGCAATTTTCTTTAAAACATGAATCGCCTCTGCCATTCCAACCTTTCCGTCGCCGTTGGCATCGGCGGCGATGACCACATTTTCCGGTACGATTCCGGCCACTACCTGAAGGGCGGTAATCGCGTCGGCAAAATCGACCGTACCATAGCGAAGGACGGCCGGCATGGAATATGAATTGTCATCTGATCGCCTGTCGGCACTGATCAGAATTTTATTGTCCGGCTGCAGCACGACATCAGCGCTGTAGTCATATTGACTGAGATCGGTGGTTACCCTGCCGTCCCCGGAATCGAATGTGGTATCAAGAGAGCCGTCGGAGTTGTAGCGGGCCAACTCCAGATCGTAGTCATAATCGGACGTCCTTCCGCTGCCATAGGCGACAATCCTGCCGTCTGTCTGCAGTGCAAGTCCTGCGATACTCGATGTCAGGCCGGTAAAAACCGTGGAGACGATGCCGGCCGAGCCAAAGGTGGCGTCCGGAGTGCCGTTGCCGTCATACCGAACCAGGAGAAAATTTCTGTCGTTAGGGCTTGTTGACATGCCGGAAGTCCAGCCGCTTACCAGAATTTTGCCGTCAGCATCGATGACAGCGTCCAACCCTTGACTATGATGCCCTGCAAGAGTTACCAGTTTGCCGTCACTGCTGAAACTGGTATCCAGTACCCCGTTCGATGTCAGCCGGAGGATGCTGATGTTATATCTACCGTCGGCCCCCTGGCCGTGACCGGCCACAACAATGTTTCCATCATCCTGGATGGCAACGGCATATGCACGCTCGAGGGTGTTTTCCGTAAAATGTTCACGCACATAACCGCTGCTGCCAAATGTGGTGTCCAGGCTGCCGTCCGTATTAAAGCGCATGACAAGAAAACGATTATTGTATCCACTCATGTAATACCCGACAGCAATGATTTTGCCGTCGGACTGCAGCACCATATCGGAAATACCGTCCGCTGAACCGTTGCCGCCGTCCAGTTCCACCTTGCCGGCGTTGCCAAAGTCTGTATCCAGAGACCCGTCCGTGTTGTAGCGGACTAACGCACTGTTCCACCAGGTCCAGTCAAAACCGGTGTTGTCTCTGACATCCGGGTCGGTTCGGGTCGTACCGCCCACGACAATTTTACCATCGGTCTGGATGGCGACGGCCCCTGCGGTTTCATCCGAATATTGCGGGTACGATGAGCAAAAATCAGTGGTCACCTTGCCGTCACCATCAAAGCTGGTATCCAAAACACCGTCAGGGGTATAGCGGGCAAGAATAATGTCACTTCCATAAGTGGTGGAACCCGCGCGGTTAGTGCCGACCTGGACGATCCTGCCGTCACGTTGCAGGGCAATGCCGCCGCTGGAAAGATATTTTGTCGGACTCCAGACGGCTGTCGCCACTCCGCCCGTGCCAAAGTCAGGGTCGAGTTCACTGAGTCCCGCAGCACAGACACCGGGAATTGTCAGCAAAACGGCCATAATGGAACCAAAAAAAAATTTTTTCATACCACTCATACTCCTTTTCAACAGCATCATCCCGTGATGCTCTGGTCTTTTGAGAAAATAACGAACGATTTGTCCGGGGAAAAAGGTCGAATCTGCAATCAGACGGTATGATAATTAAGCCCGGCCGGCCGGCCGGCATTTTGCCCGTTTCGGAAAGTTATGCCCCTGACGGTAAAGCGGGCATGGGAATCATCGGGAGCATCTTCGCCATTGGTTGCAGCAGTTGTCAGGGGATTTTGGAGTTGGGTGAAATCGTTTGCCTGATAGTTTTGTTCGTAAACGCGGTGTGAAAACGCTATGAAGCTAAGTGCCGGCGAAAGGGGTAATATCATTCCGGGGGGTGTCATGGTAGCTGCCTCCACAGACTCTGGTCGGGGTTTCCGGTGAATATCGCAATTTCGGCCATTCAGGCATCGTAAGAATGATGCGTGCAGGCATAAAACAGAATTCAGATCAGCGTTTGAAGATGATACGGCAATTTGTCCCTGTCTGCAGGAACAAATGATTTAAAAAGGCTTGTACCTTCTATCTCGATTTCGGGACGTATAAAAATGATTCATAAAAAAAATACCATTCGTTTAATATCGAATTATGCAAAATTGTCAAGTGATAAATTCGTTCCGGTAACCCGAGGCCGTATCGTATGCCATTGTTTATTTTCTCCATACTGCCGGCATTAAGGCTTATCGAAAAACAGGCCGAAGGCCCGGTTTTTCGCTTGAAGCCGTTTGTCGTGTGAATCAACGAAGCCTCTGTATGGCGTTGCCGGCGTTAACCTGATAATATGGACGTTATGGAAAATCTCAGAACCTATGGAACATCGCCTTTTTCCGTGGCCGTTGTGCACGGCGGTCCCGGAGCGGCAGGGGAGATGGCCCCGGTCGGACGCAGGCTCGGGTTAAAAAGAGGGGTGCTGGAGCCGCTTCAAACCGCTCGGACACTGGACGGTCAGGTTGAAGAGCTGAAACAGGTCCTGGAAAAAGCCGCGGTTTTTCCCGTTACCGTGATCGGGTTTTCGTGGGGCGCATGGCTCTGTTTCATCCTGGCTGCCCGATATCCCGTGCCGATCAGAAAACTGATCCTGGTTTCAAGCGGGCCCTTTGATGAATCCTTTGCCGCAGGCATTTCAACCACCCGATTCAGCCGGCTCAGTGCGCATCAACGAGAACGGGCCGGCGCTCTGTTTGAACAGTTTGCCACACCTGAAAGCGAAGATAAAAACAGGGTATTTGCGTCTATCGGAAAACTTTTTGCCAAAACAGATGCATATGATCCGGTTGTCGACAAACCGGAACCCATTGAATACCGTGCGGATATTTTTGAACACGTATGGCCGGAAGCAGCGGAAATGAGACGAAGCGGAAAGCTGCTTGACCTCGCTTCCCGGATCACATGCCCGGTGGTGGCGATTCACGGCGATTACGATCCGCATCCGGGCGAGGGGGTTCGAAGCCCCCTGACCGGAAGGTTGGAACGTTTTCGGTTTGACCTGCTTGAACGTTGCGGGCACACGCCCTGGATCGAGCGCCATGCCCGGGAGCGGTTTTTTCGGATTCTTGAAAGTGAACTCGACACGGATGCTGAACGGAGCTGACCCGTTTTCCGGTATGGCCTTTCAAGCTTTTTTAGATCTTTATGATCATCTGTTGCCCTTGACCGGTTCGGCGCTGTATTTACACGTGAAGTTTAAAAGGGCTGCGCGGTAATTTCATTTGCCCTGCTGTTTTTGTAAAATCATGCGTATTGCTTTTTCCAAGCCGGTCGTTTCTGTCACCGCTTGAACGTCCTCTCCGAAAGCCTTCATGCTGTATCGCGAACGTGTCTAGCCCGAGCGGCCATGGCCGGCAAGGTCAAGCACGAGCGCGATGCTTTTTGGAGAAATACGGCAGCTGAGCACGTCAATAGCGGGCATCGCAGCACCAACCATGAACGAACACCAGCGTCGGTTCGGCCCTGTCCATGGATCTCATAAGAAATTGGACAGCCGTCTCTGGAGGGGACAACATGGGGCCATTCGGCTTGCGCCCGGCCTGTTCCGAAGGTTAACAGCAGGACAGCAAAACAGGTGAACAGGCTGAACCGGTATGTTTCATTACAGTTTCGATTCAACTTGAGAGCCAGGCCTCCGCGTTTTCTCTTTGATCTCTGTTAAATGCTTTGATTTCAAGGCCCGGGAACAGGGCCCCTTCAAATTCACTGATTTTTTTCAGCCATGCCCTGTCGGTTAATACAGCAGCGCGGTTGAACTTTTTGATAAATCTGAGCATTGACGGAAGGCGGGAAAATTCAATCACAATTGCACCCAATGACGGCAGGTGATAGTCAACAACGTCATAGAGCATGTTGCCGTTTTCTATAGTTTGTGATTTGGAGACAAGTTCATCCAACGCAATTTTCATGTCTTCAGAGCTTAACTTCCCGCTCATGACAATATCTAAACGATTCACGCCGTTTTGCGTTACCTTGAACATAATTTCTCCTTTTGATGGATTATTTTGTCCGGATCAAAGACGGATCGGGATCCGGCCGTTTCAGTTTTCCAGAGCCCGATCTTCTACATATTTCTTTATTACAATGTGTCTTCTTCCGAAAAAGCCTTTTCTTCAACTTCCAGGAAGGGCGTGCTGCAACCAGCAAGTGAATATGATTGGACGTGACCCCATGGTGGTGTAAAATATTTTGTGTAAAATTTTAAAGGTATAGAAAAAAAGGCGCTTTTCCTTTAGAAGGGTTTTGCCAAAAAACCTTAAGATAAAGGAGAAGCGCCCATGAAAGTAGAAATCAGCGTA
>Ga0272441_10000853_pt1 | contig 67035 bp, 66 predicted proteins | sample SSMProp6N_FD_193582 | JGI IMG/M metagenome (GOLD analysis project Ga0272441, IMG submission 193582) | Marine sediment archaeal communities from Little Sippewissett salt marsh, Falmouth, MA, United States - SSM-Prop-6N | ecosystem: Environmental > Aquatic > Marine > Wetlands > Sediment ... | reverse complement strand
GGAAAGTATGGCAGGCATTGCTGATAATTTTCAAGTCGAGGACAGCCATAATTTGTTTATTAGTGTATATTAACAATAGGTTATTTGTGGTTCGGTTTAATTATTCCGGACACTAGTGATTTAGAATCTTTAATTATCATTGTTCTGTGTCTCTCGATTCGTGTAATCCGCCCAATGTTTTTACACTCCGCGAAGGACCGCGAAAACAGGGTGCCAGAATCAGGAGGGATATATAATGGACTCGAAGGTTGTGATCATTGTCTCAACGGGGGACAAGATGAAGGCTGCCGCGGGTCTGCGCTATGCATACCGGGCACAGACGGAACGGTGGATCGATGATGTCAAAGTCATTTTCTTCGGCCCGTCGGAATGGCTGCTGGTGGGAGATCAGGATATCGCCTCGGTGGCAAAGGACATTGTGGCTGTGGAAAAACCTGTTGCATGCAAGGCATTTGCCGATCGGGACGGTATCACCGGTAAGCTAGAGGAAATGGGGCTCACCGTTGATTTTGTTGGTCCCATCATATCCGAGTATATCAAGCGAGGCTATGTGCCCCTCGTATTTTAAACTGTTCCGGTGCGTGCAACAACGATTGTTATATCTGCATTGGCGTCACAGATAAGCGGGGTGATGCAGTAAATCGCTGCTCCACAGGGGATGATGGATTCGGAAACTGTGGCATGATTTTGTGTTTATCCTCAAAAAATATTGACAATCACCTCTAAATAATTTACTTTTTTACATTAGTTTGCCGCCATTTCATCCTATCCATAATACGGGTACTTTACATCTGAAAGGAGGGATAACGGGTAAATATTTGCAAGGAATGGGGAGTTGTTTGTCAATAATAATTACCTGAAAGGAGAGGTCATTATGGTAAAAAAGAGACTTGTGTTGATGGTAATTGTAGCAATTGTGGCTTTGTCAATGGTGTGTGCCGGTCCTTCCTTTGCAGGGAAGAAATTCTTTGCAATCGCAACAGGCGGTACCGGTGGTACCTACTATCCGCTGGGGGGTGTCCTCGCTCAGGCCCTGTCTACAAAGGTTCCTGATATTATCATTACGGCCCAGTCAGGAAATGCATCGGTGGCCAATTGCAATCTCATCCGCGAGCATGAGATTGAGTCGGCATTTGTTCAGAACAACGTTGCCTTCTATGCGTATACCGGACGGGCGCAGTTCGATGGAAACCCAATCAAGAATATCCGCGGTATCGCGTCCCTCTATCCCGAGACCATTCAGATTGTTGCCCGCGCGGATGCCGGCATCAAAAACATCATGGATATCAAAGGAAAACGATTAATTCCCGGAGATAGGGGTAGTGGAACAGAGGTCGACACACTCAATATTCTGAAAGCGTTAGGGCTGACATATGATGATTTTTCGAATGTTGACTGGCTCAGCTTTGCCGGTGCGGCGCAGCGGTTGAAGGACAAACAGGCCGATGTAACATTTGTAACCGCCGGGTGGCCCACGGCGTCAGTAACGGAGCTTGCCACCACATCGGATATCGTGCTCGTTCCCATGGATGCAGAGACAATAAACAAAATCACCACCATGTTTCCCTTCTATGCCAAGGTGGTGGTTCCTGCGGGAACGTACAAGGGTGTCGATACGGATGTCCTGTCAATTACCACAATGGCGCAGTGGGTTGTCGATGCGCGGGTCCCCTCGAGCGTCGTATATACGTTGACTAAAGAGCTCTGGGAGGAAGGAACCCACATATTGCGCAAAAAAGGGGGAAAACCGGCACCAGCGGCAAGCGGTGCGACGATCATGGCAAAGGCCCATGCGAAAGGGAAGGACGTGACACTTGACACAGCACTTGATGGCATGGCTATTCCGCTTCATCCAGGTGCGGCCAAGTATTACCGGGAAAAGGGTATGGTTAAGTAAGTAGTTACCACCATTACTTCAGACAGGAGGAGGCTGGGCACTGCATACGCGGTGCCCAGTTTGTATGAAAGCAAAGTGGATTATCGTTATAGCTATGTGCGTATGTCTTGTGGCAGCCTTTTCTGCTTCCCTCCATGTCTTGCAGATCGCGGCATTGCGGGAAGGGAAAATCGTTTTTGTCCGCATAATCCACCCTGGCGAAAGATTCGCAACGAAGTATATTCACTCAGTTGAAAAATGTCCCGTATGGGAGTTTTTCAGGGTCGATGAACGTTTCCAGATAGTGGTGTATGAAACCACGTTTTCCTCCTGTAATACGGGCCTTCCCTCTGCCCCGCAGGGAGATGAGCAATTTCGAAACGAAGGAAACCAGTTTCGCCTTTCCCATATGCACCGGGTTCTCCCGGCGCTGCGAGTGTGGGTCCATGACCGATATGAGAATACCATGAAATATGGCAACTCAGAAGTGCTGATGCTCCCGTCGCTGGCGGGCAATACCCTCTTGGAGATAGCCGTCAGACAAATAACGGTGGGAGAATTTCTTTACAGGAAAATGAGACTTTTCCTCGAGAATTCCTGAAAAGTGACGGTGGAAAGACCTTGCCGGTACCCGTCGAAGGAAACGTATTATGCCTGATGATATCATAATTTCTGAAACGAAACACATGGATACGATCAGCAAGTATGATCCGGAATTTCGGTTTCGCCAGTTTTCCGGTCTTACCTATAAACTTGCCTTTGCAATGACCATAATCCTGTCATTATTTCATATTTACACGGCTGGATTCGGTGTCTTACAGGAGTGGCGGCACCGGGCTTTTCATCTGGCATTCGTTCTTCCACTGGTCTTTTTCTTTTATTCCATGAGAAAAAGTGGCACTGACGCGAAAAAAAACCTGATCTACGATGTGATCTACGGCCTCATCGGGTGTTCCCTCATCGCGAGTCTTTTTCGAGAGATATTTTCCCTGTCCGTAATTATGACAACCGGTCTTGCGGCCGGGAGCTTCCTTTTTGTCCTCTACTTCAAAAGGCGTCAATTCTTCAGGCACCGCCTCGTTTTGTACTTTGACTTTGTGGTATTTACCGCAATGGTTGCGGGTATTGCCGGTGCCGGATACCTCGGCTACCGCTATATCCACTTCGAAACGTCCTTCCGGGATCCAAATGTCATCCTTGTTTTCTGGAGCATTTTGCTACTGGGGATCTTTCTAAGTATTACCGCTCTTTTCATCACACAGTGGTTGCAGGCGGTGTATGGGATTGTGAAAGGTAGGACGTTTCGGTATAACCAGGACGATATCCCCTATTTCGATGTTCTCTTGGCGCTCCTGTCCTCTGCCGTTTCCGTATATATCTTTCTCGAGTTCAACAGTCTGGTGTTCAGGGCGGGCCTTCCCCTGAAAAGCGACTTGGTTGTCGGTGCCTTTGCCATGTTGCTGGTCCTGGAGGGCGCGCGCCGCAGCATTGGCCCTCCACTGCCCATCATATCGCTCCTCGTTCTGATCAATTGTTATCTCGGGCCTTATTTCCTCGAGATCCCGGGGTTGAGCTTTTTTGCCCACCGGGGCTATTCCATTACCCGCATCATCGAGCACATGTATCTGGGGACTGAAGGTATTTTTGGTATACCTCTCGGTGTTGTCGCAACCTTTGTGTTTCATTTTGTCCTTTTCGGTATCTTTATTTCGAGGACAGGTTTAGGGCAGTTTTTTATGGATGTTGCCATGGCCATTGCGGGGTGGTCGGCGGGGGGGCCTGCGAAGGTGTCCGTTATCAGCAGCGGATTCCTGGGATCGATCAGCGGAAGTTCGATCGCCAACACCGTGACCACGGGAGCGTTTACTATTCCCCTCATGAAAAAGGTCGGATATTCACCGCGTTTTGCCGGTGCCGTTGAAGCTGCCTCGTCAACAGGGGGACAGCTCATGCCGCCGATCATGGGAGCAGCTGCATTTATCATGGCTGAATTCCTGGGGATACCCTACATCAAGATTGCGGCGTGTGCCATCGTACCCTCCTTTTTGCACTTCTTTGCAGTCGGTACCATGGTGCATTTTGAGGCGAAGAAACGAGGGCTTGCCGGACTTCCCCGCGACCAACTGCCTCGTCTGTGGCTCGTCGTCAGGGAACGGTGGCTTCTTTTGATGCCCCTTGTCGTGATTGTGTGGCTTTTGATCTCCGGGAGCAGTCCTTTTCTGGCGGCCTTCTGGGGTATTATCTACTCCGTTTCCGCGGGACAGGTCCATAAGAGGACGTATCCGTTACTCGTAACGGTGTTTCTCACGCTGCCCTGTGTCCTGATGTGGGTAAACCCCCTGGAGCATATGACACTCTTTTCCGCCTCGTGGTGTACCGTTCTCGCTGCCGGTCTCTATTACACATATAAACAAACAGATCGACGATCGTGGCTTCTGTGTCTGGTGCCCACGACCGTGCTCGTTGTGCTGCTTCTTTTCAGGGTCGAGGCATCCCAGTGTGCCTTCTGGGCCCATATGACGATTATTGCCTTTGGCGTCTTCTATGAAGAGAGTAAGATGAAACTCTCCGACATCATGGAGACCCTTGAGCTGGGAACAAAGAATGCACTGGCCATCGGTGCGGCGTGCGCCTGTGTCGGGTTCATCGTCGGTGCGACAACATTGACGGGTTTGGGGCTGAAGTTCGCAGCGGCTGTTATTGAACTTGCCCATGGTGTTGCCCTCTTCATTAGTGTCATTGATGTGACGCATCTGTTGACCCTCGATGCGGTTACCCTGTTTTTTACTCTTGTCTTCACGGCAGTAGCATGCTTCATCCTCGGTATGGGAATTCCGACGACGGCACAATATATCATTGCCTCTATGATCGCCGCCCCTGCTCTTTTGACGTGGGGTATCCATCCGCTCATTTCACACATGTTCGTTCTGTTCTATGCGGTTCTTGCCGATGTGACACCACCCGTTGCTCTCGCCGCGTATGCGGCTTCTGGCATATCGGGAGGCAACCCCTTCAAAACCGGGTTTACGGCCTTCAGCCTGTCAATGGCGAAAGTATACGTGCCGTTTGCCTTTGTCTATTCCCCCATAATTCTCTGGTTGCCGTGGCTTCTTGATGCGAATGCTACCTTCGATTTTATTGGATTCATCCACATCTTTGTTGCTCTTGTCTTAGGAGTGATTGCTCTCGGTGCAACGATAATCGGGTATCTGGGACATAAATTGTCGACACTTGAGCGTATCGTTATGGGTATGGCGACCATAGGACTGTTCATCGCCGATCTGTATGCGAATGTCGTGGGATTCATACTCCTGGGCTCGATTTTCCTCATTCACCTCAGAAAGACGAAAAGAGAAGCACTGCGGGAGGCACGTTAGCGGGACAACCGATTGGAAATTATTCTTGAATAACTTTTCTCTATTGTGTATACGGGCGACAAATTTTACTGTTAAGGCAGGTAATAATGGGTAAGAGAAAAATTCGTGTTATTCATTATGGTCTCGGGCCCATCGGGCTTGAAACGGCGAAGCTTGTACTCAAGAAATCTAACATGATAATTGTTGGCGCGATTGATGTCGCAAAAGATATGGTTGGAAAAGATCTCGGCGAGATCCTGCACTACGAAAGGAAACTGGACGTAGCGGTTACCGACAGACCAAGAGACCTCTTTGCTACAGTCGATGCCGATGTAGTAATCCATACTGCGGGCTCGCGGATCAAAACGATTTATTCACAACTCGATGAGATTGTAGCAGCAGGGCTCAACGTCATATCGTCAAGCGAAGAACTGCTGTTTCCCTACACGTATAATGCGGAACTGGCAAAAGAACTTGACATGAAAGCGAAAGAGAGGGGTGTCACCATCCTCGGTACGGGAGTAAACCCCGGATTCGTCATGGATGCCCTCCCCCTCTATTTGACGGGGGTATGCCAGGAAGTATACACCATACGGGTTGAGAGAATCGTCGATGCCGGGACACGCAGGTACCCGCTTCAGCGGAAAATAGGGGTGGGATTGTCAGAGGTACAGTTCAGGGAACAGGTTGCCCAGAAGGCCCTCGGGCATGTGGGACTCGTTGAGTCACTGCAGTTCATCGTTCACTATCTCGGCCTGTCGTGTGACCACATCGAAGAGACGATTGATCCCGTTATCGCAGCACGACCGGAGAAAACGGAGTATTTCGACCTCAAAGAGGGAGATGTCCTTGGCATTAAGCATATTGTAACCGGTATCAAGGATGGCGAGACAATCATTAATCTTGACCTTCGCATGTATGTCGGTGCAGACAATCCCCATGATGCCATATATATCGAGGGAATCCCGAATATCAGTCTGAGGATAGAGGGAGGCGTCGCAGGTGATCAGGCAACAGCAGCGGTGCTGGTCAACTCAACGCCCGAAATCGTCAATTCGGTTCCGGGTCTTGCGACGGTAGAGGATCTCCCGGCACCTCATTTTTTTCAATAATGCTGGTACCCTGTGGTCTTTTGCGGGGGCTCATAAGGAATAGCTGCAGACATGTTCGCTCTCTGGGGTCGAGTATCTCACGGCTCTCGGAATAATTTTTTAAAGAATTTTTCCTTTTCCTTCGGAACGTACAACGAACCGCCGTGATCGATGATCAGTTTCCCCTCGAGGTGATCAAGTTCATGCTGTACAACCCGGGCGAGGAATCCCGTGTATCGTTTGTTGATCTTTTCTCCCCGGTGATCGAATGCCCTGACCTTTATTTCGGCGTGACGTGTCACTTCCACACTGACATCGGGGCACGATAGACATCCCTCTTTCATCGTTTCCCTGTCGCCCCTCATCTGTGTAATGCGCGGATTGATGAGAACATCGAAATCTTTGTCGCTTCTGACGGGTGCGTGTTCGTCTAAGTGTTTGTTTTTAAATATAACCATCCGTTTGCTGATGCCGATTTGCGGCGCTGCAAGTCCTAGGGCATCATCCCGGGCCTTGAATGCGTCTATGAGAATCCGGAGATCCTTTTTGCCCGCTTCATCGAGAGGGATGGGAACGTCGTCGGCCTTTCGTCTCAAAAGCTTTGATTCCTCTTCGTTAACGTGGTCGGCCTCCCAGAGTTTCCAGGTTTTCATCTGTGTCATAGCAATTGCCCCGTGCAGTTTGCATCATTGAGATGTCATATCCTTAACACCATAACGGAATTTTTTCAAGCTATTGAAAATTATATAAGAATTCTTGAACGTTTCAAAGATTTCTGTTAATGAGTAACTTCTGTGTCCGGGAAGACCAGGACTGTCGAAGGTGCTCTGGGATACCGAGAAGCAATAGAGAGAGGAAACTGGCATCAGTGATTGGTGAATTACTAGCAAAAGAGGCTCGAAAAGCATTTTCTCGGGCCATGCAGTTCGATTCGGGGGACCAACCATACCTGCCGCCGTGCGAAAAGGAGATACCCCGACTGCTCTATATCCATGTCCCCTTCTGTGAACAGCTGTGTCCGTATTGTTCTTTCAATCGGGTCATATTTGAGGAGTCACTTTGCCGGGAGTATTTCGACGCCCTCCGTACGGAGATACGCCTTTACGGAGAGCGGGGATATACTTTCGGGGGTATTTACGTAGGAGGCGGGACGCCGACGGTTCTTATTGACGAACTCGAAAATACCCTTGAGTGTGCAAAAGAGTGCTTTTCAATACGAGAAATTTCGGTTGAAACAAACCCCAATCACCTGACGGGTGACAACCTTGAAGTACTGAGACGAGTTGGTGTAAACAGATTATCCGTGGGGATTCAGAGCTTTAATGATGAGCTTCTCAAAGCCATGGGGCGCTTTGAGAAATATGGCAGTGGTGAGATGAATGCCGAACGACTGGCACAGTCGGTAGGCTACTTCACGACACTCAATGCCGACATGATCTTCAATTTTCCCATTCAGACTGCTGACTCCCTGCGAAAAGATCTCGAAATTCTCCTTGATACGGGGGTCGATCAGGTGACGTATTATCCCCTCATGGTCTCCGATCTGACGCGCCGCATCGTCGAAAGAACCCTGGGGATTGTCGATTATGCGACGGAGAAGGAATTCTATCGCCTTATCGTGAAGATGTTGCTTCCGACGTATCAGTTCTCGTCGGCTTGGTGTTTTTCCAGAAAAAACGCGATGATCGATGAGTACATCGTTGATTACGATGAGTATGCGGGGTTGGGAAGTGGTTCAATTGGATACATGGACGGCAGATGTTATTCCAATACCTTTGACATCCGCGAGTACATCGATCGGCTGAAAAGAGGTGAAATTCCCCTCATGGCGTCCCGTCATTTTGGACTGCAGGAGCGTGTCCGGTACGATTTCATTATGAAACTGTTTGGCCTTGAACTTGCGATGACCCCGTTACGGCGAAAGTACGGCCGAGGTGTTTTGCAATACCTGTGGAAGGATATCGTGGCATTTTCGCTGATGGGAGGACTGCGGTATCGCAACGGAATGTTTTATCTCACCGATCGGGGTCGGTACTACTGGGTTGTGATGATGCGTGAATTTTTCACGGCTGTTAATAATTTCAGGGCATTTTGCATCGAGTAGGGTATAAGAGTATAATGAAGTCCATTACTCTGTGATGACCTACTGTGTTTCTCATTGATACTGTCTTGGTTGAAAGGGTTCCACCATGGATGAAATACTGAGAACCAAATTGAGAGAACTTCCCAAGATTGACGAGATCCTGGGGATTTTGGAAAGGGAGAAGATTATCGATAAGGCTCCACGGGAGTTTATCGTCGGTGTCTGCCGTTCGGTGGTAAAAGCCATGAGAGAGTCCATACTGCGGGAGGGAACGAAAGGGGCTGGCGTGGTGCGGGTTTTTTCAACGGAGGATGCAGCCGGGAAGGTCAAGGCCGAAATTGATAAATTGCATGCCCCCAATCTTCGCCGGGTCATTAATGCCACGGGAATCATTCTCCATACAAACCTTGGAAGAGCACCACTCAGCGATGAGGCCCTGGCGCAGATTATCGAAATCAGCCAGGGGTATTCAAATCTTGAGTTCGATCTGGAGAAGGGAAAACGAGGTCTCAGGTACGATCACATCCGGGACATTCTCTGTGCCCTCACGGGAGCCGAGGATGCCATGGTCGTCAACAATAATGCCGCGGCGGTATTGCTCGTTCTGAATACTATGTCGGAAGGAAAAGAGGTGATCGTATCCCGGGGCGAGCTCATCGAGATCGGAGGAGAGTTTCGTATTCCCGAAGTGATGGAGAAGAGCGGAGCACTACTCAGGGAAGTGGGTACGACGAATCGAACGCATTTCGCCGATTACGAAAAGGCTATCGGTGAAAATACGGGGCTCATCTTAAAAGTTCATACGAGCAATTTCAGGATTGCCGGCTTTACCGAGGGCGTTGCGCTACCGGACTTGGTGGCGCTGGGAAGGCAGAAGGGGATACCCGTGATGAATGATCTGGGAAGCGGGTGCTTTGTGGAACTCAACCAATTCGGCTTCGAAAGAGAACCCACGGTGCAGGATGCGTTGAAATCCGGCGTCGATGTGGTCACCTTCAGCGGCGACAAGCTCCTCGGCGGTCCCCAGGCGGGGATTGTGTTGGGGGAAAAAGGCGTTGTCGGAAGCGTGAAGGAAAATCCACTCAATCGTGCCCTAAGAATCGACAAATTGACCCTCGCCGCGCTTGAAGTGACCATGAAACACTATCTTACTTTGGACGAGGCTTTTTCGCGCATAAAAGGACTCAAGGCATTGACGGAGTCGGTGGAGGCGATTGAGAAACGGGCAACAAGGCTTTTGCGGATGATGAAACGGACACCCCTTGAGATATTTTCATTTTCAGTGAAGAGGGGTTCCTCTATGGCAGGCGGGGGATCGTTGCCAACGCAGGAGATTCCCACGTCGCTCTTCGCTGTCACCTCTCCCCAGGTGTCTGCTTCGAGACTCGGGGAGCGATTGCGCCACCTCGACGTTCCCATTGTGGCGCGCATCGCCGATGATGAGGTGCTTTTTGATCTCAGAACGGTTGATGATTCAGAGCTCGTTTTCATAAAGGAAGGTCTCACGAGTATAGAAAACAGCATTCGCAGAGACCAGAACGGGTAAGACTATCCTAGATCAATGGCAGACCACCACGGAGAACAAAGAGCCGAAATGCGGGTGAACGGGCGTGAAAACGGTCTGCGAGTCGATGTCTTTCTTTCCGGGAGGGATCCGACACTCTCCCGATCTCACATAAAGAGAATCGCCGAAGCGGGGAATGTGCTTGTCAATGGGGCGAGAGTGAAACCCGGCCATCGGGTAAAGACCGGAGACAGCATTGAGGTTATCAAAGAGGAGGCGAAGGTCTATATGGTGGAGGCTGAAGATATACCCCTTACCATTGTTTATGAAGACAGTGCACTCCTTGTTGTTGACAAGCCCTTCGGGATGGTGGTGCACCCCGCCGCGGGGAATTATCGTGGTACCCTTGTCAATGCGCTTCTCTTTCACTGTAAAGATCTTTCCGGTATCGGGGGAGTGATGCGGCCGGGTATCGTTCACCGCCTCGATAAGAATACATCAGGTCTCATGGTGGTGGCGAAATCCGACAGGGCACACAAAGGACTTGCCTCTCAGTTCAAACAGCGCTGTGTGAAAAAGATATACAAAACCCTGGTCCATGGTGATGTAACGGAAGATGAGGGAGTTATTGATCTTCCTGTCGGCAGACACCCGAAAGACCGCAAGAAAATGTCGACGAAGAGTACGAGGGGAAGGATGTCACTGTCGCGGTGGTGCGTCAGTGAGCGGTTTCGTGTTGCGACACTTCTTGATGTCGAGATAAAAACGGGAAGAACGCATCAGATAAGAGTCCATCTGAATGCCGTCGGATATCCTGTGGTAGGGGATGAAGTATATGGTAATTCGAAGCGAAGGCTCAACGCAATGAAAGAAGAAATACCTCGGAATGTTTTGCGCAGCCTTAAAAGGCAGGCACTCCACGCCGGTACCCTCGGCTTTACGCATCCTGTTGAGGAACGGTACATGGAGTTTTCCTCTGCCCTTCCCGAAGACATGCACCATGTCTGCACCTGTTTGAGATCCTTCTGCGCATGATATGCAAGTAGCCGAACGTGCAATGGCAGAATATTCGAAAAGAAACCGCATTTACTATGTGGAGTCGCCACTCCTTCGGGAGCATGATTGTGTCGTTCATGCCTTCTGCAGCCGATGTGGCGGGGTGAGCTCCGGGCGGTTTTCGGACTTTAATTTCAGTGTTCGTGAGGGGGACAGCACAGAAGCTGTCAGAGAAAACTGGGCAATGCTTTCTCGGGCATTCGCCATCCCTGTCGATCGTTTCTATACGGTAAATCAGGTACATGAAGATCGGGTCCTTGCCATTGGTGATGATCATGTCCCAGAAGCAGGTGAGGCACAACGGGGGTATGATGCCATAATCACGAACAGGCGGGGTCTTGCGGTGGGCGTAAAAACGGCGGATTGTGTGCCGATCCTCGTGTTCGACTCGGTGCAGCACGTGGTCGGTGTTGTGCACGCTGGATGGAAAGGGACATCGTTACAAGTCGCGGCAAAGGCGATTGATGTGTTGATACGACAATTCGACTCGCGTGCCGAAAACCTTGTTGTTGCCATCGGCCCGGCAATCGGTTCCTGCTGTTACGAAGTTGATGCGGTCGTCTACGAGGCGATGAGGGCATCGAGTGAGTGGCAGGTGTGCGCACGTCGGTCGCACCGTGCCGGGCGGTGGATGCTTGATCTTTCGAAAGTGAATAAGCTGCAGATGATTGCACGGGGGGTGCCGCCGGAAAATATTTCGTCATTTCGAATATGTACCTCCTGCCACACGGATATGTTCTATTCCCATCGGGGCGAAGAGGGACACACAGGAAGACAGTTGAGTTTCATTATGCTACAGGGAGGGGGACGAGAATAGGGTCCTGAAATAGTAAAATTAACTTGACATGGCATATGATTTCATATATTAGTGAGGGACCTGAAAAAGGTACGTGTAAAACCCTTCCTTGTTAAGGTGTTTCTACAGTTCAAAATAAATCACCGATTGAATGCATCCACAATGTTTTTCTTACATATAATTAGCCCGTATGAAAATAAATGGGTGATCACGGTACATGGAATGTAACCTGATAATGTGAGGCTACAAGAAAATTGAAGAGGGAGAAAGAGCAAAGGAAGACGATTATGAACCTTTCACAGATCAAGAAGCAATCTATCAGTGAACTTACCAATATGGCGAAAGGCCTCGAGTTGCCCGATGTGACCGGCATGAAAAGGCAGGATTTGATTTTCGCAATACTCCAGGCACATGCCGAGCGCGACGAGATTATCGAAGAAGAGGGCGTCCTCGAGACACTACCCGATGGATTCGGATTCCTGCGGTCAGTCGGATATAATTATCTGCCCGGGCCGGATGACATATATGTTTCTCCTTCGCAGATCAGGCGGTTTAGTCTCCGCACGGGAGATACGATTTCCGGAGAAGTCAGGCCACCCAAAAATGGTGAAAAATATTTTGCCCTGTTAAAAGTTAATACGGTCAACTTCGGGGCTCCCGAAGCAGCAAGGGACAAGATACTCTTTGATAACCTTGTGCCACTGTATCCTGAAGAAAAACTGTTGCTCGAATCAGATGATGAAAATTATTCGACACGGGTCATGGATCTCTTTACACCCATAGGAAAGGGACAGCGGGGACTGATCGTTTCACCTCCCCGGGCCGGGAAGACCGTACTCCTCAAAGATATTGCCAACAGCATCACTCAAAACCATGAAGAAGTCATCCTCATGGTTCTCCTGATTGATGAGCGTCCCGAAGAAGTAACCGATATGGAACGGAGTGTGGATGGGGAAGTGGTTGCCTCCACGTTTGATGAAACGGCGCAACGGCACATTCAGGTTGCGGAGATGGTCATAGAAAAGGCGAAGCGGCTTGTCGAGCATAAACGAGATGTTGTCATACTTCTCGACAGTATCACGAGACTTGCGCGGGCCTATAACGCGGTGGTACCCCCCAGCGGGAAGGTTCTTTCCGGTGGGGTTGACTCTAACGCTCTTCACAAACCGAAGAGGTTTTTCGGTGCTGCGAGAAATATCGAAAACGGTGGCAGTCTGACCATTGTCGCAACTGCACTGATTGAGACGGGAAGTCGCATGGATGAGGTCATATTTGAAGAGTTTAAAGGGACGGGAAATATGGAACTGCACCTCGACCGCAGAATCGCCGATAGGAGAATCTTTCCGGCTTTCGATCTCGTTCGCTCCGGCACGAGAAAAGAGGAACTCCTGACGGAACAGGCACATCTCAATCGAATTTGGATACTCCGCCGACTGCTCCAGGAAATGAATCCTGTAGACGCCATGGAGTTTATTATCGGTAAGATTCGTAAAACCGATAACAATCAGGAATTTCTCGATTCGATGAATCAGTAGAAAATATCATGGCCTCCGCGATAAAAAATTCTTGATATTTCCGTAGAAATGGATATACTACCGCTCTTTCGGCAGTATATTGGTAGTGCCGGGTTGTAATGATTCAGGAGGATGGAAAACGATGAAGAAAGATATTCACCCCGAATATACAGACGCGACAATTACATGTGTCTGTGGAAATGTGATAAAAACACGATCGACAAGAAAAGATATTAAAGTGGAGATCTGCTCAAATTGTCATCCCTATGTCACTGGTAAACAGAAGATAGTCGATACTGCTGGTAGAATCGAAAGTTTTAGAAGGAAGTACGCAAAATTCGAAGAAAAAAACAGTAAAAAGCAACATTAGCCCTTACCCGTCATATAGACACACAGTGTCAGGTCTACATATCTTCGGATCCGATATCTGCACCGTGACGGTCAGTATCGTTTCGTAGGCTTTTCTTTATTACGATCCCCGTTTCCAATTCACGTCAGCACCGTGTTATGCGAGAGGAACAGTATGTTCAGCAAGCTAAAAGATATAGAACAGAGATTCATCGATCTGGAAGGACTGTTGAGCGATCCTTCCGTGGTGAGCAATCGCTCCGAATTTCAGAAGTATGCGAAGGAACATGCCGATCTCTCCGAAATTGTCATTACATACAGAGAGTATGTAAAAACAACGGTGCAGTTCGACGAACATCAAGAACTCCTGCGGGACGGTGATGAAGACCTGAAAGAAATTGTGAAGGAAGAAATTCCGGAACTCCGCGCGCGGCTTGAGGAACTCGAAAATACATTAAAACTACTCCTCCTTCCGAAGGATCCCAACGATGAGAGAAATGTGTTTTTAGAGATCAGAGCGGGTACGGGAGGGGAAGAAGCCGGGCTGTTTGCTGCAGACCTCTTTCGTATGTATGCCCGCTATGCAGAAATATGCGGGTGGAAAGCCGACGTTGTAAGCTCTAGTCCTTCAGGAGGAATGGGGGGGTTCAAAGAGGCCATTCTTCTGATTGAGGGGAAGGGGGCATACAGCAAGTTAAAATACGAAAGTGGGGTACATCGTGTCCAGCGGGTGCCTCTCACGGAGGCTCAGGGAAGAATCCATACCTCAGCCGTGACGGTTGCCGTTCTTCCCGAGGCGGAGGAAGTTGAAGTCACTGTCGATCCGAATGAATTACGAGTTGATGTGTATCGTTCTACCGGTCATGGCGGACAGAGTGTTAACACCACGGACTCTGCGGTGAGAATCACTCACCTTCCTACCGGACTGGTGGTGACGTGTCAGGATGAGAAGTCGCAACATAAGAATAAGGCGAAGGCCATGAAGGTGTTACGGGCTCGGCTTCTCGACATAATGCGGGAAGAACAAAATTCAAAGATATCAGAAGCGCGAAAAAGCCAGGTGGGAAGCGGCGACAGAAGCGAACGGATTCGAACATACAATTTTCCCCAGGGTCGGATGACGGATCATCGGGTAGGACTTACGCTCTATAACCTTGAAGACATCTTGAATGGCAGCATTCAAGGTATCATTGACGCTCTCATCACTCATTATCAAGCCGAAGCGTTAAAAGCCGCGTCTTTCTAAGAGATTCCAGTTTTCATACTTACAGTGTAACGGTTGTTACGGCCGATGATAAGTCTCCGGGTTGACGGTTGCGACGCGGTGGAGTATTGGAATAGTGTGGAAAAACGGCAACAACATCGGAGGCTTGTTTTCATGAGAATTCTGAGGTGAGAGGTGGTGTGAACACATCGATGGAAGAGGCGAAAGTCACTATTTCCAAAGTATTAAAAATGACCGCTCAACGGTTTCAGCGGGAGGGTATTATCTCTGCGAGGCTCGATGCAGAGGTGTTATTGTCGTCATATTTGAAACTGGATCGTGCTGCGCTCTATCGCGATTCTGTACATGTCATTTCCGATGATCGCGTAAAGGGTTTCTTGCAGTGGCTGGAACGACGGCTTACCGGGGAGCCGGTTGCATATATCACAGGGAAAAAAGAGTTCTGGTCCCTTGAGTTTGCGGTGAGCATGGATGTGTTGATCCCTCGCCCGGAGACTGAACTACTTGTGGAAGAGGTGCTTACGTGTATTCGTGAGGAGGGGCGCGGTAGTGGTACACTACTGGAAATTGGAACGGGAAGCGGTGCTGTCAGTGTTGCTCTTTCGTCAGAGGTGCGTAATTTTGTTATTTATGCCACCGATCGGTCAAGAGAAGCACTCATAATTGCCAAAAAAAACGCAAGGAAACAGTGCGTTGATGGTGGTATCTTTTTTTTGTGCGGGCATCTCTTCGACGCTGTCGGAGCGCACTTTGACTTCGTCGTATCAAATCCGCCCTACATTTCGGAGGAGGACTTTCAATATCTTTCACGGGATGTCAGAGATTTTGAACCTCGAGATGCACTTGTTGCCGGTCCGGATGGTGTGGAGTTTCATCGTGAGATCATTTGCCAGGCATGGAACTACTTGAATCAGGGGGGGTGGCTTATGATGGAAATCGGCGACGGACAACAACATACAATAGAAAGAATGTTGAGAGAAAGCGGGAGATATGATTATATCGGGTTTCGAAAGGATTATGCTGGCATTGACCGTGTCGCGGTTGCGCGAAGGAGAGGGTAGTCATGGATAAGATTATTATACAAGGTGGCGAGAGATTGACGGGTGAGGTTCGGGTCAGCGGGGCGAAAAATGCCGCCCTTCCCATTGTGGTATCCTCACTTCTTGCAGATGGGTGGAATACCTATCACAATGTACCACAGCTGGCTGATATCAGAACGATCCGAAGGCTTCTCACGAGTCTTGGTGCCCAGACAGAGGGTGATGATCCCCTCAGGATCAATACGGGTAACGTTACCAATTACGAGGCATCATACGATCTCGTGAAAACGATGAGAGCGTCGATTCTCGTGTTGGGACCACTTGTCGCGAGGATGGGGAAAGCGCGAGTATCACTTCCCGGAGGCTGCGCAATCGGGGCTCGGCCGGTGAATCTCCACTTGAAAGCCCTCAAGGAGATGGGTGCTGAAATCGATCTGAGGGACGGATATGTGGAGGCAACGGCGTCAAGGCTGAGGGGAGCAAAGATATACTTTGATATTTCTACCGTTACCGGTACCGAAAATATCATGATGGCGGCGACACTGGCTGAGGGAACAACGGTGCTGGAAAATGCCGCCCGGGAACCGGAGGTGGTGAATCTTGCCGATGTCCTCAACAGTATGGGGGCAAAGATACGAGGAGCGGGGACGGATACAATAGAAATAGAGGGGAGTACCTCTCTGCGACCCGCTGATGGAACCATTATCGCTGACAGGATTGAATCGGGAACATATATGATTGCCGCCGGGCTCACCGGAGGTGATGTGACAATACGGGGGTGTGAAACGGACCATCTCGAAGCCCTCATAACGAAGCTGCATGAAACGGGCATGATCATAACCCCTCTCATCGATGGGCTTCATGTTGTTGCCGGTGAATCGATTGCAAGTGTTGACATAAAGACCCTCCCCTACCCGGGCTTTCCGACGGATCTTCAGGCACAGATGCTTGTCATGATGACGGTGGCGGATGGCACCAGTGTGGTTACGGAAACGGTCTTTGAAAATAGGTTTATGCATGTCAATGAACTGCAGAGGATGGGAGGAAATATTTTTGTTCAGGGAAACTGTGCCATCGTTAAGGGGGTTGCGCGACTTCGTGGTGCTCCTGTCATGGCGACGGATCTGAGGGCGTCCGCATCGCTCATACTTGCAGGTCTGGTTGCAGAGGGGCAGACCGAACTTTCACGCGTATATCATATCGACAGAGGCTACGAGCGAATTGAAGAAAAACTATCATCTCTTGGCGCAACTATACGGAGGATAAGAGAGTAACATGAGGATTATAGACGCACGCGACATCCTTCTTGAAGACGAGTTGCGACGAATCAGAGATCGTGGAAAATTTGATGATCAGTCTGTCGGAGATGCCGTCCGTACGATCATACATGATGTCGCAACACGAGGAAATGAGGCGCTCTTCGAATATACGAAGAAATTTGACGGTGTTTCTCTGAGTGATGAAACGGTGGAAGTCGCGGAGGACGAAATGAACGATGCTCTCGCAGCACTGTCTCCTGCCGACCGACGTGTGCTTGAGACGGCCGCCGAGAGGATCGGGGCGTTTCATCGGAAACAGCTGACTGACTCATGGAGCTATACGGATGAGGATGGCGTCGAATTGGGACAAGTAATACGCCCGCTCAAAAAAGTGGGTATCTATACACCGGGAGGGCGTGCGCCCTATCCATCAACGGTGCTTATGGCTGCCGTCCCGGCACAAGTGGCAGGGGTAGATGAAATTATTCTTGTTACCCCCCCCCTGATGGAACGATTAATCAATTGATACTCGCCGCGGCGCGGATCGCCGGCGTTACGAGGGTGTTTAAGGTAGGGGGTGCCCAGGCGATTGCAGCACTGGCATTCGGAACGGCGTCAATTCCCCGGGTAGATAAAATAGTCGGTCCGGGCAACATATACGTGGCGACTGCGAAGATGATGGTGTACGGTCATGTCGGGATTGATATGGTGGCCGGTCCGAGTGAAATTGTGGTTATCGCTGACGGTTCGGCAAAACCGGAGATTGTGGCGGCGGATCTTCTCTCACAGGCAGAACATGACGAAATGGCGAGTGCGATGCTCCTTACCCCTGACGGCCGTCTGGCACGAGAAGTTGCAAACGGGGTATTCGAGCAGCTACAGAGCATGACGAGGAAGGCAATTGCGGAGAAGGCCGTGAAAGACCACGGTATTATTATTGTAACGAAAGACTTGGGAGAAGCCGTCGATATTGCCAACAGGATCGCCCCTGAACACCTTGAATTAATGGTGAAAAATCCCGACGAATTGCTGGGAAAAGTGGAAAGTGCGGGGGCGGTATTCCTGGGGTGCAGTACCCCGGAAGCCGTGGGTGATTATATCGCCGGGCCGAATCACATTCTCCCCACGGGCGGTACCGCTCGTTTCTCCTCGCCCCTTGGCATCTACGATTTTATTAAGAGAACGAGCATTATATCGTTTTCTCAAGAATCGCTCACCCGGTACGGTCATGATGTAGAACGCTTTGCACAGCTGGAAGGTTTTGAGGCGCACGGGCGGTCGGTAGCGATACGCCTCGGTCTAAAAAAATCTTGACAAAACGATGAAGTTGTTTAATTGTTGGTGCTTGGAATACAAACAAAGAGATTTAACGGGCGGGCGTAATTCAGAGGTAGAATGTCAGCTTCCCAAGCTGAACGTCGTGGGTTCAATTCCCATCGCCCGCTCCATTTTTTACTTGAAATTTGCCGTTTTATGTGTTAGAAGTGGGCAAAATTTGGTCTCTCATGTTTGAGTGGGCTCTGCCCACTTTTTTATTTTTGCAGGGTTGAAAATGAGCGTACAAAACGATTACCGGGAACGAATCATTGAACTGGTTGACCCGATTGTCGAATTTGAAAACATGGAACTTGTTGATGTCGAGTGCCGGTGGATGAAGCGCCGGTGGCTCGTAAGGGTTTATATTGACAGCGAATCAGGAGTTACGCTTGATGATTGCACCGCAATCAGCAACCAGGTGGGAGACGTGCTTGACATTCATAATGTGCCCGAGGGACCGTATAATCTTGAAATCTCCTCGCCGGGTCTGGATCGACACTTGGCGCGGGATAGGGATTTCATCAAATTCAAAGGATCGAAGGTGAAAGTACGGGTTCACGAAGTTATTGACGGCAAGAAAAACTTCAGGGGTACGCTTGTGGATTATATTCAAGATGGTGAACGACGAATGCTCGTAGTGGAAGAAGAGGGAATACGATACTGCATACCGAGGGAAATCGTCAGCCGGGCCAATCTTGAGTATGAACTTTGATTGTTATGCAATGAAAGGTGAAGGAGTTTTTACATGTTACCAGACCTTAAGCGCCTGATTGAACAGATGGGCAAGGACAAGGGAATAGATAAAGAGGTAATCGTAGATGCGTTAAAAACCGCTGTCCTGACTGCGGCGAAGAAAAAACTGGGGCAGAATCTGGACATGGAAGCGCACTACAACGAAGAGAGCGGAGAGATTGAAGTATTCAGGTTCATGACGGTGGTGGATAAGGTTCTGAATGCCGACACGCAGATTTCCCTGGATGAAGCGCGAACGACATTGGATGAAGATGCGGAATTTGGAGACAGCTTGGGGATGAAGATCGATGCCAATACGTTCGGAAGAATTGCCGTGCAGACGGCAAAACAGATCATTATTCAGAAAGTACGGGATGCGGAACGGGATAAGATTTATGATGAGTATAAGGACAGAAAGGGCGAACTGGCTCACGGATTTGTTCAGCGATTTGAAGGGGGCAGTATCATAGTCAACCTCGGTAGGGCCGAAGGGGTGATTCCGACCACCGAACAGATACATAAAGAGACATTCAAGCGGGGTGAAAGGATTCGAACATATATTTGTGAGGTCAAGCGAATATCAAAAGGTCCGCAGATCATTCTGTCACGAACTCATCCCGGATTTTTGAAATCTTTGTTTGAAATCGAAGTGCCCGAGATATCAGAAGGACTGATCGATATAATTGCCATTGCACGGGAGCCGGGAAACCGGTCGAAAATTTCGGTAAAAACGAAAGATAAAGACATCGATCCTGTGGGAGCGTGTGTCGGTATGCGAGGCTCACGGGTACAGAGTGTGGTTCAGGAGTTGAAGGGTGAAAAGATCGATATCGTACCTTTTTCTGATGATCCCGTTAAATATATCTGCAGTGCCCTCTCTCCCGCGAAAGTCAATCGTGTGTTAGTTGATGAAGACGGCCGTTCCATGGAGGTTATTGTGGCGAACGATCAACTTTCCCTTGCCATCGGGAAAAGCGGGCAAAATGTGCGATTGGCCGCTCGGCTTACGGACTGGAAAATTGATGTAAAGGGTGAGTTGTCTGAAGAGGAACAGAGGGAAGAAGCAAAGAAGGAAGAGGGGTATAAAGTTCTCCTGAAGATATCAAATATGGACGAAATTATGGCTGAACTTCTCTATCGCTGCGGTATAACAACGTTGGAAACATTAGCATCGGCTGATGCGGATGCGCTGGTGGCATCTATCGGAGGCGTAAGTGAAGAGGATATCAAGGGGTTCATAGCCGAAGCAGCCAGCATAATTCACAGCGATGATGAAGAGGCCCATGAGTAAATACCAGAGATAGTGAGGTGTTATCGGGATGGCGAAAACGAGAGTATATGAATTGGCCAAAGAATTTGGTGTTGAGAGCAAAGAGTTCATAACTCGTATCGAAAAGCTCGGAGTGGCCGTAAAGTCGCATTCGAGTACCCTCACCGATTCAGAGGTTGAAAGAATACGAAAAGAGTTTGTCCTCGGTGACACAGGCGAAGTTGTAGAAAAGAGAGTGACGTCGGGAGTCATACGACGGAGACGAGTGGTCCCGGTAGCGAGCGAGGAAGCCATCTCGATAGAACCCGTAACTGAGGAAGCCCTGCGTGAACCGTCTGAGGTTAGTGCAGGACCGAGATTGGGAGAAGAGGTAAGATCCGAGGTGACACCCCCGGCAAAACCAAAAACCGAAAAGGCGCCGCCTGCGGAAATAACACCAAAAGAGAAAACTCCCGAGGAGCGGTCGGACAAACGTGTCGTTGCTGAAGAGAAGGCACCGGAGGTCGGGAGGCACGTCGAAGAAAAGCCGAAAGAAGAGGCTGTTGCAGAGATAAAGAAGGAAAAGAAACGGGTCAGACCGGAGCCGGGAGAAGTTCCCCAAGAGGAACGCAAAGAACCGCCCCGTGTCGTCTCCAGAGCAACGCCGGCTAAAGACACGCCGGCAGAAAAAAAACCGGAAGTTGCAGAAGCTGAATCAGATCAGAAAAAGAAAAAACGCCATGTCGAAGTGGTGATGGGTGACGTTTCTGCTGTCAAAAAGAAGGCACAGACAAAACAGAGAGTTGCAAGGAAGGCGCGTCGTGTCGGCAGAAATGTGGAAAATGAACGAGTCGTGCCCCTCAGGGGGGAGAGAAAAGAACAGCCTGTCGCCATGAAGAAGACGGAAATCACGACGCCCAAGGCCATTAAGCGAAGGATAAAGATCGGTGAAGCGATACGGGTTGGTGATCTCGCGAAAAGAATGGGCGTGAAGGCGAATGAAATCATAAGCAAATTGATATCTCTCGGAATGATGGTGACTATCAATCAGTCGATCGATTTTGATGTGGCGACACTTGTTGCCAGTGATTTTGACTATCAGGTCGAGCAGGCAGGGATCGATTATGAAGAAATGATCCAGCAGATAGAAGTTTTGCCGGAAAACCTTCAACCCCGCGCACCGGTCGTTACTGTTATGGGGCATGTCGATCATGGTAAGACATCACTGCTCGACGCGATTCGAGAGACACGGGTGATTGACGGTGAAGCGGGTGGCATCACCCAGGCCATCGGAGCGTATCATGTGCGTGTAAATGACCGGGATATCGTCTTTGTCGATACCCCCGGGCACGAGGCATTTACCTCCATGAGGGCGCGGGGGGCTCAGGTGACGGATATCGTCGTACTCGTCGTTGCCGCCGATGATGGTGTCATGGAGCAGACGGTTGAAGCCATTAATCATTCAAGAGCGGCGAATGTTCCCATTATTGTTGCCATCAACAAGATCGACAAGTCCGGAGCCGATCCGGATCAGATCAAGCAGAAGCTCTCTGCGCTGGATCTTGTTCCCGAAGCGTGGGGAGGGGAGACTATATTTGCCGAAGTCTCCGCAAAAATGAGGACAGGGATCGAGGATCTTCTGGAGCTGATACTGCTGCAGGCCGATATTATGGAGCTGCAGGCTGACCCCGACAGACCCGCGCGCGGCGTGATTATCGAAGCGAAACTGGACAAAGGAAGAGGTCCCGTGGCCACGGTACTAATCGAGGAAGGAACGCTTCGGGAAGGAGATTCTTTTGTTTCAAAGACGGAACATGGGCGCGTCAGGGCCTTGGCTGACGATAAGGGGCAGCGGGTGACAGAGGCCGGGCCATCAATGCCGGTAGAGGTGATCGGCTTTTCCAAGGTGCCAAGGGCAGGATTAGATTTTATCTGTGTCGAAGACGAAAAGAAGGCACGCGGTGTGGCAGAGTACTGGACATTGAAGGAGCGGGAGAAAGAACTGTCGGCAACCTCGAAAATTACTCTTGAACAGTTGTACGAAAGGATCAAGGAAGGCGCGAAAGAATTCAATGTCATCATAAAAGGGGATGTTCAGGGTTCCATTGAGGCAATTGCTGATGCCCTTTTCAAACTGGGGACGGATGACGTGAAAGTCAAGATGATCCATAGTTCCACCGGCGCGCTGACAGAAACTGACGTTCTGCTTGCATCGGCATCCGATGCCATCATCATCGGATTTAAGGTAAGACCCGATACCCGGGTGATGGAGATGGCCGAAAAAGAAGGGGTTGAGATTAAGCTTTACGATGTCATCTACAACGCAATTGCCGATGTTCGGGCTGCGATGGAAGGCATGCTCGAGCCCGTGTACCGGGAAGTGTTCCTGGGCCGTGCTGAAGTCAGAGACCTCTTTCGAGTTCCAAAAGTTGGCGTTATTGCAGGCAGTTATGTCACTGATGGTAAGATTATGCGTAACTCCAGCTTCAGGCTGGTTCGGGATGGCGTCGTGATTCACGATGGCAAAATACAGTCGGTGAGGCGGTTTAAGGAAGATGCAAAAGAAGTCGTTTCGGGATTTGAGTGTGGTATCGGTCTTGATGGATTCAACGACATAAGGGTCGGGGATATTATCGAATCCTATACGGAAGAAGAAGTGGAGAGAACGCTTGATACGTAATGTGACATGGTAGTCGGCGTCGGTACAGTAGAGATTTTTATCATCAACAGCAGATCCCTCAAAGAAAAGAGGGGGATTATGCGGAGGATTTGTAACTCGACAAAAAATAAATTCAACGTCTCCATTGCGGAAGTGGGATATCAGGACAACTGGAAAAGGGGTGAAATAGGTTTCAGTGTCGTGGGAAACGACAAGAGCTTTGTAAACTCCATGATGGATACGGTGATAAACTATATTGAGACGCTCAACCTCGCCGAGGTTGTGAAATCCGCAATAGAAATTACAACAATTTCTGGTGCAATGGATGCGGAATTCGGATATCACAATGACAAGTTTGACGAATTTTAAAAGAAAAGACCGGGTAGGTGATCTCATCAAAGAAGAAATCTCGCATATTTTACTGAAAGATGTGAGAGATCCGAGGATACAGCAGATCACAATCACCGGTGTGAAGATGAGCGATGATCTTCGAACCGCAAAGGTTTTCTTTGTTCCCCTTGGCACGGGGGCTCTTGCCATCGAGACGGGTGAGGGATTGAAGAAGGCAACGCCGTTTGTGAGACGAGAACTGGGCAAGAATTTGCGGCTTCGCTATGTTCCGACACTTACGTTTATCTATGACGATTCGTTTGAATACGGAGACCGTATCGAACGACTTCTGCAGGAGATTCGAAGGAACGAACAGACAGATGATACAACGGATAATTGATGTTATACATTCATGTGAAACATTTCTTATTACCTCGCATGTACGGCTCGACGGTGACGCGCTCGGTTCCGAGTTGGCTCTCTGGCACGTTATAAACGATATGGGAAAGAAGGCTGTTGTGTACAATCAGGACACGGCACCGGAAATGTACCAGTTTCTTCCTGGATGTGATGCGATCCAGCATGAGCTTGCTTCTGGTGAGAAGTTTGATGCTGTTTTCGTTCTCGACTGCAGCGAGAGTGAACGGGCCGGCAATCTGGTTGATCTGGTGCGATCAAGTCCGTTGATGATAAATATAGATCACCACATATCGAACACCTTTTTTTCCGAACTGTCTCTCGTTGATGTTGATGCAAGTTCCACCGGTGAGATACTCTACCGTATCATAAAGGCAATGGGCATCTCGGTAACGAAAGATGTTGCGACAAACCTCTACACGGCAATACTTACCGATACCGGCTCATTTCGCTACTCAAATACGACTCCTGCGACTTTTGCCGTTGTGGCGGACCTTGTGAATCTCGGTGCAGATCCTCGAGAGGTTGCAGAAAATGTCTATGAAACAAAACCACTTGTGCAGATGCATCTTTTGAAAGAAGCCTTGAATACTCTGGAGGTGAACGGAGACAGAAAGATCGGATCCATTGTCGTTACCAGGGAGATGGTTACCCGCGCAGGCGCTCTGCAGGAGCATACGGAAGGATTTGTCGATCTGGTCCGTTCGATTCGGGGAGTTGACATTGCGCTCTTTTTTCATGAAACGGCGCACGATGTCTTCAAGATAAGCCTTCGTTCAAAGGGTACGGTAAATGTTGAGAAAATCGCCCGGGCATTTGGAGGCGGCGGGCATTTGAATGCGTCTGCCTGTACTATTGCGGGTGACATTAAATCGGTAAAACGCCGATTGTTGGGGGCGATTGAATAGTAGTGAATATGAACGGTGTGGTCGTAGTCGATAAACCTGAGGGCAAAACATCGTTTGATATCGTACGCGATATCAGGAGGGTGTTGAAAATAAAGAAGGTCGGACATACGGGGACGCTGGATCCCCTGGCGACGGGGGTGCTTCCGGTGTGTGTAAACGAGGCAACGAAGCTTGTGCCGTTTTTGCTTCGTAAAGATAAGCAGTACCGTGTTACGATGCTTTTAGGGGTTGAGACAGACACCCAGGACAGTGATGGGACTGTTGTGGCGCGATGTGTGCCGCGCGTAACACCGCATGAAGTGGAAGAAGTTGTCAGACGACATGTTGGGAAAATGGAGCAGACACCGCCAAAGTATTCCGCTGTCAAGTTCAGAGGGAAACCACTCTATAAGTGGACCCGCGAGGGTGTGGATATTGACCCCCCTCCCCGCATGATTGAGGTATATGACATTACGATAGAAGACATCTCGTTGCCCTATGTGACGTGCGCCGTGTCGTGCTCAAAGGGCACGTATGTGCGAACCCTCTGTGCTGATATCGGCAAGCTACTGGGATGTGGCGCGTGTGTGGTGGCCTTGCGGAGGACGGAGAGCGGGAACTTTCCGGAGACGATTGCCGTGTCTCTCAGAGGCTATGACGACGAAGAGAAACGAAAAATACTCGAGCAAAATCTTATTTCCCTCTCCGATGTCTTGCCGGAGGCGGTTGCCGTCGTAGTTGATGAGAGGGTGGCAGAAAAAATTCGGCAGGGATATCAGCCCGCTATTGAGGTGTTCGAACGTAATGATATCCCTTCACTTTCACGAGGAGATCTGATAAAGTTCCTCACAGTTGATGATAAAATGGTGGCTATTGCCAGGATGCTCTACGATACGGGAGAGCTTTCGTGTCAAAATAAGAAGGCCAGAGGTGTGAAAGTTTTAAGAGTTTTTAATGAGTAAGATGGAAACAACCCATTGGTCATGCATACGATAGAGGGAGGATAGAAGCTGTGTTGGATTTAGAGAGAAAAAAGGAAATAATTAACAATTTTAAACTCCATGAGGAAGATACGGGATCTCCGGAGGTGCAGATCGCTCTTTTAAGTGCTCGTATAGAGTATCTGACCGAGCACTTCAAGACACACAAGAAAGATCACCATTCCCGGAGAGGTCTCCTGAAGCTCGTGGGGAGGAGAAGGAAGCTTCTCGACTATTTGAAAAACACGGAAATAGATCGATACAGGAGCATCATTCAGCGTCTTGCGATTCGAAGATAGCAAGACACAACACAAATATTTTAAAAGAGGTATAAAACAATACGATGAGCGAAACATATAATACTGATTTCGGGGGGAGAGGTATCACCCTGAAGACGAATTACGTGGCAGGGCAGGCAAGCGGTGCCGTCCTTGTGACGTACGGCGAAACAGTTGTGCTTGTAACCGCTGTTTCAGAGAAGAAAAAAAGAGAGAATATAGATTTTCTTCCCCTGACGGTAGATTACCAGGAAATGACATTTGCGGCGGGGAAGATTCCCGGCGGCTTTTTCAAGAGGGAAGGTCGACCCAATGAAAAGGAGATATTAACCTCTCGGATAATCGATCGGTCAATACGGCCCCTTATTCCCAAGGGGTATTTCTATGAAACGCAGATTGTGGCGACGGTGCTCTCCCTGGACAGTCAAAATGGTTCGGATGTGGCTGCAATGTTCGGTGCGTCGGTGGCACTCGGCATGTCGGATATTCCGTTTCGCGGTCCCATTGCCGGTGTCAGAGTGGGACGGAAAGACGAAACCTTCATATGCAACCCTTCCTGGGAAGAGATGCAGAAAAGTGAGCTTGACATTTTCCTCGTCGGCCGCAAGGTGGCATCGCCCGCAGGGGCGGGAGACTATGACGTAAACCTTGTCATGCTAGAGGGAGGGGCCCAAGAATTGGATGAGGATCTGCTGGTCGAAGCGATTAACTTCGGCCTCGAGTCAATGAGACCGGTCATTGATCTTCAGGATCGTATCATTCAGGAACAGGGCAAGGGAAAAAGACTTTTCGAGGCCCTCGAAATTGATGAGGATGTTCGAAGTAAAGTAGTCGAAGTTGCGACAGAGGGCATTACGGCGGCCTATCGAATTCCCACCAAACAGGAACGGAGCATGCAATTATCTGTAGAAAAAGAACGGGTACGTGAACTCTGTTCCACAGATGATCCCTTACACGACCAGATGGTGGCATCAGTTACCGATGAGCTTGAGAAGAAAATCCTACGCGATATGATTCTCCGTGAGAGGCGTAGAATAGACGACAGATCATCTGCCGACATACGCCCCATCAGTTGTGAAGTGGGGATGCTCCCCCGGACACATGGATCCGCTCTCTTTACGAGGGGAGAGACCCAAGCACTCGCCGTGCTTACATTGGGAACGTCGTCGGATGAACAGAGACTTGACTGGATCAGCGGTGAGGAATTCCGGTCGTTTATGCTACATTACAATTTTCCTCCCTACAGCGTGGGCGAGGCACGGTTCCTGCGGGGACCGGGAAGGAGAGAGATCGGACACGGCGCCCTTGCACGAAAAGCACTTCTGCCGGTCTTGCCGTCTCAGGACGATTTCCCCTATACAATTCGTATTGTGTCGGAGATCCTCTCATCAAACGGTTCGTCGTCGATGGCGACAGTGTGCGGAGGGTCGCTGTCCCTCATGGATGCTGGCGTTCCCGTGAAGGACATCGTTGCCGGGATAGCAATGGGACTTCTTAAGGACGGAGACGACATTGTCATCCTTTCGGATATCATGGGAGATGAAGATCACGCAGGGGATATGGATTTCAAAGTGTGCGGCACAAAAAATGGAATTACTGCGCTTCAAATGGATATCAAGATAGACGGTATAACAGAGGATATTTTGCGAAGAGCCCTCTATCAGGCGCGGGAGGGGCGTCTTTTCATCATTGGAAAGATGAGAGAGACCATTGCCACACCGCGTGAAGAGATTTCCGTGTATGCGCCGAGGATCACCACGATGAGTGTGCGGCCCGAGCGAATCAGAGACGTCATAGGTACGGGCGGAAAGACTATACGGCAGATAATCAGTGAAACAGGCGTTTCGATAGATGTCGAAGACGACGGAACGATAACAATAGCATCAACCGATTCCGAGGCAGCAGCACGCGCCGTGGCGATGATTAACTGGCTCACCGAAGAGGCTGAGGTCGGTAAGATATATCTGGGAACGGTGAAGAAGGTTGTCGATTTTGGTGCATTCATCGAGATACTGCCCGGTACCGAAGGACTTGTCCACATATCGCAGCTCGCGAAAGAACGAGTGCAAAAGGTAACCGATATCCTCAATGAAGGAGACAAGGTGCCCGTGAAAGTCCTGGAAATTGATAAAAACGGCAAAATCAGACTGAGCAGAAAAGAGGCCCTCGACAAGGATGTATAACAAAACGGTTCTTAACAGTGGGATACGAATCGTTACAGAAGAGATAAATCAGGTACGATCCATATCAATAGGTGTATGGGTTGAGAGCGGTTCCCGTTACGAAAACATTGAAAATAACGGTGTTGCCCATTTTATCGAACACATGTTATTCAAGGGGACGCCTGATCGAACGGCGTTTGATATCGCCTCTTCCATCGATTCCGTCGGTGGTATCATGAATGCTTATACGGGCAAGGAATTGACCTCGTTTTACGTCAAAATACCGGATTACCATCTCGCCGGGGCTGTCGATCTTCTCGCCGATATTTTCCAGAAGTCACTTTTTGATCATCAGGAGCTGGATAAGGAAAAATTAGTCGTTCTCCAGGAGATCGATATGGTGGAAGATACACCTGATGAATATATCCACGATTTCTTCAGTAAGAATTTCTGGAATACTCACCCTCTCGGTCTGCCTGTCCTCGGAACAAAGGAATCTGTCACAAACTTCGAGCGCAGTAGGATCGTCGATTTCTTTGCACGGCGATATAAGGGGGATAATCTGACGATCGCTGCAGCGGGAAATGTTCACCACGGCACCTTCGTGAAGCTCATTCAGGAGGCATTCGGATCGATAGAGAAGCATCATGTGAGGAAAGAGGCGACAAAGCCCGACGTATCATCTAAAGTCGCACATCTTGAGAAAGATCTTGAACAGGCCCATGTGATGATGGGTACGCTTGCGCCGCCGTCGACGAGTGATCTGCGGTATACCTCGGTGTTGATGAACACCATTTTGGGCGGAAGCATGAGCTCCCGACTGTTTCAGGAGGTAAGAGAAAAGAGGGGTCTGGCGTATTCGATATATTCATTCCTTCTCCCTTACAAAGATGTGGGCATGCTCGGTATTTATTTCGGAACCGGTGAAACTAAGGTCGTGGATGTTATAGAGTTGGTTGTAACGGAGTTGAAAAAATTGTGCGACCATAATCTTAAGGGAAGAGAGATTGAGTCTGCGAAGGAACAGATGAAGGGAAATTTTCTGTTGAGCATGGAAAGTACGGATATTCGCATGACACGATTGGCAAAGAATGAGATCAATTTTAATCGGCATGTCGATTTCGATGAAGTAGTGGGCTGTATTGATGCGATTACCAAAGAAAGGGTAAGAGAGATGGCCTGTGAGATGTTCAGTCCTGAGATACTCTCGATGGCAATACTGGGAAAGGGTTCTACAAAAAATATCACGAGAGACGTACTTTACTGAGAGTATGGATGAGATAACGGTATCAATAAAACGGATGGAAGGAAATGAGGACATTCCTCTTCCACAGTATATGACGGAAAGAGCGGCCGGCATGGACATCTATGCCGCGTTAGATGGCGACGAGGTGATCTTCCCGGGCGAGAGGAAGAGAATCCCCACAGGCATCGAGATTGGGCTACCCGTGGGATACGAGGCGCAGATCAGACCGAGAAGCGGACTTGCGCTGCAAAGCGGCGTTACGCTGGTGAATTCTCCCGGTACCATCGACTCCGATTATCGCGGGGAGATCGGGATTGTTATGATTAATCACGGGAAGGATCCATTTGTGGCGAAACGGGGCGATCGAATTGCGCAAATGGTGATCAATCGTGTGTGTAAAGTAACCTGGCATGTTCGTGACAATCTGGAGAGTACTCACAGGGGTAGCGGTGGATTCGGACATACAGGATGATATGGCGCAGGTTACTGTTTACAACCCGATCGACACCCGGAACCTCTTCTCATCTGTGTGGGAAGGGGTTTTTTTTGAGTGATGTACGGACGCCGTCTTTCTGGGTTGTGATCTTTTTTGTAGTGGTGTATTGCTATGTGGTGAAATCTGCTAACTTTTTTGTGTGACGGAGATCGTAGGCTGATGAAGAAATTTAAGGTACAAAAGACTTACCGTGAAATAAACGAAAAAATTAAAAAGGGAAAAGCCGTTGTCGTCACGGCCGAAGAGATTATCGATATCGCGGAGAAAAATGGTATTGTCGAAACGGCTAGAAAGATTGATGTGGTAACCACTGGTACGTTCAGTCCTATGTGCTCGTCAGGTGTCTTTATCAATTTTGGGCATACTTCGCCGAGAATAAAGGCCTCGAAGGTGTGGTTCAATGATGTGCCTGCGTATGGCGGAATCGCGGCGGTAGACTGCTATCTCGGAGCAACCGAAGTGGTGGAGGATGATCCCCTGAACAGTGTACATCCCGGTGAATTCAATTACGGGGGTGGACACGTTATTCAGGATCTCGTGGCGGGGAATCTGATACGGTTGCGGTTGGAGGGGTATGGAACGGATTGTTATCCTGCCAGAAAGGTTGAAAAGAATGTCACGATTCGGGATTTACGGGATGCCACACTCTTCAACCCCCGCAACGCGTACCAGAATTATAACAGTGCCGTCAATATGTCAGATAAGACGATTTATACGTATATGGGCGTGCTGAGACCCAAAATGGCGAATGCGACGTATGCGACATCAGGACAATTGAGTCCCCTTTTCAACGATCCCTACTGTAAAACGATTGGTGTCGGCACGCGTATCTTTCTCGGGGGAGCCCAGGGTTTCGTTGCTTTTGCCGGGACACAACATAACCCGCATGTACGGAGGGGGAAAAATGGTGTTCCCCGGGAAGGGGCGGGAACGCTTGCAACCATCGGAACCCTCTGTGACATGAGTCCCCAGTGGCTTGTGGGAGCAAGCATACTCGGATACGGGGTGTCGTTGTATGTCGGGATCGGTATCCCGATCCCGATCCTGAACGAAGAGATGGTGCGGTATACGACGGTGAAAGATGAAGATATTTTTGCGCAGGTCTATGACTATGGTGTCGATATCCCGAGTGGGGAAGAAGTGACAAGTATCGCAGAGGTAAGTTACAAGGAATTGAGGAGCGGCACGATCAGTATCAAAGGCAAAAAGGTACCGACGGCACCTCTGTCAAGTTATTATAAAGCAATGGAGATTTGTACGATATTGAAAGAGCAGATCGAAAGGGGAGAATTCCTGTTAGGGGAGCCGCAACAACTCCTCCCGTAGGCGGACCCCTCGGCATTATCGCGCATGTGTGCTGTTTTCATGTCTTTACAAGTGGATAATTTTCATGTAGAAGATTGATGGGGGTTGATCCTGAAGATTTATCTACGGATAGGTGTATATGAAGTTCGGCAGATATTTCATCGTGGTGATTCTGTGTATGGGGCTTTTGATACTCTTCGGGGAGCGGGGGCTTATCGATTATATGTCTCTCAAAGGGAAGCGTGATGCCTTACGGGGGGAGAGTGCGCGCATTGAACAAGAAAACGATATCTTGCGGAAGAAAATCGTGTTACTGAGAAGTGATGCACGCTATATCGAGAAAATCGCACGAGACGAACTCGGCATGGTGAAGAAAGGGGATATCGTCTATCGGTTCGTTGAGTAGTCTTTGGGGTGTATCAACATGTTGCATTCAACCGGGGAGATTATATGGTCGCAGTAAGAGATATGTTTTCAAAGGACCTGCTTTCGGCAACGAAAAGGGTCGTCGGCCTTGATGTTGGGTCCAGTCTCATAAAACTGGTCGAGATACGTGATTCGAAGCAGAGATTTCAGCTCAAAAATTATGCGCAGATCTCTGTTCCCCCCGGCATTATTGTAGATGGTGTTGTCAAGGACGAGACAGCTCTCAGCGAGCGGATCAAGGAACTCTTCAAAAATTCTAAATGCGGCCTGAAACATGTTGTGTCTGCCCTTTCCGGCCACACGGTCATTATCAAAAAAGTAAACTTTGCCATGATGAACGAAGAGGAGCTGCGGGAACTGCTCAGCGATGAAGCGGAGAACTACCTGCCCTTCGATGATGTGAGTGAAGTGAATTTCGATTTTTACGTCATCGGTGAAAACGAGCTCAATCCGAATCAAATGGAGGTGATCATCACAGCGGCAAAGAAGGAGATCATAGAGAGTTGCACGCGGATAATTGAAAGAGCGGGTCGTCGCGTGGCAATTGTCGATGTTGACTCTTTCGCCCTGGAGACAGCGTACAACGAAAACTACGATTTCTCGGATGACGAGATCGTTGCGCTCGTGCACATGGGCGCGAGTATTACAAATATCAATATCGTGAAGGGGGGAGGATCTGTCTTTACCCGAAACTTTTCTCTCGGCGGCAATTCCATAACGGAGGCGGTTCAGAAAAAACTGCAGGTACCGTTCGAGGAGGCTGAGCGGATAAAGATAGAAAAGAAAGAAGACAATGGCATAAGTCCCGAGGAACTTATTATTTACGCAGAACCGATATTCGCGGAAATTGAACGGTCCGTTGATTATTTCAGCTCAACCTTTATGGATCCGTTTATTAAAAAGATACTGGTAAGCGGTGGGTGTGCAAAAATCCCCGGTATCGTCGAGGCGATAGAAGAAAGACTCCGGTGCGAGGCGGAACTGTTCGATCCGTTTCAAAATATCGGGTATGACAAAAAGGTCTTCAAAAACTCATTCATCACCGATATTGGTCCTACTGCAGTCCTTGGCGTGGGATTAGCCCTCAGGAGAATGGACGATAAATGATACGGATTAATCTTTTACCTTACTGGGAAAAGAAAAAGAAGGCAGGAGTTACGCGGCAGATTATCATTCTCTCTGCAGCTGTTTTCCTGTTTTTCCTGGCAGTCCTTTCCGTTCACTTCTATATGCACATGGAGATCACCTCGCTGGAGGAAAAGGTCAGACACGCGGAAGATCATCTTGCAAAACTTACGAAAATCACCGGGGATGTCGATAGAGTTGCGAAGGACAAGGAAATCATCAAAAAGAAATTGGAGATCATTAAAAACCTGGAAAAAAACAGAATGGATCCCGTTCATCTCATGGATGAGATCGCACGTGGTCTTCCCACGGGAAGGGTATGGATCGTTTCACTGAATCAAAGCGGGCCGACATTACAATTAAAAGGGCTTGCGATGAGCAATACTGCGATTGCTGACTTCATGATTAACCTGGAGAAGTCTGATTTTATAACGACCGTCGACTTGGTTTCTTCAAAACAGGAGGTCGTATCCAATATTAAACTCATGGATTTTGTCTTGTCGTGCCGGTTGATACGAGGTTAAAACATGGCAATTACCTTCGATGATATCAAAAAAATGCCTTTTAAGTATAAGGTTCTCATCATAGTCGGCATCTTTGTTCTGGTGGGCTATTTTTATTATTTCTACTTTTACTCGGCAGCCTACGCTCATAAAGCGAGGCTCCAGGAGCAAGTGGAGAATCTCCAGCGTCAGATAGTGGCGAAAGAGCGGGTGGCCCTCCGCATAGAACAGTACAGGAAAGAAATTAAAAAGCTCAATAAAGATCTCGAGGCGGCAATGGCGCAACTGCCGGAGCAAAAGGAGATACCGGGATTGCTGACTTCCGTTTCTCACGAAGGCCTTAAGAAGGGACTTGATTTTATCCTTTTCGAGCCGACGAGTCCTGTTCCCAGAGATTTTTATGCTGATATTCCCGTGAAGATCATTGTTCTGGGTACCTATCATGATATCGCCCGTTTTTTTGAGGGTGTGGCGAGCCTGCCTAGGATCATGAATGTGAAGAATATATCGATGAAGAGGTCTGCTCAGGGCGGTGGTAGCGTAACGCGCCTTGAGACAAGTTGTATCATTAAAACATACATGTTTCTGGAAAAACAAGATGCAGGGAAAGCAAAACCGTAGAGAAAATAATCATTGGGTGGGGATTACCATCGGTATTGTTCTGTGCTTTTCTTTTTTCCTCGGAGGGTCACAGAGCGTTGCGGAGGAGGCGGGAAAACCGGTGAAATCTCAATCATTTTCGTATGATGCAACGAAGATACCGGATCCGTTCACACCTCTCATTGCACCGGCAGAGAAACAGGTCCGAAATAAACGGGTAAAGAAAAAAAGGATACCGTCAACTCCTCTGGAGAGATTTGGTATTGAACAGTTGAAACTGGTCGGTATTACCATGGGAGCAAAAAGGGATTTCGCCATGATTGAGGACCCGGAAGGGAAATTTTATTCCGTTGAAAAGGGAATGTATATCGGTTCCAACGGAGGTCAGGTTGTACAGATACTGGCCAACATCGTCGTCGTGGAAGAGGAAGAAGAAGATACGATCGGAAAGATTTATAAAAATCGTGTCGTACTAAAACTTTTCAGTGAATCAGGCGGGGAATAACCATGAAGAAACGAAGGCTCTATTTCATCATTCCTCTGTGTATCGTGGCATTGCTTATGCTCGGGTGTGCAACAGGGGCGAAGAAAACGGAGACTGCAGCGCCCGGTGAGGATGTCCAGAGTCAGTTGCAGCCTTCCGCTACAAGCCACTCAGGTGGCTACTTGGAAACGATCGCCTGCAAAAAAATGAAGGGGAAAGAACGGGTAGCCCTTCATCTTTCCCACGCATCCGGCTTTGATGTCGTCCGCGAGTCTGATCATGTCATTATAGTAAAGCTGGCCGATATATTTGTCCCGGAGAAGTTACGGGTGAAACATGGGGGCGGCGCGTTAGACAATGTTGCCTATGTCCTGCCACAGCATACGGTAATTGACGGAAAAACGTGGACATACGTTCACATATACATGGAAAAGGTGGTTCCGTATCGTCTGCGGGAAGATATTACGGGGTATATGGTGGATTTTGATGTGTCGGTCCTGCACGCGCGCGTTACACGGAAAGCAAGGCCTGTATCTCGAACAGCGAAAGATGCCGCATCGATGAAAACATATGCGATGATGGAAGAAAAAGAAGACATTGTCGCGGGTGAGACCGAAAAAATCGATGAGATGAAGAAGTATTCGGGAGAAAAGATTGCGCTCTTCAGTTTTCAAAAGGCGAATATCAAAAGTGTGCTGCGATCAATATCGGAATTCAGTGGGGTAAACATCGTATCCGGTCCCGATGTGGAGGGGACGATTACCATTCATATGAAAGATGTCCCATGGGATCAAGCCCTGGATACCATTCTGGAAATAAACGGATACGGGAAAAAGCAGACAGGATCGGTAATTACCGTCCTTCCCCTCGACAAATTGAAAAAAGCCGAGGAAGAACAACAGAAAAAAGATGAACTTGAAGGGAATCTCAGACAGATTTCAATCGAGGCGAAGATTGTCGAGGTCAATACCGCAACGGCCAGGGAACTGGGAATCCGCTGGGGTGGCGGTTTTCAGGGGACGTGGAACGGAAGAGACATTGGTCTCGCCGCCAGTAACACTGCATCAGGACAGACCGCCTATCTTCCCACAGATCCCGGTACCTACGGCGCCATCTCAAATCCTGGTTGGGGTATCGGTGTGACCGACAGTCACCTCGCGGTGAATTTTCCCTCCGGGATTGCATCAACCACCCCCGCACTGGGCATACTGCTCGGAACGGCCAAAACGGTCCTGGATGCCAAGCTGGGAGCCCTGGAGACGCTCGGGGAAGGGAAGATCATCTCGTCTCCGCGGGTTGTCACCCTCGATAATGTCAAGGCGACCATCGGACAGGGAGAGGAAATACCTTATATTACAACGGATAAAGAGGGAAACAGAAGCGTGGATATGAAAGATGCCAAGCTTGAGTTAACGGTGACCCCCACCATTACCCCGAAAGGCAAGATTTCGATGAACCTGGAAGCATCCAACAAGTATGCGGATTGGGGCAAAACAAATATCAATAACGAGAATCCACCGTTGATTGCGAGTGATGTCCAGTCGAAAATCGTTGTCAATGATGGTGATACGATTGTTGTCGGCGGCATTTATAAAACAACGAAAACGGAAAGTGTCAGCGGTGTACCGTGGCTGTCGAAAATACCGGTACTGGGGTGGCTGTTCAAATATAAAACAACGCAGCAGGAGACACGAGAACTCCTGATCTTCATCACTCCTAGGATTATACGGGAGGCATAATAGACGCGGGGGATCGCGGACGACATTTCGACGGTGCTGTTAAAGATTGATGATGCTATGACGAGTGTCACTCTCGGCCGGGGGTGGCACTATTTTTCCCCCCGTGTCAGCCAGGATATGCTGCCGTCACCGTGGTGTATATCCCGCCCCTGACGTGGAACTTTCCCGTTACCACGACTTTTTTCGGGCAGACGGCTTGTATAATGTCATCGAGAATCCGGTTCGCTGCCTCCTCGTGAAAGATACCCTCATTACGGTATGCATTTAGATACAACTTCAGCGACTTGAGTTCAATGAGAAGCTCATCCGGGGTATACGTGATAATGATCTCTGCAAAGTCCGGCTGCGACGTCTTCGGGCAGAGACAGGTGAATTCGGGAAATCTGATGGTCACTTCGTAATCACGTTCTCTGTACTTGTTTTCTATGGTTTCCATACATCCTCACTAACAGGTAACAAAATGGTGTATCAATGAGTGCAATGCCAACCTTGACGAGGTATTGACTGACAATCATAATCACAATTGTTTTCAGAGGGTACATTCCCCCGAATGCGATGCCGATGAACAGGGTCGAATCAATAAGCTGAGAAACAATTGTGGAAAGATTGTTTCTCAGCCAGAGATGTTTGCCCGCTGTTTTCTCTTTCCACCAGTGAAATGCCCACACATCGTGATGTTGCGAAATCAGGTACGCGATCATGGAGGCGAGGACAATTCGCGGCGTCGCCCCGAGAATACTGTTATAGGCATCCTGATGTTTCCAGAAGGGGGCGGAAGGAAGTAGCTTTCCTACAAAGAGTACGATGACCATGACGAGAGACATGTAAAACCCCATCATAACGAGGGCACGGGCCTGTTCCTTCCCGTCGACTTCAGAGACAATATCGGTAAAGAGAAATGTCACGGGGTAAAGAATGATGGCTGCCGGTAAAATGAGGCCACCCACGATAATTATCTTCGAGGCTATGATGTTTGACAGGAGCAGACAGGTGATAAACAAGTATCTCAGAAAGGATAGATTGTTTAAAAACATTGTAAATTTCCTCAAAATAATTTACATGACACTATATGGAGTTCATGCGGAAAATAGAAAACGGTTATCATTGTCGTATGAGATATGTCAATAGGTTCTTTTATTTATTTTGTTGGAGCTGGCGTATCCGGTGAGCCGTTTCCTTCGGAAGTGAATATGACGGGTGTTCTCCCTTGACACGCCCCAAGCGAATGTGTAGGTTTATAGGTTATTCGATTTATTGCCGCACGTATCTCAAACATGAGGTCATATGAATCCTTCAGAGTTGCAAGAGCGAAAAGTGTTTCTCGCACGGGCAAAAGAGTGCTTCCGGGAGGGATTATACGATGAAGCACTTGCGCTTGCACGGGAGAGACTCCATCAATACACGTCCGACATCGATGCATGGCTGATTATCGCCGTGTGTTGGGCTCACAGCGGAAAGTTGAAAGAGGCTTCTGGAGTTCTTAAAGAAATTGATGAAATTCAGCGTGGATGGTCACGGATATACACGCTGCTGGGGGATATTTACAACAGGGAAGCATTGCCGGAGGAGGCAGCGGATTTCTACCGAAAAGCACACAATTTTGACCGTGAAAGAGCTGTCCGTCCTGAAGGTGATGATACAATTGCGGCGCATGAACACGTGTATCCTGACGGTCGCGATAAAAAAGATGACGCAGACTATATTAAAAATATATCATCTGACTTTTATACCATCACATTGGCAGAGCTCTACATCAAGCAGGGACATTTTACCGTCGCTCGTAACGTTCTGAAGCGCATCGTAAAAGAAGAGCCTTACAACATACAGGCACTGGAACGCCTCGAGTTTGTGGAAGCATCGATGGGGGCTGGTAAGGGGGACAGACAAACAGTGATAATCGGCGAACTTGAAAAGTGGTTACATGGCTTACAAAAAAGAAGAGAGGTCTGATGCGCGAGACAGGATCATTTGAACACAGGTGTGGTGTTGTTACGGCGAAGATGTCGGGGATGGATATCGGGGGTATCCTTTTCTTTGATATGATGAATATCCGTTACCTTGTCGGCTTCACAGGGAGTGATGGTGCCCTGTTTGTGAGTGATGGCACCATCGTTCTTCTGGTCGATGGCCGGTATATTACGCAGGCGAAGGAGGAAACATCGGGCTGCGAGATAGTTGAATACCGGGACAAAACGGACGCTGTTGTGGGGCTGCTTTCCGAAAGGGGTATAGAAAAAGTAGGATTTGAGTCATCGGCCCTTATCTGCGAAACGTACTTTGCCCTCAGCGGGAGGCTGTCAACGGTGACATTTGTTCCTCTCTCCGATGATCTGACGTCGTTGCGGGCGATAAAAGATCGTGAAGAACTCGAAAGTATCAGAACTGCAGCCCGTATTGCCTCCGAAGCTCTCACGGCTACCCTGGAAGAGATACGACCTGGCATGTTCGAGATTGATATTGCTCGGCTGCTGGAGATAAATATGACGGATCGGGGAGGGGAGAAGCTCTCCTTTGAGACGATAGTGGCGTCGGGGAAGAATTCGGCGTTACCTCATGCGAAGCCGGGAAAACGAAAGATCGCAGCGGGGGATTTTCTCGTCATAGATTATGGGACGACTTACCAGGGGTATCATTCCGATGAAACATGCACCGTGGCTGTGGGGAGAACTACACAAGAGCAGCGAGAGATTTACGGCATCGTGAAAGATGCACACGACAGAGCGTTGGATGCGGTCCGGAGCGGCGTTTCCTGTCGCGAAATAGACAGGATTGCGAGGGAATGGATCGAACGGAAAGGATTTGGCGACAATTTTTCTCATGGTACCGGCCATGGGGTGGGTCTCGACGTTCATGAGGCCCCTGCCATTACCATGAGAAACAATGACTATCTGGAATCGGGTATGGTAATCACGATCGAACCGGGGATCTATATCCCCGATAAGTGGGGTGTTCGTATCGAAGACATGGTCGTCGTCGAACGCGACGGATGTGAAATCCTGTCCTGCGTTTCGAAAAAATTATGCGTCCTGTAGGCGACAAGTACCATAAGAGGGGGCTGTCGTATGTCTGACAGGGGGTTGATCGATAGTGCCAGAAAAGGATCAGCAGAAGCCATGATGCGTTTTTCCGATGATGTGCCCTGCAGCCACGAACACACCCGGATGAACTTGACAATCCCTCTTGTTGCCGACGAATACAGTCATTATGGCGTGGCAGACGACGGGAGGGAGGAAAAAGGGTGAAAAAGTGGCGGTATCTCAGCTTTGACACCTTTGATGCATTTGAAAACATGGCGATTGATGAAGCCATATTCCACGTGTGTCAGAGACAAGAGGGGTGTCCCATCCTTCGATTTTATGGGTGGGAGCGGCCCTCCGTATCTGTCGGATATTTTCAAAATGTGGTGCGGGAAATAAATGTCGAATTCTGCCGGCAAAGCGACATTCCTTTTGTGAGACGTCCGACGGGGGGGAAGGCGGTTCTTCATGAAAACGACCTTACCTACGCTGTCGTGGCGCGGCAGACTCATCCTCTCTTTTGCGGCGGCCTTCTCAGGACGTACCAAGCGGTGAGTGAGTGTATCGCTGCCGGCCTCGCGCACATAGGGATTGCAGCGGACATGTTTGAGGAGGGAAGATCGGCAGAGGCGGCAGGATATGAAGCCATGTGTTTTTCGGCTCCCTCACAGTATGAACTTCTCGTCGATGAAAAGAAAATTTGCGGGAGTGCTCAGGTCCGGTCAAAGGGCGCATTTCTTCAGCACGGGTCACTGCTCTTGGATTTTGATCCTCTGCGGACATGCCGTGTGCTTGGAACCAGGGAGGAAGAACCCGAAGCGGAAGCGAGCGCTCTGAACGATACCGTAACGTCGGTTCGGGAGTTTGTGCAGGGGCATATCGGGAGAGGAAAACTGAGCTCGCTGCTGGCAGCCGGATTTGAGGAGCATTTGGGTGTCCGCCTCGTAGAAGGAAGGCTTACCCCTGAAGAGGAGACGGTGAAAAAAAAATTACTGGAAAGAAAGTACCGCACCAATCGATGGAATATTGAAGGAAAGGCTTTGGAATGGATATCCGACGAGTGATAAAGGACGTAGTGCGTGGACAGGAGGCATATCCGATAGAAGATGTATCGTACCGGATAAAACTTGACGCAAATGAAAATCCCTATTCCCTTTCTCCCGCTCTGAGGGGGAAAATGCTCGAGTGTATGGAACACGTCTCGCTGAACCGTTATCCCGATCCAGGGTGCACTGAGTTAAAGGCACGATTTGCTGAGTATTACGGAGTACGCGAGTCTATGATTCTCTTTGGAAACGGATCGGATGAGTTAATCCTGATGCTCCTTATAGCCACGCGATCGCAACCGCCGGGAGGGGTCATTATCCCGATTCCGACATTTGCCATGTACCGGATCAGTGCGCTGAACGCGGGTCACAATCTTGTAGAGGTCCCGTTAGACAGCCGGTTCGATATTGACCTCGGCCCCTTCACCGATGCGATGACGAAACACACCCCGCATCTCATATTCCTGAGTTATCCGAACAACCCGCCGGGCAATCTGTTCAGCCGGGAAAGGGTGGTTGAGATTCTTGCCAAGTCGGAAGGCATTGTCGTCGTTGATGAGGCATACTGCAACTTTTCATGTGACTCGTTTTTGCATGAAATCGATACATGGCCCAATCTCGTCATTCTCAGAACCCTTTCAAAGATCGGCTTCGCAGCCCTGAGATTCGGCATTCTCATCGCGCAGCCGGAATTGGTGAAAGAGCTGAACAAAGTGAGACTTCCCTATAATATCAATGCGTTTTCCCAGACTATGGCACGGTTCTTTCTCGAGCATGAGGGGGATTTTCAAAAGGATATCCAGAGAATAATCGCAACCCGCGATACCCTCTTTTCAGAACTCGAGAAACTCGAAGGGATTACCCCCTTTCCCACCGATGCGAACTTTGTTCTTTTTCGTTGTGCATCTCGGAAAAATAAGATATATAGCAAATTATTGGATAGGGGAGTACTTGTCAAACAATTTTCAGCCCCCGGTGCTCTCGTTGATTGCATCCGCGTCACAGTGGGGACTGATGATGAAAATCAAGAATTTCTCCGTGTATTGAAGGAGAGTGTTCGTCAGTAAGGAGTGTGATATAACCGTATAGAACAGAGGGTAGAGCCGCCACAGTGTGCATGTGGGTCGGTCTGCCCTCTTTTTGTATCTATCTTTTATATTGACAGGAATTTCTTTGTAATGTACGCAGCACCCCGGCCTTGTAGGGGAATAAAATTAGATAATTAGATTAGAAAGGAAGGGATATTTTTGGAAGTAAAAGTAATTGACAACGACGTAGAAAAGGCCTTGAAGATTCTCAAGAACAAGCTTTCGAAGAATGGATTGTTTAAAGAACTCAAGTTGCGAAGAGCGTACGAGAAGCCCTCGGTAAGGAAAAAGCGAAAGGCACTGGAAGCACGCAGAAGAATGGCAAAAGCGAAAAGACGAAGGCGTTTCTAACATGGAGGAGAAACAATACCTCGTAGATGCACTCTCCATCGATGAGTCGTGGAGAGTGTTTCGAATTATGGCTGAATTTGTTGAGGCCATTGAGGAGCTGTCCCGTGTAGGGCGTGCCGTGAGTATTTTCGGGTCGGCCAGAGTGGCGCCCGACGATGAGGACTATAAGAGGGCGGAAGAGCTGGCCTATCTCCTCGCAAAAAGCGGCTTTGGTGTCATAACGGGAGGTGGCTCCGGAATCATGGAAGCGGCCAACAAAGGGGCAGCTGACGGGGAGGGGAACTCCGTTGGTATGAATATCTACCTTCCCTATGAACAAACGCCCAATCCCTATGCCAACATCCGAATCGATTACAAATATTTCTTCATTCGTAAGGTCATGTTTGTCAAATACGCGATGGCGTATGTTATCCTGCCGGGCGGGTTCGGTACCATGGACGAGCTTTTTGAAGCACTGACGCTCATTCAGACGAGGCGGATACGGAGTTTCCCAGTCATATTGATGGGGAGCGACTATTGGGGAGGTCTCATCGCGTGGCTGCGTGAAACCATGCTGAGGGAAGAGAAGATATCGCCTGAGGACATCGATCTTTTCCAGGTGATGGATGACCCGAAAGAGGTCGTTCGACATATTCAAAAATATGTTATTCTCTGATCCGGCAGTGTTTTCGATTCCATGTTTCAACACACATCTGCATCCAATCTCATCAGTAATCGAAGGGCGCTCTTTGCGACGTGCTCTGCGTGGAAGGGACGTTACGATCTGTCCGCTGATTGAACGATTCTTCCTGACGCGCACCTCTCCGGTGCGGGTGCGGTGCCAGCGTATGGTGAAATGGTATGGGTTAGGACAGAGACGGTAGGACACGGACCCTCAAGACTGTTCTCGGTGAGATAGGAGGCGGGGACATACTGCCATGGTATCTCATCTACGGGGATGAGGACTATCTGGTCAATGATTCCCTCAACCAGATCATTCATGCGATTCTTCCCGGTGGCGATACAGGCCTCAATCTTTTTTGGCTCGATGGGGAAAGTGCGGACATCGAGACAATATATGAAACTATCCTGACGCCCCCTCTTATTCCCGGGAAAAAAGTCGTTGCCGTCAAAAAGACGCGTCTGTTCTATTCGAAAGCATCGCTGCCGGACATCATCGGGGAGGTGATACATGCCATCGAAAGCGATCCCCCCCGGGCAGGAAAGGCCTTCGTCTCGTTCTTACAAACGGCGGGGTGGTCTTTCGAAGAGCTTCAGGAGGACGGGTGGAAAAAAATATCGGATGAAGAGTGGCGGAAAACTGTCGGTCCGGAACACAGCGCAATTCGGAACAACTGGGTTCCGCAAGTACTTGCAATTTGTGCACGTTTCGGCCTCACCGCGAAGGAGACCATCGCACAGCCTGATCTTTTGCAGGACGTTTTTGAAAAGGGGTTGCCTTACGGCAATTGTCTTATCCTTACGGCAGATTATGTCGATAAGAGAAAGAAGCTTTTCAGGATGATTTCTGAATCAGGGGGCGTGCTGTATTATCCGAAAGTGAAAGGTGAGGAAAGACAGAAAACGGCGTTTCTTCGGGCAGCGGAAGATATCCTCGCGAGGAGGGGGAAAAAGTTTTCTCTCGGGGCGCTTCAGGCACTCGGACAGAAAACCGGATTTCACCTCAGAGAGTCGCTGGGAGAACTGGAAAAGATTATTGCCTATACGGCTGACAAGGAGTATATCGACGAAGACGCTATCCATGAGGTTACGGGAAAGACAAAAGAGGATTCCGTATTCGATCTCACCTCGGCCATTGTCGAAAAAGATATCGTACGGGCCCTTTCAACCGTGCGAGATCTCCTCGATCATGGTGTCCATTCTCTCATGATCGTGACAATGCTGGCACGAGAAGTCCGTCTATTGCTCCAGGGAACACTCCTGATCGAGTCTGGAATATTCAACTCGTACCGCTCCCGCATGACATTCAGCGAGTTTAGAAAAAACGTGTATCCCCACATTACAGCAATGGATGCCGGGGAGGGTAAGAAAAAGAATCTCCTTTTCGGGCAACATCCCTATGTTGTCTACAATGCCCTGAAGAACTGCGGGCGCTTTTCGCGAGATGAACTCGTCGGATATCTGGAACAACTCGGCGAGATTGATCGTGCCATGAAAAGCACGGGAAAAGATCCGAAACTCCTTCTGGAGCGGTTTTTGGTTGAGGTGTGTGCGTCTCACGAAGTCGGTGGATGGGAGAGATGAACAGACACCTCCTGCAGTAGTGAGATGACACACGGCTACTGCGGTGTTTCCTGATGAAGAGCCTTTCCCCGTCCTATAGCTTTTTCAAACGGGCTACGGCCCGTCTCTTTTTCTTGGGCAGACGTTTTGAGGGGCCCTTTCTCTTTCCTGGCGCTGGTTCTCCCCCGTCGTCCTCACCGTCCACATCATACGTTTCCCCCGGTGAATCATGAGGTAATGGCATGTGCATTCTCATTTCAAATTCCGGTGACGATATGGCAGTCGCACCACGTTTCGTGATCGCATCTGCAACCCCCCTGTCCGACGTGACAACGATATACTGGGATCCTCCGTGAGGGACCATTCGAATGATCACGTCATCGGCTTTCTCGCCACGTTTTGAGTAAATAACAGTGATACCCTTTTCGACATGCCGTTCCTCGTTTGGTGAGTCCCCTGCCCAGCCGTCAAAGACAACGGTAATGCTGTGGTGCCTGATTTTTTTGAACTGTGCCAGTCGCCGGATGAGTTCTCTCCGCCCCCCTTCGAGACTCTGTTTTTCGAAGGGCAGAAGGGAGCGGGACTGTCGTATGAGGTTGTACCCATCTATGATGATTTTCATGTGCTCTCGGTTTTCGGTGTTGTCGTCATATCGCAGTTCGCTATAGTTACAAAGTTGGTGTTGATAAATCAAGGGAATTTCGTTACTATTTAACCAAGGTATGGTCGGAGGACGGTGGTGCGTATGACTCGATGAGTGCACACCGGGTGATGCGTCTTTGTGGGATTTTTCCTATTGTGGGGCGAAACGCATGGCTGTTGCATCTCTTCAAACCCGGGACAAGCTGGAAAAACTCTGCGCACTGGTTAAAAGGAAGAGGAAAATCCTGATCCTTACCCACAACAACCCCGATCCCGATGCCCTGGCATCGGCAATGGCCTTACAATATCTCTTCAGGGTCAGGTGCCGGGTGGAATCGGTGATTGCCTATGGCGGCATGGTGGGCAGGGCGGAGAACAGGGCGATGATCAGGTCTCTTAAAATTGCCCTCACGCCCGTGAGTGAGATTACGATAAAAACCTTTAGTGTTATTGCCCTCGTCGACACCCAGCCCGGGGCGGGAAATAATAAACTGCCGAGATCTGTTACCCCCGATATCATCATCGATCACCATGATCCGGTGCGAGCCGGTTCCCGTAAGGCGGCGTTTTCCGATGTCAGGACGCACTACGGCAGCACATCTTCGATTCTTACCGAATACCTCAGAGAAGCCGAAGTACCCGCCGGTATCGACCGAAATGTGGTAACGGCGCTCCTCTACGGGATCAAGTCGGATACCCGTGATCTGGGAAGAGGGACAGGGCCTGAGGATATGGAGGCGTTTCTCTTTCTCTATCCGCGGGTCCGTTTTAAGACTCTCTCGAAGATAGAAAATCCGGAGCTGTCACGACAGCATTTCAAAATCTTTGAACGGGCAATAAAAAATGCCGTTATCTATAGAGACGTTGTCGTTTCCGATGTCGGTCACCTCGACAGTGCCGAGTCTCTCGCGGAAATGGCCGACCTGCTGGTTCGCCTCGACGGAATCAGATGGTCACTGATTCTTGGCGAATTTAAGCGCGATATCTATTTTTCTGTACGGACATCGCATAAGAGAGACCGGGCAGATCGAATTGTCGGGAAGATGGTGCGTACCATTGGCATGGCCGGGGGGCATGACATGATAGCCGCTGGCAAAGTTGACCGTTCCGCCGTCGGGGAAAGTACGTATGAGGCGGTTGTCGAACTGCTGATATCGAGGTTTCTCAAGGGATTGAAGAATGATGATATTCCCGGAAAACCGTTATGAGGTGATGATCCTTTTCATCTCCTCGATCGTCGCGGCATAATCGTTACTGCGAAAGATTGCCGAACCTGCGACAAATATGTCAGCGCCCGCATCCTTGAAATCTCGTATATTGTCAAGCTTGACGCCGCCGTCCACCTCAAGGCGTATGTTCAGGGATCGCTCGTCGATCATATCCCGCGCTTTTTGAATCTTCGGGATGGTGGTGCGAATGCACGTCTGTCCCCCGAACCCCGGGTTTACAGACATTATCATGAGGAAATCGATGTCCTCCATGATGTCCTCGATCAGAGACAGGGGAGTGGCCGGATTGAGGGATATCCCCGCCTGCAGGCCTCGCTCCTTGATTGCCTGAATTGTCCTGTGAAGGTGCGTTTCCGCTTCTACGTGTACGGTGATAATATCACTTCCCGCATCGGTGAAGGCGTCGATGAATCGTCCGGGATTGTCAATCATGAGATGGACGTCAAAAGGGAGCGTTGTTACCTTTCGGATCGATGCAATCACCGGCGGGCCGAAGGTGAGGTTCGGCACAAAGTGATTATCCATGACATCAATGTGAATCAGATCTGCTCCCGCTTTTTCGACGTGGAGAATTTCGTCCCCCAGTCTGCTGAAGTCGGCAGACAGGATGGATGGGGCAATTTTTTTCATGGTCGTTTCCTCGAATCAGAACTTCATGATGAGTGTGTGGGTCTTTCCTGTATCCGCTTCTCGTATCGTCAGTCGCAGTTCTGTGGCACTCTTCGACTCTCCTGGGAAAAATATGAAGCCGTGCGCCATCTCTTTGGGGAGTATGGCCCGTTGTTCAAGCGAACGGTTGTGGAGGTCATCCCGTATCTGGCGTTGTACCTCCCGATTTTCCAATCCGCCCGCACCGCCCATGGTAAGTCCCGCGGCGGCTCCGGCGGCGGCGCCCTTTATGGCGGCATCGCCGACATTATGGCCGGTGACAATACCGATGGCCGCGCCGATGATCGCCCCTGCGGTGCCAGTCAGGAGTCCGTACTTGCCTCCTTCCGGGACGACTTCGCCGAGTTCTGTCTTTTTCTCGATACGATCATAAGCCAGACCGGCATCGATGATGGGCCAGAGATTATTTTCAACGTCAACCACGTAGGTAGCTTTGGGTACGATTTCTACGGGGTGCGTTCCCTTGTTATCGAAGATGACCTGTACAGGAAGCACTCCCGCATCGATGATGTCGAACCCGAAGGCGTCTTTCGCCTCTTTCGTCGTATCGTATGCTTTTGCGGCGATTACTGCTCCGGCAGCCTCGGTTGCGTTGCCGTAGGCCTGGGGCATTTTGAACGGCACCACTTTTCTTTCGTATCGTGTGCATCCGCAGAGCGCGGCACTTACAAAAAGCATCACGACGAAAATGCAGCACATCCGTGTATAGTGTTTCATAGTCGTCTGTTTCCTCCATGAGGGTTTGTAATTATAGGAAGTGTATATGAAGAAGACGTCTGTGTCAACACTATACGCGGTCAAGGGCGCGATGCAAAACACGATAAGTTACAGTACGTTACGCTTACATTTTTCCGCAATCAGTGGGGGTGCGAGGTGTAACGGCATCAGTGGGGTGCCGACTCTTTTATGAATGAAAGAGTCGGCTGGTAGTCGAGGTAGCCGTTTCGCAGCCCCGAGATGACAACCCGGGCGACGGGAATGCCGACTGCCGGATGCGTGAGGTCGAGGCCGATTACCTGATGGTCCCGTTCCAGGGCTTCCAGTATCCGTGACGTGTTTCGTGGTATTGCTTCGCGGCAGTCACCCATGCAGACGGGTTCGTGGCATTGTTCGGTCCAGAAGGTCGGAGGCGGTGATGGTTCATATGAATTGGGGTGCACGCGTTCGCGAATATATCTGACAATGGGAAAGTATTCCCGGTGGGTCTTCCATGAAGAGAAAAACATGAACGCCCGCTGCTGCACCAATTCCATGATTGCGCTGTGAGTGGCACGGTGGATATTGGTGTCCGCTGCCGTGCCGGTGACAAGCACCCGGCAGTAGTCGTCCCAGCTTGTGACGATGACGGAGTAGAATCCTTTCACATTCTGCAGAAAGAATGCCCTCAGGGACAGGCGATGTTCATCAAACAGCCGGAGCCAGGGGATAAAATCCTTCTCGCCGCCAAGATCGAGTTCGGTGGGAAGGGGTTCCATCCGGTGGGCGACACGGTATTGTGCATCCCTCTCAACGACTTCACAGATCCCCGACACGAGGGCTTCTTCAATGCGTGTGCCCGCAGCGAGACCGTTGGAAAAGAAAAATCCAAGTCGCTTTGATTCAAATCCGGCGAAGGGGTACGCGGAGTCGGGTATATCCATGAGCACGAAGTCTATCGGCAGACAGACAGTCTGGCGGGTGAAGAGGTTATCACCCCGGTACCAGACAAGCTCCCGGTTGGGTGAAAAATCTACCCCGGGAGGCAGACAGAAATCTCTCGGGTCAATCGCCGACGCTTCGATGTCGTGGTATGCGCCGACCGTGGTTCTTCCTTCGATGTCGTGATAGCTTGCGCTATATCGTTCAATAGCTTCCATGATACATGAAAGGCGTGATTGCTCGGGTGTAAGGCCCTTTCCCGCGTGGGTGCATGTCAGGTCGAAAGACCCCCATTCTCTAAGGGTGTGGAACGGCACATCCCTGAGGTCGGACGTCCTGACGGTGAGGTGCACGGGCAGTCCGAGACTGTCGGCAAAGCTGATATCGAAGGGGGGCGTTGCCCGAATTTGTGACAGGAGCGGTTCGACCCGCGAAAGTGTCTGTTCGGCCGTGTCGTCTCTCGCCTCAAGGGCGGCAACACGATTTCTCAATGTGTCGATGGGCATGGTTGTGTCCATTCACCGCGTTCGGAAGCTTGAAATACGAGAACATGCAATGGTATCCCTGCCACCTGTATTATTCGATCCCCCGCTGCGTTGGGGTTTCAGGGAAGCGCCCGTGAAGTGAAACCGCATGCAAAGATCTCACACAACATAGGGCGGATCTTTACTACACAAGCCCTTATGATGTCAACCTTTTGTCAAATGGCCCTTGACAGGCGGGCAAAAGACCTTTATTTTCACCGGGCAGACGAAGTCATGGGGGTGAGTGTGTATAATGCGGTATGTATATGCCTACAATATCCTTCTTTTCATTGCGGCGTTTTTTTTTATTCCCTACTACGGAATGAAGATTGTCCTGACGGGAAAATACCGCAGAAGTATCGGACCCAAACTGGGCTTCGTTCCCCCTGGGGCCCGCAGGGGCATGGAAGGCTCGCCGAGAATATGGGTCCATGCGGTGTCCGTCGGTGAGGTGACCGCGGCGGCCCCCATCGTGTCCGAACTCAGAGAACTGTTCCCCCATGCCTGCATCGTTGTGTCAACCAGTACGGAAACGGGCCAGGAGATGGCGCAGCGGCTCATCACTGATGCAACGGCGTTTATCTATTACCCCCTTGATATCCCCTTTGTTTCGCGGAAAGTGTTACGTCGGGTCAACCCCGATGTCTTCGTGCCCGTGGAGACGGAGATCTGGCCAAATTTTATTCGTATTTGCAGAGAACGGGGCATAAAAATCGTCATGGTGAATGGCAGAATCTCACCGCGATCATTTAAGAGATATGTCAAAACGAGAGCCCTGTGGCGGTATGTGCTGGCGTGGGTCGATGCCATGGGCATGATTTCGTCCGTTGATGCGGCGCGGCTTCGTGCTATCGGGGTGGCGTCGTCGCGGATAAGCATCGTCGGCAATGCGAAGTATGACAGCCTCGCGGCACGGGCGGATACATCTCTTGAAGAGGAAATCAGGAAAAAACTGCACGTGGTGTGCGGGTCACGGGTTTTCGTCGCCGGCAGTACCCACGACGGGGAAGAAAAGGTTGTCATCGGCGTGTATGAACGGCTATTGGAGGTGTATCCCGATTTCATCCTGATCGTCGTGCCCCGGCACATTGAACGGAGCGGTGAGGTACGGACGCTTCTGGAAGAGAGGGGATTTTCCGACTGCATTACGATGTCAGAAATCAATCAGCGGAAAGGACGCCACGGTGCGCGGGTTATTCTCGTTGATGTTATCGGGGAGCTCTTCAAAGTGTACGGTCTCGCAACAGTCGTATTCTGCGGCGGCAGTCTGGTGCACCGTGGAGGCCAGAATATCCTCGAGGCGGCGGCATGGGGGAAGGTGATTTTCTACGGGCCGTCCATGGAAGATTTTATGGCTGAAAAACACCTGCTCGAAGAAGTCGGGGCCGGCATCGAGGTTACGGGGGAAGACAATCTTACCGAGGAAATTCTTTCATTGCTGGCAAGGCCGGAGGCCCTCCGGCGGAGAGGAGCGGCGGGAAGACATGTTGTCAATGACAACATGGGTGCTTCCCGCCGTTATGCGGAGATGATACAAAAGGTCATTTCACGATAAACGGGGTTATCCTTCCGCCCGTCGCAGGTACTCGTTCCACCGTTGATCGACCCACGCCTGGAGTTGATTGAGTTGTTCGATACTCATCCTCTTGAAACGGCCCTGCCGTTCCACATAGTGAACGACGGGGAGCCGCTTTTTCTTCTTTTCTGAGAGCGTTTTGCTCCTTCCGGTGAATCGGAACTTCCCGTTTTCTATCTCGAAGAGCACCGCAATTCCCGTTTCCACGGCAAGCTGTCCGATCCGAATCGTGTCTTTGCTCGGATAGACCCACCCCGGCGGACAGGGAGCATAGATATGCATGTATCTGGTTCCCTTGATGCGTTTCGCTTTCACGAATTTGTCGTAGAGGTCGATGGGATAGGCCGGTGAGGTGGTCGCCATGTACGGGATGTCGTGGGCTTCCATGATTTTGATAAAATCTTTTTTTGCATCCTGTTTCGTCTGTATCGGCGTTGTCGATGTGATGGCTCCCAGGGGTGTGGCGCTGGAACGCTGGGTGCCTGTATTCATATACCCCTCGTTGTCGTAGCAGACGAATATGAAATCCGTATTTCGCTCAGCGGCGCCACTCAGGGCCTGGATGCCCATGTCGTATGTCGATCCGTCGCCGGCCATGGCGACCACGGTAATATCCGTTTTGTTCAGGGCGTTCAACCCGGCAACAATGCCGGAGGCCGAAGCTGCCGTGCTTGCGAAGGGGGTGTTCATGCAGGGGATGGTCACGGGCGTGACAGGATACAGGCCATGGAGGACACACAGGCAACTTGCCGGTATCGTGATGATCGTATTTTCCCGCAATGCCTTGAGGAGGTAGCGGTACGACAGCGAAAGGCCGCATCCCTGGCATGCCCTGCTCCCCGGCAGGATATACTCTTTTTCATTGATCTTGAAGATATTATCTTGCATTGTCTTCCCCCGTGTCACAGTTGAGCCACTGTGTTTCGTTTCGCATGGTACCCGCCTCAAGCTGCGACAGGGCCTGTCGCCCCGCATCGGCGAGCTCGCGCGGTTTCACGTCTCTTCCGCCCAGGCCGGCAATATAGTCGTGGATGGGAGCGGTAATGCCGGTTCCGTACAGCGCCGCCTTCAGGTCCGAGGTGAGGCATCCTTCGTATCCATAACTGATTCCCTTTTCGAACACCACCACCGCACTGGCATTTCCGAGCGCGTGACTCACCTCCTCCTTTGGAAACGGTCGAAAGACCCGAATGCCGACCACTCCCGCCGTGATCCCTTCCGCGCGCAGCAGGTCCGCCGCGACAGTCGCCTCAGCGGCGAGGGAACCGATTCCCACCAGAATCAGCTCGGCATCTTCGGTCAAATAGTTCCAGATCATGCCGCCGTGGTTTCTCCCGAAGGTGGCGGCGAATGATTCATTGACCTCTTCGATTACCCCCCGTGACTGGTCGAGGGCCGCCTGCAGCTTGTACCTCATTTCCATGTAGCCGTCGCGCAGGATACCGTCGGGACCTTCTCGCTGCCCTGGGAAGAGCACGGAGTTGATCGTCATCGGATTGTCCGGCGAGAGGATCGTGTGGGGGACATACGGTGGAAGATACCCTCTGACCGTTTCATGATCGGGGATTTCGACGGGCATCATGGTATGGGAGAGGACAAAGCCATCGTAGCACACCATGACGGGGGCATAAACCGCTTCGGCGATCCGATATGCCTGGATAATGGTGTCGATGATTTCCTGGTTATCCCGGCAGTATATCTGTATCCATCCGGTATCTCTCTGGGCGAATGAGTCCTGCTGATCATTGAAGATGGACCAGGGTGCGCCGACCCCGCGGTTCACGCAGCACATGACAATGGGAAGTCGTGACCCCGCGGCCCAGTGGAGCTGTTCGTGCATGTAGAGAAGTCCGTTCGAACTTGTCGCCGTGAAAGTCCTGGCCCCGACGGTTGACGCAGCAATACACACGGACAGGGCGGAGTGTTCACCCTCCACCCTGACATATTCCGTCTTCATCTCGCCACTTTCAACGTAGCGGGAGAGGATCTCTGCAAGAGCCGACTGGGGTGTGATGGGATAGGCGGCAACCACACCGGGTTCACAGAGTTTCGCCCCCCGTGCCGCTGCTTCGTTTCCGGTGATTATGCGTACCTCATTCATCTGCTGTGTCCTCCCGTACCATGGTAATTGCATTCGGAGGACATTCCTCGGCGCAGATACCGCATCCTTTGCAGTAGTCGAGGTCGATCTCCACGGGAATCGTCATCTGTACCACACCCTCCGGGCAGTAGAGCCAGCATAAAAAGCACGCCGATCTTCCTTTTACCGACGGGGTACATTTCGAGTGATCGATCACGGGACGCATGTCCCGCCAGTCTCCCGTTCGTCCCGCCTCGCCGATGGCGGGAACGCACAGAGCCGATATATTGGTGTCTCGTCTGTTCATGGGCTAGTCAACCACCTCTCCTTTGTTGTTGATGATTGTTTTGTCGTATGCGGCCGTCACGGCGGAAAAATTCGCCCGCGCCGCATCGGGGGGCATCTTCTTTTTGAGTCCCTTTTCAATATTTTCGAGTGAGACAAGCCCTGTTGCCCGGGCAATGGCGCCGAGCATCGGGGTATTGATCACCGGTATGCCGCCAATGGTGAGGCCGGTTTCACGGGCGATGCCCGACGCGTCAACGGTTGCCACCGTGGCGCATCCGCCGATGTCGACCTCATCCGGCGGCAGTGGGGAATTGATGATGATGATCCCCTCATCTTTCAACCTTCCAAGGATGTCGACCATTGAAAGGAGGGTCGGGTCGATCACCACCGCTATGTCGGCCGATTCGATCTGTGAGAACGTCCTGATCGGCTCATCCGAAATTCTTGTCGATGCAGTGACGGGCGCCCCACGTCGCTCCGGTCCGAAGGTCGGTGCCGACGTGACCCCTCCGGAACCCCGGCAGTAGGCAGACTCTGCGAGAATCTGTGCTGCAAGGACCACCCCCTGTCCACCTCTTCCGTGCCAAATTACCTCTCGCATCATTTCCATCCTTTTCTCAATAGTATAAAACGGCATAAAAAAAGGCCATGGGATTGTGCCCATGGCCTTCAGTAACAGTGCAGTCGTAACAGTTCATTCCCGACAGTTGACAGGCCATGGGTATGTACCCAGAAGAAGAGCGAGGCACAACAAGACGAGGAAATTTTTCAGCGTCGTTACATCTCTTCTTTCCATGGCATGCGTCATATCGGATACGTTCCTCAAAAAAAGTAGCTGCAGCGTATACTAAAATATTTTGCATGTCAAATACATTTTTATTTCCTACTGTCTGTTTGACGGGGACACCCATATTTGCTATGGAAAGCTATTCACACGAGTCGAAGGGCTGCGGAGGCAGCAAGAGAAGCCCTGTCGCCCTTCGCCCGATATCAGGAGGGATGTATGGATTTAGGTTTGAAGGGAAAGGTTGTACTTGTCGCCGGCGGCAGTATGGGGTTGGGGAAGGCAGTGGCGGTAGAATGTGCCAGGGAGGGAGCGAAGGTATCGATCTGCGCCCTCGACGATGCCGCACTCCCCCGGGCAAAGGAAGAGATAGAAACTCTGACGGGGGGTGAGGTTATCGCCGTTCCGGCCGATCTCACCGATCTGGAGGATGCGAGGAACTTTGTCCGAAAATCGATCGAGCATTACGGTACCGTCGATGTCCTCGTCAACAATGCCGGCGGTCCCCCGTCCGTACCGCTGCTCGAGATTGACGATGATCTGTGGCACCGGGGATTCAAATTGAATCTCATGAGCACCATCGCCATGACGACGGCAGTCGTTCCCGTCATGAAGGAGAAACGGTGGGGACGCATCATCAATATGACCTCTATATCGGTGAAACAGCCCATTGACGGGTTGATCCTGTCGAATACCATTCGCTCCGGCGTGATCGGGTTTGCGAAAACGCTGTCGACGGAGCTGGCGCCATTCAATGTTACGGTCAACAACGTGTGTCCGGGCTATACGCTCACCGACAGGGTGAGAAATCTGGCGAAGGTGACTGCCGAACGGGAGCACACGACTTCCGAGGAGATCATCGCGCGGTGGGAGTCGGCAATTCCCATGGGGCGCCTGGGAACACCCGAGGAGTTTGCCGCCCTGGTGGCTTTTCTCGCCTCGGACCGGTCTGGGTATATCACGGGTGCGGCGATTCAGATCGACGGCGGGTGGTACCGGGGCGTGATGTGAGACGGAGCCCTCAGCAGTCGGTGTCAGGGGTGGCCGCGTGACGAGTGCCCACGGCGGCGCGCTTTTCCGCAATCACCGTCTCCATTTTCTCGACGAGGGGCGGAAATGTCTCGGGTCTGAGGGCCGAGATGGGTGTCGCACCGAAGCGGGTGCAGAGATTGTGCAGCACTGTCTTGTCGACGAAGCGGTCTTCCTTGTTGAATACCCTGAGATGCGCTTTTCCTGAAAGGTGTAACTGCTCGAGGATGTCCTCGACGGCGATGATGTGGTCTTCGAAGCTCGGATTGCTCACATCGATTACGTGGAGCAGAAGGTCGGCCTCGTGAAGTTCTTCGAGGGTTGCCCTGAAGGCGGCGAAGAGTTCTTTCGGCAGGTGTCTGATAAAGCCGACTGTATCCGTGATGATGGCTTCCGTATCCCGGGGGAAGCGAAGACGAGAGCTCTTGGGATCCAGCGTCGCAAAGAGGCGGTCTTCCGCGCTGACGTCGCTGTGCGTCAGCATGTTGAGGAGAGTCGATTTCCCCGCGTTGGTGTACCCGATGATTGAAATGACGGGCAGCCCCGTCCGTTTTCTCATCCGCCGCCGCTGGTTTCGTGCCTTGCTGATGGTTGTGAGCTCCCTTTCGAGACGGCTGATGCGCTCGCGGACACGCCGCCGGTCGATTTCCAGTTTCATCTCTCCCGGTCCCCGTCCGCCGATACCGCCGGCGAGACGGGACATGGCCGAATCTCTCCTCACAAGGCGGGGAAGGCGGTATTTCAACTGGGCGAGTTCCACCTGTATCTTTCCCTCTCTGCTGTGTGCCCGCTGGGCAAAGATGTCGAGGATGAGCTGAGTCCGGTCGATGACCTTGAGGTCCGTAAAGTCGGTGATAGAGCGGATCTGTGCGGCCGACAGTTCATGGTCAAAGATGAGCAGGTTCCCCCCGATCTGGAGCGCCCGGATGACGATATCCGCGAGCTTGCCCCTGCCCATGAGAAATTTCGGATCAATGGTTTTGCGGTGCTGCACGACGGCATCGAAGACCTCGACACCCGACGAACGGGCAAGCTCCCTCAGTTCCGTGAGGGAGCTGTCGCTGTCGAAGAGGGGGTCAGTCTCCACCCTGACGAGAATGGCCCGGTCGGTGCGGTCGACCCGCCGCACTTTCTGTCGGCGGGCAAATTCCTCTTCCAGGGCGGCGATAAACTCTGAAAAGTGCGTATCCAGCTCTCCCGGGGCGACGGGATTCAGTGTCAGCCAGTACGTTCCCTCGGGGTTTTCTGGAATGAGGTGCGCCGTGTGGACCGCACCGGGCAGCCCGTTTTCGCGCACCTCTATGGCTGAGACGCAATCGAGGCGCAGCAGGGCCAGGTCGGTAAGGTCGTCCCGCGTGAGGGCCTCGCCGTTGAGGTGGGTATGAATGAGCCGCAGGCCTTTGAGACGTGTCGAAGCGGATCTGAACCCCTCGAGGGAGGGGATAACGATCTGGCGGTTGTCTCCCACGACAACGTGGCTCACCTCCCCCTTTCGGCTGACGAGGATGCCGATCTGTCGGTTGATGGTGCGGGAGAGCTGTGTGAGGGTTCTGGCGAATTCCTGGGTGACGATACGGTCGGGCGGGAGCCTCCTCCGGTAGAGGCGCTGAATCACTCTGATATCCTCCGCCCTGAGGCCGGAGATGGTGCCGTGTATCTTATGTATAGTAGTAAAACCTCTCTTTTTTTACCCGGCAACTGACAACGGCCTGCGGGGGCACGACATATCACGGTGCCGCTTTCCGCAACCCGCGCGCGAGTTATTTAAATTTGTGCGGGCTGACCTTCTGCTCCATATCGTCGAGAAACTGGGACCAGAACTTTGTCTTGAAGGGCGCCGCAAGCTTTGTGACCTTTTTCCCCTTGCATTCCGGGCACTCGATCGCGATCTTCTCGTCAATCTTGTGAAAGACATCGAACTCGTGGTGACATGTATTGCACCCGTAGAGATATATGGGCATGGCAGACTCCTCTTCGCTGGTTTTGCGCTCCGGGTTTCATGGTTCGCGGTTTCTCAGGTCAATGCCCGCGCACATGAAACTCCCGTACCATTCCCTCTCTATCACAGGCCCGCAGCCAGGTCAAGGGATGGATGGCCTCCCCTCAGTGCACGACATGAACCGGGGGGAGCTTGTGTGTCTCTCGTGCGGTGTGTGGTGCACCTGTTCGCATAAAAAAGCCCCGGAGGATAACCTCCGGGGCTTTCGTGCATACCTTTCTCAGGTACGGTGCGACCTTAGAAGTTGAGCTGCAGTTTGTGCATGAGGAGGTAGGTGTCCTCGATCTGCGTGGCTGCACTGGTGCCCTTGAAGTAGTCGCCGGTCCAGAGGTAGCCGAACCCGGCCATGTACTCAAGGTTGTCGACGATCTTCCAGGTCAGGGTGACGTCGAACTCGGTGCCGTAGTCGTCCTCGACGTAGTTCAGCGGTTTCTCATCGGCATCGGCCATGGTCAGACTTGCGGCAACGGTCAGATTCTCCATGGGGGAGAAGCCACCGAAGACCTGGTAGAGGTTCCCGTTGGTCAGACCCAAGTTACCGACCTGTCCACCGAGGGCGCCCATGTAAGTGGCGGTCCAGTAGTCAAACAGGATCAGACAGGGATCCCAGTCGGCCGAATCCGGATACCCGTTCTCTTCGTCATTTAAGGTCGTCGGATCGTCACCATCGACATGGGCATACTGGAAGCCCACATAGGCGGGTCCCATGTTGTACTTGCCGTAGAGGTACCAGGAGTACCCTTCGAGGTCAATGTCAGCGCCGGCATCGAAGTCTTTCGTGCCGCCGTAGTAGGACGCCTCACCTTCGAGGTAGAGGGGACCGAAGTTGGCCTTGAAGTAAGGGGCGACATAGTGCCTGGTGAAGTCCAGATTTTCCGCTACGGCCTTGTTGGGCAGGTAGTAGTAGAGCAGACCGGCCTGGCCGCCGTCCCACTTGTAGATACCGGCGATGGCGTATTTGTCATAGTCGGAATCTTTCGTTCCCGCAACAGCGTCTTTTTCCGTTCCCTTTTCCGTGAGGGCCAGGACGATGACGGGACCGAAGACGCCCGTGTATTTGATACGCGGGACACCGTCAGCTGTGTCATCCTGGAAGACCGTTCCCCAGGCGCCACCGGCCATGTAACCGATGTCGAATTTACCGATGGGGCTCTTGTAGGTCACATAGGCACGGCCGAAACGGACGTTCTGTGAACCGAGATTCGCATCGCTGATGCCAGCCACTCCCCAGACTCTCTCCAGGGCGTCGAAACGCGTGGTCAGTGTAAGACCCTCCGCGACGTTGAAGACGGGCGAGACGCGCAGCCTCTGGGCGTAGAAGTCCGTATTCACTTCGCCGCCGGCAGCTTCGTCGAGCAGTGCCCAGTTGCTTGCATAGTAACCACGTACCCAGTACGAACCGCTGACCGACAGGTCAGTCGCGGCTGCCGTCATGCTAAAGCCCAGGACGAGACCGAGGGCGAGCAGCACTACTAACAATTTCTTCATATCAAACTCCTCCATAGTTGTGTTTGGCTTAAACCGTTTGGCACCTTCCCGCTTCGCTTAAGCGGCGCGGGTAGCTGCCAGTCTTTCTTTTTTTTACTGTCGTAATGAGCCCCTCCCGATTGTGAGGGACAACGATTCACTCCCCAACCTTTTCCCCCATCACCCCCCTTCTCTTTGAGACTATGCTGAGCGGGTATACACCACCCCCTCAATCAGAGCCACGCTAACACTCTTAAGGTATTGATGTCAAGACTTTTTTTAGGAGCGGCGGGGGGGCAAATTTTTCCTTGACACGGGGAGGAGAGCTAATTTATACTCCCTCGGATTTAAAATGATACGTGTGCCCGGATCAATAAGGCGGCATATACAGTAAAAAGGAGGCGGCATACGGGTCCCTCCGCGTAGGATAAAGCGATAAAGAATGGAGGTAGTAAGACAATGGCAGAAGAGAAGGTTGTACTAAAGGAGGTCTACCCGGTACCGGAAAAAGTGCAGGAGATGGCTTACATCAACAGCATGGATCAGTACAACGCGCTGTACAAGCGCTCCATCGATGATCCCGAAGGTTTCTGGGGGGAAATTGCAGAGGAATACGTAGAATGGTTCAAGAAGTGGGATACGGTTGAAGAGTACAATTTTGACATGAGAAAGGGTCCCGTCTATCTGAAGTATTTCGAAGGCGGAAAACTCAATGTTTCCTACAATTGCCTGGATAAGCACCTGAAAACCCGGGGGGATCAGGTGGCGCTTCAGTGGGAAGGGAACGAGCCAGGTGAAGACAAGGGATTTACCTACAAAGAGCTTCATGAACAGGTCTGTAAATTCGCCAATGTCCTGAAAGACAGCGGAATCAAAAAGGGAGACAGGGTCACTCTCTACCTGCCCATGATTCCCGAGCTGGCGATCGCGATGCTTGCCTGTACGCGGATCGGCGCCATCCATACGATCGTCTTTGGCGGATTCTCAGCGGATGCGTTGAAAGACCGTATTCAGGACAGTGAGTCAAAGCTCCTGGTAGTCTGTGACGGTACCTTCCGTGGGTCAAAGGCGGTTCCCCAGAAGGACAATGCCGACGAAGCCCTTAAAGAATGTCCGACAATCAAAAAGGTTGTCGTTGTTGAGCGTGTCGGCGACAAGATCAAGTGCGACTGGACGGAAGGAAAGGATTTCTGGTGGCACGACGAGATGGCAAAGGCCAGTACCGACTGCGAGCCTGAGTGGATGGATGCGGAAGATCCCCTCTTTATCCTGTATACTTCCGGCTCCACGGGAAAACCGAAGGGCGTGATGCACACCACAGGCGGCTACCTTGTCTTTGTCGCCTATACCCATAAGATGATCTTCGATTACCACGAGGGAGATGTCTACTGGTGTACCGCCGATATCGGCTGGGTAACGGGACACAGTTACATCGTCTACGGGCCGCTCTGTAACGGTGCCACGTCGGTTATGTTCGAAGGGGTACCCAACTATCCCGACATGAGCCGCTTCTGGAAGATCGTGGAAAAATACAAGATCAATATCTTCTATACGGCCCCCACGGCGATTCGCGCCATTGCAAAAGAAGGTGACGCATGGGTAAAAGAGGCGGATATTTCGTCCCTGAGAATACTCGGTACGGTGGGCGAGCCCATCAACCCCGAGGCGTGGAACTGGTACTACAACCTCATCGGCCGCGGTGAATGCCCCATCGTGGACACATGGTGGCAGACGGAAACCGGCGGAATCCTGATTACGCCCCTTCCCGGTGCCGTTCCCATAAAGCCGGGTATGGCAACGGTTCCGTACCCCGGTGTCTGGGCGGTACTCCTGGATGACGAGGGCAACGAGATTGAAGAGACGGTTGCCTCCGGTGCCCTCTGTATGAAGAAACCCTGGCCCGGCCTTATGCGAGGCGTCTATGGCGATCCCGCGAGGTTCCAGGAGACCTACTTCGAGCAGTTCCCCGGCTACTATGTGGCCGGTGACGGCGCCCGGAGAGATGCCGACGGCTATTACCAGATTACCGGTCGTATCGATGACGTGATCAATGTTTCGGGACACAGGATGGGTACGGCAGAAGTTGAAAGTGCCCTGGTCGCCCATGAGACCGTTGCGGAAGCGGCGGTTGTCGGGTATCCCCACGAGATAAAGGGCCAGTCCATTTATGCCTATGTGACCCTGAAGACAGGTGTCGAGAAGACCGACGAACTGAAAAAGACGCTGGTCGCCCATGTCAGATCGGAAATCGGTCCGATTGCCACACCCGAGAAGATTCAGTGGGCCGACGCGTTGCCCAAGACACGAAGCGGAAAGATCATGCGGAGAATCTTGAAAAAGGTTGCCGCAAATGAAGTCGATGATCTTGGTGACACGAGTACCCTTGCCGATCCGTCCGTTGTTGATGGTATAGTGAAGAACAGATTGTAACATGTGTGGATGGTCCGCCGCTCGCGCGGCGGACCATTACTGATTCCAATCAAACAAACTATAAGTGGCGAGTTGCCCGGTACAATCCGATGCGGTGGTACCGGCGTTCGTCTGTGAAAGGAGGTCACTGTGAATATTGTTGCATGTGTAAAACAGGTCCCTGATACTGAAGCCTTGATTAAGGTAAAACCGGACGGCTCCGGTATTGACGAGGGCGGAATCAAATGGGTCATGAATCCCTATGATGAGTTTGGCGTGGAAGAGGCCCTCAAACTGAAGGAAAAAGTTGGCGGTGACGTAACCATCGTCTGTGTCGGTCCTGCGAGGGCAATGGAGACAATCAGAACAGCTCTTGCCATGGGTGCGGAGAAAGGGATCCATATAGATGATCCGGCTCTCTATGATGCGGATGCCTACACGACGGCAAGCGCACTTGCGGCGGCAATCAAGGAGATTCCCTATGATATTATCTTCTGCGGGCAGCGAGCCATTGATGATGATATGGGGCAGGTAGGGTCCGTGTTAGCCGATCTCCTCGGTCTTCCCCAGGTTACCATTGTCACAAAGCTTGACGTGGAAGAGGGGAAAGCGACAGCCGTGAAACCGATCGAAGGTGCCCAGTTGGTTATCGAAACGTCGCTTCCGTGCGTCGTCACGGCCCAGAAGGGGCTGAACGAACCGCGGTATGCGTCTCTTCCGGGAATCATGAAGGCGAAGAAGAAACCGGTCGACGCGAAAGACGCGGCTGCCCTTGGGCTCTCCGTTGAGCCGAAGGCGAAAGTCGATAAAATGATGCCACCTCCGGACAGACCTCCCGGAAAGATCATCGAAGGCGATGATCCGGCTGCCAAGGCGGCAGAAGTGATCAAACTTCTCAGGGAAGAAGCAAAGGTAATTTAACGCGAGGATGAATGGAGGAGGATACAATGGCTAAAGGTGTATGGATAGTAGCAGAACAGAGGGATGGCGCCCTTCGAAAGGTAAGCTTTGAGCTTGCCAGCACGGCGAGAAAGCTCGCTGATGAGTTGGGCGATGAGGTATGTGCCGTACTGCTGGGATCCGGCGTGGAAGGACTGGCGCCGGAACTGGGTGCGTACGGTGTTGATAAGGTCTATGTGGCGGATGATGCCGTCTTCGAACCATACTCAACCGATGCTTATGCCGCGGCCGTGACAAAGGTCGTCAAAGAAAATGATGCGGCGATTCTGCTTCTGGCATCGTCGGTTCTGGGGAAAGATCTCTCGTCCAGGCTGGTGGGATCGCTGGCCACGGGAATGGCCTCGGACTGCGTGGACGTGAAGATTGACGGCGGGAAACTTGTGGCAACGAGACCCATGTATGCGGGGAAGACATTCGGTGAGGTCAGCGTTTCAGGGAGCCCCCAGATGGCACAGTTGCGCCCCAACGTCTTTCCGGCAGTAGAGAATGCAAAGGCCGCAGAGGTAGTGAAGTTTGACGCCGGTGTCGGCGCCGATGTCATCAAGGCGAAGGTTGCCGAGGTCCAGAAGGATACGAGCGGGAAAGTGGACCTCACGGAAGCAGATGCGATTGTTTCGGGAGGCCGCGGCATGAAGGGCCCCGAGGGATACGGTATTATTGAGGAGTTGGCCGATGTGCTCGGTGCTACCGTCGGCGCGTCGAGAGCCGCGGTCGATGCGGGCTGGAGACCCCAGTCCGATCAGGTGGGGCAGACGGGTAAGGTCGTTTCCCCCAACCTATATATCGCCTGCGGAATCTCGGGAGCCATTCAACATCTGGCGGGGATGAGCTCATCCAAGTATATCGTAGCGGTGAACAAGGATCCTGAGGCACCGATTTTCGCAAAAGCCGACTACGGTATCGTCGACGACCTGTTCAAGGTCGTACCGGAACTGACGGCGGCGGCGAAGAAGCTTCTTGCATAACACGATTCACACAAGCGGGGGTACGATGGCTGTGACCCCCGCTTTTTTTCAGATACAGGTCGAAAATTCTTTGAAAAGGTAATGGAGGCATTATGGCTCACGGTGCGGAACACATATACTCAGTAGGAAACGAAGGGAGAGAAGTCTTCTGGAATGCCCCGTATGAGTTAATCCTCTTCGCATTTACGGCAGTCGCATTGCTCATCTTTGCCTACGGTTTCTACCGGCGGTGGCAGATGTGGACGGCAATCGGCAAACCTGAAAATAGGACGGATAATGCGGGGGCACGTATTCAGTCACTTATCGTAAACGGTCTGGTGCAGGTAAAGACATTTAGGGACGCCTATCCGGGAATTTTACATGCGTTGATCTTCTTTGGTTTTTTTGTCTTAATATTTGGTGCTGCGATCGACGCAACGCAGTTTCACATTGGTCTTCCGTTTTTCCATGGACCATTTTATCTTTGGTTTTCTCTTATCATGGAAATATTCGGATTGGCAGTTCTCCTTGGTGTTGTCATTGCGCTGTACCGACGCTATATTGAAAAACCGGATCGCCTCGCTTACAGAGATGTCCCCGACAATACGGCCGATGATGCCATCGTGCTCGTCTTGATCGGTAGCATTATTGTAACCGGGTTCATCATAGAGGCCCTGAGACTTCATGTAAATATCAACGTTGATGGCTTCACGTGGGGCCAATGGTCGTTTGTCGGCTACGCCCTTTCAAAGACCCTTACCGGCGTAAGCTTTGACACTGCCAGGATCCTCCACAAGGTAATGTGGTGGGTGCACACCTTTATTGTCCTGGGGTTTATCGCGTATATTCCATGGTCACGGCTGCTTCACATCATTACGTCGCCGGCCAATCAGTACATGATATCCCTGAAACCGACGGGTTATCTCGAACCGATCGGAGATTTCGAGACGGCCGAATCCTTCGGGGTGGGCCAGCTGGAAGATTTTACGTGGAAGCAGATATTCGACTCCGAGGCCTGTACGCGGTGCGGCCGCTGCCAGGACGGCTGCCCGGCATATCTGTCCGGAAAGCCCCTGTCGCCGAAGAAGGTCATTCAGGATCTAAAAACATACTGGCTCGAGCGGGCCCCCGTTGTTGTCGCGGCGAAGAAGGCCACGCCGGAAGGTGAAGAACCACAGATCCCGGAACCTGAAAAGGCGATGGTCGGTGAGGTTATCGATCTCCATGAACTGTGGGCCTGCACAAACTGCATGTACTGCATGGAGCATTGTCCCGTCGTCATCGAGCACGTTCCGAAGATTGTGGGTATGCGGCAGTACAAGGTTCTGATGGAGGCGGATTTCGCGCCCGAGCTGCAGTTGACGTACCGAAACATGGAAAACAACTCCAACCCGTGGGGAATCGGTGCCCACCTGCGGCAGGACTGGGCGGCTGAACTCGGGGTGAAAACCCTTGCCGAAGACGCAGACGTGGAATACCTCTTCTATGTCGGGTGTTCGGGTTCCTTCGATGACAGAGGGAAGAGAGTGGCCATTGCCCTGGCAAAGATCCTTAAGGCCGCGGATGTGAGCTTCGGTGTCCTCGGAGCGGAGGAACAGTGCTGCGGCGACTCTGCCATGAGAGGCGGAAACGAGTATCTCTACCAGATTCTCGCACAGACGAATATCGAGGTGATGAACGCCTATGGCGTGAAGAAGATTATCGCCATGTGTCCTCATGGGTACAATGCCCTGAAGAAGGATTATCCTCACTTCGGCGGCAATTTTGAGGTCTATCACCACACGGAGATCCTTGCCGATCTCGTCGCACAGGGGAAGATCTCCTTTAAGAATCCGGTCGAAGGGATCTTTACCTACCATGACTCCTGTTTCCTCGGCAGATATAACGATATCTACGAGCAACCGCGATCGGTGCTGAAGGCGATACCGGGCATGAATCTCGTAGAAATGAACCGCAACCATGCCAAGAGCTTCTGTTGCGGTGCCGGTGGTGCGAGGATGTGGATGGAAGAGGATATCGGCGAGAGAATCAACGATATGCGAACGGACCAGGCAATTGAGGTCAACGCCGGAACAATTGCCGTGGCGTGTCCCTTCTGCCTTACCATGATGGGTGACGGTATCAAGGATCGAGAAAAAGAAGAAGAGATGGAGTCCTTCGATATCGCCGAGATCATCTGGAGTGCCATGGGCCTCGAAGAGGAGCCTGCTCCTGCGGAACCCGGGGCCGAAAAGGCCGACAAAACTCCCGGCGAAGAGACATCACAGGAAGAAACTGTTGAATAGACAACAGTATCGAGACATTCTATAAGTTCGGGGAGGAGGGAGCCCCTGACCTTGAAAGGTCAGGGGCTTTTTTGTTCTTTTTACGCATAACCGGGGAGTATCCGTGCCGCAACAGACCACATGGTACGGACGAATCCCCCTCATGAAGGAGGTTGAACGATGGTTCAGAAACTACCATATCAGGAAAAACCCTGGACAAAGTCGTATGCCCCATTTGTCCGTGAGTCTATCAACTATGAAGAAATCTGTTTGCCGGAGATTTTAGAAAGGACAGCCCGTGAGTTTCCCGATACGGTGGCGCTCATCTTCCAGGGGTACCGGGTCACCTACCGACAGCTCACCGAGATGGTGGACCGCTTTGCCACGTGTCTTGCCGATTTCGGTGTGACGAAAGGGGATGCGGTGGCCATCCTTTTGCCGAATATGATCCAGTGTGTCGTTGCCTACTACGCCGCGTTGAAGATTGGAGCGGTTGTCGTGATGAACAACCCCCTCTACACGGACGGTGAACTCGAACACCAGTTTAACGATTCCGGTGCGAAAGTGCTGGTCTGTGTCGATCTCGTGGCAAATCGCATGATCGCTCTTCGATCGAAAACACGGGTACGGCAGATCGTGTACGTCTCGTTGGGGGATTATCTTCCTTTTCCGAAGAATGTGCTCTTCCCGCTCGTCGCCAAAAAAAAGAAGATGAAGGCAGATGTGACAAAGGCTCCCGATATTTACACGTGGAAGGCGTGCATGAAAAAGTATCCGCCGCGTCCGCCGTCCATAGCACACAGCTTCGATGACGTGGCACAGTATCAGTATACCGGCGGCACAACCGGTGTTTCAAAAGGGGTCATGCTCACCCATGCCAATTTGAGCAAGCAGGTGCAGCAGCTTGATGAGTGGTTTCCCCAGGATGTGCTTCGGCGAGGAGATGAAATCGCCCTGGGAGCCCTCCCGTTCTTTCATGTGTTCGGTCTGTCCGTCACGATGAATTTTTCCATCTACCAAGGCTGGACGGATGTCTTGATTCCACGACCCCAGCCGCAGCCTCTTCTGGAGGCGATTCGGGACTACCGACCCACCTTTGCACCCCTGGTGCCGACCATGTATATCGGCATGTTGAATCACCCGGATCTCAAAATAACGGATGTTGCGTGCATAAAGGGAGCGTTTTCCGGCAGCGCGCCCCTACCCGTGGAGGTGATTCGGGAGTTTGAAGAGAAGACAGGGGCCGTTATCGTGGAAGGGTATGGTCTGACGGAAACGACGCCGGTCACCCATGTGAATCCCTTCGCCGGGGGTGTCCGCAAGGTGGGAAGCATAGGCGTTCCCCTCTCTGATACGCTCTGCCGTATTGTCGACCTTGACGAGGGACTCACCGACATGCCCGTCGGTGAACCGGGAGAGCTGATCATCAAAGGGCCCCAGGTCATGAAGGGGTATTGGAATATGCCCGATGAGACGGCACAGACCCTTCGCGATGGCTGGTGTTATACCGGTGATATCGCCATCATGGATGAGGACGGCTACTTCTCCATCGTGGACCGTAAGAAGGACATGATCATTTCCGGCGGCTACAACATTTACCCGCGGGACATCGATGAGGTATTCTACGAAAACCCGAAAGTGGAGGAGGCCTGTGCGATCGGTATTCCCGATACGCGGCGCGGCGAGAACGTCAAAGTATTTGTCGTGTTGAAAGACGGAGAAACGGCCACGAAGGAGGAACTCATCGAGTTTTGTGCAGAGAGGCTCGCAAAGTATAAGCTTCCCTCGGAAATCGAATTTCGCCGCGAGCTTCCGAAATCAAATGTTGGTAAAATTCTCCGGAAGGAACTGAAAAAGGAAGAGATGGAGAAGAGCAACAAGGACGGATAACGAAAGCAGGTAGGTGGTAATACCGACCTAGGGCCCCTGGCAATTGTTTGCCGGGGGCTTTTTTTATGGCAATTTTATGGATAATTTATTACATTACAGGAACATAGACGTGGGCAATTGTGTACTAACAGATGATAGATCACAGATAGAGGAGGGAGAAAATGTCTGAGGAGACGACATATCAGGGAAAACCGTGGGTAAAATCATATGCACCGTTTGCGCGGCCGTCAATCGAGTATGAGGAAATCTGCCTGCCCGATATTCTTGACAGAACGGCGCGGAAATTTTCCGAGACCGATGCGCTTATCTTTCAGGGATACACGGTGAAATACCGGGAACTGAAAGAGATGGTAGACCGTTTCGCCACGTGTCTTGCCGATTTCGGTGTTGCACAGGGGGATGCCGTCGCCATACTGCTTCCCAATGTGATACCGTGTGTGGTGGCATATCACGCGATATTAAAACTCGGTGCGATTGCCGTGATGAACAATCCTCTCTATACGGACCCTGAGCTGGAACACCAGTTCAATGATTCGGGGTCGAAAGTGCTTGTCTGTCTCGATCTTCTCGCAAACCGGATGATCAATCTCCGCCCCAAGACAAAGATCACGCAGATCGTATATACCTCGATAGGGGATTACCTCCCCTTCCCGAAGAATCTGCTCTTCCCGCTCGTTGCAAAGAAAAAGAAGCTGGCGGCGGACGTAACGGTGGCTCCCGACGTGTATAAATGGAAGGAATGTCTCGCGAAGTATCCTCCCACCCCGCCGTCGGCCACCATCGGCTTTGACGATGTCGCCATGTATCAGTACACCGGGGGGACGACCGGCGTTTC
>Ga0272441_10000852_pt1 | contig 67082 bp, 53 predicted proteins | sample SSMProp6N_FD_193582 | JGI IMG/M metagenome (GOLD analysis project Ga0272441, IMG submission 193582) | Marine sediment archaeal communities from Little Sippewissett salt marsh, Falmouth, MA, United States - SSM-Prop-6N | ecosystem: Environmental > Aquatic > Marine > Wetlands > Sediment ... | reverse complement strand
GAAAGGACGGCAATACCGGAAGAACCGGTTGTATACCACTGGACCGAATCATTATCATATTCCGGCGCATGGGTGCCGCTGCCGCCACCCTGGGTCCAAACCGTCAATTTTGCCTCCTCCCCGAGCAGCAATGCCGGTGAGGTAGCCATCTGGTCATTAATTGCGGCATGGAGATTGTCGCCCCATTGGCTGAGGTTATAGGTATTGAGGTAACTGCTCTGACCACGACTGTTTACGTAGGATGGTGGGTCGGTATCGAAAACACCGAAAGGATCGTTGCACGGGCCGTATTCGAGCACGCCGTTAACAACGTGACAACCCTCTTCGACTACAGGCGTTTGCCCATCGTACTGGTTTGGCGGTCCAACTGTCCATGCCACACCGTTATCCGGCAGGCTGACAGCTCCGCCTGCACCCGTCAGTGCCTCGTCGCCTGCGATGGTGGGATCATCTGCAGCAGGCCAACCGGTATATGCACTCATGAAATTAAAGCGATGGTCATTTCCGTTTTCAAAATCCCATTTAACCACCTCCGCACCGGCCGATGAGATCACACAAAGAGATAATGCTAAAACTATTAATTTTTTGCACATCATATTACTCCTTCAAAACTGATAAAGATATTATATGTTTTGGCCACGCACCAAAACACCTGACGTTTCTAACGGGCACCACAATTCCCTCATTACCATTTGCCCATATCGAATAATAACAACTTTAACTTCGAGCAAAACGACAGATTTTTATTGAATTAACATACAACATGCCCAGGTTCAGGTTTGCAGGTTTGGATGTCGCCTTATCCTCCTTTCTTGATAACTTATGGTTAGGAAAAAACTTTCGAGGCTTTAGATCATATATTTCATCTTCTTACCGTAAAATTTTATTCCTCTATACCTCCTTAAATGATTTAACCTGTACTTCCGAAGCTACCTTTAATCTGCACATATGTAAACAAACACAGGTGGCACATCACTTTTCCCCCTGTGTATCTTACTAAGCATGCAAAGGATAACTTGATCCAATTTCTCCATTCCGTGGTATAAAGCCTCATTATCAACATATCATTATTATCGATTATAGTCAAGCATAAAAAGTCCCTTCTGCTAAAAAAATAAAGATGCTAAAATTGCTTATGATAGTATTATAATGGGCAGGTTTTCGATTTCCTGATGGTGCTATACGGCCTGTTTACCGTCGAAAAATCACAATATGACTTATACCAAAGGACCTAAATATTTTCGCTTTTTGTTTTCATATGGTTATATATATGAATACATTTTTATAAGTTATTGCATCGTAATCTTTTATACGTAGTCTTTATAGTAGCATCAGTATAAATTATATGGCGCGCATTTTTTTGTGGCCGTTGGTATTATATCTGAGTTCTTTGGAAAGTATTAGAAACCGGTCTGATGTACGGCCGGAAACGAAAATCCGACACGATTGAGGATCGGGTTCAGGCACTCGAAGACCGGCTCCAATTGACTCAGGATACATTGCTAAACATGGTCAAAAAAATCGGGGAAATTCACGACCTGGACATTGACGGCGACGGCGGAATCGGTTAGGTAAAAAAATCTGGTCGATTATATTATTGGCGGCGCTTTATACTTCTATTAAATAGAGTATAAAATGAAATGACGACAGATATTAATATTCTAAGACGAAGGACAACGTCCCGGATGGCAAGAAAACTCTCTAAATGGAAAGCAGGTTAAACTTATGAAAACTAAATTTACAATTTTAATTATTATAGTTAGTTGTTTATTAACTTCCTGCAAATCTATAAGCGGCGATGGTTGTCTGTTATATGATGATTATCGCGGTCTTAAGAGAGGCTCTTTGAGCACGGATCTCGGTGCACATACGGAGTATCATTTTCTGCCTGAAGCGGCTCCGAAGGGGAACTGGGCTGTCTCGAACGACCGCGGCTGGTGGTCTGTGCACGGGGTGGACGGCGGGCGGTTTATCTACCAGAGTAAAACGGACCAAATTAATTATTCCCATCCGATGGTTATTGCCGGAGATGAATTCTGGGAAGATTATAAATTTGCTGTTCGTTTTGTGCCGGAATCGAAAAAGTATCAAAGCGGCGTTGTTTTTCGCTATCAGAACGACCGCTGCTATTATTTCTTCGGGGCCGAAGGTGACAGGATTGTCTTGAAACTGGTTAAACATGCCACAGGATTTCACCAGCCATCCGAAAAGATTCTGGCACAAACCGAATTTGACTGGCGGCCGGGCGATATTTTATCTGCGGATATCTCTGTTGAAGGCGAGCTAATACATGCAAAGCTTAACGACGATATTGTGCTGTCAGCAAAAGATTCGACATATACACAGGGGAAGATCGGATTAACGGCGAACGTGCCGGTGAAATTTTTCGCTGTTGAAGTAAAAACCACTCCGGAGAATAAAAGAAAATATGAGGTTGCGCGTGACGCATTCAATCAATTAGAGAAAGAGCTTCAAGCGTCCAATCCGAAGCCGGTTCTCTGGAAAAAAATCAACACGGAGGGCTTTGGTGTCGGCAGAAATCTGCGTTTCGGCGATCTCAATAACGATGACGTTATCGATGTGCTCATAGGCCAGGTGATTCATCACGGCCCAAAGGACCGCAACAGCGAGTTGAGTTCTCTGACGGCGATGACTTTCGATGGCGAGAGGCTTTGGCAAATTGGCCGGCCTGACCTGTGGAAGAATCATTTGACTAATGATGTCGCTTTTCAGATTCATGATATTGACAGGGATGGGAAGAACGAGGTTATCTACTGCATGAACTTGGAAATGATAGTGGCCGACGGTGCTACGGGCAAAACTAAATATAAAGCCCCGACGCCGCTGACTCCCGGCGGCAAACCTTATAAAGAAGTTTTTAATATTTTCCCCCGGATACTTGGCGACTGCATTTATTTTTGCGATTTGAGCGGCAAAGGATACGACAGCGATATTATTGTTAAAGACCGTTACCGGCACCTTTGGGCATTGAATGACAAGCTGGAATTATTATGGCAGGGCGAATGTAATACCGGCCATTATCCGTTCGCTTATGATGTCGATGGTGACGGCAAAGACGAGCTGATGATGGGCTATACTTTATTTGACGATAACGGTGAGAAGATATGGTCCCTGGATGATTCAATAACCGACCATGCGGACGGTGTGGCTATATTGAAATTTCACCTGGATTCGGATTTGAGATTGTTATGTGCCGCAAGTGACGAGGGAATATTTTTCACGGATATGAAAGGTAAAATCTTAAAACATCATTATCTCGGGCACGTACAAAATCCGGCAGTGGCGAATTTCCGGGACGATTTGCCGGGCCTCGAGACCGTCACAATTAATTTCTGGAAAAATCAGGGGATAATTCATTACTTCGATGCGGATGGGAATATATATTACAGTTTCGAGCCTAATCAATATGGGAGCATGTGCCTGCCGATAAACTGGACTGGTTTGTCGGAGGAATTTTTTGTGCATAATCCGAACGTCGATGAAGGCGGAATGTACGACGGCAGGGGGCGCAAGGTTGTGGAATTTCCCGACGACGGCCATCCGGATATGTGCAACGCCGTGCTGGATGTCACCGGGGATTGCCGGGACGAGGTGGTTGTCTGGGACCCGAAACAGATTTGGGTCTATACCCAGGATGATAATCCCAAAAAGGGCAGGCTTTATAAACCAACAAGAAATCCGCTGTATAATTATTCGAATTATCAGGCCACTGTATCGCTGCCGGGATGGTTCGATGAAAAATAGCCTGTGAAGAATTATACCTCTGATATAATATTATACCGGAGATAAAGTATGAAGCAATTATACATTCCTGACAGGGATCAGTGGCGAAAATGGCTTACTAAAAACCACGACAGGGAGGAAAGTGGGATATGGTTGGTCTTTTACAAGAAAAAGACCAATAAGCCGTCACTCGAATACGAACATGCAGTCGAAGAGGCCATCTGCTTCGGATGGATCGATAGTATTATCAAGAAAATCGACGAGGCGAGATATGTCAGGAAATTCACTCCACGCAAACCCGGCAGTTTTTGGTCGCAGCTTAATAAAAAACGTGTCGCCATGATGATAAAGCAGGGACTGATGACGAAAGCCGGACTGGAGAAAGTGATGATCGCCAAAAAGGAAGGATTTTGGGATAAAGATCCGCGGCCGACAATACCACGTGATGTCCCCGACGAATTTGCCGCCGCACTTTCAAAAAACAAAAAGGCAAAAGAGAATTTCGATAAGCTTGCTCTTACATATCGCAGGCATTATATCGGCTGGATAGTTACCGCAAAAAGGGACCAGACCAAAAAGCGGCGAATAGCCGAATCAATCTCCTTGCTCGAACAAGGCAAGAAACTCGGTCTCAAATGAATATCAATATTCTTCATAAGATACCTGCATGAGCTTTGTAATTTTTAATTATTGAAATTCCGGCTTCAATCGATTATAATTTTTTCTGTGTATACGTTACTGGCAGGGAGTTTTTTCTGGAGTTTTAGTACGAGATGAGTTCCAGCGCCGGGCATTTCGTTCCGAAGTTGTATTATGCGATAACACCGGTGTTTATTTTGCTTGATTACTTCTGGAATATAAATGTCCGCGTTGCTATCCTGGATTCCGAGCCGCTGTATAAGGGCCTTTATTATGGCTTTTGTATTTTTTGCGGCGTTGTCGTATTTATTATCCCACAGTGTGCCCGCGTTGTGACTCTTCTTGAAAGCAGTATCATTTTTGTGATGACGATTGTAGGTTTATTTATACCTTATGCCCGGGCGATTTCACAGATGGATGATATCCTGAATTCGGATATTCTAACTGCAGGCATAATTGAACCTCAGCATATAGTGAATCTTGTTCTTGCCGGAGCTGTGTCGCTTTTTATAATAAAATTAAACCTTAAGGGATTTGGAATATTTAATAATTAGCTTAGAGAAAATTCTATGTGTCTTTTGAAAAGTTCATGGCTAACCGATTATCCCTAAAGCAGTGAGTTAAAGTGGTTATCATACTGGTGGAATATAGAGGTTTTAGCAATGAAACGTAGTGATGTCTTTAGTCGAATTCCATGGTCGATGAAACACTGCTATATTGCACTGTGCGGTATTATTTTTTTTAGGTTTGTATTTTTCTTGTTTAGCTATATACCTCAAAATGACTTGGTTTATTTCAGCGGTATGGCGTTGTGGATATTAATGTTTGGTTGGATGGCTATATATCCACTCTGGATTTCTCACAGTAAAGATATGCTTTATAAACCAAAAGTTGGTCTGGTTCTAAAGGAATTCTTAATTGCGATTCCGTTGGTTATCTTCATTATAATAGTACAAAACTTGATTTTGATAATGCTCAGAAATACGTTTGGAGTTGTGAATAATTTGAATTCGGCATTTTCAGGAATTAGAAATGCCCCCAATTCTTCTCGACTATATCTTCTACTTGTAGCAATGTTCACATTTGGTCCTTTTGCAGAAGAATTATTTTTTCGAGGCCTAATATATAATGCGTTGCGGCAAAGGATTGGACTCATTTCTGCTATTATCTTTCAGGCTTTTTTGTTTATGCTTTTTCACTTTCGTTGTCCTGAAAGGGGTATCACAAGTTTGTCCTTAATTTTTGCTTTAGGGATTGTCTTAGCTGTTTTATATGAATGGCGTAAAACGATTTGGAGTCCAATCGTCGTACATGCTCTTAATAACTTTACTTTTGCTGCTCCTGTCATTATCCTGATGATTTTGAACAGTCACACACCTGCAAAGACCTGGGAGGAAGCACAGTTACCGCCGGATTGGTTAGTAGCGGACTTTCCTTTTATTGAGAAGCAGGCAACCGGTGAAGAGCAAAGGCTCTATGCAATTAACACATGGGGAAGTCAGGGGCGGCGTATGTGGAAAAAAGAGATTGTTGCCATGTATGCCGTATATGAATGGTTTCCTGAAGATCGAGAGGCATGTGCCGGCGCCAGCGTAGGTATTGCTCATATTTATGATGTTTATCTTAGAGACTTTAGAAGAGCGATTGTTATGAGCGATTATGTTCTTTATGAGTTCAGAGATCAACCTGAGGCTTGTGCTAAGGCTCTTATAACCAGAGGCTGGTCCTACTATGAAATTGGGGATTATCAAAGAAGCAGAGAGTCTTTGAAGGAAGTGGTTGATTTATATCCATCTATTGAACAACAATATAGTGAAGCTTTGGAAGGATTGGAGTTTTTGGATGAACAGTGACAAAAAATCAACATGTTTTGATATATAACTGAAATTGTACAAAGATAATTTTGTTAAGTTATTAAATATTTATTATATTACAGATCCTAAAGTATTAAATGATTATCTTTAACCTTCGCAGGCGTAATGTCCGGGATGAGATAAAAGTAATTTGTCAGGCTCGTTCCTTTACTAATAGGTTTGCTCAAATATTATGCAATTGAAAAGCCAAAAAAGATACCGCCTATTCCTTCTTGTGCTGGTTTATATTGTTATGGCATCAATCGGCATTAGATTCGGGGTATTTCAGGAAATATCCAGAGGAAGCGGATTTTTTCATGCGTTTATTCTGGGACTTATTTTGACTAAAATATGTATCATCGACAGCCGCGTCATGGGTAAGCCGTTATCCATTTTTTCTTACTGGCTTATATTTATATTCTATGGCATTGCCGTGCCGATATGTATTGTGCGTGCGCACGGCTTCAAGGGATTGTATATTATCGTTGCTCACCTTGCCGCTCTGATACTGTTTTTTATTGTCTCATGGTTTATAACAAGCTGCATAATATACGGCGAGACTTTTCTGTACACTTGTTAACGGCGCACATCAAGTGACGTAGATAATTTCAGGAGTACCGGCATCCTCTGAATTTCTAATTCACGGTACCATAAGTTGTTTCACATAGGAAAAAATAGATGCTTGAGATATTTTTCCGGATACTGCCAACAGCTATTGCTATATGAGTTTTGTATTGCATTTTAATCCTAAAGCGCGAATTCAGACCATAATGGATAATGATCTGATATACGATAAGAAATCGAGTTTTTTGTCAGAGTTGTATCGCTGTATAAATATGGCAGAAAGTCGAAGCCTCCTCCCTGAATATAGTCCATCGATAGTTTTCGCGAACCGCTGCCTGTCTGGAACCATGCGATTTGATCATAGTATTTATCAAGGGTGGGATTATCCGGATCGGCAAAAATTGTTCGTGGCACCGAATGTAAATCGGCCGGCACGGTCAGGCCGGTTGACGTAAAAGCCTTCCACAGGTCGTCGTCTTTACGGTCGATATTGAAATCGCCAAGTGTCAGCAGATTGTGGTGCCATCGATTTGACCGTCCCGCCCATTCGGACATCCATCTCGCAATTGATTTCAATTCCGGAATTCTGCCTGTGGAATCGTCTCCATAATTTATATGCAAAGAGACAAGAATGAAAGTTGTTGTTCCCGCCTTAAAACTGACGGCGTATGGAGTGCGGGCAAACTGTTCTTTCAAGGCATCTTCGCCGATTTCACCCAGCCATTCGGGCGGCACTACAATTTCGCACGCCAAACCCGATGGTTGAACACGTCTTGTGTCGAAAACAAAAGCCATACGTTCGTTGTTGCCTGCGTCACCCAACGTTATATCGGTCATAAGAAACGACCAGTTATCTCCGAGAAAATGCATCATATCTCGTAGTGCTCGTAAGTTACCTACTACTTCCTGAATCGCGACGACATCGAATCGAGATACGATCTCGCAGATCGCACGTAGTCCTCGCAGGTCGCGCTTAGGACTATCATTACTTTGCGCAGTCCACTTCCGTGTCAGAGAACCGAACGACCTTATATTCCAGGTTGCAATCAGTAAGTTCTGTCCGTTTTGTTTGGAAGGGATTGCGTCACTCAACGAATTCCGCAGGGCATCCAGCTCGGCGAGAATATGAGCGGGAGGCTGGTTATTGATATCGGGCATTTTTGTGCTCCTTTCTCTGAGTTATATCTCAGCTTAAAAAAGCCAATGCGCCCGAGGTTGCCCGGTTCTGTGGTTGTTTTTCGCTATTGGACGTGTTTGAATTCTACTCGGTCGAGCTCGACATTCGGCTCGATATAGGTGATAACAATATCACATGGGCCGTCGGCCTCCTGGGTGAGAGCGACATATTCGAGGGTCGGCAGAATTTCTTCCGGGCTTTCTATCCACATTCGCTGCTGCTCGTTGCCGCCGACTGTCACATTGAAGGCATCTTCATCGTAAGACGGTGCCAGGCCGTAAACTGATATCTCGTAGCTGCCTTTGCTCAGCTTGATTGTCGCCTGAGCCTTGCTTGTTTCATCCTGGAGAACAACAGCTTTTTCACCGCCGGCTCCTTCGAGGTCAAGAACCTTTGCATTGGTCAGGTCGAAATCTTCAACTTCCACGAAGAAAGTATTCTCATCTACCGTATGGATTATCGATTTTTCCATACCGGCACAGCCGGCAAACAGCAGTGCGATTGCCGAAACTATCATCAACTTTGCTCTCATAATTGATACTCCTTTCTCACAAACTCTTTCCTGTTGGTTTTCTCGACCGTTTCGATATAGCTTTATACAGCCTATAATTCGGTACGATTTACGCCGATATTATTGTAAAGTTTCTTGACAATGGCAAGTAATTTTCAAAAGAGGTTCCATTCGGGGCTTTGGTGGTTTAATCGCATAAATTCAAAACCACCGCCGGTATTGAATTGTATAAAAAATATGGTAAGCAGGCAAAGGACGAAATATGCGGCTTACGTTTTTTTCATGCCGGGAGGTAAATCGATTCCGACGTGGCCCTCTGCTTCCTTGAATTCTTTTATTATCCTGACCGCCGTCTGAGGATCGTCCGCCATGGTAAAGACGTCAATGTCTTCGGGAGAAATGTATTCATGCTCGCCTAGCATCTTTGTTTTGATCCATGAAGTAAGACCCTCCCAGTATTCGCTGCACATCAAAACAACGGGAAAAGATGCCTGTTTGAAAGTCTGGATTAAAACCAGCGATTCGAAGAACTCATCCATCGTGCCGTAACCGCCGGGGAAGACGATAAAGCCGTGAGCGTATTTGAGGAACATAACTTTGCGAACGAAGAAATATCGGAAATGCAGTGACAGATTCTGGTAATCGTTCGGAATCTGCTCATGGGGCAGCTCGATATTCAGGCCGATACTTTTGCCGTCAGCGTCTGCGGCTCCTTTATTGGCCGCTTCCATAATTCCGCCGCCGCCGCCCGTTATGACTGCAAAGCCGGCCTTTGCCAGCTCGAACGCGGTCTGTTCTGCGAGTTTGTAGTATGGCTGGTCCGGCAAGGTGCGGGCAGAACCGAAGATGGAAACCGCTGGGCCGACCGAGGCAAGCTCCTCGAAGCCTTCGGTAAATTCGGCCATAACTCTGAATATCCGCCAAAGGTCCTGTACCGGGTTTTCAATACTCTCTATCATACGTTCTCCTTATTCACAGAACAGAAACTGCTTTCCGTCTTCTGTCGTCTGTTCTACCATAAGTCCGGATTATTTGCCGACGGACAATATTTCGCAATCGGGCAGGCCGGGCAATCCGGCTTGCGGGCCTTGCAAATATTTCGACCGTGAAAAATCACCAAATGGCTGAAAATTGTCCAGTCCTTTTTTGGGACTATTTCGGCCAAATCGAACTCCAACTTAACCGGGTCGCTGTTATCGGACAGCCCTAATCGGCGGCTCAGGCGAATCACGTGCGTATCGCAGGTTATCCCCGGGATGCCGAACGCGTCGCCGAGGACGCAGTTTGCCGTTTTTCTGCCCACCCCGGGGAGCGTCAGTAGTTGTTCCATCGTATCGGGGACTTTGCCGTTGTACTGCTCGTTGATTTTCGAGCATGCTCCCTTGATGTTTTTGGCCTTATTTCGGAAAAAGCCCGTGCTTTTTATATCCGTCTCGATCTGCTTTATGTCGGTTTTGGCCCAGTCTTTGGGGGATTTGTATTTTTTGAACAGCTCTTTAGTTACCATATTGACCCGTACATCCGTGCATTGTGCCGAAAGGATTGTCGCAATCAGTAATTCCAGCGGGTCCCGGAAGTTAAGGGCGATTTTAGCCCCCGGGTACGTCTTTTTCAGGATAGGCCAAATCTTTTTGATCCGCTCCGCGGCTTGGTTTTTACTTACTTTTACCTTCTTTTTCTTCACGAATTATATCCTTCGTAATTCATACCTGAATATTCGTGAAAGTCTAAGAGAAATCAACCGAACGGGCAATTAAAAACTACATCCGGTTATTAATACCCCGGAATTTGTTAAAATTGGCTTTGTTTTCAATTTTTTCCTCTGTATTCTGACCTCCGATGTCTGACTTCTGCCGTTACAATTGGCTTCGTTTTAAATATTTTTCTTCAGAATCCATAAGTTTGGGATTTCGGATTTAGAATTTCGTGTTTCCGGCCATAGGCCGGCGAATTGGCTTCGTTTTGCATTTTTTTCTTTTGTAGGATGGGCAGGTTTCCTGCCCATGCGGTTTGTTTTATATTTTATTCAGCATGGGCAAACAAGCCTGGCCTGAGTGAAGCCAAATGGGTTGCCCATCCTACATGCTATATACGATATACTATTGAAAATCCATCATCCCCTACCCCCCAAATCCTATCCCCTGTTTATTATATCCAAAAACCCCCTTAATACAATCAAAATCCCCGATTTTTCAGCGAAAAATGACCATGACTCGGTACTCGTTGAGCGGCGTTCGTACTGCGTATGTCGTAAAGGCGAATTTCCCCGGATATTAAAAAATTACTGGGCAACTTTAATCCGATACTCTGAGTTCCTTGAAAGCCTCTAAGGGGCATTTATAATCTATATATGTCATTGGCGTTTGATTTATTTCAAGAGATGTTTCAAAAACAGATAAACGCCGTTCTCCGATAAAAAATTTGGCCTGGAAGATTAAGTCGTTCATCGAGCCTAATACGCCCTTGTTGGTCGCTTTTGCGAAAGATATTTGTGCTGTATAAGGCTCTATTAATCTGCGGTAGATAAATTCGCAGTCGTCATTAGTCATATATTCCCGCATAAAGTTAAGAGCACTTTTTATAAACTCGTTATCGTCGTTTATCCCACGGCCGTGCATCACCATGCTGTAAAGAGATGCTGAATTTGTAATAATCATATATTGAGTATGCTCTACTGTGAAAAGATGACCCGTCCAATCAATAAAGGGATTTTGTTCGGTTTCAAGAGCTTCTAAAGGATGAAGCTTAATTTTTTTTGCCAGTTTTTGTGTCAGATGGAATATCATTTCGTATTATATATTCTTGTCCAAGTATAGGAATTGAAAATAATAGATGAATTCTCAAATTTTTATCACACAGGAGATTTCTTTGTTATCCATAAAATGCTGGTGATACTCGTGGTACTTTACTAAAAAATCTAATAGCTTGGCGTTCTTTACCAAAAGCATCTTTTTTATAGAAAAATGAATATTCTAATTTGTTTATATTAGCCCAATTTGCCAGTTGGTCTTCAAAAGATAAACCTTTTGATAAATCCTCACTGAATGTGCCATTTAGTAAAATTTCAGTAAATTCTTCATGTTGTCCTTCTTTTTCGACGTTAGTAGTTATTTCATGCAAAATATACTCACCAGTCAAGCAGCTTGTGACATGCTCATACCAGATATTGCCACATGCGGAACATTCAAACATCCTTCTTCCATCAACAACCATTGCTTTAATTTCTCGACTTGTACAATTTTGACATCCAAGTTTTTTGTCTGCAGAAGTCTTCACTGTTTTCAAGTACTGATTGACCAGTTTTTCCCATTTTTTGTTTTCGATATCTTTTTTTGTTAGTTTCACTAACTCTTGTATTGCATCAATATTCAATATGCTCTTGATGTCAAAACTGGTTGGTAAATCCACAGTATATGAGTAGCCATTAGCTGGGCTATCGTCCTTATAAGCCCTAATATTGAATTTCCAGCCCTTTGAGTATATCCGAATTTCATAAGATTTTCCTTCGAATTCGAATGGTATCGTACGATTAAGCTTCACGATGTATCTCCTGTTATTATGATTTTTGCTATAAAATATTTTTAACATTATTTCAAATATTATCAACAATGCCAATATTACAAAGATATCTGTACTATATTAAAAGCATGTCTTCAATAATTAATCAATCATAAACCACTTCCAATTAAGGTTATATTTTTCTTCTGGGCAGGTAATAAATTTTTGTTTTCATTGAACAATGATCAAATTTGGTAAAGCAATTTTTATTTCCGTAAGCTTCTTATCTGTTATCTCTTTACAGCCTTCGGTAAGAAGAACTTCTAGTTTTTTCAATTCTAAAAGAGGCGTGAGATCACAGACAGGATTATTGGATAAGACAAGTTCCTTTATTCTTCTAAGTTTTTTAAGTGGTGATATGTCGCTGATTCTATTATTTGCCAATCTTAATTCTGTTAAGCATATCAATTTATCAAGTGATGTTAAGTCGCTGATATTATTGTTATCTAACCATAGTCGTTGCAATCTCAACATCTTTTTTATTGGTGATACATCAGAGATATGATTATTGCTTAGATCAAGATCGATAATATTTGTATGTCTCTTGATTGCTTTAATATCAATAATTTGATTATTATTTAATTCAAGCACAGTTATGTTTATTAGTTTCGAAAGTTCTGTTATATTACTAATTCCTTTATTTGACAGGTCAAGATGTTGTATTGATTCGTAGTCTTTTGTAGACAAGAGGGCAGGATTTTTATTAAGCTGTCTAGCGATTTCATTGCGGATAATTGTGGCATCAGAAGATTCCTTTGATTGTTTGTTATTATTTACTTCCATTGCATTGCTCCTTAAATAGTATTGATTTTTTTGAAACTTATATGTAAAAAGAACAAAAATACTTTGGATAACTTCACAATGATGCAATCCCTCAGAAGTAAATAAGACAGCCTATTTAATATTAAAAACAGGTTCCCGATGATAAATCAATCTAAAAACACAAGCAATTTGTGAATAATGAAATGAAATGGATTCCTTTTTTCAAAGGAATGACATGGAAGATTGCTTCGTCGCGTTGCTCCTCGCAATGACATTTTTTTATTAACAAATTGGTGCGATTTCATCACACCCTACTTTTAACTTATCACTTTAGTTCACTTTAGGCACTTCCAACTTTTCCAGTTGCTGTTTTAACTCACGGGTGAAAAAGATGCCGCGCCATTTAAGGGGGTCTTCGTTTCCGGGGACAAAGAGCATACTTACTGGCACGCCGGGTTCGTTATAGATTTGCTGTAATGCGATTGTCGCAGGGAAGTGCTTTTCAGTTGTATCGGCCTTGATTGCAAGGACATTTTTTTGTTCGATGAGATTAGCGATGTCTTTGCGGGAGTAAACGATTTTTTCCACCGTCTGGCAGCTAAGGCACCAATCGGCGGTGAATTTAATCAGGACGGGACGCGGTTGTTCGAGAGCACTCTGGATTGCCTGGTCATCGTAGCTTTGCCAGTCGATAAGCTCGTCGGCCGGTGGGGATAGAAACGTCCAGCCGGCGCTGAGAGCCAGGGCTATGGCCATAATCCGCACGAGCCATTTTTTCGCCGGCCTCGTTCCGAAGCTGACCCATGTCCCCCACATCCAGGTGCAAAATGCCAGTATGACCGCAAAGTACAATACGCCGTTTATTCGCGTTTGAGGCAGGGCGGTGACAAGTTTTACGGCGATAACCAAAAGCACAAAGCCGATGCCCTGTTTGAACATCTCCATCCATCGTCCCGGTTTGGGCAGGCGATTGAGAAGTCCCGGTATCGATGTAAGAACCGCATACGGCAGCGCCATCCCAACGCCGATTACCATGATGGCAAGAGTTGCCGGGACCAGAGGCTGCGATTGTGCCCAGGCGAAGGCGGCCGCCAGAATCCCGAAGCTGCAGGGCGTGCTCAATATCGCCGCTAAAAAGCCCATCCCTATCGATGAAAAATATCCCTTGCCGGAGGTTTGTTTACTTGAAATCGCGGCCGGTACGGTAATTGTGAATACGCCGAACATGAACATCGCTAACAGGACAAGTATCAGTGACATTGCGGCGACAAATGCCGGGTTGCGAAACTGGTCGCCCCATTGCAGAACAGTGCCGTAAACGAGCTGCAGAATGATATTCGCGCCGGCGAGAAGTGCGAAGAATAATAATATCCCGAGACAAAAAGTTAATCCAAGCGCGGTAGATACGCCGCGGCTTTGTTTTGCCTGGTTGACGATTCGCATCACAATAAGAGGAAGTACCGGCCAGACGCAGGGCATGATATTCAGGGCCAGTCCCGCTAAAAAAGCAAGCCCTAAAGCGAACCATATCGGCTGAGTCAAAGTTGTTTCCGGCTCGTCGTCACCGGCGGAACTTTCAAGACTGATTTGCGCCCAGGATTGGCGCCCGCTCCAATCGAGCTTGGTTCGCAGTGTCTTTTCGAAGGGCTGCAGACACAGAACGCTCGTGCAGGCAAGCCCGGAAATAGTAACATCAACGTCACCCTGTTCAATTACGGTCACGGGTGTAGGAGCTCTTACTGCTATGGCAGGTATAAATATAATGAAATTGCCGACATACACCTCGACTTTTTTACCTGACGGGTCGGCAAATATGCCCCATTTCGGAAAAACCGCCGGGCCGAATTCGAAATTATCCGATTTCGCCCGAACTTTTAGCTCGAAACCGGGAGCCGGAGCGGATTCGGATTTTGCGTAATAGTGCAGGTCGTCGGTTCCTTCGAATATCACTGCTATGCCGGTATCCGAATCCAACTGGGCGGGCACGATTCGTGCCGATGAATATTCCTGCTCGTATCTTGTCAGTTCAACGCTTGTATTGGGATCGAGAGGGATTATCGCATCGGGAGCGTTTGCATCCTGTCCCCACGCCGGACAGGTTATGCCGGCCAGGCCGACAATCCATATCGCGACGGGGATAAAAATGTCTTTGAGCTTTGTCGAAGTCTCGTCCCGCATGATAGCTCCGAAACAATTCAAAAACAAAAATAAATTAGTTGTTTTCCGGCTGCTCTTGTTGTGGTTCCTGTTCGGGTTCGGGCTGCTTGTTCTTTGCCTGTTCGGCTGCCAACAAATCGGCCACTGTCGGTTTATCCAAAGTGCCGCCTTCGAGGATTAATTCAACGTCGTCGGCGTCGAGAGTTTCGTATTTAAGCAGAGCCTGGGCTACTTGTTCGAGCTTGTCTTTGTTTGCTTCGATTAATTCTTTTGCTTTTTGATACGCTTCGTCTGTTATCTTTTTTACTTCGGTATCGATGGTTTCGGCGGTTTTTTCCGAGTAATCCTTCTCGGACGGCATCATATACATCATTTCTTTGAGGCTGCTGTCCTGTCCGTAACTGATCAGGCCCATATCTCCACTCATTCCCCATGCCAGAACCATCTGCTTTGCGATATTAGTCGCCTGCTGGATGTCGTTTTGTGCGCCGCTCGAGATGTCGTCGCAGAACATTTCTTCGGCGATGCGTCCGGCGAAGCAGACCTGCAGCAGTGCCATACAATATCTTTTTGTGAATATTGTTCGGTCCTTTTCCGGCAGGGCGAACGTCGCTCCGCCCATCGGCCCGCGGGGAATAATGCTGACCTTGTGCAGCGGGTCCGCATCTTTTATCATGGATTGGACCAGCGTATGGCCCGCCTCGTGATAAGCGGTTATTTCCCTTTCTTTTTTATCGATGACCCTGCTCTTTTTCGCTCTTCCCCAGCGGACTTTGTCACGTGCCTCTTCGAGGTCGGCCATTTCCACTGAATCTTTATTGGCCATCGTCGCCGCAAGGGCGGCTTCGTTGATAATCGCCGCCAGGTCGGCACCGCTGAACATGGGTGTCCCCCGGGCGAGTCTTTCGAGATTGGCGTTGGGGCTCATTTTTATTTTCTTGGCGTGGACTTTCAGAATATCTACGCGTCCTTTTAAGTCCGGCAGCGGCACGAAAATCTGCCTGTCGAATCGTCCCGGACGTGTGAGAGCGTGGTCCAGGATATCGGCACGGTTTGTCGCCGCGATTACTATCACCTGGTCGTTCGTGTCGAAGCCGTCCATTTCCACCAGTATGGCATTTAGGGTTTGTTCCCGTTCGTCGTGCCCGCCGCCGACGAAACCGGCACCGCGTTTTCGCCCGATCGCATCCACTTCGTCGAGGAAAATTATGCACGGCGAATTTTCCTTTGCCTGCTTGAAAAGGTCCCGGACTCGCGAAGCACCGACCCCGACGAACATTTCGACGAAGTCACTGCCGGATATGCTGAAGAAGGGGACATCGGCCTGTCCGGCGATTGCCTTTGCCAGCAGGGTTTTACCGCAGCCGGGCGGGCCGACAAGCAGAACGCCGCGTGGGATACGGCCGCCGAGCCGCTGGAATTTTTTGGGATTTTTCAGAAATTCGATAATTTCCGCGACTTCCTCCTTCGCCTCCTCCACACCGGCAACGTCCGCAAATGTTACTTTAACCCGGTCTTTGCCGTGCAGTTTGTGTTTGCTTCGGCCGAATGACATCAGCATTCCTCCGGCTCCGCTGCGGAGGTTCCGGAAAAAGAGAAAATAAAAGATTCCTATTACCAGTAGAAGCGGGAACAGGTATTGTAAAAAGATATAAAGCAGGACTCGCGGCCGCAGATATTTGTATTCGACACCACTTTTTTGCAGTATCGAATCGAGACTTTCACCCACTAATTCCTGTTTGAAATTGGTCTTGAATTTGGTAAGTTTTTTCTCGCCGTATTGAATTTCGGATTTGAACGTGCCTCTTACTACCGTGTCGTCAACCTCAACTTTCGCTATCTGGTCAGACTCGAGGTATTCTACAAATTTGCTCCAGGGGATCTCGTTATTTCCCTGATATTGCTGATAGATTGTCATTAATAACAGGAAAAGAACGAAAATTATGATGTAACCGTACGGTCCGCGTCTATAGTTGGGAAGCGTCGGTTTTTGTCCCGGTCTTTTTTGCGGGCCTCGAGGTGGTAAAGGCGGCCTTTTGTTTTGCTTATCGGTCATATTGGGCATTTCATATTTATACGATTAATATTACCATTTAACTTCCATCAGTTCTACGATATTTCGGGCCAGTTTGTTTGCGGCAAGGCTCGAACCATACTTGAAATCCTGCATCTGGTACTCGGAATAGCTTGCCGACGAGTTTACGGTCTGGTTGTTTATCAAGAGCTGTCCCGTGTTGAGATTTTTCCAGTTTACAATCGCGACCAGCTCGACTTCTTTTTCCAGAATTCTGCCGGTTTCGCGTTCGGTACTGAGTGCCGTTTCCCCGATCGAGACGATTTGGCCGCTTATTATGGTATCGGCCCGGTTCCGGTCGGATACTATTTTATACGGCGTTTCCGTCTCGATGCGCTTCGAGAGTGCGTCGGAAAGCTCGTACTCGATTCCGCGTCGAAAAGTCTGGTTGTCGAACATTTCCAGGCAAACGCTCTTGACGTTACCGGGAAAAAGCGATTTGTTGGAATAGCCCTTTAAGAGGGCGCATCCGGACAGTGATGTAAAAGCCACCAACGTGACAGCAAAAGAGCAGCACAGAAGTAATGTCCCGGTATTTATGCGCCTGCGGCTCGTGTATGTATTGAGATATCTGGAATTAATTTTCTTCATTTTTCATCGCATTACTGTTGATATAACTGAGCATATTTTTTGCGCCTTCGGCGGCAGAGCTTTCCGGCCAGTTATTTACTACCATATTATAATAAAGATTGGCGGATTGGATGTTGCCGGTCCTTTGGTAATATTGCCCGGTCGCATATTCCTTATACGCCTGTTGTTCGTAAATCTCGTTCAGGATTTTGTCGATACCCAGTGTTTCGGCATCTTCGGGGTAAAGCATTTTGAATCTTTCGTAATAACTCTTTGCGCTTCTCAGGCACGAGGCGTCGTAAAACGGTCTTTTATTTTCAGGATTTCTATTGTAAAGGGCATGTTTAGCCTGAGCCATACCGAGCACGGCGTCTCTGCCGATTATGCCGGTTTGCCATTCGAGCGATATTTCCCACCACTTGAGATACGCTTCCTGCAATTTTTCCCTTTTTTCATAATTCCGGGCTACGGCTATCGCGGCCTCGACCCCCATTGTCGAGTCGATTCCGGCCCGGTCGGTAACTTTTTCCATGATTCTTATGCCTTCGGCGTTTCCGGAGATTTTGAAGAAACCCAAAACCGTTTTTTTCTGGTCTCCCAAATATGCAGTCCCTATTGCGAACTGCCTTTCCAGAGCTGCCTGGCGAAGTTTGGTCTGGGGAAAATCGGTAAGTAATTTGTCATAAGTTTTGGCTGCCTTAGTGAGTCTTCTCCGGGATAAGAGCAGCTCGGCTTTGATATACTTGTCCAAGTCGGGTCCGGCTATTTCCGGAAAATCTTCTTTGAGTTTCTCGAACGCTTCGCGGGCGGCTTTTGTTTGTCCGGTATTGACCAGCTTTTTCCCTTCGGCTACGGCCATCAGGAATTTATCCCGGCCTTCCGGCGAGACTTTTTTCCAGTCGCCGCCCTCTTCCAGCCGCCATGTACCCGACCAGGCGATGGATAACGCCGCCGACAAAACAACTAAAGTCGATATTGTTCGTCTCATTCCGTTATAATACAAAATCGTATGTTCTTTTGAAAGTCCTTTAACAACACAATCACAATTACTCCGGGATTATACTCTATTCTTAAAGGTGCTGCAAACCTGCAATTGAAAAATAAACCGGCCTGTCAACTTTATAGATGCAGGCTCATAAGGGCATTTTTTCTCTATTTTAGCTATATTTATGAACCGGGCGATTTTTGTTATGTAGATAGGTCGCTTTTTTCAAAGCATGTAAAACGCTCCCGGGGGAGAATGCTGCTTTGATGTTCTTGACGTTAGGCGGTTAATGATTTATAGTGTTTGCGTTTGTTTGAATTAGTCATACTGTTACTTGGAGTTTACTTGAATGGCGAAAAGGAACCAATGTGAGCGGTGTACGGGTCTTTGCTGCAAATATTTCGCATTCCCAATCGAGACGCCGGAGGATAAGGATGATTACGACGATATAAGATGGTTTTTGTGCCACAAGGATGTTACCGTATTCGTCGAGGACGGTGACTGGTACATTAATATCAAGAATAAGTGCAGGCATTACTCGGAAAAAGAAAATCTCTGCCGGATATACGATAAAAGACCGAAGATTTGCAGGGGATATCGTCACTCGGATTGCGACTTTGTCGAGGGTAAATATGACTACGAGCTGCACTTTACCAATGACAAGCAGATGGAAGAATACATCAAGATTAAATTTGGCAATAATATCACCGAAAAAAAGAAGGCAAAAAAGAACAAGAGAAAGACATGAAGATACCGCCGGTAAAAGGAACGAGAGATTTTTATCCGCAGGAAATGGCCGTTCGGAACCGGATTATCGACGGCTGGAAGAAAGTTTCACTTCGCAACGGCTTCGAGGAATACGACGGGCCGATATTCGAATATCTCAAGATGTTTCAGATTAAAAGCGGGGAAGAAATCGTCGAGCAGCTTTTTTCCCTGACGGATCGTGGCGGCAGGGAGCTGGCCCTGCGGCCGGAGATGACGCCAACGCTTGCCCGAATGGTCAACCAGAGAATTAATTCGCTGCCCAGACCTATTAAGTGGTTCTCGGTTCCCAGATTGTTTCGCGCCGAGCGTCCCCAGAAGGGCCGGCTTAGGGAATTCTTCCAGTGGAATATCGATATAATCGGCGAAGACAGTGTCCTGGCCGACGCCGAAGTGATTTTCACAACAATCGATTATCTCAGGCAAATCGGTTTGACCAATAGAGATATTAAGGTCAAAATATCCAGCAGAAAGTTTTTGGCGGGATTTTTCAAAGGATTAGGTATTCCGGACCAAAAACTCGATGCTTTATATGTTTTACTCGATAAAAGTAGTAAGTTGCCGGCCGATGTATTCGAAGAATTGCTTATAGAGCAGATTCCTGAAAAAAATATATCAGATAACATCATTAAATTCATGGCCGAACAATCCAGTGAGCAAATGGATGATTTGATAGGTCCCAATGAATGTGCTCGATCCGCTCTCGATGAGATCAATCAGGTTTTTGAATATCTTAAGAATATGGGAGTGAGTGACTTTTGTATTTTTGATCCCAGTATTGTCAGAGGGCTTGCTTATTATACGGGGATTGTATTCGAGGTTCATGACGTTATCGGTGAGCTTCGAGCAATTTGCGGCGGAGGCAGATACGATAATCTTCTGAAGGATTTCGGCGGCCCGGCGATACCTGCCACCGGTATGGGGATGGGTGACTGCGTGCTGGAAATCCTGTTAAGAGAGAAAGGACTGCTCGAACAGCAGTTACCGCAGGCTCAGATGGAATATTTTGTAGCATGTGTCGATGAAGGTTTCAAAGAGGCGACTGTCAAAATAACGATGGATTTGCGTTCTAAGGGTTTTTCGGCGAATTTCAGCTATAAATCCGCCAAGTTAGGTAAACAGCTTAAGCAGGCATCGGAAAGCAATGCCAAAAAATGTATAATAATCGGCGAGGAATTTAAAGATAATAAACTTGCTGTCAAAAATTTATCAACCGGCGAACAGGAGATAATAGACATCAACGAGTTTTTTGCCGGATTGGAATCTACATAGGCACTCTCGGTAACTGCCGATAGGGAGTGCAGGGAAATTGAATTGGAAGCGGGAAAAAAACAATTTTTCATAATCATACTTTTAATCGGCCTTATAACGCATTTTATTTGTCCGGCTTCGCAGCTCCGGGCTGCTCGGAAAATAAATAAAATTGTTTCTCCGGAAATACGTTCCCGCAACAGGGTGACATTTCGCCTTTTCGCACCCTATGCCAAACGTGTAGGAGTGGTTGTTCCGTTCGAACAAAATCTCCGTCTGATGTCGGGAAACAAATCCGGAATCTGGAGTGTAACCTTAGGACCTGTCGAGCCGGACATTTATGAATATGCCTTCGTTGTTGACGGACAACAGATTGTCGATCCTGCCAATCCCTGGCTCAAAATCGACCATCGAAGCGGACTGAATCTGTTTTTGATGCCCGGCAAAGAGCCGATGTTTTACGAAGAACGACAGGTCCCTCATGGCACAATTCACACACACAAATACATATCGAAAACATACGGAGTTTCTCGACGTGTGCTTGTTTACACTCCGCCCGGTTATGAGACGAATAAAGATATCCAATACCCTGTTCTGTATTTGCTTCACGGAAGAGGTGGTACCGAGGATGGCTGGATAGTGATCGGGCGTGCTAATGTGATAGCGGACAATCTGCTGGCCGAAAATAAGACTGTGCCGCTCGTTATCGTTATGCTTTATGGTCATCCCCCTGATGCCCTTTATAATTCTCGAAACCCAAACAGCACTTTTGCAAAAAATTTCATCGAGGATTTAGTTCCCTATATTCAGAAGCATTATCGTATCAGCAAAAATCAGAAAGATACGGCAATTGCAGGACTGTCGATGGGCGGCGGGCAGGCACTGACTATCGGTCTCGATAATCCTGATATGTTCGGCTCGATAGGGGCGTTCAGTGCGTCCGTGCCTTCGGAAGAATGGCTCGATAGGCTGCTGGCTGATCCTAATTCGGTCAATGATAAGCTGAAGCTGCTTTGGATCGGCTGCGGGACCGAAGATTTCCTTTTCAAGGCAAACCAGAATCTAATCGGGCGGCTGAAAGCGGATAAAATCGATCACGTCGCTCGTATCACGGAAGGCGCTCATCAATGGCGTATATGGCGGCAATATCTGAATGAATTTGTTCCGTTGTTGTTCAAGCCGGATAAATAGAACTGAAATTGCTATAGAAAATGAAAGACTTTTCCGACAATCATTACGAGCGGGCGTTCGAGAACTGGCTGATTGACAATCACATCAAGTACGTCGCATTCGACGAGCATAAAAGGGTGAGCTTAGGGCAAACCGATATCAAGAGTTTCGACTTTTTGCTGTATCTTTCCGATGATCGAATAATCATTGCCGAAGTAAAGGGCAGAACGTTCAAGGGGACGTCTCTGGTTAATCTGGCCCACCTCGAATGCTGGGTGACAACGGAAGATGTGGACGGCCTGACGAAATGGCAGGAAGTTTTCGGGGCGGACCACCAGGCGATATTTGTTTTTGTTTACAAAATGGAAAATATAGATGTCGATTTTAACGGCAGGGAAGTCTTCGATTTCGATGCGAACAGGTATTTATTTTTATGTATAAGACTGGATGACTATCGCCGCTTTATGAAACGCCGCAGCCCCAAGTGGAAGACTGTCACTTTACCCGCCGATAAGTTCCGGCAGTGTGCCGTGCCGCTTCGCAATCTTCTGCCTGGATAAAGAATTCTTTTATGAAGCCGCTTGGTCCTTCGGTCATACATCCATTATTGCAGATAAAGGAGATATCCTCCCGAAGGGTTTCGAATGGACGCCGGTTGATTTTACCTGTATAATTTTTCCTCGAATACCGCCGGGGGGAATGATGAAAAGCTGCGAAGTATGATTGGAAATTTTCAGATATAAATATTTAGAGGCTGACTGTATGAGAACCATAATTTTGATTTGTGTAATTGCTTTTATCACGCTATTTGTAGCCGGCTGCGGACCGGGCCAGCCGTTTGAAATAGAAAGCCGTGACACAGTGCAATCTGTGACATCGGAATTTGCCGATGCCTGATAAATAATTTTTTGTCCCTTCACCTCGATTTCAGACGGGGATTTTTTTATGATAGGTTGTGTTCCGGCATTTTGTCAACTGAAGCAGTTTAGGAATATTCCAACCTTTTCGGGGGCTTTATGGACCAAAAAGCACAGAAAAAAAGAAAATTATAAAAAATTTCGTTATCGTCATAAAACGGTAACATTTGGTCGGCATAATCGCTTCCGCTGGCAGTCTTATCAGTAAGGCTCTGTTTTAAATGAGTGTTTTATCGGGAATATCAACGATTGATACTAATACGAATCGATCATTCGCTAAATTTTTGAAAAAACGGCGCAACTTTTCTGGACTTGTTGCGTCTATATAATATGTGTGTAATTGGCCGTATTCGTGTTTTATAAACCTGAAAATATAACCGGAAAGGGGATAATGTGAAGAAATCCCGGGTAATTATTATTACGGTGGTTGTCACTCTGGTAGTCGTTTTTGGACTCGGTTTGATCTTGAATGCCGGAAAAGGTAAATCCAATAACGCCACAGTCGTGCAGCTCGAAGAGGTAAAGCACGGGCAGCTGATTGAGATTGTCAGCGCTCCGGGAGAAATCGAGCCCAGGACGAATGTTGAAATAAGCGCGAAAGTATCGGCACGGATTATCAAGCTGCCCTATGACGAGGGGGACGTTGTCACTTGCGGCGATCCGAATGCGAATCCTCCCGTGCCGGCTTCGGTTCTGGTGCGTCTTGATTCGAAGGACCTGGAAAGCAGGCTCACTTCCGCCGAGGCCGGTCGTGCCGCGCAGGCTGCACAGATTGAAGTCGAAAAAGCCAGGATTGACGGTCAGAAGGCCTCTCTTGAAGGCCTTGCGGCTTCACTCAAACAGGCACAACGCGATTTGGAGCGCCAGAGGGAATTGCTGGCGTCCAAGGATATAAGCCAGGTAACTTTCGACCAGACGAAGTTAAAGGTCGATGAGCTCCAGTCGCAATACGATTCTTCAATGCATCAGCTCGAATCGGCTCAACTGAACCTGGTCGTATTACAGCACAATCTCGAAGTTGCCGATGCGGGGATAGCCCAGGCTCGCGAGGCTCTCAGTCATACGGTCATAACATCACCGATAGACGGAGTAGTGACACGGCTCAACGCCGAGGTGGGAGAGATGGTGATGACCGGAACGATGAATAATGCGGGTACGGTTATCATTGAAGTTGCGGATTTGTCCACCATGCTGCTTGTGGCTCAGGTGGACGAAGCCGACGTGGGTAAAGTAGCCGTCGGCCAAAAAGCCACGGTATATGTCCAAACGTTTCCGGACGACGAATTCGAAGGCGTGGTCGATTCCATTGCATTGAAACACAGCATGTCATCGACCGCGACGAAATACTTCAGGACCGAGATACTGCTTAAGGGCGATGTGAGAAAATTATATTCCGGCCTTACCGCACATGTCGATATAGAGACGCTCGAACACAATAATGTTATCACTGTGCCGAGCCAGGCCGTATTGGGCGTGGCCATCGACGATTTGCCTTTGGAGATTCGAGATGAAAATCCGGACTTGGATAAGGAAAAAACATACGCTCCTGTTGTCTATTGTTACAAGGACGGAAAGACAGAGGTGACACCGGTTAAGATCGGCCCCGGTAACCTGACGCATACCGTGATACTTTCCGGGATTAACGAGGGTGACAGGATAGTGGTCGGGCCGTATAAAGAGCTCGAAAAGCTCGAGCACGACAAGGCAATCAAAGACGAGCGTGAATCGGGAAAAACGAGTGACGGCAACGACGTAGAAGCCGAAAGTGACGCAAACACTCCCGAAGCTCAGGTCGATAAAGAATAATTCCACAGATGGCAAAACAAGCTGATAAAACAATTATAAAGCTGAAAGAGGTCCGGCGAATATATAAAGTCGGAGTCGAACGTATTCACGCGCTCGATGGAATCGATCTTCAACTGCACGAGAACGAATATGTCGCCGTGATGGGGCATTCCGGCTCCGGCAAAAGCACGCTTATGAACGTCCTTGGCTGTCTGGATCGGGCGACTTCGGGATATTACGAGCTTGACGGTTACGACACTACGAAAATGTCTGATGCGGCTCTTGCTCGCATACGAAACGAAAGGATCGGATTTGTTTTTCAGTCTTTCGAATTGCTCGGGCAGATGACCGCACAAAAAAATGTCGAGATGCCGCTTATATATTCGCGGGACGGCTGGATTTCCCGGAAAAACCGCGCAAAAAAAGCTTTGGAGCGTGTCGGATTAAGCGATCGCGTAAAACATAGGCCGAATCAGCTTTCGGGCGGCGAAAAACAAAGAGTCGCCATTGCCCGCGCCCTTGTCTGTAATCCGAGCATCCTGCTTGCCGACGAGCCGACAGGAAATCTCGACAGTAAAACAAGCGAGGATATCCTTAAATTATTCGACCAGCTTCATTCGGAAGGCCAGACAATTATTATGGTGACACATGAAAATGACGTGGCTCATCATGCGGCACGAATCATCAGTATGCAAGACGGACTTATTCAGAGTGACCTGCAGACGAAAGAGTTCGACCGGAGCAGGCGTACTACGGATAAAAAGTCAAAGGAGGATCGATCATGAGAATCCTGAGATTTTTGATCCGTACTCTGGTGATATTTGTCCGGCTTTTATATCAGAGCGTATATCTTGCACTCGGCCAGATATGGGCCAACAAAACCAGGTCTATGCTCACCACGCTCGGGATTATTATAGGTGTGGCTTCGGTTACTGCGGTTATCGCCGCTCTTAGCGGCCTAAAGGCTAAAATACTCACCCAGGTCGAATCTTTGGGGACCAACACCATATTTATTTCAGCCAGACGCCCCGACAGGGGACCTTTGCAGCATGCTTCGTGGTGGTCTATTCGATTCCAGGGCGAGCACTTCGAGGGGCTTCTCGAACATTGCCCATCGGTGTCAAGATTCGGTCGCCAGACCTGGGTCGGAAGATACACTGTCAGTCATCGTGACAAATCGACTGAGGGTGTGACCGTCCGTGGAATCGAGCCGGCTTGTCATCAAATCGACAGCCGGCCCGTAACGATAGGAAGGCCGCTTTCTGTTATCGATGAAATGCAGGTTCGACAGGTTTGTTTAATCGATCCCAAGCTGCGTAACGATCTTCGCCTCGACCGTGACTGCATCGGCCAAACCGTGCTCATCGGCCACGACACGTTTTATATTGTCGGTGTAGTTGAAGCCCGCCCGAAGAACGTATTCGGCGGGGGCGACCAGGAACGTTCCGAGATCTTTATTCCGTTCAAGGCCGGGCTCAAAATGCAGAGGTACCCGCACATCTGGGTTCTTGCAGAAAGCAAATCTGCAGAGGTTTCCGATGACGCTCTTGCCGAGATACGTTTCTTTCTTCGCCGGACACGACATATAAAGCCGGGTGAGCCCGATACCTTCGAGGTCCAGTCGCTGCAAAACGAGCTGCAAACTTTCAATGAGATTACCGTTATAGTGACATTGGTCGCCGGCGGGATCGTAGGTATTTCCCTGCTGGTCGGTGGTGTCGGTATTATGAATATAATGCTCGTCTCCGTCTCGGAGCGAACCAGGGAAATAGGACTAAGAAAGGCGGTGGGGGCTAAAAACTCGGCGATTCTCACCCAGTTTATGATCGAATCCATAGTTTTATGTTGCTTGGGCGGCCTGGTGGGGATTATTTTCGGTCATCTATTGATAACGGCAATAGACAATATAGTCAAGGCGGCGTTTGATGTGACTGTTCTTGATATGGCTTACATTCCGGCATGGGCGATAGCGCTATCGTTTGCGTTTGCCGGTTCTGTTGGTATCTTTTTCGGGATGTTTCCGGCAATCAAAGCCGCAAGACTTGATCCTATCGAGGCTCTTAGACATGAATAAACAGAAGTCAGAAGGCAGAAGGCAGAAGTCAGAAGAAAAACAGTTATGGACAAGAGGAAAACGGATAATGGACGATTTGATGTTCGTACCTCGTCCCTCATCCTCCGGTGTGAGCTCCGGGATCGTTCAGGTTTCTGTTGTCTGTTTTCTGTTAACTGTCTTCTGTTTCTTGACCGGCTGTCGTAACGGCGGTGACGATTATTACAGGGTTCAAATTGCTCCCGAGAAATTTCGGCAGGTGGAAACGCTCGAATTACGGCCGGCCGAAGATCAAAAAGCCGACCGTTCCGATGTAAACGAGCCGGCGCCGGCGGCCCTTGAGCTTACCCTCGAGCAATGCCGGGCTTTGACTTTGGAGAACAACCTCGATCTGAAGGTCCAGCTTATCAATCCGGCAATCGCGGCCGAACTCGTGAATCAGCAGGAGGCGCAGTTCGAGTCGGCGTTTTCCGCGAGTGTATCCCATACCCGGACCGATACGCCCGTGGCTTCGACTCTCGATATCAGCGGCTCTAATGTTAATTATACATATACGGACCTCGGTGTGAGTGTTCCCTTGCGCACGGGCGGGACCGTTTCGTTCGATGTCACTGACAATCGTACGAAGACCGATTCTGTTTACTCGGTTTTCAATCCTTCCTATGGCTCCGATTTTGCTGCTTCGATTAGTCAGCCTCTGTTGCGTAATGCCGGCAGAAGGGCGAATACTTATGCTATTCGGATTGCCGAATATGACAGGCAGATTACCGATGCCAGGACGAAACTCGAGCTGATCCGAATTATCGCCGCTGTGGATCGTGTTTACTGGCGATTATATACCGCCAGACGGGAGCTGGATGTCCGCAGGCAGCAATATGATTTAGCAAAAGCTCTTTTCGAGCAGGCTCAGCGGTTCGTTTCAGCCGGAGAAATGGCACAAATCGAGGTTATTCGCGCCGAGGCGGGTGTTGCCCAGCAGCTCGAAGCGATTATCTTAGCGGAAAATAACGTGCGAGACCGTGAACGGGAGCTAAAACAGACGCTGAATAAAGCGGGACTTGGGATGGAAACGGCCACGGTTCTGATACCGGCTACCGAGCCGGACCCGGTACGATATGAGCTTGAAAAACAGCGACTGGTGGAAATAGCCGTTGAACAGCGTATGGAAATGTTGGAATTAGAGTTGCAAATTGCTCAGGATTTCGATACTCTTGAATATATGCAAAATCAGACGCTGCCTTTGGTGACGATGGATTACACATACAATGTGAACGGTCTGGGTTCTACGAGAGACAACGCTTATGACCTGCTTTTCGACAAGAGGTTCGAGGACCATCGCCTTGGCCTGCAGTTACAGGTGCCTTTGGGAAACGAATCGGCGAAAAGCCGGTTGCGTCAGGCGTTTTACCAGCGCAGACAGCGACTGGCCAGCCGTGATAGTCGCGGGGCGATGATCGAATACGAAGTGCTAAACGCCATCGACCAGCTTGAAGCCAACTGGCAGCGGATTCTGGCCGGCAGACAAAGTGCGATTCTGGCCGGCCGGCTTTTCGAGGCCGAGAAGCGTCAATTCGAGCTCGGCTTGGTGACATCAACGGATGTGCTCGAGGCACAGACGAATTTTGCCGATGCGCAAAGTGCCGAAATCCTGGCGTTGGCCGAATACCAGATAGCACTTGTTGACCTGGCCTATGCAACCGGAACACTGCTCGGTGCCGCTAAAGTTCAATGGGAGCCTGTTATATCACAGGAATAAACTTAACCGGTATGAGAAAGGAGATATCATGGCGGAGCAAAACATCGGAGGAGATAAAATCCCCGGTTTTAAGAAGGGTTTCTTGGTCAAACACCGGAAAGAAATCGTTTTAATTTCGGCTATATCGATTATTATTGTCGGTTTGATTTGGGCCGTTGTCTATCTGGTTCGAAACAGGGCACAGATTAACTGGTTTTCGAATCGAAAGATAGCCTTGTATATCGCCGCTGGCGTCGTTGCTGCTCTTGTCATAGCGTGGCTTATTCTCAGGAAAACGTTCAGAACCAGATTGAGAATGGAAAAAGCTCTCAGGGACGATCCCGATATCAACGACTGGCTGATAATTTACAACTGGACTCCGAAGGCCCTTTATGTGCCGACTATAGTAGTATCGTTTTTTGCCGGAGTGCTGCTGTGTATTAAAGGAATTCCGCCGGCCGCAATCGGCGGGGTATGGTTCGCGGTATTTTTCCTGAACTTTCTTATCGAGGAATACAATATCAGCATTAAGATATTACTTATTACCGTTGTTAGTCTGGGATTTTTTCTTCTCTGGCTTCATTTGCTTGGACAGGTGACGAATTTCTTTAAGCTGTTTAAGAATATTGCCATATCCATGAATGTCACGGTATATCTGCTCGTGGCTGTAATAGGCCTGGCGGCAATTTTCATCTCTTGGCTTAAGGGGCTCTTTTATTATATAACCATAACGCCCAACTACATGAACCTCCAGGACGGCCCGACCGAATCGGGTGAACAAATCGGCCGGGAGGATTACAATTCCCGGATCGATACGAGTGATTTCCTCGAGCGTCTGATGGGATTCGGCAGAATTATAATAACCTTCAAGGACAGAAAAAGAGAGCCTATTATTGTACTTGTCTGGAGGATTCAAAACAAGGCACAACGACTGGAAAATGTCCGGGCGAAGTTCGCGATCGACCATTTCCAGAACATTGAGCCTCCGCAACCTTAATCGATGCCGCTTTCGCGATTTTCAGATTAGATTTGAGTGCATACAAATATTATATGGATTAATCTTCCGGGCACGACAATATATAGTCGAGACAATCGCTTAATTTTGCCGTTGCCACTGCCACTGTGCTGTCGGCCGCTCCGTAATAAAGATAAAGCTGGTCGGTCTCTCTGTGTACTACTGCGCCGTTTGGGAAAACAACATCACCGACATCGCCGATGCGTTCGTAGGAAGCCCTCGGTCCCAGGACCCATTCCTGACTTCTACGCAGGACTTTCCACGGTGAGTCCAGATCAAGCAGGGCCAGACCCACTCGATATATTGCCCCCGCTGTGGTATTGCGGACGCCGTGATAGAACAGCAGCCAGCCCTGTTCGGTTTCTATCGGCTGACAGGCAAGCCCGACTCTGTGACAGTCCCAGTATGCGTGCCTTGTCATTATTAGCGGCATGTGGTCGCCCCAGTGTTTCAAATCGGGCGAGAAACTAATCCACATATGAGCTTCTCCCCGGACAATCGGCCGGTGAATCAGAGCGAATCTGCCGTTGAACCGGCGTGGAAACAGGCAGGCATCTTTGTCTTCCGGGGGAAGGAGATTGCCCAGGCGTGCGAATGTCCTGAAATTTTTTGTTATAGCCAGTGAAACAACCGGACCGCCTTCGCTGAAAGAGACATAAGTCACGGCATACTGCTTTTGCTCCTCGAGCCAGACAATCCGGGGATCTTCCAGTCCCCATCTCTCTTCCCGTGAGCTGTGGTCGGCCATGAGAGTCGGCTCGGGATCTATTTCCCACTCTGTCAGTCCGTCGGCGCTGCGAGCGACGGTCAGATGTGAAAAACCGCGCATATCTTCGACCCTTACCAGCAGCAGGGTTTCGGTATTTAGCTTAGCCGCAGCAGGATTAAAGACAGCATTTGTCGGATATGGCCAGCTTGCCGGCGTCATTATAGGATTGCCCTGGAACCTTTTAAAAAGCGCGTTTGCTTTTTGTTCGCGTGCAGACTCGTACATAGATTTATTTCCCCAAAAACCCCACGAAATATTCAAGTTCAAATAACTAAAATCAAGTAGGTATAATTAAAACCAAGATAGACTAAAAGTCCAGTTATAATTCACAAACTTTGTCTTATATTGTCCTTTAACCCGTTGTATTTATGCCTGAACCAGTTGCGTTTCATAGAGGCTCTGGTACAGCCTGCATGTTTTTATCAGCTCGTCGTGCTGGCCATGTGCGACAATTTGACCGTCATCCATGACCACAATAACGTCTGCGGTTATAACGGTGCTGAACCTGTGGGCGATTATTATGCTGGTTCTTTCCTGCATGATTTCCTCGATGGCTTTGTGGATTTTTGCTTCACTTTCGGCATCGACCTGGCTGGTGGCCTCGTCGAAAATCAGGATTGCGGGATTTTTCAGGATCGCTCTGGCGATGATAATTCTTTGCATTTGTCCGCCGCTCAGGCCGGTACTCTCTTCGCCGATAACGGTATCGTAACCTTTAGGCAGGGGGGCGATGAATTCGTGGGCGAATGAACGCTTGGCGGCATTGATGATTTCTTCCCGGTCGGCTTCCGGTTTGCCGTAGGCGATATTTGCCGCTATTGTGTCGTTGAATGTAACCACGTTTTGCGTAACCATCCCGATTTGCCTGCGCAAGCTGGCCAGTGTTACGTCACAAATATCATTACCGTCAATAAGAACCCGGCCTGAATCGGGGTCGTAGAATCTCGGCAGCAGGTTCGCCAGGGTGGTTTTACCTGAGCCGTTCGGTCCGACAAGGGCGATATTGTGTCCGGCTTCTATCGTAAGGTTTATCCCGTTAAGTGCGGGCCTGTGGGAGCCGGGATATGTAAATGCTATGTCCCTGAATTCTATTCTGCTTTTTAGCGGTTGCAGTTCGGCAGCGCCGGCCTTTTCGTATTCGACGGGTGAATCCATAACGGAGTAAACTCGTTCGGCGGCGGCGTTAGCTTCCTGTATCTTATTCCAGACATCGCTGGTTTTGCGTGTCGATTCGGCGGCCGCTCCGAGTAAAATCAGCATTCCGAAAAATTCCTGGCTGTCCATCTCGCCGGAATTTATCCAGTAAGCCCCGGTTATTAGCGCCGCTGCACCTGCGAACATTCCGAAGACCTCCATAATCGGCATAGTTGCAGAGTCTACCTTGGACATTTTAAGAAGCTGTTTAAGAAGCCTTGAGTTGATTATCCTGAATTTTTCATTCTCGTAGTCATGGCGATTGTAAACCTTGACTACCCGCAGGCCCGCCATGGTCTCCTGGAGTTTTGCCAGCATTTGAGAGCCGGCCATAAGAGATTTTCGAGTGGCCCGTTTCATTTTTTTACCGAAGACAACAACCAATGCCAGCACAAAAGGAGCTCCGACTAAGAAAATTAACGTCAGTTTCCAGTCAATCCACATCGCCCAGCCGACCATAAACAGGGCGTTAAGCGGCTCTCTAAGAGCTTTTCCCAGCATGACTTTTATAGCCCTTCCCATTACCTCGGTGTCACGAATTATCCGGCTGACAGTGTCACTCGGGCGTTCCCTGACAAAAAAGCCGATGGGCATTTCGAGGGCATGAGCGAAAGTGTCCTCCCGGAGATGGTTGATTGAGATCTGGACTACTTTTTGCGTCATATATTCCTGGAAAAATTTCGCCGTACAACGGATTACTGTTATTATGCCTATCCCGATGATAATGTAAATTACCGCTTTTGTTTTGTTTTCGGATGTTTGTTCTCTCGGGAGGATGTTGATCAGGTTTTCCACGGTGTCTGCATAAAAGGGCTTTTTGCCTGTATCGAGCGTCACCGCCAGGTCCACCTCTGATCTGGCAGTGCCGTTTGTCGTGATCCGGCTGATTTGAAGAGTAAGCTCTGTTTGCGAATCCGCCGTTGCCAGCAGCTCCAGGAGCTTGTATCGTGCAGCTTGCCCACCGGGGATATCTCCCCGGGTCTCGTCGATACCGGTAATTATATCGTTGTTTTGTAATCCGGCTTTTCGAGCGGGGCTGTTATCATTTGTGCTGAAAATCTCAAGCCGGTTAAAACTATCCGGCATGGATAAAATTATGCCGTAGCGTTCGGCGCATATTTTTCTTTCCACCCAGCCGTGAATGCCTTCGTTGCCCATCATGACTTTCAGCATCGGTATAATTGTCACGAAGCTCATTGACAAAAACATTGCGATGACAACCGCACTGGAAACAACAACGACGATTCGCGGCCATTGAGGCCATACGTATTTGAACATTCTCTTAAAATGTTTCATTCGAAAGATTTCTCCATAATGCAGCGTACCACATCAGGTCTTTTATGACGATTGTAAGTGTCCAGAATCCGAGCACACTAACAAACTTATCCCCGCCGGTCAAGTCTAATTCGCTTCGATATAGGATAAGGACTATTGACCGATATGTCGTTTTTTGCTACTGTACGTGGTTTTTAAGGATGCTTATCATGGAAATAGAATGCCTGATTCTTGGTTTGTATGAGACCAACTGCTATATATTACGACGTGATGGAAAGGCCGGGGACTGTCTTATTGTCGATGCCGGACTTGATTGCGGGCCGTTGATAGATTTTCTCCGGCAGAAGAAATTAAATCCGACCGCATTAGTTCTGACTCACGGCCATATCGACCATATCGCGGGAGTCGATACCCTGCGTGAGAAGTTCCCGGATATGAAAGTTTATATTCATCGGCTCGATGCCGATATGCTCGAAGAGCCGCTCTCAAATCTATCCGCGATGACAGGGGCAACGTTCGTTGCCGGGCCGGCGGATTTTACTTTGCAGGACGGTGATGTTATCGAACAGGCCGGCATAAAGCTGCAAGTCCTTCATACCCCCGGTCATACTCCCGGCGGTATCAGTTTATATTCGGCCGAGCAGGGGATTGTTTTTTCCGGTGACGCACTTTTTGCCGATTCGGTCGGCAGGACGGATTTCCCCGGCGGCAGTATGACGCAGTTGATAACCGGCATAAAAGATAAGCTCCTTACCTTGCCGGATGAAACGAAAGTCTATCCCGGCCACGGCCCCGAAACGACCATCGCACGTGAAAAGGCATACAATCAATACCTGCGATGAGGCACGACTATCTCAGTATTTTTCGCAGGATAGATTTTCCTGGGCACTTGCAGCGAGTTTTCATCATCCGGATTTTTACCGGCCGGTATTATCGCTTCGGCCTGCTGCTCGACTTGATTTACATACGCAGAAAACACTGCCTTATAAGATTCGTATGCCTTTGAGGTAAAGAAAGTATTTTAAACGTAATTCCATATCGAAATTAGGATTCTATGACTCAGACGGCAGCGGCGGCGGTTCGGTACCAAAGATGCTCTTCAATTCCGCAACCTGTTCGGCGGGTATCCAGTTGTCCATGCCTTCTCGCCAGACAAGTGTCTGTTTGCTTAATTGCCCGCTCTGCACATATTGTTGCAGTGTTGCAATATCCAAAGGCCCCTTCTGTTGGCCACCAATGGCGGCATAAAATTGCATCGATTGCGGCAGCGGCGGGGGAGTCGCTCCCTGGTCCGGCGAGGGCTGATTTGTCATTGCCTGACCCATCTGATTGGCCATGGCAAAGCCCATTCCCATTCCCATTCCGCCGCCGGCCATCCCGCCGGGATTTTGTGCCGCATCTTCCATCGCGTTGGCCGCCTGGAATTGTGTGTACTTCTTGAGGTCGCCAATTGCCCCCATGCTTGTCCGTTTATCGAGGGCCTCCTCGACCGTTTCCGGCAGAGAAATATTTTCGACCAGCATCTGGGTAAGCTCCAATCCGAAATTGGCAAAGTCTTGCTTGATTTTGTTGGTAACGAACTGTCCCAGCTCCTCGTAGTTTGCGGCCATATCGAGAACCGGGATTTTGCTCTCTGCCGTGACGTCCGCGAAACGTGAAACGATAAGGTTGCGCAACTGATTGGTAATTTCGTCGGTGGTGAAATGGCCGTCCGTTCCGACAATTTCACGGATAAAAACGCTCGGATCGGCGACCTTAATGACATATGTCCCGAAGGCCCGCAGCCGCACCGGGCCGAACTCTGCGTCCCGTAGGGTGATGGGCTTTTTAGTACCCCACTTCAGATCCGTAAAACGCCGCGTGCTTACAAAATAAACCTCGGCCTTAAACGGGCTATTGAAGCCGTGGACCCAACCCCTCAGGGTCGAAAGAATCGGCATGTTTTCCGTCTGTAGCGTGTACATGCCGGGCTCGAACACGTCGGCGATCTGGCCTTCATTTTCAAAGACAGCCACCTGTCCCTCGCGGACGGTCAGCTTTGCTCCCATCTTTATTTCATTGTTGTGCCGTTGGAAACGATAGACCATCGTATCGTTCGACGAATCCGTCCACTCGATGATATCGATGAATTCCCCGCGTATTTTGTCAAACAGTCCCATGTCTGTCTCCTAACAGGATATTTTAATTTTTAATCCTTGTTTATATTAAGAAGTTTCGGATATTATCCCCGTCGCTCTAACTGCTGCCAGTTCATCGTTGAATTCTGGTTGGGATCGAACAGATTATCGTTCGAGACGATATATTCGCCCAGACCGTTGCTCCACGCCTGGTCGTACCCGCCGGGGAGTTCCGGACTGTAATCCGAAGTCGGGTCGATATATGAATCAACGCCGCGGATTGCCTCGCTGTAATTTTCTCCCATACGATCATACGCTGCCGAACGCTCGTAGTAGCCGTCCATGATGCTGTCACCGGCATCGCTTATCGAACGGGACAAATCGCCGAGCTGCTGCAGGCTCCGGCGCTGATTAGCCGCCATCTGCTGCATCATTTTTGCCATCATAGCCCGCATATTCAGGATTCTCTGACTCTCGGCCCGGCAGGCCATTAAAAATTGCGGATTTATCCGAAAAGATTTCACCGAAGCCATGCACGCCTGACCTACGGCGTCAAGATGTCCCGCCGAGGCGCGAAACGCATAAAGCGCTTCGGCCGTCCAGAAAATATTCTCCTGTTTCGAGATTTTGAAGCCGGTCTGGGTGACAACTTTGGTGACGACGCAGAAAATATCTTCCTCCATCTGCTTGCCGTCGAGAGTATAACTGATGCGAATTCTGGCGCCGTCCGATGAAAGCGGATTAAAGACGTCCGCCGGCCCTCCGCGTAAAGACTCGGCCAGCTTCGGCAAAGATTCTTCCGCGATTACGCGAACTGTCACACCGTATGGTTTGTAACGAGGCGAAAATAAATTCTTCAGGTGCTTCTTTGCCGATTCAAGTCCGGGAATTTGCTTAATCTGCTCCATGTGCTTCTGTAATTTCTCCTGCCCGATGAGGTTTCCGGCGATTCCTCCCAGGGCGGAGCGTTTCGGTTTTTCTCCCTGGCCTTCCAGAGGTCCTCTGTATCGCGGAACCACGAGGCTGCGGAGCACTTCCGGTGAGGTCAGCGGTGCCCGCTGCTCGATACCATCCTGCTTGAGAAAGTGGGACTTGGGAGCCCATTTACTCAATGCCTCGGTCAGGATATTATTCCTCCATACGTTGGGAATTGTCGGCAGCCACTCGATTTGTTCCGGCCCGTTTGGATTCCAGGCTCGGAAGGAGGGAATCGCCGGCATTGTGGCGCTGTCACGCCACCATATGTCACCCTGGAATTCCCAGTCCGCCGGGATGAGCCATTGAAAAGCGACAAGGCCGCTTTTAGGGTCGGTATGAGTGGCCCGCTTCATGCGAACGCCCCATACATTTTCAGCTGCCCCTTCGGGATTTTCGCCGGCGGCGGGCTGCCCGCCGGGCGGTGTTGATTGTTCATTCAATCTGATAAGAGATGAGCCGCAATATTGGCAGGTTACCTGGTTGCCGTAACCCGGCGAAATTGAACCCCCGCACTGGGGACAGGTTTCAGCGTGAACAGCCATCTTTTAGCTCCGGATTCCTATTGATTTGGATTACATTACTGCCGGTAATATATAAGGACTTCATTTCTTTGTCACTACAGGTATAATTTTTTAGCGGTTTGACCGACTAAAACGACCGATCCTGCGTTATAATCGCTTTTGTCCACCGGATTGTCAAGCATTTTATTCGCAAAGTGACTTGCATGAGATTTGATTTTCTAAAAGGAAATAAAAATTTTCAGGTGCGGCTTTGCTTAGCCGAACAGTTTCATTAGGCCTGCATAGACGCCAAATCCGGCCATTCCGCCCAAAAAAAACCACAGGCCTAATTTCATTTCACTCCATCTGTCTTGGAAATATTCGCCGGAAAAAAGGGAAAAGATGTCCGGCTTGATCCAGAACTTAACGCAATCGATAAATCCATCCCTGTCACCAAAGAAAGGCTTAAACAATAGTGCTAGTACTCCAACACCTGCGATGACACCCAAAATTATAGATACTGTTTCCATATAGCCCTCAGTCTATTTTTGCTCTCATATTATAATACGGCGTAACCTGTGAAAATCTTCAAATTATTTCTATTAAAAAAATGTAATGACAGGCTCATATATGATACTATATGTCTTGTGGATGGTCATAGACGAACGAGCCGGCGAGTAACAGAACAAAACCAACCATAATAAATTTGATTTATAACGCATAGCATCGTAGGACACGATTTATATGCAGTAGCGATTTAAAAAAATACATGATATTCTAATGGTGAAAAAGCTTAAAAAACTGCCATTGGGTTGGAAAACGACTATATTTACGGCCGTAGTGGCTGTAGGTATTGCTGTAGTCGGCGGATTAATCAAACTTTCTTGCGAGAAGGAGAGCCCTCCTAAAATACAGAAACAAATACAACAAGATGGTTCGGGGCATACAGCTACTGTAATAGAGGGAGACAAAAACATTATTGCAGGAGGAGATGTCAGTACTGGGATAGATTCGGAAGCAGCATTAAATACACTCGTTAAAACATCGAAGGATCTCGGGCGTTCAGAAGAAGAAATATCTCGCCTAAAGAAGAAGATCAAACAAATCGAGGAACAATTGGCCAACCCATCTCTTGAAACAAATATTGTTTTGGGACAATCAATCCCTGTTCCATCTGTAGAAGCTAAGGAGTTGGCCGCATTAATTACTGAAGATGACGGGCTATATGCGCAGGCGCTTAAGGCCATTGCCGAGGGTGACAACGAAAAGGCAAACGGTCTTCTGGATAAGACCCAGCAGTTTTTGGATACTGTACAAAAGGGAAAAGATGAAGCACAGGTAAAGATATATGTTGCGCGCATGCAAAATGCCTCTTACTCCGGCAGGACTCAGGACGCCCTGCAATATTGCGATAAATTAAGAATCCTTGCTGGTAACGATTCGACTATATTAAACGAAATTTCTGTAGTCTATTATGAAAATGCAAAATATAAAAAGGCAGAGCCTTTTATGGAGCGTGCTCTTAAGATAGATGAAGCCTCGCTTGGAAAAGACCATCCCAATGTCGCCAGAGACCTTAACAACCTGGCAATGTTGTATCAGGCCACTGGCCGCCTTAAAGAGGCTGAAGTCTTAATGGAGCATGCTCTTAAGATAGACGAAGCCTCACTTGGAGAAGACCATCCCGGAGTCGCAATAGACCTCAACAATCTGGCGCAGTTGTATCAGGCCACTGATCGCCTTAAAGAGGCTGAAGTTTTAATGGAGCGTGCTCTTAAGATAGATGAAGCCTCACTTGGAGAAGACCATCCTGAAGTCGCCATAGACCTAAACAACCTGGCAATGTTGTATAAAGCCACAAATCGCCTTCAAGAGGCAGAGCCCTTGATGGAACGAGCTCTTAAGATAGACGAAGCTTCATTTGGAAAAGACCATCCCGATGTCGCCATAGACCTAAACCATTTGGCGCAGTTGTATCAGGCCACCGGCCGTCTTAAAGAGGCTGAAGCCTTAATGGAACGTGTCTTGGAAATTTTTCTACAGTTCACCCGCCGGACCCGGTATCCCCATCCCCACATGGAAGATGCTGTCAATAACTATGCCAATCTGCTAACGCAAATGGGGTATGGTCGGGATGAGATCAACGAACGCCTGAAGCGCATGGCTCCGGAGATGTTCGATCCAACAGATGAGCATGATAAAGAGTAATTTGCGCGGAACATCACGACTAACGTTTCAATAATACGCAGGTTCATCAGGGGGTAACAGTGGCGAGTCATGGACCCCGCAGTTTTGCAGAGCAAAACTAAACAGCGGGGACTCAAGGTTGTTTTTCGGCTAAAAATGGGGATTTTGGTTGCGTTAAGGGGGTTTTGGGGTATAATACGCAAAGAATTGAATAATGAATAATGAACAATAAATAACGAATATCGAAGTAAATTGGGGGAATGATAATCTAATCTGAAATGTTAAATCTCAAATCTTGAATATTCAATTTCCAATAAAATTGGTGCGACTACAGAGGATTCGACAGATGTAGAGCGTTCTCTACAAATTGACCTTTTTTGAAAAAACGAAGCCAATCGCCGGCCTTCGGCCGGAAGCACGAAATTCTAAATCCGAAATCCTAAACATATGGATTCTGAAGAAAATATTTAAAACGAACCCAATTTCAAAATATGCAAATTGATGTAAGCTCTTTATTGACAAGTGAATAGGTGGGATCCGGCTTCGCTTTTAGCTACGCCGGGACAAGAAAACGAAGCCAATTGTAACGGCAGAATTCAGAATACAGGCCTGTCCCGAGCACAGTCGAGGGAAGACAGAAGCCAGAAGGAAAAAATTGAAAACGAACCCAATCTGCCGGCCTATGGCTGGAAATTTGAAGCACTAAGCCCGAAATCCGAAAGTTGTTGATTTGAAAGAAAAAGGGTAGTGATGGGCTAAAAGTTGTTGTTGAGGTATTCGGGTTTGCCGTCGTCGCTGTCGTAATTTTTTGAATCTGTGTTATCGGCGGAAATTGCAATTCGCTCGATGTGCTCGGCCTTTTTTGTATTGCTGTCGATGGTTACCAAAATGGCGTTCATTTTAACATCGCCGGTCGCTATCTGGTATGGGTACGGCATCTGTGTTCTGAACGATTTAAGGACGCTTTCGATGTTCCGGCCGAGAATCGATTCGTGGGCGCCGGTCATGCCGATGTCGGTGATATACGCGGTTCCTTTCGGGAGGATTTGTTCGTCCGCGGTGACAACGTGCGTGTGCGTGCCGAAGCAAAGGCCGGCCCGGCCGTCGAGATGGTATCCCATGGCGATTTTTTCACTGGTCGCTTCGGCATGGAAATCCACGATGATAATGTCGGCCTTTTGAGCGAGCTGCGGCAGAATCCTGTCGGCGGCATTATACGGGCAGTCCGCCGGTTTCATAAATAGCCGGCCGATCAATGCGGTTACCGCAACGGTTGGTCCTTTGCCGGTTTTATAGATGGCAAAATCCTTACCGGCGGCATTTGGGGACATATTCACGGGACGAACTATGTTGTCGGTTGTCTCGAGGGTTTTAATTATATCCCTTTTGCGGTACGTATGGTCGCCCAATGTAATAAGATTGACGCCGTATCGTAGTAATTTGTTATATATCTGCGGCGTCAGGCCCGAGCCGCCGGCGGCATTTTCGGCGTTGGCAATGACGCAATCTATGTCGCGCTGGCCGACCAAAGCTTTGAGCTTGTCGGCAATGATGCGTCTGCCGGGTCTGCCGACTATGTCACCGATACAAAGAATATTTAATTTCATGTCTTGTGTTTCTATCGAAAAAGGTTTCGGTGTTTTGTGTTATTTAGCGTATTCGACACAGCGGACTTCTCGGAGCAGTGTTATCTGGATTTCGCCGGGATAGGTCATTTCATCTTCGACCTTTTTGGCGATATCGCGGGCGATTTTGGTAGCCGATTCGTCGTCCACCTCGTCGGCGCTGACAATAACACGGATTTCGCGGCCGGCCTGAATTGCGTATGCGTTTTCCACCCCCTTGAAGCCGCCGGCGATTTCCTCGAGCTTCTCCAGCCGCTTGATGTATCTTTCGAGCGTTTCTCTCCTTGCTCCGGGGCGGGAAGCGCTGATGGCGTCGGCTGCGGCGACCAGCGGAGTAAAAGGATTATCCGCCGGTATGTCGCCGTGATGCCCCGCGACGGCATTGAGAACGATCGGAGATTCGTTGAATCTTTTGAGAAAATTTGTGCCGATGGTAGGGTGATTGCCTTCGACTTCGTGGTCGATAGCCTTTCCGATATCGTGCAGTAATCCTGCACGCCTGGCTATGGAGCCATCCAGGCCGAGCTCGTCCGCCATGACCTGGGAGAGAAAAGATACTTCAATGCTGTGGCGAAGCACATTTTGGCCGTAACTCGTCCTGTAGCTCAAGGCCCCGATCAAGCTCAGTATCTTGTTGTTCAGGCCCCTGACATTCGTTTCAACAGCGGCATCTTTGCCGATTTGCAGGAGTTTGTGATTGATGTCCTTTTTGGTCTGTCCGACAAGCTCCTCGATTCTGGACGGGTGAATTCGGCCGTCCTGGATCAGTCGCTCCATGGAAAGGCGGGCGACCTCGCGTCTTACCGGATTAAATCCGCTGACGACAACCATTCCAGGGGTATCGTCCACTATGACATCTACACCGGTGGCTTTTTCGAACGCCCGAATATTGCGTCCTTCCCGGCCGATGATTCTGCCTTTCATGTCGTCATTAGGTATCTCGACGGTCGAGACTGTAGCCTCACAGGTCTGCTCGGCGGCGTAACGTTGTATTGCGGTGCTGATTACTTCCCTGCTTTTTTCCTCGACCGTCTCGGTGGCTTCTTCGACTTTGCGCTGGATCAGGGTCGACATTTCGTGCTCGCACTCATCCTCGAGACGCTTTAGGAGCAGGTCCTTTGCCTCTTCCATGTTCATAGAGGTGATTTTCAACAATTGATTTTTTTGCTGGGCTATTAAAGATGAAAGTTGCTTTTCCTGTGCCTCGATGTTGTATAGTCTTCTTTTGTTTTCCTGCTGCTGTTGTTTTATAATATTTTCACGTTGTTGTAGTGTTTCCGCCTGTCGGTCGATCGCATCCTCGCGTTTGGTTAATCTCATTTCGGTTTCATGCAGCTCGGCACGAACTTTATTGGCTTCGGCTGTTACTTCTTCTCTTTTTTTGATGGCCTCCGCAGCAGCATCGATTTGGGCAGATTTAATTATGTTCTCAGCCTCTTTTTTGGCTCCGTCGATTTGTCGTTGAAGGTCCTGCTCGAAGGTTTTGGCCTTTGCTCTGGAAATCATCTGATAGACGATTGCAACTAAAGAAGCTCCTAAAAGAAAACCAATAAAAATCGCACCAACAAACGACCACGGATTTGTTTGCATCAGAATATCCATAATTACTACCTTTCCATTGCAATTATCGTAGTTTAATACAACTCAAGCAAATGGATGATGTGCAGGTTTGCGGGCAGTAAATTCCCAAAGAAATGGACGTGTTCCGAAATCCTTTAAACCTGAATACAGAATCAGCAAATTATTACCAATTTTTCCTGATGCTGAGGACTAATTGGCATAAAGAAATATTTCTTTTCCCTCAAATTAGCTGATTTTTTACTCAATATTTATGCTCCCTCGCTGTCAAGCGAACGCTTATTCAAGCAGATTTCGTTTCACGTTTAATTCACTTTTAGTATTTTAGAAACTTTTATGTAATATAGTATTAAGTACTAAAAGTGTCTTTGTAACTTAACTACCTTCAGAAAAAAGGCTTATAATCCCTTCTTCTGTTCATGTGCGTCCCGGTTCAAAGCACTAAAATATATCAATGTAAATAAGGGACAACCTACAATCAAGCTGATTATCCATTGCTTGTAAAATTTAATGATATGCTAATTTTTCTATATGGTCAAGAAAAAATATGACATATTAAATGATTTGTTGGAGATGGAATACTGAATTTCTGTTTTTGTTATATACGGATAAAACGTTTCGGCTGCGGGTGATAATTTATATAAGCGCATATGAGATAAGAGGATATATACTTTTAACATAAAAAACAGTTATATCGGGCGTATGGTTAAATTTAAGTTTTTTGTCTTTTTATGGGACTGTATATGTCAATTGCTTCGAGACTGAGTGTGTAAAAAGGTGTACCCATTTCTTTATTATATCAGGAAAAAATAGGGATTAGGACTTTTACGGCCAATTATAAGGTGTTGTTATATAAGCGATCCGGGAGAAATTCAATCCGGCAAATTTATCATCAGATTTTTGGATATAGCTGACAGTCTTTTTTTCTCTCTTCTTGCTTTTGGGGAGAAAAAATCCCATGAAATTCGCCGAGAAGCTTTGGTCCGGTGTGATTTTTGTGTTCTTTTCGACGATTTCTTCGAAGTAATCGGTTTAGGCGATATATAAAGAGCGGCTACCTTCGAAGAAGTTTGATAAATCTGGATATTATCTGTTTGCGGAGTCCATACGCTATTAAAAATTGTTGCAACCTCCTTGTGCAAACCTGCTTTATGTTTTGCCATTTTTTATCCCTTCGGACGAATTTTTTCCTTCGCAGCTTGCACTTTAAGAGAAATATCCTGGTAGGCGGCAGGTTAACTGAGGTGAATTCTTACCCCTTTACCGTTCTCACCAGCCCTTCTCTTAAATATAATATAATGTATCAATTTAAAAGTGTCAAAATTATTTACTTTTTTTTGCTCAAATGCACAGGGGCTTTGGGCAAAAATTCATAATCGCTGATTTCCGCAAAAAACTATGATTTTACGTACTAATTGTCCCGAATCTCATGGTTTCAATATTTAGCTTTTTTTGTAACCTTTAATTACTGTAGAGGTTCCAGCTCATATTCTACCAGATCTTCCGGTGCGTTTTGCCAATCCCATTCGACCACGGCATACACGTAGTCCACGAAAGATTTCTTTAATGTAGTTGTGTTTTTATTTTCTATTTGTAACTGCATGGATTTAAGTTTATCTGTAGTTTGTACAAAACTTGTAGCATCCCAGCAGTCTAATGAGTCGCCTTCTGCGTCTGTGCGTATAGGAGCATTTGTTGATATCCAGATTTCCGGTTTTTTGGGCCAGCCGGTACCGATATTCCAGAGCAATTTCCCGGAAGGAAACGAGTTTTGCTCGTAGTGTTCCACATATATGATCACCGATTTGATTTTAACACCGGCAGGGATGGTAGCATCTGAAAAATCATAGGATATATAAGAGTTCGGATTGATTTCCTGCCGTTTGTCGTCACTTGCTGAGATAACATCCGTTTCGTTGTTTGCCGATAATGTTTTTCCGCTGGCCCGGTTGTAGCCGTCGCTTATATTCAACGTTAGTATCTTTGGCGGAGCGGGATTGACTTTTATTGTGAAGGACTGGGTATCCGAAACCGGCGTCAAATTGCTATCTACGACCATGATTACTATCTGATTTGGGTCCGGATTCATGTCGGTCGGGATCCATTGTATTAATCCGGTAGTCGGATCTATTTTCATTCCCTCGGGTTTTGATGTTAAAAAGTAAGTCAGAGTATCTTGTGGGTCCGGGTCGGCAGCATTAACATCGTAGGTATAAACAGCATTTAACATAGCCGTGGTTACAGGCGTTGAAGTAATCACAGGCGGATCATTAACCGGCTCTACCGTAATATTAACCGATGCAGTATCGGTTTCATTCTGGTGGTCGCTTATAGTATAAGTGAAAGTATCGGTGCCGTAAAAGTCTTTGTCGGGTATATAGCTCAGGGTGTTACCGGAATTTATTGAAACGGTGCCGTTATTACCCTGGGTGACCTCCGTGATTTTGAGCGGTTCGTTATCTACTTCGATGTCGTTGGCCAGCACATCGATTTTTTTCGCCGGTATGTCTTCCTGTATAGTAACGCTGTCATCTTTAGCCTTTGGCGGGTCGTTGGCCGGATTGACTGTGATTAAAACAGTTGCAGGTTCGCTGTCCGAGGTGCCGTCATTGACCTTAAAAGTAAAGCTGTCCAGCCAGTTGAAATTCAATTTCGGAGTATAAGTCAGGTTCGGTGCCGTACCGGTTAGATTACCGTTAGACGGCTGCCTTACAATGCTGTATGTGAGGGAATCTCCGTCCGGATCTTCGGCCTCAAGGATAATTTGTGCCGATGTGTCTTCGATTAGTGTTAAACTTCCGGGACGAGCTATGGGCTGATCATCGGCCGGTATTATCTCGATAGCAAATGTTGAGGTGGCACTCTCGGTTGTGCCGTCGTTGGCCCTGAAAGTAAAACTGTCGGTCCCGTTGTAGTTAGTATCGGGGGTATAGATTATATCCGGTGGAGCTCCACTGAGGCTCCCGTGGGAGGGATGGGTTACTATTTGATAGGTTAACGAATCCCCATCCGGGTCGGAACCGCTTAAGGTAATCGGCCCCGGCGTGTCTTCCTGAATCGTTGCCTTGTTCGCGATTGCAACAGGAGTGTCGTTAACGGCAGTCACCGTAATCGAAATTGCTGCGGCGAAACTGTCCACTGTTCCGTCGTTAACTTTAAAGTTAAAGCTGTCCGGCCCGTTGAAGTTTGTATTAGGCGTGTATGTAAGGTTCGGTGCCGCACCGCTTAGCTTGCCGTGTGTGGGTTCTTTCATAATGATATAGTCCAGTGTATCTCCATCTGGGTCACTGGCCGTCAAATTAATAACTGCGGGAGTATCTTCTGCTGTTGTTACAGGCTGAAGGTCGGCTACCGGAGGATTGTTTTGAGTAATATCAATAGTTACCGTTGCCGGCTCACTGTCGGCAGAACCATCGTTCAGCTTAAAGGTAAAGAAATCTGTGCCTGTAAAGCCCGGTTCCGGCGTGTAAACAAGCTTTCCATTGACGCTGAAATCTCGTACGAGGCTGAGTTTCCCATGCTTCGGTTCGGTGCGAATGATATATTTCAGGTCGGGACTGTCTGTGTCGCTTCCTTTTAAAGCAAGAGAAACCGACTTGTCAACTTTTGTAGTTGCGGATTGCCTGTTTGCTACTGGGGCGTCATTGACCGGTTCGACATTAATCGATACCGTGGCCGTGTTGCTGTCAAATTTGCCGTCGTTAACAATAAAAGCAATACTATCCGGCCCATTGTAGTTCAATTCAGGTGTGTAGATTAGATTTGGCGCAGTGCCGCTGAGAGTTCCGTGTGAAGGCCTGGTAGTCACACGGAACTGTAGTTTGTTTCTGTCGGAATCCTTTGCCGTAAGGATTATTTCCGCTGGTATATCTTCCTGTACAGTTATTGCGCCGGATTTGGCTATCGGTGGATTGTTTGCCATCATCATCACAATCACCGCGACTGCAGCGGCTGAAAGAATCAAAAATATTAATACAAGTACGGCTTTTATAAGTTTTTTCAGAATCCCGGTACCGGAAGTTTTTCCGATTTTTTCGGTTTTCGTTTTAGGTATTACATGAGCTGTTTTTCCGTCTTCGGATTTTGGTTTTGATTCCGAGGTTTCTTTTATCGGGGGCTTTGGTTGTTCGGGGACCAAATCTTTTTTTACGGTCTGTGCCTCTTCCATGATTACCGAGACTTCCTGTGGTTCTGTGGCCTTCCTGGTTTGTTCCGGATCGATAATTTCCCGGGCCAAAGCCTTGTACTCCTGTGCTCCTGTGCTTTCAGGGGCGTATATGATTATGGGTTCGCCCGCACTCGGTGCTTCCGCCAGAGTAATCGTCCTGTGGATCACCGTTTTGAAGACCAGCTCCTTGAAGAAATTTCTCATTTGTTCTTCGATTTGCTGGCTCAGAGCGGCCCTGTCTTCGACAAATGTCAGTAACAGGCCGAGGATTTTTACGGAGCAGGGATAAAAACGTTTCCTGACAATCTTCACAGTCTCAAGCAGCTGCTTGAGGCCTTCCAGGGCATAGTAATGCACCTGAACAGGTACGACAATGTCCGTGCTGGCGATAAGTGCGTTGAAAGTCAACAGACCCAGTGACGGGGGACAATCGACTATGCATATATCGTATTGGTCGCTTACTTTTTTGAGCTGCTCTGCGAGGATAAATTCTTTTTGCGGCAGTACGGACAATTCCAGCTCTGCTTTTGCAAGCCGAATATTGCTCGGGGCCAGATGAAGACCTTCGATTTTTGTTTCGATTGTAATTTTAGAGATAGGATGTCGCCTGTTGGCCAGAGAATGATATATGTTTTTATCCAGAGTCTCAGGATCGAAACCCAATCCGAGCGTGGCGTGTGCCTGCGGATCAAGATCGACAATCAATACCCTCCGACCCATTTGAGCAAGAGCCGCGGCCAGATTCAGGGAGGTTGTTGTTTTGCCGCAACCACCCTTCTGATTGGTTACTACTATTGTTCTCATATCTCAATTATTATTAAACTTTATCTCTGTCCTGAGTCTTCCTGGTTCGGAGCCCGGTAATCCCGCAGGCGGATGTAATCCTTATCCGGGATTATATATTTTTTGGTATTTATTGTTTCATATTCAATTTTAATACGAATATCGACCTTTTTGCCTTGCTTCTGTTCATTAAGTTAATCGCCATTGCTATTTTTGTGTTATCGGAAGCTGCTTCGAGATGTCGCTTCGGTCCTGTTGTTTGCTTTCGAATAGCCGGAGTCAGGTTAAACGATGCGTTTTTACACTACAGTTTGAATGATAAACGCGATAGCATAGCTGTTATGGATGGTCAAGCCCTCCTTTATGGGTTCGGCGCAGGTTTTTTGTGCGGTAATTTGCGGTTTGTAAATTTTTGGATTTATACTTTTGTTCGGACGTTAGCAAAATGATTTTAGGACCAAAATAATGTAATTCGCCATTGTTGCAGATTATTGCCTGATTTTAATTGAAAGTTTACGATTTCCCGTTTAGAATCATTAAAAGGTTTGATTTGGACGAGTTCCCATACCGTCCGGCAGAGTTTCAAGATATATTTAATTAGTACAGATTGAAAGTGGTAACCAATGCGAATCGAACATATAGCAATTAATGTTGAGGAACCGGCAGCTATGGCAAAGTGGTACTGCGAGAATCTTGAAATGAAGATTCTCCGCAAGGGGCCTGCTCCGGTCAACGCACATTTTATCAGTGATTCACAGGAAAATGTGATGCTTGAGATATATCTGAATCCCCCGGATGCAGTGCCGGATTACGCCTCGATGAATCCGCTTGTTTTTCATATTGCGTTTATGGTCGATGATGTAGCGGGAATTTGCCGAAAGTTGGTTGCTGCGGGGGGGACAATTGCCGAAGATGTAACGACAACGCCGCAGGGAGACGAATTTGCCATCCTACGCGACCCTTGGGGTGTTCCAATCCAGTTTGTCAAGCGGGCCGAACCGATGCTTGCCGACGATTGATTATATCGTGGTTAAATTAGTCCGCAAATAAGACCGGCCCCGTATGGACATTGCTGACAGTATTAGTAACCGGCAGTCAAAAGCCAACCGGAGCCGGATGTGGTTCTATTAAATTTTTTGATGTTCTCTATTTCTTTTTCTCAAAGCGCTCCATTGAGGAATTTAAATCCTTCATGATATTATCAAGTTTTTCCCTCGGAATATCGATTTGCTCCTGTGTCGCCGGAGTATTCTTGCCGGAGTCATCAATAACGTACGGCGTAATGAAAACGAGCAGTTCGTTGTTGACGACAGTCTTTTCAAAGTGGCTGAAGAGAGCGCCGGCAACAGGGATGTCACTCAATATGGGAACGCCTCTCTTGGTACGTCCATCCTGCTGGAAGAGGATTCCGCCGAGCATAAGAGTCTGGCCGTCACCGATGATCATATTGGTTCTTGTCTCCATCTCTGTTCTAACCGGCTGGCTGTTTTTCTCGTCCGTGGTGAGCTGTGAGATAATGATATTTATAATCATATCCACATCCTTGGTGGGAGTAATGCTCGGCCGGACCGCCAGACTCATCCCGACTCTCTGAAATTCCGTATTCTGTACATTACCTGCTGTGGCCGATGAGGTTGCGCTTGTATAGAATGCAACTCTTTGTCCCTTGAAGAAACTTGCCTCTTCGTTGTCTTCGGTCCATAAGCTCTGCTGATTAAGAATTTTGGCACTTACTTTCTTTTGCAGGAAATCGAGCAGTCCATAAACATCCGCTGTGGTTGTATTTGTCATTACTGTCCCCGATGTCCCGGCGGCGCCAAAGACGGCTGAACCGTGCTGGTCGAGCTGTTCGAAAGCATTCATTGCGAGAACAGCATTTTCGTTCAGCGCTCCGAAAGCATTCGGATTCGAGGCCAGTTGTACTCCGAGTGAGGTAACATCCTGATGGTCAACTTCGACAATTACGGCCTTTATCATGACCTGTTTGCCGGGCACATCGAGTCGAGCAATTAATTCTTCTATTTTCGGCAAAAACTCGGGAGGAGACAAAATCAGGACCGATTTTGTGCGGGTCTCCGGGACAAAGCGTATTTTACCGATGACGTTGCTGATCGGTCTTTCTTCGTCTGTGGTTGTTGTACGTGCGCCGGCCGATGACCACCAGGGTGTATAACCATCCTGTTCCGTATCGGATGCAGTGCTGCTCGATTCGTCCATCGAGTATTCACCTAATCCCGATGCGCTTCGAAGAATTTCCACCGATGAGCCTGCTTCGCAGAACATCGCGTTGAGGACTTCACAGAGTCGCTCCGGATCCGCGAACTTAAGCTCTACGACGGTCGGTACCTCGGCCATTTCCTCTTCATCAAGATCTTTAATTAAAGCCTCTACAACTTCATAAGCCTCGGGGATATTGCTGATAACGATGATTTTCTTGGTCCCCGGCACATCAGCAAAGGTCAATTGCCCGTAGAGAGGGCCGATAATTCTCTCTGCACTTGTGGCGGTCGTGCCGTACATAGCGCTTAGCATGGCACGTGTGTTTGTTGTTCGAGAAGTGCTGCTGCTACTGCCGCTCTCACTGAACAGTTGTGTTAACAAGTCCGCCATTTGCGCCGGATCGACGTTCTTGAGCTCGATGATTCTTGGTTTGAGTGCTTCAGGGTCGATAGGTATGTCCCATTCTTCAATTTGTTTCTCAATCTGTATCAGATTATCCGGCGAAGCGAGTACTACTACCTGTCTTAAGGAAGGATACGTTGTTACTAACACCGTATCAGCCGACAAAGTACTGGCACCGGTACTGCTAACTCTGCTTATTGTTGTTCTGTAGGTCCTGGAGGTGCTGCTTGAAGTACCGGTCATGCTATAAAGCTCGTCCAGTTTTTCCTTGATATCTTCCGGATCGGCATTTTTTAATCTGAAGGTTTGCCTTTGCAACTGGTTCGATGGAAGATCTATTTCATTGACGAGCTTTTTTACCATCTCGCGATATTCGTCTTTACCAAAGACAAGAAGCTGCCTGGATTGTACGAGGGGTTGTATGACAATATTCTTCTGGATTTCCACGTTTATTTCCGTCATAACCTCGTTAAGGCGGGATGCCACTTCATCGACGTCAACATATCTGACGGTGATTGTGTCGTATGCCTGTCCGGCGGTTTCTTTGAGGTCCAGTTTGATTATCCAATCTTCTATTTGCTTAAGAACTTCGGCGGGCGCCCGTGCAATAATCCAGTTTTTCTCCGGGTACGGAATGAGTGTTATTTCCGCTTCATCGGTCCCGACAACTACGGAACTTGCCTGACTTTGACTTGTCGTTGTACGATTGGAACCGGTAAAACGGTCACGTTGTTGGCCCCTGTTGCTGCGTTGGTTGCTGCTGCGTTGGCCATAGCTATCACCGGGTGCAAATAATATGAGCCCGGCAAGAACAGCTAATGTGATTTTCTTAAACATCTTATTCTCCTTGTAATATTCATAAGGGCTTTTAACGGCCTCTATTGGTAGTTCGGCTTGTTGTTGTTCGGCCTATGACAGCCCTTGAATTCGCAGCTGTGGTCTCTTCGCCTAAAAGCAGCCTGATCAGCTGAACTATCTCGGAAGGATCGCCGTATTTGACTTCGAATATTTGCTGGGCGTTTTCTTCTGCATCAAGTACATCAAATCTTTTAATGATTCCCTCTACTCGCAGCAGACTCTCGACCGTATCGATAATTAACAAAGTGCGAGTGTTTTCTTCGGCGGCTAAATGGCCGTTTTCTGTCAGCAGGGGTTCGATAACCTGGGCCATTTGCTGGGGACTGCTATAATCCAGATAAAAGAATTTCTGAACAACTAAATTTTTATCCAGGGTTGCCAGTTCGGCAGAATCCCAGACGATATTAACCGGTGTGTCGAGTTTGGCGATCCACTGGCGAATAATTTCCATATCTTCGGCTGTTGCTTTTGCTATAATCCAGTTGTTTCTTGTTTCGGCTACCAGTACGGGTTGTGTTCGGCTGGATCCTACCGTTATCGAAGTAGCTGTCCCGCCGCTTCGGGCACTGGAGCCGGTGCTGCCTCTTCTGTTTGTGGTAGTTGAACCCGGTCTTTGAATTCGTCCCTGCCTATTCCATAATTGCTGGAAAGCTCCTCGTTGATTTCTTGTATTCCTGTCGTCGGTAGTGCTTGTCAGGCTGTCATCAGCAAGGATTGCCTGCAATGTTTCGATTATCTCCGTAGGATTGCGGTGGTGAATTTCGAATATTTCCTCGATAGTTTTTTCCGACGTATCGAACTGTTCGATAATCAATGCAATTGTCATCAGGTTCTTGACCGTATCGACGACCAGCAGGCTGCCGGTTTCTTCGTCCGCGCTTATATAGCCGTATTCACCCATCATCGGCATTAGTATCTGTCCCATCTGCGAGGGGCTGTAGTTTTTCAAACTGAAGAACTTTTGGACAATCTGATCTTTGTTTTCGATCATGGCCAGCGGAGTGTCAGCCGAAATTATGGGAACCACCGTAAGTCTTTCATCCCCTATTGGTTCGATATAAATTGCGTCTTCGGCGTGTTTGGCGACAAAACCCTTTTTAAGCAGCGAGCTGTAAACAAGGGCAAGAGCTTTGCTTCTCGGCACTCTTTCCGGCGCGTAGATTGTCACTCTTGCTCTCAAGGCCTCATCGGTCGGGATAATTACCCGTCCCGTCCATTCGGTGAGTCTTTGAATTATATTTCTCATATCGACATTGTTCATGTTTATGGCCACCAACGGGTCGTTCGGGTCACCGGTATCTCCCGAATCCTCGGATCGCCGCATCCTGTCACTCCGGCGTGACCGGTCGAAGGCAAATCTTCTCTCGGGCGCATTCGGATCGGATACGCCCCTGGATTCGTTTGGGTCTCTCCGACGTTCCATTAGGCCGGGCGATCTTTGTTCGGCAACTGTCTGTGTTTGATCTGTTGTCTCGGTCGGCTGCGGTATAGGCTGAAAACCTACCTTCCAGATAATAAGAATCGCCGCGATGCCTACTGCTATCGAAATAATTGTTTTTGACCGTTCCATATAAATCACCTCATTCTATGTCATTGTCTGTGTCTTCTTGACCGGAGTTGTTATCTTCGGGTTGATATTCATTTTCCTGGTATCCGGAATCATCGTCCTGGGATTGAATATCGTTTTGAGACGATTCGGATTCATTGGCTTCGAAGCTGAAATTATTTTCCCCTGCTCCGAAATCGGGCATTCCGCCTCTGCTTCGTCCGCCGCGGTCGCCCCGAAATTCGGCTCTCTCTTCATCAGTCATATTCTGAAATCTTTCCATTCTCTCCCGCATTCGCTCTTGCCATTCTGCTCTTTCTTCGTCGGAAAGATTTTCGAAATCCATTCCTCTTCTGCCTCTTCTTCCGCCGGATCTATCACGCATTTGAGCTCTGTTTTCATCCGACATATTTTCGTTAAAACGTTCTCTTGCACCTATTTCATCCTGCATTCCGCCCCTTCTGTCTTCCCCGAAAAAAGTGGCGTCCGGCCGGCCGTCTTCCGGCGAAGGAGTATTTTGCGTTGTTCCTTGAGGTGCCGGTTGAGTTTGATTGATTGGTTTGTCTGTTTTACCTGATGTTTTTACTCCGGCATTCCTGAATCTAATCTCTTTGATACCGAGACCGATTCCATAGGAGGCAAGAAGCACCGCGATGCATACTATTGTAAAAGTTGTCGTTGTTCCTGAGCGTTTCATATTTTTGACCTCTTTATATTTATCCTGTTTATGTTTTTATTAACGTCCTCCGCCACGTCCACCACGTCCGCCACGTCCGCCGCCGCGACCACCTCCGCCAAAGGATCCACCACCTCTGCCGCCGAATTGTTGTCGCATTTCGTTTCTTAATCGTTCTCTTTCGGCATCGCTCATGTTCTGAAATCTCGACCTCATGTTCTCGAAATTCATCATCATTCTCCGTCGGTCGGTCATCTGTCCCGAGATTTGTCCTGTTTGGGAACCATTAATCAGAACCAAATCGGCACTTTCTCGGCCGGTGCTGTCGGCTCTGGCGGTTGCTCTTTCGGATTCCTGAGGTTCGGGAGTAGAGGCATCGAGCGGGCGGAAAGTGGTTTCTCTATCGTTCCATTCTATTATGACCTGTGTCGGCTCGATAGTTACAACTTTCGCACTTGCCGATATCATTTCGCCTTCACTATACCATTTGTTGTTTATCAGGACTTGATTACCGAAAATTGCTCGAACTTCCTTAACAGGATTCTCTAATGTTGCCGGTAGTGCGAATGGATTATTCCTTGTCAGATTTTCTGCTATCTCACGGTCCTTGGCGGAATATTGTTCTATGTTTCGGGCCTCGGTAGCGTTTTGCTCGATAGCGGTTTTGACAACATTTTCCGCCCTTGCCGTGACTGTGGAAAAGTTTATTATCCGGTATAAGATAAAGACCGCCATAACTGCGGAGAATCCAAGCAGGATGATTGAGACTATTTCCTTTTTTTCCTTTAGAAAATCAAGTTTCATAATATACCTGCCTTACTTAGCTAACGTTGATACCGTTAAGTCGAAATCGAACTTTTGCTTGTTTTTGACGTCTTTTTTAATGCGCATCTCCTCGACACCGACCAGATAGGGATTATTTTTTAAGTCGGCGAGCAAATTGAATACCTGCTCGATACTGCATGTAGCGCTGCATTTCAGCCGTAATAACTCGTATCCGGTCACCGGTGATTTTCCGCCCGGAACTTCCTGCAGCGGCAGGCTGTTTATTCGGGCATTGCGTAGCTGTTCGTTAAGCTTGTCCCGAAACAGGAATCTCTGGTCTTCTTTTTCAGTCGGCATTTCAAATACCGGGACAATCGATGTTAAGCCGCTGCGTCTGGCCTTGTTTAAATCAATATTGTCCAGTTGTGTTTGAAGTACCAGCGACTTTTGCTTTGCCGCATCCCAGCGTCCGTATACGTCTAACGCGAACAGGAAAACTATTATGGCTGCCATACCTGCTGCACCCAGCTTTAGCGCTCTTATATCTTTTTGATTTAATTTGTTTATCATATTCATTTTAATTCTCTATTCAGTAAAATTTTTATAATGGAAAGTGATAGTAAATTTAACACCTTTATTTCTGTTACCTCTCGTATCTCCTCCGGTGCCGCTGGAACCTCTTGTGCTTGCGCCTATCGTATTGAAGCTGGTAGAACGTTTCACCTCCTCTATATCTTTGTTTTCCTCTAACTTTTTTTCGAAGCTGTATAGTTGGTCGTTGTTGGAGGCCGTGCCGGTTATTGTCACCGGCTGTCCTTTCTTAAAATGGAAGCTTTCAAGCTCGATGCCGCTGCTGCGACCTCTTGAGCCTCCCGGGCTTCTTGGGCTCATTCCACCGCCTGGGCCTCTGGAGCCTCTTTGTGTTGTCTGATTGTCTTGGGCGCTTTCGGTGATTTCATTTATTAAATCCAGAATATCCGGCCGTTGTTGAGCAACTATCTTTTTTAATTTTTGCCGTTCCATGATGAGTTTGATATCGGTTTCCGACCCCGATGCTTTTATGCGTTTTTCGATTGCATCTGGTTTGGCAACGTCAACTGCGAAAGATACAAGCGCGAACAATATCAGCATGACCGCCGAAATTGTATAAACCACTTTGGGTATTAACCACCAGTGTTGTATTTTTTCCTCGCTGGCGGGATTGTATAAACGCTCGAAAAGATTCAGCTTGTTCGCAGCCGGATCGAGCGCAAGTAATGCAAGACCTATCGGCTCGCGAAATTGGTATAAGTCCCCCTTGGTTAATTTTTTCCCATCCATCAATACCACTGCTTTCGGTGAGGCTGTTCGTGCATTCAGTCCCGCCGTTTTCAGTGCAGATACCAGATTAACGTATGTTTTACCGCCGTCCGAGAGTACTACGACGGGTAATTTCGCTGATTGTTCATGCCCGAACAGTTCGACCACACTCCCCGTATCCTGGACAAATCTTTCTATGGTTTCAGTATCTTTTGCCTTGCCTTGGAAAAGATCCTCTATTCCTATATCCAGCACCACGGTATTACTCAGTTGTCCATCCTCGATCAGGCAGATTTGTGTATTTTGAATTCCTGTATTAATAATCACTGCATTGCGTTCATTCTCCTGGAAAAGCGATCCGAAGGCCTTTACTAATCCTTCGCAGTCGAGAAGTATTTGTGCAGACTGGATTCCCCCGACCTCGTCCACAAATCTCTGGAGGGTCTGTTTTCTTGCCGCTGCCATAGTGATGGCTATTTGTCCGTTCTTTGCCGGTGTTGTGCGCCATGCGAGCTCCATTTGCTCGATGGGTAGCGGCAGTCTGCTCTCGGCCTGTAATTTCACTATTGCTTCGATCTCTTTTTCTTCCACCGCAGGTGTTTTCATGCGGTAAAAAGCCGTACCGGCCGAATCGAATCCGATTACGACAATTCTATTACTTTCGTTGTCAGAAAGTGCCTGCCCAGTTAAATCGACAGGCAAATCACATTCCGCAGCAAAGGCCTGCCAGCTTGTTTCGTTCGAGTCGCCGGTTTTGGTCCGGAGAACCTGTATATTGCCGTTTTGCTCCCGGAGCTCTACGGCCCTGAACTGGTTGTCTGTTTGGGCGATCGCAATCACGGATTTTTGCCGCTGATTATTGTATTCGTTAGTGCTCATTAGTTACTTGCTCCCTGATACCAGTAGAGAATTTTGCATGGACTGGTGCTCCTGTCCACCACTGCCTCCGTCCGGAGCTTTGCTCCGGAGATTCCTCCTCTGTACGCCGTCGCAACACAGCGAATGGTAAAAGCGTTTGAAGTTACTGTTATATAATCCTGAATCGACTGATAATCGGAATTGCTGATTACTCCTGCATCGGTAAGATCCGATATGTTTTCTATCCCGTACATCAATGTGTCACGGTATTGTATAATTTCCTGGGCTATGCGCAATGCTTCGTCACCGCCGCCGAGCAGAGCGGCAAGAACTATGTCGGAAGCGGTATTGATATTTACTTTAGCGGTTGTTTGCTGAGTGTCTGTTGTTGTCTGCTCCGAATTTTCGGTTGTTTGTTCGTTGTTGGTGTTTGTTTGGTCGGGGGTCCCTGTGGTTTGGTTGTTGTCGGTTGTTTGATTTGTCGTTTGTGTAGTTTGCGTTGTCTGACTTGTTCCACTGCCGCTGCTGTCAGACGAATAGCAGGTCAGGTAACCGGCCCATCCCTGGTCCAGGTAGTCGTCTGCGTTATCGGAGGGCGGACTTGCCTGCCCGTCTCTTTCGTTATAATCCAGACGGCCGTTAAGGTTTGTGTCTTCACCGTAAAACAGCTCTTCGGTTACGCCCCTGACCAAAAGCAGCTCGCGTATTGTCCTGAACGGTCCGTTTCTGGGCAGATAACCATAGGGAAGATTCTCGTAATACCCGCCTTCGACTCCGACTTCGCCCGGATTCTGGTCGGTGTCACGCCAATCGATGATGGCATCAGCGATTTCCTCGACCATATACGGCAATCCGAGGAGCTGCTCTCTTGTGGCGGTATTGATATTAAGCTTGCTTGCTTCGTCGATTACCTGAACAGTAAATACACACCTTTGAAGGGGAATATCGTTGAAATCTGTATCGTTGTCACTCCAAAGGTCGGTTAGGCAGTCTGTTTCTCTTTCGTCTTCGTTGAGAACCGCTATGGCTCTTTCAATACCCGCCCGGCAGGCCCACTTGCACCTTGTGCTTTCCATCCTGGCTATGCATACTTTCCTGTCAAGCTTGCTCTTGCGTCCGAGGATAGCAACGATTACCGTTAATACCACGACTATCCACAGCACGGCTACGAGAACAAGCCCGTTTTTGTCTTTGGTGTTAAATTTTTTCGGTTTAACCTTCATACCTGAATTATTGTTTATTTTAACCGGTCTTTTCTAAAGAGCCTCTTCCATTGTACTGGTTACAGTTCTTGTTAGATTAACGATAAAAGATTCAATTATCGGCAGTCCCCTTTTTTGCGGTCTGGATGCTACGATTACTTCAATCATATGAGGCTGAGTGTCCATATCCTCCAGCCACTGGTCGTACCATTCTTCGCCGTCGAAATAGCGCACCTGAAAAACCTCGATGTTCTCGGCAATTACAGTCAGAATTCCACCCGGCTCGAACTCGTCGTTGGGATTCGGCCATAATCTCCTCATCAGGAAAGAGCCATCCTCGTTTTGTACAAGGTAGTATTCCACTTCGTATATGTCACCTTCCGGCTCATAGGCCCTGGCTTTTGTCCTGTTGAGAGTGTAAAAGACAAGATAACTGGTACTGTATTGAGCCAATTCCTCTATAGTACCTATTAATTTTGTATTTTCGAATTCTTCATCGCGGTAGATGTTAGTAAGATCTTTTTCGATTATATTCGCTGCGAATCTTACCTCGGAAGCTGTATTAATATTGATGTCAACCTGCTCATTGCTGGATATGACCGACTTAAGCGTTCCGACCGCGACCAGCGAGATGAAAGCTCCGATTGTGGATGCCACCATAACTTCCACTAAAGTAAATCCGGGATTTTTCGAGTATATTTTCATAATCACTATTGTGCCGTGCCGGTTTCTGCGTACAGGCTGACTCCGTCGAGCATAGTGTCTATCGAGACACTGTGAATACGATTGTGTTCGAGCCAGCTAACTGTTATGGTTACGAGGTAGAGACTGTCGATATCCTCGTATTGAGTTGTTACTTTCCAGGTGTATCCCGGTGCGAAATCTTCGAAGCTTCCTTCGGTTTGTCCTATCGCTATGAATTCGTCGATCCCGAGATAATCGATCAGGCTGAGCTGTCTGTCAATTAAAGTTAAAGCGGTTTCATAACGCCTGTTTAACCTCGTACCCGATAGAGAGTTCGTACAGACGGCGCCTATCGCCAGCACGGCCCCGCACAGGATAGTACTGGCAACGATAGTTTCGACTAATGTAAAACCTCTTTTATTTTTGTTCCGCTTCATTATTCCGCATCCAAATCTACGGTACTGACTTTGACGTTTTCAATCGTTCCAGGAGCCAGTTTTGCCTTGCCGGTTGCGGCGTTAATACTAACTGTATAATGTGTTTTTTCGTCCCCTATCTGTATAACAGCGGGTTGTGCCGTCCCGTCCGGCAGAAATACTATTGTTGGTAAATCTTCCGTCTCGTTGGTTGTTTCCAGGGCAATTGGAGTGATTTGTATAGCTTCGAATTTTATATTCCCTTCGAGAGTGACGGGTTTGCAGTATGGGTCCCTGACGATTATTTCTTCGAATTGCCCGCTTTCGAAATCGGAGATTGTGGTTACTAAGTAAAATGCATTGTTTAATGTATCTAAGCATAATTTATATTGTCTCTGCTGTTCGACGGCCATCATCCGGGCGTATTTGGCGGTTAGAAATAGATTGCTTGCGGTTTTATCCACATTTAGTTTCTTGTATGTCCCTAATAGCATGCCGGCACCGACACTTGCCATAAGCGATATAATGGTTACCACGACAAGCAGCTCTATCAGGGTAAAGCCGTGTCGCTTTTTTTTGTTCTTAACTTGTAATTCTTGTTTCGGCATTTTTTTCAATCGTTATATATGTCCGCATTATCACCTTCGCCGCCCGCTGCTCCGTCGGCCCCGTAGCTTATTAAATCATAGCTGCCGGGATTGACTGTGCCTTCGGGAACATAGATGTATGGATTTTCCCATGGATCATATAACTGACTTTCCTTTAAATACGGCCCTCTCCAGAGGTCCTCGTATCCTGAAGGGCAGGCCAATAACTCATCGAGCATACTCGGATATTGCCCGCAATCCAGATAGAAGGCATCTATTGATGTTTCTATAGGTTGCATTTTTGGTCTTGCCAGCTTTACTTTCGTACCTTTGACCTGCTCTATCAATTTTGGCGCTACAATTCCGGCAAGGAGTGCTATGATTACTACAACAACAAGTAGTTCTATAAGCGTGAATGCGTTTCTTTTATTCTTTTTCCGCCTCATTTTTCTACCTTTCCTGTTAGCTCATTTAACAATCAATAATTTAGAGTTATAAGCAACCACTTAAAAAGCTCCGCCGCTGATTGTCATCATTACGATTGGCAGCAGGGTTGCCGCGATGATAAAGCCTATTATCAAAGCAAGAACCAATATTAACAACGCCGGGAAAATCGCCATAAATCTATTTAAAGCGGCGTCGGCTTCGGTATCGAAAGTTTCGGCGGCGTTGAGCAGCATCTCGTCAAGTTTGCCCGTTTCCTCTCCTATAGAGGTAATCTGCACGAGCAGAGGAGGAAAATATCCCGATGCTCCCAGAGGCTCGGCCAGCGATTCACCGCGTTTGACTTTTTCCGCCACGGTATCGATTTCCCTTCCTAATAATTCGTTACCAAGAGTGTCGCGAACAACGGCTAATGCCTCCAGAATGATTACGCCTCCCTTGGTAAGTGCTCCGAGAGTTCTCGCAAATCTTCCGACGGCTATTGTTCGCAGGACCGAACCTAATATGGGTATTTTCAGCTTGAAAGTATCCCATTTAAGCCTTCCTTTGGTTCTTGACCATCTGATAAAATAAGAAAGTCCTGCAATAATTATGATAATTACAATCCAGCCAGCACTTTTAAAGAACTCGCTCATTCCTAACAGAATTCTGGTTGGCAAAGGCAGCAATGCACCCGTTTCCTGTATTGTTCCTAAAATAGACGGTAATATCCATGTGACGATAATTACTACCGAGATAAGTCCAATAATCAGGACGAAAACAGGATATGCCGAGGCGTTTTTCATGTTTGTTTTTATCTTCTCGTCTCTGGTCAATATACCTGAGAGTTGGGCGGTTGTCTGGTCGAGAATTCCCCCTGTTTCACCGACTCGTATCATTGAAAGATAAAGCGGGCTGAAGATTTTTTGGTGTTTTTCCATCGCTTCTGAAAGTGACTTTCCGGAACTGACGGCATCTATAAGATCGCTGAGCATTTCCTTCATTCCGATTTTGGTCTGTTGCTGATGGATTAGCTCGAGTCCGTTGAGCAACGGCAATCCCGCTCTCAAAGCAGTGCTCAACTGCGACGTCATGGCGAGAATATCTTTGCTGCTGACCCTTCGTGAGCCGAACTTCAAAGATTTACCGAGGTCCAGAGCATCCAGCAAACCGGCACCTGCACGCGACGATTTAGCTTTTTCAGCCAGTTCCGTTACGAAATGACCTTTATCGGCTAAAGCAATAACGGCACTTTTTCGGTCGGTCGCTTCTACCGTTCCGGTGACGTGCTCACCTCCTTTATCAACAGCTTTATATGAAAACTCGCCCACTTTCGTATCTCACAAATATTATATAATTTTCGAGATATATATTACGATTCGTCCTCACTTATACTCTTGGCCACTCTGAGTACTTCTTCGGGAGTGGTTATTCCCTGTAAAACAAGGTTCATGCCGCTGCGCATCATAGTGACATGATCAACCGGAGCGGCTCTGATTATCTGGTCCGTTGACGATTTTTGTGTAATCAAATCCCTTAGTTTCGTTGTCATTCTGAGTAGTTCGAAGATACCCTTTCGGCCTGCCATGCCGGTTTTGTTACAATCATGGCAGCCTTTACCATGATAAAATACCGTATCGGGTCCTACTTTTATTGTGCCGTTAAGGTTTTTAATTAAGCTCGCATCCGGCATATAAGGTTCTTTGCACTTCGGGCATATTTTGCGAACGAGTCTTTGGGCCAGTACCCCTTCAAGTGAGCTGGCTAATAAAAACGGCTCGACACCCATATCGATGAGGCGTGTAATTGCGCCCGGCGCATCGTTTGTATGAAGAGTGGAAAAAACAAGGTGACCGGTCAGAGCGGCCCGGATTGCTATATTGGCGGTCTCTGTATCGCGGATTTCACCGACCATTACGATATCAGGATCGTGTCGAAGTATGTGCCGCAAGCCTCCGGCAAAAGTCAATCCTCGTTTGGGATTTACCGGCATCTGGTTAATACCGTCAAGCTGATATTCCACCGGATCTTCGATGGTTATCATCTTAACCGCCGGGGAATAAATCTTCTGCAATGCGGCATAAAGTGTCGTTGTTTTTCCGCAGCCGGTAGGGCCGGTAACAAGCACAATCCCGTGAGTCTTGCGCAGCAGGTGATTGAAGCCCTCCAGAGAAACAGGATCCATCCCCAATTCTTCGAGCCCAAGTAAGGATGCTGTTTTATCCAAAAGCCTCAGTACCACCGATTCGCCGTATACTGTTGGAACGGTTGATACACGAATATCGACCCTGCCTTTTCTGCCGGTGAACTCGATATGCCCGTCCTGGGGAACAAATCTCTCGGCAATGTTCATGTCGGCCATAATCTTGATTCGGGAGGTGATCGCCGCCCGGAGCCGTTTCGAAGACGGTGTTCTTTCCTGCAGGATACCGTCAATTCTGTACTTGATTTTTACTTCGTGCTCGAACGGTTCGATATGAATATCACTTGCGCGGGCATCAATTGCTTCGAGGATGATTAGATTCACGAGATTGACCAGCGAAGGTTCCCTGGCCATTTCCTGCAGCTTTGCCGGTGAGAATTCCCCGTTGGTCAGCTCTTCCTCAACTTCAGCCCTCTGCTCGGCCGGGGCAAGGTTATCCATCATTCTCGCCACATTGCTGCCGTAGAATTTTAAGATTGCGTCTTCCAGTTCTTTAGGGTCGGCGTAATATCGGCGGATCGGATAACCGGTCACAAAACGCAGATCCTCGATTACCTGGGGCTGGAACGGGTCCGTCATTGCTACTGCCAATAGTTTATTATTTTGGTTTTTTGCCGGGTATTCCGTGGAAAATCGATTCTCGAACCTAAGCGGCAGAATATTATATTTGCTGACCAATTCCGCGGGAACAAGAGAGATAATCTCCTTGCTTATCGCTATGTCAATTAGATCAACCTTGTCAATGCCTGTTTGGAGCGAAAGGACCTCATTTAATTGAGCTTGTGTTACATAACCAAGCTCTAATACAATTTTCCCCAGGCGTCGAGGCTTAACTTTTTGCTCGGCTAATGCGGTTTCAAGGTTTGATTGTTCTATGTATGATTTTTCACGTAACAATTCGCCTATTTTTTTCTTTTGCCTTAAATCCATGTCTTTTTGCACCTTAAAAGTGGTTTCATGGAAGTTAACCTATTGATAATACTAATCTTATGTAAATATAATGTTAAATCGAGCTTCCAAAAATTACCGCTGTTTGTTGAATAAAAAAGCCGACAACTGTTCAGACAGACGTTTGAGAATTATGTTTTGTTACAAAAAAAATGCCTTTTCTCGGCAATATCTCAAATCTCACGCATATTTGAGTTTTAATTTATTAGAGTATTTGGTCTTGTAGGTTTGATATTTAATTATATAAACCTTTGATTCAATGATAGTTATGAAAGTAACGTCTGTCTATAATAATCAATATGTTTTTGAATTATATTATACTATTTTCTTGTATATTCTAAATAATAGCACACTTTTTCTGCGATTATTAGAAGAAATATAGGACAATTGGTCTTTCTACAGTAATTTATTATTATCCTTAATAACGGCGTTGATAGAAAATTTGCCGATCATCGCTTCAAACTTTCTGAAATGTCCTGAGTGCGGTCTATTAAGCAATTGTATGAAATCAAATCTGTTCAGATGGAAATTTTGTTGTCCTGGTACTGAAATCCGATTAGGGACCGTTTTTATATTATAATGTTACTAATATGGATTTATATCTCCGGCAGATTGAATATATGATTTACTTAATCCGGTCCGGATTGCAGGATTTGTAGAATTATTTTTTACAATCAATGGTTTTCCGGGATAATGTATTCTGCCGGATTGAATGTTTCGTCGCTCAAGACCATATATGCAATTTGAGACGGACTTAAAGCTAACAGACGTTCACCGACATCGGCTTCCGAATCCCAAAAGTAATAGCAATCGGGAGTCTTATCCGAATCAGAGAGGCAAAATTGAATGGGAACACACAGTCTTGTCAGGTAAAAGCTCTGCTCGCCGCTAAAGTAGGTTAATATTACTTTCTTTTTGTTTTCAGTTGCCTGGATAAAGACATCGTGGTCAATTAGCATGAGAATTCGATCCCTCAAACAAACTGTAGTATTCCTTATTTCAATCCAAAACAAGTTAAAAAATTAAACACATACCACCTGTCTTTATAATAGGCGTCTCTGAACCTCGATTATTGATTGTTTTTTAAAAAATAATCCAATTTTTTTTCGACCGGCCGGGATTAATAAAAAACGCTTGATATTTGATACTGGTGAAACTACCGTATTATGTGGTCAAGGGAATAATTCTTTGCGTATATTGTGTCTTAATAACAACCGGACAAAGATTGGTCTTAATTGCTTTATAAATTGGATTGACAGGATATGGATACGGAGAAACTCGAAAAATATACGTCTGCGATAACGCTTTCAGATATGGAAATATTCGTATTTCCGGAATTAATGTACTCTTTGGTTCTGGCCAACATAATGAGTCCTATAATCTGGGGGTGGCGTCAGCGAGATTGTTTCAGAAAGTTAGAGGGTAAAAGCAGTTATAAAAAGTTAATGCGGCTGAAGCAATTCATCATGGACGAGTTCGATTTCAATCTCGACCTTGAAACCTGGGGCCTGACAAGCCAGGCGACTGAGCTTAAACGATTCGAGGACTTTATTTCGCCCGCCGATATCGCAAGGAGCAATGCGTTGTTCGGGTATGAGGGGGACAAATATTATTTCGACGTCGATATCCGCCGACACTTCGGGCTGGATAAGTACAATAGTGATATCATCCCGTACTGGAAGACTGAAACAGTCGAGGCAATGGATGCTTTCCGCCTTAAGGAAGGTTACGGCAAAGCCGCCGGTGAGTGTGTCTCGCTTGCGGCTTTATATGCCGCCGCGGCATTTGTTGTTTGCGAGATACCTCTGGATGATATCTATATGATACTTACGCCGCTTCATTCACAGAATTTCATCGATATCCAGGATGGAATTCTGACTAATAACAGAAGGCTCGTAACCAAAACAATGTGGTTTAACGGCACTGCTATCTCCGACAAGGCACAAAGGGCCTTGCGAAATGAAAACATTACGGTCGTGGCGCATAACAGCGGTTTCATACATTGCTTATATGAAGATGCGACTATTGATAAGCAAAGATATCTGGACTTTAAGAGCAAGCTCGGTTCATATTTATCTGCCGAGACCAACCTTACTATGGTGGCGAATTTTCTTCGATTTAATCAAGAGTACCAGAAATTCTTCCAGATTTGTCGCGATTGTCATGGGCAGCCGCATTTTTTGAAGGCGGAAGTCCTTTTCCATTATGAGCACGGCAGTAATTATCGCATAGCCGATAAGACTTTCGAGAAATTGCTGGCCGAGGTTTCGGATGAGGATTTTGTGCCGTATCAGTTACCCGGCAGAATTCGTTGTGATGATCTTGACAAATTTCTGGAAAAGAAAAAACCGGATCTTCGCATCGCCGAAGGTAGGGCACTCTTAAAGAAAGTTGTTGAACCATTTATTCCTGATGCCGGCAGGTTTGTGGATGAGCTGACTGATTTTGTTCATATCGAGCCGAGATTACCTTCTGGCGATAAGAATTATCTTCCCGCTGCGCCGATCGAAATTTCGCCGGAACAAACCAGAGAGCAGATAATTGACTATCTGCAGCTTATTCGGCAGAGTAATACAACCGCCGATATTGCCTTTTATGCATATCGGGACATGGAAAGTTGCAGCTGGGTACCGTTTATTAAAGCAGCCGTAGAACGCAATCCGGTCTCTTTGCAGATGACCGAGTCAATGACTATAGAACAGGCCTGTTCCTGGCTTGAAAAAATGGATAACAGTTCAATTTACCACGGCAGACGACTGGCGCAGCCCGATGAAGTGACAAATTATAGAACAGGCGACGGACTTGAAAAGGCTCTTGTATTAGCCAATATTATTCGTAAAAAAGAGCCGGGGCGAAACGTGCAAATAATCGTATCTGAAAAAGAAGTACTTGTGGAATCCGGGAAAAAATATAAGTTCGAATCAGCTAAGGGCTTAAGAAAAAAAGTACAAATATCGAAGTCGGGCGAAATAAACATCGCATAGTTGGGGAAGCGTTATTTATCCGGCAAGAAAATCTTCCTGTATCGATTAATACAAACATTTCAGATAATACCGGCGTATTCATTGAAGAAATCGCTGTTGAAATTGACCGATCCGTACTGTCATACCCGCGCAGGCGGGTATCCATTACATCCGTTACATTCTTGGATCCCTGCTTTCGCAGGGATGACAGCGAGAAATGGTCGGTTTAAGTAAAGAGGTATTACGGGATGGTTAAACGAAATATTATTAGAATAGACGAAGATAAATGTAACGGGTGCGGCCAATGTGTCAATGCCTGTGCAGAAGGTGCCATAGAGATAATCGACGGCAAGGCAAAGCTGGTCAGTGAGATTTATTGCGATGGTCTCGGGGCCTGCCTGGGGACATGTCCGCAGGATGCAATCACCATTGAGCAGCGTGAAGCCGCCGAATTCGATGAGCAAGCTACTAAAAAGTATCTGGAAGAAAACAAAAACTCACAAACGCCCGTAGATTTTGTTTGCCCCGGACTTATGTCTGCGAAGCTCCGTGAAAATGACGAGAAAGACACTACGACTGCGGCGGGGGGCGTGTCCCGGTTGAGCCATTGGCCGGTGCAAATGAAGCTTGTTTCGCCTTCGGCTCCTTATTTTGCCGATGCGGATCTTTTACTTGTGGCGGATTGCGTGCCTTTCGCCATGGGAGATTTTCACGAGAAGTTTCTTAAAAATCACAGCGTTGTTGTCGGTTGTCCGAAACTTGATGATGCCGGTTATTATGTCGATAAGCTCGGGCAAATTTTATCCGTCAATAATATTAACAGCCTGACGGTTGTTCATATGGAAGTTCCCTGTTGCCACGGCCTTACTCAGATTGTTAAACAGGCTATTTCTAAAAACAGAATTGAAATGGCCTTCGAAGATGTTACAATTGACCTCAAGGGTAATATCAGCCGAACCGAAACCTTGCGGGCTTGATATCCTTTTTGCGATATGATTGTCAACTGAGTAAGGAGTAGAAAATGGCCAAATCCTCGAAGAAAAGGGATTCAAACAAAAAACAATCACTATCCACCAGGTCAGTCCATGCCGGTGAACCAAGAAGAAAATATGCCGATTCAATAACTACTCCTATTATCCAGACCTCGACGTTCACATTCCGGGATTCCAAACACATCGAGGATTTTACCAAAAAGGGCAAAGAGCATTTCGAGTACGGCAGATACGGTAATCCTACGGCAAAAATCGCTGAAAAACGCCTCGCCGACCTTGAGAGTGCCGAGGATTGCGTGGTTTTCACTTCCGGGATGAGTGCGATTACGACAACCATTCTTACTTTAGTCCAGTCCGGCGACCATATTGTGATTACGGATGACAGTTATAAAAAGACGCTTGAATTCTGCCGCTCCTATCTCAAACAGTTCGGAATCGGATGTACTATTGTCCCGTTCGGTGATTATAGTGTTCTTGAAGGAGCCATTAAGAAAAATACTCGTTTTATCTTTTCCGAGTCACCCACTAATCCGTATTTGAATATTTTCGACCTGGCTAAAATTAAAAAGATTGCGGATAAACATAATGTTCTGACGTTAATCGACAGTACGTTTGCCACTCCGCTTAACCAGAGACCTATCGAATTCGGGATGGACCTCGTGCTTCAGAGCTGCACGAAATATCTCGCGGGCCATAACGACATTTTGGCCGGTGCCGTCCTTGGCAGAACGGAATTAGTCGATAAGATACGGAATTTGCATAAGTCAATGGGAGGGCTCATTGATCCTCATTGCTGTTATCTGCTTTTGCGCGGACTAAAGACGTTCCCTCTGCGGGTGAAAAAACAAAATGAGACGGCGTTACAGGTCGCCGAATTCCTCGAAGCTCACCCGCGAATAAAGAAGGTTTATTATCCTTTTCTGAAAAATCACCCTCACTATAAAATAGCAACAGAACAGATGAAAGGCGGCGGGGGAGTGGTTACATTCGACATAAAAGGCAATCTTAACGATGCCAAACGTTTTCTTGACCGCTTGCAACTATGCTACATCGGGCCGAGTTTTGGCGGTGTCGAGACTCTGATAACACATCCGGCGTTGGTTAGCTATTATGACTATCCGAGAAACGAACGCTATAAGCTGGGAATCACCGATACACTTTTCAGACTCGCAGTCGGAATCGAGGATGCCGATGATATCATTGCCGATATCGAACGCGGCCTGAAAAAATAATTTTCTAAAACTGACCGATTCCTAATGTCATATCCCCCCTTGCCTTCGCAGGAGTAGCCACCTTTCTGGCTACGGCTTGGCGAAAGCCGCAGGCATCTTGCACACTACGCCAGGACGAGTGGGTTCGTAGTTGTTGAAGTTAAAAAGTGACAGCTTGTCCCCAGGGGGCGAGTTGTCATTCTGAACGAAGTGAAGAATCTCTCTTTAGTCCGCCGTGCTGGTTCCAGCCGGTTTATAGATATTAAACAACCGGGGGTAATATACCTAAGACTTACGTTAATCATGCACAGTTGTATTTGCTATATTATGTACATGGTCATTGCCCGAAAGCACCACATCAGCAGAACAA
>Ga0272441_10000850_pt1 | contig 67143 bp, 42 predicted proteins | sample SSMProp6N_FD_193582 | JGI IMG/M metagenome (GOLD analysis project Ga0272441, IMG submission 193582) | Marine sediment archaeal communities from Little Sippewissett salt marsh, Falmouth, MA, United States - SSM-Prop-6N | ecosystem: Environmental > Aquatic > Marine > Wetlands > Sediment ... | reverse complement strand
TACAGGCCACGGCGAGCAGCAGCTGTGACGCGAGGATCGGGATGGAGGTCGAGTGCGCGTGCATCGGGGTCCTGGGTTGCCATGCTGCTTTATAGACGCATACTGGGCAACAAACCTTCCCTGGACCACCGGCGCCCGGGGGACCCAGGAGTACCCATGAAAGTCGTATCGCACTGGACCGACATCGAGGCTTCGCCCGTGGACATGGAGGGCGCCCGGGACGCGCTGAAGCGGCTGGTGTTGGGACCGGCCGACGGCACGCCGCTGATGGCCCTGCGGGTGTTCACCCTGGCCCCCGGCGGCTACACGCCCTACCACAGCCACCCCTACGAGCACATGAACGTGGTGCTAGAGGGCCGGGGCGCGCTGCGGGTCGCCGACAGCGAGCAGCCGGTGGCCCTGACCCCCGGCGCCATGGCCCTGGTGCCGCCCGACGAGATGCACCAGTTCAGAAACACCGGGGACTCGGACTTCTCCATCGTGTGCCTGGTGCCAAACGACTACGCTTGAGCCGGGACCAGGTCAAATCAGGGGGCCTGGGTTGGACACTTGCGATATGATGGGGGCTGGCACTCGTCAAGGAGGTGGGAGCATGTGCTCTACTCGATGGTTAAGCTCGGCATTGCTGGTTTCTGTCGCACTCGCCTGGGGCTGTGGCCCTCGCAACTCGGGCAACGGAGGGGACGGCGGCGTCACGGGGGATGCATCGGTCCTGGCCGACGGGACCGTCGAGCCCGACGCCGCGCCGTGTGAGACCACCCTGTGCGGCACGCCCCCCGTGTGCTGCACCACCGACGAGGAGTGCGTGGCCGATCAGTGCTTGCCGACCTGCGCATCCGAGGTGCGATGTGGCGCGGACCTGGCGACCTGCTGCGGCGTGGGTGATGTCTGCCTCAACGACGCCTGCGTGACCCCGGGGGTGGCGTGCAACGACTCTTACGACTGCGCGCAGCCAGGGGAGTTCTGCGAGCCCACCCTCGGCCAGTGTCTGCCCCAGCCAGACCCCCTGACCTGCGAGACAGTGCCCAACTTCAGCCAGCTCACGGTAGCCGAGGAGTGGAGCTTTTTGACCGACGAGGTCATCTCCATCCCGGTGGTGGGGGACATCGATGGCGACGGCGTGCCCGAGGTGGTGGTAAACGTGACCCGGCAGATAGGCGTGGACTGGGTAATGGGCAACATCGTGGTGCTCAACGGCCAGACCGGCGCGGAGCAGCTGCGCATCCCCCACGACCCAACCAACGATCAATGGGGATCCCATGGACGGACCACCGTCGCCATCGGAGACGTCTCCGGGGACATGATTCCGGACATCATCTACGCCACGCGTCCGGTGAACGCGGGAGGACAGAGCTACATCGTCGCGGTGGACAGCTCCGGGGCCCTGATCTGGACCGCCCACGGCGCGAACAACGCGGACTACCCCGTCACCGTGGTGAACGGCGCGGTGACCCTGGCCAACTTCGACGACGATCCCGAGGCAGAGATCGTGATCGGCGCGGTGCTGATCGATCACGACGGCCTCGTGATCTGGGACGAGGGAGGGGGCGGCGCGGGCGGCGCCTACGGCACCAACCTCAACTACGTCGGCGGGATCTCGGCGGTGGCGGACCTCGACGGGGACGGTGACCCGGAGATCGTCTCGGGTCGCGACGCCTGGCAGGTGGACTGGCAGCCAGGAGTCAACCCCGGAGATCCCCCGGTGGTAACGGTGAACCTCTACTGGACCTACCCTGGCCCGGACGGCTACCCCGCGGTGGCGGACTTCGACGGGGATGGTGCTCCCGAGGTGGTGGTGGTGGGCTCGAGCGAGGTGGCTGTGCTGAGCGGTCAGACCGGCGCGCTCTGGTGCGGCGTGGATCCCACCGACGTCGTGTGCCTGGCCGACCCGGCCCAGCGCACCCAGCCCCTGCCCATCCCCGGCGGGCTGACCTCGAACCGCGGCGGCCCGCCCACCGTGGCGGACTTCGACGCGGACGGACGGCCCGAGATCGGCGTCGCCGGGGGCTACGCCTACTCGGTCTACGACGTGAATCGCCCCGGGGAGGTGATCGTGCAGCCACCGGGGGATCCCCTCCCTGCGCCCGGCGGAATCTTCGTGCGCTGGTCCCAGACCACCCAGGACCTGTCCTCCAACGCCACCGGATCGTCGGTGTTCGACTTCCAGGGGGACGGCGCGGCCGAGGTGGTCTATGCCGACGAGTGCTTCCTGCGCGTCTACTCCGGCACCGACGGCACGGTGCAGCTCGAGCTCCCGAGCTCCAGCTCCACCATCCACGAGTATCCCCTGGTGGTGGACGTGGACGCGGACGGCAACTCCGAGATCCTCATCGTGGCCAACCACCTGTCCAACTGCCCCCACGCCTCGCGGCAGGGGCTGTTCGTCTACGGGGACGCCAACGACGAGTGGGTGCCCACCCGGCGGGTGTGGACCCAGCACACCTACCACGTGAGCAACGCCACCTCCGACGCCAACGTTCCCCTGCAGGAGGCCGACAACTGGACGACCGCCGGTCTGAACAACTACCGGCAGAATGTCCAAGGGGACGGGGTGTTCAACGCCCCGGACCTCGCGGTGGACCTGACCATCGGCCTCTCCCTGTGCGGACAGGGCCAGCTGGAGCTACGCGCCCGGGTGTCCAACCTGGGCGCCCTGGGGGTCCTGCCCGGAGTGGACGTGACCTTCTACGAGGGCCTTGGTGGTACGGGCACGCTTTTGGGCAGCGACGTGACCACCGTGCCCTTGCTTCCGGGCGCCTCCACCGTGGTGACCCTGGCCGTGCCGGCCCCCACGGCGCCCACCGACTACACCGTCACCGTGGCCGGAAACAGCACATCACTCATCGTGGCCGAGTGCGATCCGGACAACAACACCGACGATCAAACCTCAGCCACCTGCTCGGTTGTGAACTAGCGCATTGTCCCCCCCCGGATCGTATACAAACAGCGCTGACTCGATGACTACAACCCTCTGAGCGGGTTGCGTCACTCGACGAACAAATGTTGAATTCTTAACTCCCGGCAGCGGGTTTCGTCGCCGGCAGCGGGTTTCGTCGCTCTGAGCGGGTTGCGTCACTCGACGAACAAATGTTGAATTCTTAACTCCCGGCAGCGGGTTTCGTCCCGGCAGCGGGTTTCGTCACGAAGCGGTAGAGTTGGCCGAGGGCGGCCCAGGCGGTGACCGTGCGGTTGAGGTCGCGGTCGAAGGGGAAGCGGGCGGTCCGGGCCTGGTGGTGATCGCGATCGCCCCAGGCGATCCACACGGTGCCCACCGGCTTTTCCCTGGTGCCTCCGGTGGGGCCGGCGATGCCGGTGATGGCGATGCCCACCTGGGCTTCGGACCGCTCCAGCGCGCCTGCGACCATGGCGCGGACGACGGGCTCGCTCACGGCGCCGTGGTCGACAAGAAGCGCCTCGGGAACCCCGAGAAGGGCGGTCTTGGCCTCGTTGGTGTAGGTGACAAAGCCGCGATCCATCCAGCCGCTGGAGCCGGGGATGTCAGTGAGCAGCTTGGCGGCCAGGCCCCCGGTGCAGCTCTCGGCGGTCACGACTTTCTTGCCCTGGGCCGCAAGGGCCCGGCCGAGCACCTCTGGCAGGGTCGTCTCTCCCTCGCCGTAGAGGTAAGGACGCAGGGCCTCCTGCAGGTCCCACGCGGCGGCGGCGGCGGCCTCACGTTGGCCCGAGTCCAGGCGCAGCTTCACGAGGATCTCGGGAAACCGGGCCTGGTAGCCCACGCGGAGCTCGGGGTGGGCAGCCTCCACCTCCTTGAGCCGATCTCCCACGGCGCTCTCGGGCAGCCCGAACACGCGGAAGACGCGCGTCTCGACCAGCGGCGCGTCCGGGGCGGCCCCGGCGGCAACCAGGGGCCACAGCACCTCGGTGAACATCGGGCGGCTCTCCCGGGGCGGCCCGGGCAGGACCGCGAGCAGTGCGCTCCCCTCCCGGGCGAGGTAGCCGGGCGCCGTGCCCCAGTGGTTGGGGAGCACCTCGGCGCCCGCGGGGATCTGGGCCTGTTTGCGATTGCCCGGCGGCGGCTCGGCGGAGGGCGCGCCGAAGATGGAACGGATGTGCTCCCAGGCCGCCTCGTCGTGCACGGTCTGGCGGCCCAGGGCGGCGGCCACGGCCTCGGTGGTGCGGTCGTCGGAGGTGGGCCCGAGGCCGCCGCACACCACCACGAGCCATGATTGACCGATGGCGTCCCGCACCGCGTCGGCGATGGTCTGGACGTGATCGGGCACCAGGCGCACCTCCCTCACGCGCAGGCCTCGGGCGGTGAGCTGCTCGGCGAGAAAGGGGCCGTTCTTGTCGGCGATTTCCCCGGCCAGCAGCTCGTCGCCGATGATCAGGATCGTGGCCGATGATACGTCAGCCATTGAGCACCACCACCGCGTCCATCTCCACCCAGACCCCCTTGGGCAGGGCCGCTACCCCGAGGGCGGCCCGAGCGGGGTAGGGCGGCTCGAAGTACTCGGCCATGACCTCGTTGACCTGGGGGAAGCACGACAGGTCCGTGAGGTAGATGGTCAGCTTGACGACCTGCGCGAGGGTGGCGCCGGCGGCTTCAACCACGGCGCGCAGGTTGTCGAAGGTGCCGCGGATCTGCGCCTCCACGTCACCCCGGACGACCTCGCCGGTCTCGGGCGACAGCGGGATCTGCCCGGACACGTACACGGTGTCGCCGGCCCGCACTGCCTGGGAGTAGGTTCCGATGGCCGCAGGGGCCCGGTCGGTCTGGATGATTTCTAACGACATAGTGATCTCCTGGCTCTCGGGTGGACTCGATCTAATAGTCTTCGGGGCGGACACCGGCCTGGGTGTCCGCGCTCCGGGCGCCGAGGTCGGGGTGGGGCTCGGGATCCTCGAAGGCCGAAACACCCTCGAAGATGGGCGGCGGCTCGAGCCCCTGGTACACCGGATCGAAGAAGTCGTCTGTGAACTCGTCGAAGCCGTTGGCCAGCATCTTGCGCTGGAAGTTGGGGATGACCCCCGTGGGTGCGTGGTACCCCTTGACGCCCTCGGGGTCCCGCGCCGTCTGGGTGAAGACGAACAAGTCCTGCACCTGGTAGTCCCCGCGATCGTCCAGGGGCAGCGCCTCGGAGATGTGGGTGATCTTCCGAGTGCCGTCCACGAAGCGATCGCAGGCGATGATGAGATCGATTGCAGCGGCCACCTGGGACCGCACGGCGCGCAGGGGCAGCTCGATGCCCGACAACAGGGCCAGGCTCTCCAGGCGCGTCAGCGTCTCTTTGGGTGTGTTGGCGTGGGTGGTGGTCATCGAGCCGCCGTGGCCGGTGTTCAGGGCCTGGAGCAGGTCGAAGCACTCGCCGCCCCGCACCTCGCCGATGACGATGCGATCGGGCCGCAGCCGCAGCGACGAGTGCAGCAGGTCCCGGATGTTCACCTCGCCCTTGCCACGCTCGTCCGGCGGGCGACTCTCCAGGGAGACCAGGTGCTCCTGGGTGAGCTGCAGCTCGGCAGAGTCCTCGATGGTGATGATCCGCTCCTCATTGGGGATGAAGGAAGAGACGCAGTTGAGCAGCGTGGTCTTGCCCGAGCCCGTGCCGCCGGCCACCACCACATTGAGCTTAGTCAGCACGGCGGCCTCGATGAGGGAGACCATGGGCCAGGAGATGGAGCCGAAGCTGACCAGCTGCTCCGGGGTCAGGCCCCCGGGAAAGAACTTTCGGATGGAGATGGTCACGCCGTGGCGGGCGATGGGCGGCAGGATCACGTGGATGCGGGACCCGTCGGGCAGCCGCGCGTCCAGCCGGGGGCGATCCTCCGAAAGTGGCCGACCCACGAACTGCGCCATGGACCGTGCCGCCGCCATGAGCCCGTCCTCGGTGAACACCGCGTCGGTGCGGTACAGCCGACCGCCCTCCTCCACCCAGATGTCGTCAGGGGCGTTGATCAGGATCTCGCTGATCGCCTCGTCGTCCATATAGCCCACCACGGGAGCCAGAAATGCGCGCAGGGCCTCGTTGTACATGTCAGACATCGTGATCTTCTCTCGTTGGTCTTCTCAGTCCGCGGTCTGGGCGGCCGCCTCGCGGCTCGCCCGACGATTCAAGGTCACCCGATTCGCCCAACCCCCGATCCACCAGCCGGCAAAGGCCACGGCGAGGCCGACGGCCCACAGGCCAGTGATGATCAGCTCACCCACGCCGCGCCAGTTGGCATAGAGCTGATCGATGGTCAGGCGGATGACCATGAGCAGGTGCAGCGCCCGGGCCCCGGCGTACAGCAACGACAGCAAGAGCGCCGTGAGCTGCTGCCGGGGGTCGAGCCGCCCCCAGAGCAGCGGGACCAGCACCAGCGCCGGCAGAGTGTACCGCACCAGCACCGGCGCGGCCAGGGGGCCCACCACGGCGTCGATGTCCGGGGCGAAGCGCATGAGGTCGTGCACCGCCGTGAAGTTGAAGTGAAACTCGTGGGGCATGGAGTAGACCGACCGGGCCAACACCAGACACGCCGCCGCCGCCGCCGCAGGGGCCAGCCCCGACGCTCCGGGGCCGAGCCAGCGAGCCCGCCCCAAGGGCGCGAGGGCCGCGGTGAGCAACCCGAAGGCCAGGGTCTCGAAGGGTGAGCTCCAGGCGCCCAGCAGGGCCAGGGCCCCCAGGACGGCCCCCTCCCGGCCGCGGAGGCCGAACCGTCGCCCAAGGAGCCAGGCGCCGGCAAAAATCGTCAGGGCGACGACCTTGACGTCGACCTGGGCCAGGAGGTGATCTCCGGCGGTGGGCACGTCGAAGCGGGTGGGCCCAGGCCACAGCAGGTGCCGCAGGGCGAGCATCACCGCGAGCAAGAGCCCCGGCCACAAAACATCGTCGCCCGGCTTGGCGTCCCCGGTCCTTCGACGCCAGGGCCGCCCGACCGCCGCCAGGGCCGCGAGGTAGCCGCCGGTGGCCAGGGCGGCGCCCAGCCCACCTGCGACATAGTCCCGCGTGAAGTAGAACCAGGGCCTCCAGTGGTACTCCCAGACCAGGGCCACGGCGAAGATGACCAGGGCCGCCCCGACCGCCGCCCAGGGTCGCCGTTTCTCCGACGGCTCGACCACCAGCAACAGCAACAGCCCGGCCATGAGCGCCACGACGGAGTAGATCCCCTGGAAGTAGCCCGGCAGGACGCCTGCAACCACGGCGAACGTCCACGCCCAGACCACGGGCTGGGCCCCCACGGCCGCGGCCACCCTCCGACGCACGAGCCACGCGACGCCGCCCAGGCCACCGGCGACGCCCGCCCACAGACCGAGGCGCGCCAGGGGCGGCCACAGGTCGATGTGGTCGTTGAACAGCCGCCCGGCGTAACGGCTCCCCAGCAGGGCGACCGTCCAGGTGACGGCGATCAAAAGCGCGGCCGCCACGAGGTGGCCGCCCCGGCCGGTCGCATCCGGGCGGGTGCCCGGCGGTGCGCTCTGCGCGACCAGCACGGCCCAGGCGCCCAGGGCCAGCACGAACAGGAGCCAGAAGACCACCGGCCCCGTGACCCGCCGCTCCCGCCGGGCGTCGAGATCCGCCAGGTGAGCGGCGCGCAACAGCCGCGTCGCCCGCCGGGTCGCCACCGCGTAGCGCCCGGCCTTGGCGGCGGCCCGGCTGGTGCCCACCAGCCGGGCGTATGGCCGGACCCCGGTGGGCAACCACTTTTCCCGGACCTGGAGGTATCGGTGCCGGTTTTCGGCCGCGGCCACCAGAAGCTCCGCCCGCTGGGCCGGGGCGATGGCCAGCCCTTCCACCAGGGGACGACCGGCGCTGGGGGCCGCCGGCGTCCGGCCAAAGAGCGCCGATACAGTGGAGGAGAAGTCCACCTGCAGGATGTCCCGCCGCAGGCCTCGGACGATCTTGGGACCGAAGAGGGCATAGAAGGTGTGCCATGCCGACGGGTCCTGGTAGCCGTGGCGGCCGTTTTCGGCGCAGCCGTGATCCGACAGGAACAAAAAGGTCGTGCGGCCGTCGTCGAGCTGGCCCACGAGCCCTTCCAGCAGCAGGTCAGCCCAGTAGAGCTTGTCGGCGGTGAGCCGCGTGTCCCGCAGGTACCTGTGCATCACCAGGTCCGTGCCGTGCACGTGCCAGACCAGCACGTCGAAGTCCGGGGCTGCCAGGGCTCCGTCGAGTCGCCCGATCACCCACCGGTCCAGCTCGTTCACCGGGTGTTCCCAGACGACCGGACGTCCCGCCGCCGTGCGCCCCTCCTCGGGTTGCGCGAAGACCCGGGAGAACCGGTCGCCGAACATCTCGAACCAGGGCATGTCCCCGTACAGGTGGATGCGAAGCCCGGCGCTGGCCAGGCCGTCGAAGAAGGTCTCGTGCGGCATGCGGTTCTGCCGCCAGTTCCGCACCACGCCGTAGAGGTAGGGGCGCGCGCCGGTGGCGATGGTGTAGACCATCTGACCGGTCATGGTGGGCTCCTCGGTGCGCGCCTCGCCCCAGGTGGCCCGCTCCCGCAGACTCGACAGGAAAGGCATCTTCCGCGGATCGAAGGCCATGTTGAAGGGGACGGAGTCCACCAGCACGATCACGAGGCGATCCGTGAGACGCTCGAACCGCTCCTCCGAAAATCGAACGATGGGATGCGCCGCCTGGGTGAAGTAGAACCACCGCACAAAGGCGGTGGTCAGAACCACCATGGTGAGCAACCCCGCCAAGGCGAGGACGAGACGCGACCGCATGACGTCCCACTATAGGACCCGCCCGGAGCCGCTCGTCAAGCCTCGCCCGAACTTCGCTTGAAGATCCGGCGCCACGGGGAGGCTCACGACGAAGGTGGCGCCCGGTGCTTCACCGGCGACAAGCTCCAGGCTGCCGCCATGACTCACCACGATCTCGTGGGAAATGGGAAGGCCCAGCCCCGTGCCCTCACCAACCTCCTTCGTGGTGAAGAAGGGATCGAAGATTCGCGCCCGCAGGGCGTCGGGCACACCGGGACCGTTGTCTGACACCACGACGTCGACCCGATCGCCCACCCGCCGGGACTGGACAAGAATCCGGGCGTCGGGCCGGCCGGCCACTGCCTGGGCAGCGTTGGCCACCAGGTTCATGAACACCTGACCGAGCTGGCCCGGATCACCGCGCACGGGGTCAGGCGCCGCGAGATCCCGCTGAACCTCCACCTCCGCCAGCAGGTGGACGGCGATCTCCAGGGTCTCCTCCATGACTGCGTCCAGGTCCACCGGCACGGCGCCCTCTCCGTCGGTGCGGGCGTAGCTCGAAAGGGCGGAGACGATGCGCTGGATGCGCCCGGTGCCGCTGCGGATCACCCGCAGCATGCCCTGAACGTCCTGGACCCCCTCGGACCACGCGGCCCCCTCCGGATCGCCGGCCTCCGCCGAGGTCACCAGTCCCTCCAGGGACGTCTCCAACGGGTCGATGCAGTTGGACACGGCGTTGATGGGGTTGTTCAGCTCGTGGGCCACGCCGGCCACCAGCTGGCCGATTGAGGCGAGCTTCTCCGATCGAACCAGCTGGTCCTGGGCGCGGGTCAGGGACGTCACCGCCTCCCGCAGGTCCTCGTTGGCGCGGGCGAGATCGCTGGTGCGCTGGGTCACCTTCTCCTCCAGGCTCACGTTGAGCTCCTCCACCGTACGGATCTGCTCGGCCAAAGAGCGCCGCATGTCGTCCAGGGCGAAGGCCAGCCGTCCCACCTCGTCGGCCTCGGCGCCGGTCACCACCGGGCGGCGAAGCTCGCCTTGCGCCATCTCCTCGGCGCGCTTCTCCAGGGCCCGAAGGGGCGCGCTGAGATCCGACGCGATGAGCGCCACGATCCCCGTGCACAGCCCGAACAGCACCAGGAAAAAGAGCCCCAACGCCGCCGTCTGGGGCCTCGGGGTGGTCTGCCGGCGGGTCTGCTCGGGGTAGAGCACGGCCACCGAACCCAGATCCCGCCCTCGGACGTAGATGCGCATGAAGGCCCCGACCAGGCCCAGGTTGCCCAGCCGGAGCACACCGCTGGACGTGCGACGCATGCGAGTGCGCACCACGAAGGGCAGCGACGGGATCCGACGATCCGGGGCGCCGAACCGCTCGGCAGGACCCGACGGAGGCAGGTACCAGTACACCTCCTCCCCGGCGCCCGCCAGCTGGCCCAGCAGCCCCACCACGTCCGCCGGCTGCACCGGGCCGCTGATCTTGTCCTGGGTCCGAAGGCGGTCCACGAGGTTCTCGGCCTTGAGCCGCGACTGTTTCTGAACGAACTCCACGGCCAGGTTTCGCACCTGCACGAAGCTCCAGAAGATCGAAATGGCGCAGGCGAAAAAGAGCACCAGACCGAAGCCGCCGAACATCTTGACCCGCACAGACAGCGGGCTGCGGACCTCGGCGATGTCCAGGCGGTGCGTGGCCGCGAGGTCCGCCAGCACCGACCGGAGGGTGGCCCGGTGCCAGAAAGCCTCGTAGAGGGCAGCCGCGAAGGTGGACAGCACCGTCGCTCCCGTCATGAGGGTGGCCGACTCGCGGTCCACCCCGAAGAGCCACACCCCTTCCATGTACAGCAGCAGCCCCGCCACCATGAACGCGCAGATCTTGGCCGCACCCAGGGTGTAGGGCAGGATCTGCACCGCGCGGTAGGCCCGCACCGCCAGCTGGGGTTGGGTCACCCCGGCGCCGCGAGCCCGGGCCGCCAGGTACTGTCGGAGGGGCCGCATGAGTCGCAGTGAAGCCAGGAGCCACAGGCCGGCCACGACGAGGATGGTGATGGGGAAGTAGGCCACGAGGATGTGACGTAGGGGCAATCGCAGCGGAATGAAGAAGTGGATGAACAGGGCCACGGCCAGGACGCCCGCGGCACCGGTGGCCACGCCAGGCCCGAGCAGATCCCAGCTCAGGGTCTGGTGCCGCCACTCGGTGGAGCGGCCCCCGGGCTCGGCACCCGCCAGCTCCCTGAGCAGCCGCCCCAGCACCGCCGGTCGCCACACCTCCACCATGCCGGCCACGCAGGTCGCCACGGTGACCGTCGCGACCACGCCGACGGTGGACCAGGTCACCAGCTGCGCCACCAGGGCCGCGAAGACGGCGCTGCCGGTGGCCACCACGAGACAACCCAGGCCGGCCTGCACGGCCAACCCACGGCGCAGCTCGTGCAGGACGGCCAGCCGGCCAGGCGCCGCCTCTCGGTCCACCTGGCGGACCAGCCGCGCGAGACCGCCTAGAAACCGAGCGGCCAGGGCTGACAGGGCGACGGCCACCCCGACAAGGCACGCCAGGGCCAGACCCAACACGACGCCCCGCTCCAACCCCGGAGGCCGCACCAGGGCCCAGACCGCGAGGCCCACGAGGCCCAGCTCGATCGCCAGCAGCGACAGGCTCAGTAGAATCGCACGTCGCAACAAGGTCTGGGCACCTCAGGGCCCGCCGCCAAACAACGAGATCGCCCAGAACGCCGATGCATCTCGGCTCGCTTCGTTGCTTCTCGTTGCATATCAGTAAGTATGCGCCTCGTCGCGCCTCGCGAGCCGAGCGCCTCGGCGCTCTGAATCGAGTCGTTGTATTGCGGCGGGCCCTCAGGAGCCAGCTCAGGTGGGGCTGGAATTCAGCCGACCGGGCTCCGCTAGCTCTTGCCGCAGCGTCTCGTACGCAGACGAGACGAAAAAACGATAGAGCGCATTGTAGCAGAGCTCGGTTTCGGGGTCAGTGCCCGGTTTCACGTCGTCCTTTTCCAGGATGCGGAGGGCAGCGGGCAGGTCGCCGGCCAGCAGCAGGCCGCAGCGGAAGGACGTCTCCTCGGTGGCGCCGAGCCAGGCCTTCCAGCGCTCGGCGTCCACTTCGGTCCCGACCGCCGCGAGGACCCGCCGCATGGGCTCGGCCAGGGTGGCGTCGGCGAAGTGCTCCCGCAGCCGTTGCTGGACCTGTTCCACCTGGAGCCCAGTGACCACCTCTGGCGGAGGTGGCAAGGTGGACGGTCGCAGCACCGCGGCCACGGCCAGGTGCAGCCCCAGCAAATCCTCGGGGCCGTCCACCTCCGTGCAGAGCAGATGCTCGGGCCGCATGTAGGTGAGCTTGCGACCGAGCATGAAGCGCAGGACGTTCTCGTCGGAGATCTGCAGCGCCAGCTTACCGACAGCCAGCGCGGCGTGGTACCGACCCGCCACCGAGAGGTTGATGTGAATCAGCCGGGCCTCCCGCTCCGGGGTGATGAACATCACCGGCGGGGCCACGCCCACGGCCCGGGCCACGGCCGCAGCGAGCTCCGAGATCCGGGGAGGCGCCGAGAGGGTCTCCACCCGCTGGTCACGCGAGAGCCCATAGTCGCTCGACGGGTGCGCATGCCAGGTGATGACCTCGGGCCCCAGCAAGGCCATGATGCCCGTGAGGGCGGGATCCAGGCCAGGTGAGGCCAGATCGGTGATCCACCGCTGCTCGTCCACACACCGATATCCCTCCGGCGGCACCGCGGGCTCGGCGGCCTGGGCGGCCAATTCGGGACCTGCCTCGCCGAGCTGCCACAGGACCTGGGCACACCGCCGGGCCTCGGCGGGCCGCCCCTGGTCCGACAGGTCAGCCCACCTCTGCTGGAGCGAGGCCGGCTCCGGCGGTCCGATCTCCTGACAAAGCTCGGCGACCTCGGCGGGTTGCGCCAGCAGCCGTGCCACCCGCTCCGCGGGCGGCTCCGCCTCCGGGAGGACGCGGCTCAGGCGTCGGGCCGCGCGGGCCGGCCCGATGAGCATCCAGGTGACCACGCCGATGATGAGGGCGGCAATGGAAGTGGCCACGATGGCTATGAGAAGTGCGTCACTCATGAAGCAGGGCTACGACGTTCTCCGGGAGACTCGGACGATCCACTCCCGCGCCCCTTGGCGCCTCCCCCTGCTCCACTCCCTGAAGCCGCTATCCTTTACCACAAAAAACCCAGGGCGCCAATGGGCCCTGGGACCATTCTACAGTCCTAGGCCCTTCTACGGTCGCCGGGGGGTTGGGGCTTCCCTTCCGGGCGCGGGGCGTCCCAGCATCCGCAGCACCGGGGCGAGGATCCGGCCGTGACGGTCCAGATGCCCGGTGGGCAGGAGCCACTGCACGTGGACCCTCCCTCCCTCGTGGTGCACCGCCAGAGGCGCCAGGAGTCGGGCCAGGCGCAGCCGCCGGCCGATGCGGGTGGCCACCAGCCGCTGCACCCACCGGTGGAGGGCTCGCACCATGGCCCGTCCGCGCCGGCGACCGGCCACGTCAACGAAGGCCCGCAGGGCGAGCCACCGCCCACCGCTGAGCCGCAGCCCCACGCGATGCACCTGGCCCGGCAGGGCAAGCCGCTTGCTCACCCGGGCCCGCAAGTCCTCGGGCAAGCGCATCACGGCGGCCACCAGGGGCGCCCGACCGGCGGACCCTCCGGCGACGAGACGCCACAGTGCCATGAGCACCCGGTCCTCCCGCGCGCTGGACCGTCCCGGGAGACCGCGCAGGAGATCCACGGACTGCCGCACCGTAGTGGAGGGCCCCGAGGCCACGGTGTAGGGAGTCAGCAAGGCGGTGGATGCACCCCGTCCGTCGGTGACGGCAACCTCCCGATAGCTTCGCCAGACCAGTGGTTTGCGGCCCGGTCGCTGCCGGGGAGGCGGCCGGCCGCTGGGGCGGCCATCGAGTGCCCGGCGGGCGCGGGAGGCAAGCCCCAGCCCGTCAGTGCGGGCCCCGCGGGCCAGCATCAGAATCCGCCCCACCCCTGCGGCGCCGTCGAGCCACAGCGCCAACACGAGCACCTCCGCGTGTCGAAGCAGATCCGATCCCAGGGCGGCATGGAGCCGGCGACCCACGCCATCGGGCTTGACGTCCTTGCTCCACGGACGCTTCCGCCAGAACCGTCGCATGCGGGCCAGGTCCAGCCTCACCAGGACATGCGCTCCGGAGGGCACCAGCGTCATCAGATCCGACGCCGAGGGGCGCCGGGGCCCCGGAAGAGTCGACCCACCCGACCCGGACGAATGGCAGGAGGCCGCGACCACGGACACGAGCACGAGCACGAGCACGAGCCTGCCTCGAGGCGAGCGCGGTCGGCGAGGCGCAGTCGGGGGGTGTCTACCGGGGAGGTTCATCCACCGGCCGCTGCGCGAGCGTCACGCCCAGGGTGTGAAGCAACTCCGCCACGAGCTCCAGCGCCTCGGGGGTGGTGGTCGCCCGGGGCAGCAGCACGGCGCTCAGGCCCGCCTTGCCGTCGGCCTCGAGGGTCGCCTCCAGGCACATGCCTGGCTCAGGCAGCAACCCGTCACCCACCCGGCCGGCCAGGCTGACCACGACGCACGTCCGCGGGAGCGGCCCGGGGCCCAGCCAATCCGCGAAGCGAGCCGGATCCGCGTCGGTGACCACCATGCGTGTGCCAGCAGTGGCGGGGCCCTCCGCCACTGACCGCACCACGTCGGACGCATCCATGGCCGCCACCAGCCGCCGCAGGGGCTCGCCGTCACCGAGCCACCGCGCCTCGGCCAGCGGCAGGTCGGTGATTTTTCGCAGCTCCTCGTAAGGATGTCGGAAAAATTCCTTGGTCATGGGTACCATCAACCACAGGGGGCCATCTTGGCACGCCGCTCGACCACAGGCAAGCCGTTGTGACCTTGCGGGGCTAGGTGCCGGCTGGCATACTCGGGCCATGACTCCGCACCTGCCAGCCTGCGGCATCCTCACACTGCTCACCGACTTCGGCAGGGCGGACGGATACGTGGCCGCCATGAAGGGCACCGCGCTGTCCATCTCACCCACCTTGCGGGTCGTGGACATCACCCATGACGTCCCCCGACAAGACATCTTCCGGGCCGCCCTCATCCTCAAGCAGGTGGCCCCGACCTTCCCCGCCGGGACAGTGCACGTGGTGGTGGTGGACCCCGGCGTCGGCACCGAACGGCGCCCCGTCGTGGTGGAGTCGGGGGACCAGTACTATGTGGGCCCCGACAACGGCGTGCTGACCCTCGCGGCCAGGCCACCCAGGCGTGCGTACAACATCACCAACGGCGACCTCATGCTCGAGCGGCTCAGCCGCACCTTCCACGGTCGCGACATCTTCGCCCCCACGGGCGCGCACCTCGCCTGCTCGGCGTCCCTGGAGGACGTCGGGCCGGCCATCGACGACATCACGGAAATCCCCCTGCCACGCCCAACCTTCGACAAAGGCTCCATCACGGGCGAGGTCATCTACGCCGACCAGTACGGCAACCTGATGGTCAACATCTGCCAGGACCACCTGGCCGGAATCGAGCCCGACTCCATGACGCTCACCGTGAGCGGGATATCCATCGAAGGGCTGAAACAGACCTATGGCGACGTGGGCATCGGTGATCTCGTCTTCTACATCGGCTCCACCGGCTACCTGGAGGTAGCCCGGCGGGAGGGCAACGCCCGCCACTACCTCGGCGCACCCCGGGGGGCCCACATCGTGCTGCACCATGGATGAACCGATCTCCACCACCGCGGCGCCGCGGGCCGGGACCCTGGTCCTGGCAGCGCTCCTGGCAGCGCTCCTGGCGAGCGGCTGCCCCACCGGAGACGGCGAGGGCGAGGTCGTGGGAGCCTTTTTCCTGCTGGGCTGTGAGGATGCCTTCGACTATGGCAGCCGCGCCGCCCCGGCCCGCTACGACATGGAGGCCAACTTCTTCGTGGGGGAGCCCATCATCGACGAGCGGGAGACCAACCCGGTGAACCGCCTGGACCTCCGCATTCAGCGGGGCGGCAACAACATCGAAGACGTGGACAGCCTCTACATCCAGATCGCCGACGTCAGAACCGTGGCTGAGAGCTTCTCCGCATCGGCCTACGCGGGCTCACCGGTGGGAGAGACCGAGAACATCCGCGCGACCCTGTCGCTCTACGTCACCTGTCCGACCTACTTCGGCGGCCTGGCCGCCAACGTGCCCGCGGCAGCGCCCGCCTGCCCCGGCCTGGACGCCGCGACCCGGGACGCCCTCTGCGAATCGATGGACTATGATGAGCCGCTCGACCCGGCGGTCGCCTTTGGGCCCTTCTCACCCGAGAGCTCCTGTCTGATCTTCTGCCGCTTCGGCCCGGCCGAGCGCGGCGCCGCGGTGCCCCACGACTTCGCCATCAACTTTGGGGACGTCGTCCAGGGGTTCTTCCACCTGAACCTGGTGGATCAGCGGCTCCTGGCCACCGGTGCGGAGATCTGCGAGGACGGCGTGGACAACGACGGCGACGGCGACGTGGACGAATCGGACTGCGACCTCGCCGCGGGAGCCGGCCGGCTCCTGGGCAAGTTCAACTTCGAGGTGCGCCGCGGCCAGGTGGCGCAAGAGTTTCCGTAGACGCGCCGGTGACCGTGGACACCATCGGGTTGACCATCGATGAGCTCGCCGGCGGCGGAGACGGCGTGGGTCGTTTCCAGGACCGGGCGGTGTTCGTGCCGGACACCGCGCCAGGGGATCGGGTACGCGTGCAGGTGCGCGAGCGCCGACGGCGCTGGTGGCGCGCCACGCTGGTGGAAGTCATGGAGCCGGGGCCCGGGCGCCAGGACCCGGCCTGTCCGATGAGCCTGGTCTGCGGCGGCTGCTCTTGGCATCACGTGCAGTACGACCACCAGCTCACCGCCAAGGGCGCGTTGCTGGAGCGGGCCTTCCGCCAGGCCCGGGTGGACGCGCCCGCCGCCGAGCTCATCCCCGCCCCAGATCCCCTTGGCTACCGCTGTCGGGCCCGGTGGCACTGGCGCCGCCGGGACGACGCCAGCCTGGCCCTGGGCCTGGTGGGCCGCCGAAGCCACCGGCTGGTGGACCTGACGACCTGCCCGGTGCTGCTCCCCCACCTGTCGACCCTGGTGCCCGACCTGCGCGGGGCCTTTCCGACTGCCGGAACCGGCGGCGAGCTGCTGGTTCTGGGCAACACCAGGGGCCACAGCGCCGTCGCCCTGCACGGGGTGTCGGATCCGACAGCGGCTGCCGCCCTCGGAGAGGCGTTGGCGCCGGCGCTGCAGGGCGTGACCACGCGTCCCCGGGTGGACGGAAGAATCGGGCGCGCCAGCACCTGGGGCTCTCTGGAGATCGACCAGGGACAAGCCGACGCCCCCCCCTTCTGGACCACGCCGGAGACGTTCTTTCAGGCCAACCCCGGGGTCAACCAACACCTCGTCGACCTGGTCGCGGCCCGGGCGGCGGCCACGGACGGGCCCTGCCTGGAGCTCTTCGCCGGGTCGGGCAACCTCACCCGGGGACTGGCGCGACGGCGCAAGGTCACCGCAGTGGAGTCGGACCCCGAGGCCGCAACCCTCGCCCGCCGCAACCTACGTGACCTGGACGTGGAGTGGCTGACCGAAGACGCCGGGCGGGCGCTCGGGCACCTCTCGGGCCGGGACCTCGCAGGCGGGCTCGTGGTCCTCGATCCGCCCCGGACCGGCGCCCGGGACCTGCTCGATGATCTGGCCGGGCTTTGCCCCCGACGTGTGATCTACGTCTCGTGCGACCCCATGACCCTGGCCCGGGACGTCGCCCACCTGGCTCGCGCGGGGTATCTCCTCGGCAGGCTCACCGTGCTGGACACCATGCCCCAGACCCACCACTTCGAGACGGTCGCGGAGCTGCTGCTGGCCTGACAGACCGGGGACTGCGATGGATCGCTACAGCTCTTCGGTGAGCTTGAGCATCTCGGGCTGGAAGTCGAGGCGGTACTCGATGAGGGATCGGTGATGGGGCTGCTTGGCCGCGGTGATGAACGTTCCGCTGGGCTTGAGGATCGCGCCCCAGACTTCATCGCCCTTGAAGATGAAGACCTTCTTCTTTTTATAGCCCTTCGTCTTTTTGACGCCCACTGTCTGCGCGTGGGCCACCGGCGTGGCGACCAACCCCAGCCCAGCCATGAACGCGAGCGCGATGAGAAGCCTCTGCATGATACACCTCCCGCGGCGGTTGTCGCCGACACCCGCTTCAAACGGACGAGCCGGGCAGAAGTTCTACAAGGGGGAAAATCCGGACGGTGGGGTGGGGTCGATCAGTTGGGGTGGGGTCGATCAGTTGGTCTGCTGGTCCTCCATGCGCTTGAGCCGCTTGCGCATGCGGTCCAGGCTCCGCTCCATGCGGCTGATCTGCGCCTCGGTGCGGGTGCCGTCCTGCTTGTAGTTCTCGATGCGGTCCTCCAGGGTCTGGATCCGCTTGCGGAGCCGCTCCACCTGCCGTTTTCGCCGCTCCGCCCGCCGGCCCTGGAGCTCCTCCTTGGACAGGCGCCCTGGCCGGGCGTGGCCTGTCAACGCGGGGCGCGTGGCCCGGTTGATGCCCTTCGTCTTGCCGCGCAACAGGTCCGGTCGGGGCACCCGCTTCATGACGCCCCGATCCACCACCGTGGGCGGGCGGTCCCCCTTGGACACCGGCACCATGGGCAGCTTGTACTTGGACCGCATGGGCGTGACATAGCGCGACTTCCGCGCGCCGCGCTTGCCCCGGACGGACTTGGACTTGCTCGCCACCGCCGGCGGCGGGTCTCCCGGGGAAGCGTCGAAGGCCAGCAGGGCAGCCCCCACCAAGACACCGAAGCCCACCACCCCCATGGTGATCCAGGAGATCTTCCGGACCAGCACCGACAGGTCGCTTCCAGGACTCTTCATGATTCGCTCTCTCGATACATCGTAGCACAGGGCCCACGGCCCCGCGTCTACGGAGATCAACGTGCCGCCATGGTGACGTATTCCCGAACGCGGCGCAAGTGGCGTTGATCCCAAGCGGATCGTCCAGTAGACTCCGCTAAGGCCCGCAACCAACCACCGATCGAAGTGCGCCATGACACCCGACGACCCGAGCACCCCCCCCCCTTCCCTCGAAGCGCTCGAGCAGCTGCTGGAGCGAGATCCCCGGTCGGCACGGTATGCCGACCTGGCCCTGAGACTCTGCGACGCCAAGCGGGCGGAACAGGCCCTCGAGGTCTGTCGCCAGGGGCTGGCCCACCACCCCGATGACCCGGCGGGGCAACGCGCCCGGGGACGCGCCCTGATGCTCACAGGGCGGCTGCAGGAGGCCCAGACGGAGCTGCTGGGGATCATCAGGAAGAACCGAAACGACGCCGCGGCGATGCTGCTCATCACCGATGTGCTGCTCCAGAAAGCCGACCCGGGCCGCGCCAAGGCCATGTTGCAGCACGCCACCAAGATCCTGGGCAAGGGAAATCCCGAGGTGGTGCGCCTCTGGACGGCCCTCGGGGGGATGACCGGTGAGATCGACATCAAGCCGACGGGACCCATCGCCGTGCACCAGCCTGCCGCCCAACCCGAGGCGGTGGCGGCACCGGCCGAGCCTTCAACCCCGAAGACGACCTTCGGGCCGCTCATCGGCGGCAAGGGCGCGATCATCAACGTGGTGGACGTCGACGAGGGGTTGGACCTCGGCCCGGTGACGTTGGATCCCAAGGCCGGGAAGCCCGCGGCGGGGCTCGCCGGGCGGGTGGCGTGGATCACGCTCCTGTCGCTGCTCCTGGTGGCGGCGGGCATCACCGTCTGGCGCATGCGCAGCCGCGCCCAGACGGTCGGCAAGGGTGTACAGACCTCCCGCGAGGCGCTCCGAACGGGCTCGTTGCGGAGGTACCGAGCCGCCCGGAAAACGGTGAGGGCCGCCTTGAAAAAGGACCCCAACAACCCCGACCTGCACGCCTGCCTCGCCAAGATCGACGCTCGCATGGCGCTGGAGTACATGATCCGGATCAAGCGCGTGCCGGCGGCCATCTTCGCCGCCGAGAAGATCCACCGCAAGCTCAAGCGCCACCCTCCCAGTGCCCTGCGAAGGTTACAGGTCCGGCTCGGGTTGGCCTACAGGACATCGTCTTGGGGGAAGGAGGCCGTGCTGGAGGCACGGGCCATCCAACAGCTTCTCACGGGCATCAAGCCGCGCAAGGGATCCAAGGGCGTCCGGGACCACACGGTCCGGCTGCTCGACCGGGGCATCAAGGAGTATCCGAAGGCCCTGGGGCTGCGGTACGTGCGCGGCCTGGCGCATCTGGCCAACGGCGACGCCCTCCAGGCCGAAAGGGACCTCGAGGAGACCGTGAAGCGGGACAAGAGCCATGTTCCAGCCCAGCTGGCACTGGCCGAGGTGCTGCTGGAGCAGGGCCGGGTGGTGGAGGCGCAAGAGCGATTCAACAGGGTGCTGGGCGTGAACCCGACCTCCCTGCGCGCCCGTTTGGGCATGATCCAGTCGCGCCTTCTGCGCAACCGGGAGCTGTCCCTGGTGGCCTCCGAGCTGGAGAAGCTCGCACCGGGCGAGCACACGCCCCGGCTGATCCGCTCCTGGTATCGGCTTGCCCGGGCCTGGCTCTTCTGGGTGGAGGGCAAGGTCAGCCGGTCCAGCAAGGCCCTCGAGCATGCCAGCCAGACGCTGCTCCCCGAGGCGCGGTGGCTGTCGTGGTACATCCGGCTGTGTCTGCTGCTGGGCGAGGTGGATCACTCCCGCCGGCCCCTCAAGCATGGGCTGGCCTCCCTGCGCAGCGCGGACGATCCCATTGTGCGAGCCTTCAAGCTCGAGGTGAGGCTGCACCAGGGGCTCCCGGGGCCCGTGATCGCCGACGCGCGCAAGCTGCTCCGGAAGATCGGCACCGCCGGACCCGCCGCCCGGAGGGCGGTGCTGGTGCTGGCCAGGGCCCACCTGGCCGCAGGCCGCTACGACAAGGCGCTCAAGGCCCTGGCCGCCCTGGCCAAGCTGAAGCCGGAGCCAGCCGACGCCGACGCCGCAAAGATCTACACCCACCTGGCCCGGGGCCTCGGGGCGCTGGCCAAGGCGCCAAAGGGGTCCGCCGTAAAGCCCGGGAAGAGGAAAGGAAAGGGGGCCGGCAAGGTCGGCGACTCCCCGACGGCGGTCGCCGAGGCAGCCCGGGTGGCCCTGCGAAACCTCTCGAAGGGTCCGGCTGCGCCTGGGGCCCGGTACGCGCTGGCGCTCCTGACCCCGGACGCGGCCAAGGCACGGAAGCTGCTCGCCAAGGCCGTGGTGAATCACCGGGACGCGGCCAGGGCTGGGGTCCTGTACGCTCAGCTACTGATCCGGGCCGGCAACCTGGCCGAAGGGCGCCTCCAGGTGGAGGCGGCCATGGAGCGCGCCCCGGCCTACTATCCGGCCCTGCGGACGCGGGCGCACCTGCGCCTGCGCACGGGGTACGTCACCGAGGCCCTGTCCGACACCACCACGCTCTGCTTCGCAGGGTACCGGGCAAAGATGCCGGCGGGGATCCTCCAGCGCATCGCCCACACGGCCCGCTGGTCCTCCCGGCTGTCCCGGTTGGATCGCTCCACCCTCTGTCCCTCCGCGATCATCCGCGCCGACGACCTGATCACGCGAGCTGCCATCTATGTGGGCATGGAGCGACCCGACGCCATCGACTCTTCGCTGATCTTCCTGGCCATGGGGGAACGGCTGGGCGCCGATCCCGGCCGGGTGGGGGTGCTCCGGGCCCTGGCCCTCCTCAGCGGACAGCAGACGCCCGACCGCGGCAAACAGGCCGAGGCGCTGCTCAAGGCCTTGGCCAAGGCACACCCCGCAGTGGAGGGGCTGGCAGACTACCACTACGCCCGGGGCAAAGCCCTGCACTCGCAGAACGAATCCAAGGCGGCGATGGCCGCGTTCGGCGCCGCCCTCAAGCGCCAACCGACCCACCTGGCGGCCCTGCGCACCGGGGGCTGGGTGCTGCTGGGAGCCAAGAAGAACGCGGCGGCGGCCGTCCGATTCCGCAAGGCCACCGAGATCGCGAAGCGCTGGCGTGCCTGTCCCTTCCGGGTGCGCTCCCGGCTCCTGTTCGCCCTGGGCCAGTCGTTGCTGGGCAAGGGCAAAGGGCGAGATCTGAAAGGCGCCGGCGCGGCCCTCACCGAGGCCTTGCGGCTCAACGGCCACCTCTACCAGGCCGCCGTGGCCCTGGCCAAGGTGCACCTGGCCAGCGGGCGAACCAAGGAGGCCCGGAAACAGCTCGAGGACGTGCTGCAGGCCGCTTCCGACTACCCCGACGCCCTGTTGCTGCTGGCGCGCCTGCTGAAGACCTCGCCCAAGACCAAGCCCCGGTCGCAGGCGTTGGTCGCCCGCCTGCTGAAGGTCTGCGCCCGGGAGATCCTCTCGGGGCGGCCCGAGGAGGGGCGGTTCTGGCTCGAGCAGGTCCTGGCCAAGGTGAACGCCAAGCACAACCTGGCCAGGTTCATGCTCGGCCGGCTCCTCTCCAGCTACCCCAAGGAGGGCGTGCGTTCGAGGGACCTGCTGAAGCAAGCCGGGCCGGTGAAGCCGCCCACGTGGCTGAAGCCGCTGCTCAAAAAGCTCCGGCAGAAATGAGTGACGCGGTCAGGACGTACGTCTGCGAGGACGATCACCGCCTCCGGGCCCACCTGTGCCGACTGCTGGATCAGGATCCAGACTTTCATCGCGTGGGCGACGCGCCCACCGCCGAGGAGGCCGAGTCGCACCTGGGCTCCGGACAGGTGGACGTGCTGCTGCTGGACCTGGAGCTGCCGGGCATGGACGGGCTGGCGCTCCTCGAGCGCCTCCCCGGCCCGCCCCGGGGGCCCGAGGTGCTCATCCTCACGACCTTTGCCGACGCCGACAAGGTGCTCGAGGCCATGCGCCGGGGGGCGGCGGGATATCTGGTCAAGGGTGTGCCCACCGACAAGCTCCTGGCCGCGCTGCGGGACGTGGCGACCGGGGGCACGGTCATCGAGCCGCGGCTGGCCCGGCGCTTCTGGAACCTGTTCGAGGCCAGCAAGGGCCACAAGGATCCGGACAGCCTCGGCCTGAGCGACGAAGAGGTGACCGTGCTCAACCTCGTGGCCCGCGGGCTCACCAACCCCGAGGTGGGTCACACCCTGGGCACCACCCGCCGCCGCGTCAAGGCCCACCTCGAGTCCGTCTATCGCAAGCTACACGTGTCGAGCCGCGTGGAGGCCGTGCTCAAGGCCACCGCCGCGGGACTGGTCGAGCTATGAAGGCAACCGCAGGACCTCCATGGTCGTCTGTTCGCAAACTCAACGAAAGAGGTTTCTCGTGCGAAAGCAACCTGGATACACCATCTTTTTGACCCTCACGATCCTCTCGACGCTGGCGGCGATTTCCACCCTCATTCCCGAGGCCTCAGCCAGCAAGGTGTGTCTTCTGGGGTACCGCGCACATTGCATCTGGGCGCCGTGGAGCACGGTCATCTGCCTGATCGTGGCCGGTATTTCTTGCAGCACTCGTGTCAGGAAATTCAAGGCCGCCGACAGTACCGGCACACCCAATCCATGAAATCGGGGCGCCTTTTCGAGGCAGGTGTCGTGCAGGACTACTGGGGGTTGATGTGAAGCCGGTCAATGCTCGCCCGCCTGGAGTAGCCGCCGATTTGACCTGGTACTAGGCCACCCGCTCGACGATCACTCGCGACCCGTCTTTCAGGCCGGCGGCGTCCAGAGCTTCGGTGGGCGCCTCCAGGTGATCTTCGGCTGCCTTGCCCTTTTGCACCACGGCCCGGAAGGAGCGCAGGCCCAACCAGCCGCGCCGGGCCGCCGTGACGTGCACCTCGTCGCCGGGGGACAGGTCCAGGGCCTTGGCGGCGGAGGCCGGGACCTTCACCCTCGGCAGCGCGGGAGGGGAGGCGTCGGCCGTGGGCTCGGAGCTCGCCGTGACCTGCAGCCGTGCCCGCCGATGGGGCCAGGTCGGGGTGAGGTTGCGCCACGTGAGGTTGAGGCGCACGGGCGGGGTCACCCGCCAGGCCGCCAGGCGCCCCACCCCGAGCACCAGCGACGTGGCACCGAGGGAGGCGAGGCAGGCGCGCATGACGTCCGCCGGAGCCACGGCAGGGCCCGATATCCAGGCCACAGATGCCAGGCCGGCCACCACGCCGACCACGAGCGCCGCCCAGGCCACGCGGGCACCGATTCGACGCGAAAGGAGCCCGGCCAGGAGCACCAGCCCGAGGGGCCCGCCCAGGGCGCCCCCCGCCACGCCGGCCACTCCGGCCACGGTCACCAGGCCCCCCATCCAGTCGAACACCGCGGCCAGTCCCAGCGCCACCAGGGCGGCAGCGCCCACGGTCGCGCGGGCCACGACGAGCCGGCGCCGGTCCCGGGGCCCGGTGGCTGCCTCGGCCGAGGTGTCCGCCTCGGGCCCGTCCAGGTCGACGGCCACCACCGCGGCGACTCCCAACAGCAGCGAGTCCACCGTGGAGAGGACCGCCGCCATCACGGCGGCCGCCATGAGACCCAGCCACCCCGGCGACGACGCCACCGCGGCCAGGACCGAAGCCAGGGACATGGCGTCCGGCTCGGCGCTGGGCAGCCGCCCCATCTCCACCAACCAGCCGTGCACCAGCCCGGCCACGGCGACCCCGCCGACCAGCACCAGCACCACCGGTCCGAGGGCCACCATCGCTCCGGTCCCCGCCGCGCGCTCCCCGCGGCCCGCCACCAGCCCCCCGACCACGGCCTGACTCGCCAGGACCCCCACCAGGGAGATGACGACGGCGTCCACCACCAGTCCACCCACGGCATGCAGCGGGCCTCCCGACAGCGGCTCCGGCACCAGGCTGCGCTGGGTCAACGGGGTCGACTGCCAAAGGCTCGACACCTGGATCATGCCCGACGCCAGGAGCACCACCGCCACGACGCCGGCGCCCACCAGGACCACCTGGAACAGATCCGTGACCATGGCGCTGCGCTGTCCGCCCCAGGCGGTGTACGCCGCGGCGACCAGCGCGGCGGCCGCCGCCCACACCAGCGCCGGGCTGGACGTGAGCGCCCGGAAGGTCGCACCGAACGTCGCCAGCTCGAGGGCGAGCAGCACCATGAGCAGCACCACAAACACCACGGCCGCCAGCCGCTGGACGCCGGTGGAGAACCGTCGTCCCAGGTACTCCGGCGCCGTGGTCAACCGGCACCGCTGGAGCACCGGCGCCCAGATCAGCACCAGCAGAGGCAGCCAGAACCAAGCCACCAGCAACGGCCGGAGCACCACCAGCCCCCGCTGGGCGACCCCGGCCACGCCCCCGGCCAACAAGAGCCCCGAGCCCACGGTGGCCGTCAAGGACAGCGCCACCGCCAGGGCAGAGAACCGCCGCCCCGCCGTGAGAAACTCCGCGCCGGTGCCAACCCGCCGCCCGGCGCCCCACCCCAGACCGAGACAAACAGCGGCAGCGACGCCGACGATGATCCAATCCAGGGTTGTGAAAAAGCCGAGGGAGCTCATGATCACACTCTACAGGAGAAGCAGCAGGGGACCCGCGCAGGCCGCAAGGACCAAAAGCAAGACGCCCAGCCGACGCCACCGGACCCCCATCGGGCGTCCCAGCAACGCCATCCACAACAGCGCCAGCAGCAGCAGCAGCCCCACCGCAACCGCGCCCCAGATCCGGTGGCCACTGCCGAGGGGCTCGGTGACCGTGAAGGTCTGATCGGGTCTGTTGCCCCGGTGTGTGGCCGTGTAGACCTGCACATAGTACAGCCCGGGCGCCAGCGTGGTCGGCAGAGACGCCACGATTCGGTTCGGCGTGGCCAGGTGCGGATGGGGCAGCTCGGTGATACGCATCCGCCGGTACAGGGGTCTGAAGGGTATCTGCAACTTGCGGCCCACCATCCTCACTTCCCCTTTGACGATGGCACGCCGGCTCCGCCGCTGGGGGCCATGCAGCGTGATCAGCGCGGGCTGTAGCAGGTTCGCGCCGGTGACCACCAGCCGTCCCCCTTCCCCCGCTCTGGGACGCCTGGCGCGAACCGACGACAGCACCGGGTACCCGACGTTGGACCGGGGCGCCCAGACGCTGAGCCGGTGGCGCGTCGACCTCCCCCGGGATCCCCGGTACGCGACCAGCCCGTAGTCTCCAGGAGGCGTCCCCGCCGGCACCTGTGCCTCCACGCGGGGGCCCACCCGCTTCAGGTTCTCCAGGGCCACCCGCACGCGCGGCAGGATCGGTCGCACACGCAAAAGCTCGAAGCGCAGCGGGTGACGGGCCGAGGTCGCCAGGTCGCGCCCCTCGATGACCACGGGCCAGGGCCGGGCCGTCTGCCGCGCCGAGATGCGTCGCACGGTGAACCGGTCCACCTGGGGCATGGGTGGGCCCGGGTCGCAGGCCGCCAGGACCAGCGCCGCAAGCGCGACACCAAGACCTCGGCCCGGTCGGTTGCTCAATTCGGTGCAGACCATCGGTAGTACTGACAACACGGCGAGCCCTCGCAGCGACACTCCAGACCTGCCTCGCCGGCGCAGCAGGTCTCCCCGGCGCTGGCGTGGACGCAGGGCAACACGGGCCGCCCCGTCGTGTCCTCGGTGGCGTCGGACGTGGACACCGGATCCACCCAATTCATGCAGCGCATCACGATGCGCGAGTCGGGGTAGTCGATCCACAGCTCGAAGTGGTGGAGCAAGGCCGCCCCCACGAGCAGATCGATGCCGGGGATCTGGGTGGACACCTCCGCCTGGAGGCCGGACATCAACATGGTCGAGTCGGGGATCCGGTAGGCCGGCAGGGACGCCTGGAGCGCGCCGGTGGCCCTCTGGGTGTCCACCTCCAGCACTGACGCGCCGCTCTTGGCCACCTCCGATCGAACCCGGGTGGGGCAGAAACGCAGGGCCAGATCGATGCGCCGCCGGAGGGCCAGCTCGGCGCAGGGCCCCCTGTTGTCGTGGCGATCCCCCACAAGGGCGACCCGGCTCAGCTCCACTCGCGCGGCATCCACGGTGCCCTCGGGCAGGTCGACGGTGGTGGCGGTCACGCCGCCGTCGGGCCAACCCGCGCCCATCTGGCCCGACAGGTTCTCGTAGAAGCTCTCGGTGAGCACCAGCGGCTGCGTGCCCGTGGCGATGAGCCCGAAGGCGTCCACCCCGGTCACGGGGATGAGCGCCTCGAGCTGCGCCTCCAGGTTCGTGCAGTCCACCGTCATGACGGGGTCGCCGTCAGGCCAGTAGGCATCCGGCTCCACGCAGACCCCCACGGCCACGCGGGTGGCACCGAACTGCAGCTCCCGGTCATCCACCATGGCCGTACCGCCGCCCGCCAGCCGGTAGTCGATGACGGCGAAGCCGTCGTTCCCGAGCTCCCCGTCGGAGTCGGGCAGGGCGCTGGCGAACTTGATGCTCGGCGGGGCAAAGCTGCTGTCCAGCCAGGGCAGCGCGCAGGTGGTGTCTCCGTCGTAGACCAGCCGAACCGTATGCTTGCGCAGCAGGTCACCTCCCAGGATGCCGTCGTAGCGCACAGACTGTCCGGGTGTCCCCAAAGACGGGACGAGCATCCGTAGCGCGTCCACGTCCCAGAAGATGGCGCGCCCCACCACCTCGTCGGAGTTGGCGTCCAGCACTGCCAAAGACGTCCGGGCGAGCTCCACCACGCCGGTCTCCATCAGGCCATCGCCCACCACGGTGATGGGGATCTCGCTGGCCACCAGAAAACGGTTGGTGTCCGAAACGGCCGGACGGCTCTCCGAGGAAAAGCGCTCGTACCCAAGCAGCACCCGGGCCACCGGAAGCTCCGATCCGGCCTCGAGGGGGATGCAGTATTCGATCGCCCGGGTGTTGTCGTCAGTCCCGCAAGAACCGAGGATCGCTAGCGTCACAAACCAGGTCGGGACTATGGCGTAGGCGGATCGCATGTCAACCCCACTTGCTAGCATAGCGCAGCCCGCCCGCCCAGCCCAAAGTGCCGGCTCGCGCACGACTTGCGATTGCCCGGACCGGCTCGCTCGGGATCGAGTCGGGGGTCTCGCCGGTGTCAGTACAGCTTGAGCAGCTTGGTCTTGCGGTAGTAGTGAGCGAGGATCTGTTTCACGTTGCGCTTGGCCTGGGCCATGCCGATGGCGCCGGTCTGACACATGCCTACGCCGTGACCCCAGCCGCCGCCCACGAAGAGGAACTCGGCCCGGCCGTCGGCCCGACGCAGCCGCTTGACCTGAAACATGCTGCTCTTGAGGTTGCCCAGCAGCCGGCGGATTGCGAGCTCGCCGTGGACCACCGCCTTGCCCCGGCTGCCGGTGATGCGCAGTCGGGTGGCCCGGCCGGACCGCCCCCGGGCCAGGACCTTGATCCGGCGCACCCGACCGACTCGGTACTTCTTGCGGACCAGGCGGTCCAGGGCGGATTGGGCCAGCCGCCGCCGCCAGCGGAACTTGCCCTTGGCGCCGAAGGCGGTGCGACTGCACCAGCAGCGGGGACGTGCCCGAAGCCAGGCCCCGATGTTGCGGTCGGTGATGCCCCTGGCGAACCGGCCGAGCCGCTTGGCCGTGGCCGCCGAGACGTCCAGACGACCCCGCAGGTTCGGGTTCACCGGCGTGTTCCACACGTGCTCATTGCTCTCACCGTGCCCGCCGCAGCTGGCGCTGTAGACCGTGTCCGCCAACCGCCCATGGGCGTCCACCAGGATCTGTCCCCGGGTGGCCCGAACCGCTCGGGTGGTCCTCGGGTGCTCACTGCCGATCCCGCTGTAGACCTGGCAGTGCTGGGCGCTGCAGATGAGATAGGGGTCGGTGGTGTGGCGCGTGCCGATCTTCGCCAGCAGCTGGCCCCGCGCGGCCACGGACTGGGCCTTGAGCGCCTCTGCCGGGGCCGAGGTGAAGATCTCCGCCGGCACCAGGCCGCAGAGCAGGTGATCGGCCGGCACCTCGTTGACCACCGCCAGCTTGCCCAGCCGATCCACCGCGACGTAGATGCGGCCGAAGTAGCGGCGGTCCTTCCGACCGTGCCAGCGGTAGCCCCGCCCGTACTCCACCCGCCTGACGGTGATCGGAGCCGCCTTGGCCGGCGCGAACCAGACCACGCCCGGGTTGGTCAACTGGAGACGGGAGCCCCGGGGCCGGGCCACCAGGGTCCCCCGGGATCGCCGCAGGAGCTCGCGATGGATCGTGGTGCGGACCTTGAGCTTTCGGGCGAGGTTGCGACCGTTGACGAGGGCCACCGACGGGTTGGGATCCGGCCGCGTCACCACCAGGGTGCTGCGGTTGTCCACCACCCGGCCGCCCACCGCGAACAGGGCGCCCACCTCCAGGGCTCGTACCTTGACGCCGCGCTTGCGCCACCGCCGGGTCACCCGGTTTCGGCGCAGACGGCTGGCGGCGCCGCCCAGCCGCTCCAAAACCACCCAATGTCGCACCCGGGCGGCCTGGCCGCCCCGCAGGGTGACGGTCCAGCTCGAGGCCCCGGAGAGCCGGGTGGAGGTGGTGCCAAAGGGCTGCAGCCGCACGCCCCCCTTGCTCGAGACGGTGACGCTCGTCTGCCCCTCCATGATGCGCACCGAGACCAGCGGAACACCGCGACGGTCAAAGCCGAAGCGGTTTGCGTACAGGGCCCGGACCTCGTCCTGCCCCCCGCCCCGGGCGGGGCGCGGCATCGCCCCCACAGCGGCGGTGACCACGCCCACGAACACCAGACCCTCGACGAGACCTGAACGATGCATCATGTCCCATCCTAGGGTCGCCATTTTGGCCGGGCAAGTTTTGACAGCGAGCGGTCGCCCCTCAGGCGTCGCCGACGGGCTCGTAGCTGTTTCTGGCGATGTAGAGCAGGTTCAGAAAGTTGATGACGGCGTGGGCCGCGATGGGCCCCGAGAGATCCCCGAACTCCAGGAACATCCAGCCGAACGCCAGCCCCATGCCGAACGCCATCAGGGGCCAGGGCCACAGCCCTCGACGCAGGGGCACATGGGCCGCGCCGAACAGGACCGAGGTCCACCACAGGCCGAGGGTGGGCAGGGCTGCGCCCCGAAACAGCGCCTCCTCGCCCACAGCCGACACCACGGCCAACACCAGCGCCTGCCCCGCGGTCAGCCCCCGGAGCAGGACGTGAAATTCCTGGTGGAGGGCCCGGGCCCAGTCGAACCAGCGCAGGGTCAGCCTGGAGAGCCCCACCACCCCGAGACCCACCCCCACCCCCACCCCCAGCCCCACCACGCTGGGCGCAGCCCCCTTTTGCCCCGGAAGGAGGAAGATGTTCCGCCCGCCATCGATGACACCCCAGATCACTGCTACCACGACCAGGCCGCCATAGAGCACCACGGTGCTCGTGATCAGGGATCGCGTGTCCAATTCCGCCGGCTCAGCCCCGGGTGGGGGCTCCGGCGGGAGCGTCGTGTTCTCATCGGACATGTCGACAGGAAGCGGCCTCAGGCCGCGGAGAAGATGCGAGGAGGGGGACTCGAACCCCCATGAGGTTAACCCCCACTAGGCCCTCAACCTAGCGCGTCTACCAGTTTCGCCATCCTCGCGAAACAGCGAAGCGTTTTTAGTGCCGGGCTCGTTCGGTGTCAACTCCTTTCCTCCGGGCCATGGGCCCCGCTCAGTAACCACCTGGTCAGATCGGAGCGTCGAGGCGCCCGGCTGGCGAGGCGCCACAAGGGCGTATCTCGGGAATATTCAACCGCCTGGCCGCTCTGCTGCAGAATTGCTGCTCGCTGAAATTGTGAAGCAGAAACAACGAGCACGTGCCATAGGCACGCGCGCAGTCAACAAAGCCAGCCGGGATGGATCGGCGGCCCGAGCGATCAGGGCGCTGCTGATCGGGGCTACGGGTCACCGCCGCCGTCGCCGCCTCTTGCGCTTCTGCCTGAGCAGCTTCCTGATCTTGCGCAGGCCCCGCGTGGCCTGGCGGTTGCGCCTGTTTCCCTTGAGAATGGCCCGGTAGGCGGCTTGGGCGTCCTCGAGCTTGTCGCTGGCGATGAGGATATCGATGGCGAAAAATCGGGGCGCCAGACCCTCACTGTTCAGCTTCAAGGCCTCCTTGGCCAGCCCCTCTGCCTTGGGGATGTCATCGGCCTTGAGGGCCCGACGGCCCTTGCCGATGAGCACCTTTGCCAGCGCCCGCTTGCCCTTGCCGCTGTCGGGCGAGAGGTCGAGCGCACCCCGCAGGAGCTGCTCCGCCTCGTCGAGCTTGCCGCGCCGTCTCCGGGACCGCGCTCGGCCGATGAGCTTGGCCACGGTGTGCTGGCGCAGCTTCTGGATCTGGTCGTGCTTCTCGTCCAGGCGGGCCACCTGCTCGATGCCGAACTTCGCGTTGTCCCGGGCCGGCGCGAGGTATCGGCGGTCCCGGGCCGCGCGCCAGGCGAAGGCGACCCACCGCTCCACCTCCCGGCGGAGGCGACGAGACCGGACGTCGGCACCGACCACCCCGGCGTCCACTGCCGGGCTCAGACCGATGAGCGGGATCTCCCGGCTCGACCGTACCCCGGCGTCGGCGTAGTCCACCACGTCCGCCACCCGGACGTCACCCCGGTCGGCCCGCCTCGGGATCTCGGGGGTACCCGGCCACAGGGACCAGCCCAGGGCCGCCACGGCGATCACGCCACCGACGAGCCCGAGCAGGATCTGCCGCCCGCTGGTGGAAAGACCGGCCTTGGGCCCGTCGTCGGAGGTGGCACCGGACACGTCCTGTGCTTCACCAGTCGGTGCGGGCCCAGGGACGTCCGACGCGGGAAACCCGAAGACCTCGGTCACGGCGGCGTCCGGATCCGGCTGCCCGTACGGGTCCGCGCCCTCGGGGCGATCCATCAGATCGATGGGGGCGTCCGACCGGGACGGCGCCGGGCCGGGCTCGTCAAAGGAACGCGCAGAGGTGGGGATGGCGTCCTCGTCGACGCCGTCCACGCCGGTGAGGGAGTACCCGCCCCCCGGCGTGAATCGCTCCCGGCGCGGCTCATCAACGTCCTCGGACAGCCCCAACCCGTCGTGCAACCCGGCCGAGGATGGCAGCTCGTTGCTGGTCACCGTCTCACGTTCGAACACCCGGTGCTGATCCGAGGAGTGGGCGCGCTCTCCGAAGCCGCCGATGGCGTCCGAGATGCCCAGCATGTGCGCCACGGCGTTGGGCCGCCCCTGCAGGCTCTTGCGGAGCTCGTACTCGAACTCCTCCATGGTCTGCGGGCGCCTCTCGGGGTTGCGGGCCAGGGCGCTCACGATGGCCCGCTCCAGCTCGACCGGGATGTCCGGCCGGTAGCTGCGCGGCGGCGTGGGGTTGCGCGTGGCCTTGCGGGTCAGGATCTCCAGCACGTTGGCGCCCCGGTGAGGCGGCCGACCGGTGAGCACTGCGTAGAGGATGCCTCCGACGGCGTAGATGTCGAAGCGCGGGTCCGGGGGCTTGCCCGCGGCCTGCTCCGGCGCCATGTACTCGGGGGTGCCCACCGCCAGCCCGGGCTCGGTCAGCTGCCCGCCCCGTACCCGCTCGAGGCGCGCGCTCTTGGCGATGCCGAAGTCGAGGATCTTCACCACGTCGGTGCGGCCGCCCACGGTGGTCAGAAACACGTTCTCCGGCTTGAGGTCCCGGTGGATGATGCCCACCTGGTGCGCCGCGCCGAGGGCCTCGCACACCTGCATGCTGATGTCCACCGCGCGCTCGTAGTCCAGGGGGCCCTCCTGGGTGATCACGTCGGCGAGCTCCATACCGTCGAGCAGCTCCATCACGAAGTAGGCCCGGCCGTCGGGCGTGGTGCCGGAGTCGGTGACGTTCACGATGTTGGGGTGACCGATGGAGCTGGCCGCCCGGGCCTCCCGCCGGAATCGCTCCACCACCTCCTCCTCGGTCGAGTACAGCGGGTGCAGGACCTTGACGGCGAGACGCTTGCCGAGCTGGGAATGCTCCGCCTCGTAGACACGGCCCATGCCACCCTCACCGATGAGACGCTTGATCTTGTAGCGCTGATCCAGGGTGTGTCCGATGAGATCGCCCGTGTCGAAGTTGCCGGTGTCTCCGGACTCGATGATCTGCTGGGTGGCGGTCTCGGCCCGCTTCTCGGCCAGGAGCTGCTGCTGGACGTGCCGCCGCTCGCGGAACTCGTCCCGAAAAAGGCTGACCAGCCAGTCGGAGGTGGAGCGGCCCCCGGCGCCCTCGCAGTTTCGCTCCAGGAGGCCGTCCAGCCGACGCCCCAGGTCCACGGCCGTGCGGTGCCGATCCTCGGGCAGGGTCTCCAACGCCCGGGCGACGACCTCCGCCACCTCATCGGGCACATCCGGGTTGAAGTCCGACAGCGACTGCTCGCCCGAGGTGGCGATCTCGCGCACCTGGGAGCCGCCGATCTCGGGCAGCTCGAACTTCTGGCCCGACAGGGACTCCCACAGGATCGCCCCCACGGCAAAGACGTCAGCCCGCTGGTCCACCGGCCGCCCCTCCAGCAGCTCCGGCGCCTGGTAGGCGTCCACCCGGGCGGTGGAGTGCGTGAGCTCGGTGGCGGTCCCCACCTTGAGCAGCCGGTGCACATGGGCGAGCTTGAGCTGGCCGGAGTAGGCCAGCAGGGTGTGGGAGGGCGCCACGCGGCCGTGTAGGAGCTGGTCGGCGCCAAAGCCGTGAAGAAAGGCCAGCCCGCGACAGATCTCCCGGCCCACGTACAGCGCCACCTCCAGGGGGACGGGCTGCTCGGTCTGCCGGCAGTGGTCGAGCACGAACTCCAGATCCACGCTGAGCACGTACTCCATCACCAGGTAGTTGCGCCCGGTCACCTCGCCGGCCTCGTAGGACTCCACCAGGTTGCGGTGGCTCAGGCCACGGGTGATGCGTGGCACGTAGTTCTCGCGCAGGCTCTCGGGCGTACCAGGGGGCACGGCGTCGAACAGCTTGACCACGTAGAGCCGCGGGTGGGACTGCAGCTCCCGGCGTACCGCGAACCGCAGGTGATCCCGCCCCTTCCGTAGGGGGCGCAACAGCGCGTAGTCGCCGAGGTACTTCGGCAGCCTGGGAGAGTTCGGCAAGGGGATCGCTCCAATCGGGCGGTCGGTCCCGATCGATACCGATACTATCATCCGAGGCTCGGATGACAACAGCACATAGTGGTGGCCACTCTGGGGGGATCCCCTATAATACACGCGTGATGAAACAATCGAGCCGTCGCGTCCTGTATGGCCTGGTGCTCACCGCCCTGTCCGTGGTCCTCACCGCCGGGGTCGCCCGCGCGGGCGGCGTGAAGACCGGGCGCACCTCGGCGGTGGTCCACACGCCCTCGAGCCTGTACCCGATACGGGGAGCGGCCTCGGGCGTGCTCAACGTCACCTACTGGGCGGGGTTCAAAAACCCCACCACCGCGCAGGTGCAGAAGATCCTGCGCCAGATGCTGACCCGCTACCGGGGCAAGGTCAGGCTACAATTCATGAACAAGTACCGGGACGGGAGCTACTACAAGGCCGAGCGCTACGCCGCGGCGACCGCGCGAGAGGCCTTCGAGCAGGGCGGGGATCGGCTCTTTTGGAAGTTCCACGATACGGTCTGCAAGGTCCCCAACATGTACTCGCTGACCAAGGCCGTCGTGAAGCGGATAGCGCGCAGCGTGGGCATGAACATCCGGCGACTGGACCAAGCCATCAACTCCGATCGCCACGTCAAGACCATCGCCGCCGAGCGGGACCTCGCAGCGCGCTTCGGCGTGCCCCCCAGCAACTCCTCGGTGGTGCTCATGGTGGGCCAGGAGCTGATGTACATCAGCCGCTACACCCGGTGGTACTACCTCGACGCAGCGATCAAGCGGAACCTGAAGGTGGCCCAGGCCCACAGCCGCAAGGGCCTGGCCCCTGGCCAGGTGAGAACGAAGATGCTCGAGGCGGCCAAGAAGCGCTACCGGCGCTGGCGCCGCTATGGACACCGCTACCGACGCCCCGCGACCCGCAAGTTCACCAAACGCCACAGCATCTCGTTGGGTCACTCACCCACCAAGGGGCCCAAGACCGCCTGGGTGACCGTCGTCGCATTCCTGGACTTTTCGAACTACCAGTGCTGGTCGGCGTGGAACTACCTCATCGGCATCCAAAAGCAGTACAAAAAACGCATGCGACTGGTGTTCAAGGCCATGCCCCGGCGCTACTACAGCTACGCCCTCGGGGCCGCCCGCGCGGCCTACGCGGCCCACGCCCAGGGAAAGTTCTGGGAGATGGCGAAGATCCTGTTCCAGAACCGGTGGCGCCTCTACCCCGCGCGGCTGGCGGGCTACGCCAAGCGCGCCGGCCTCGACGTGCCGCGTTTCAAGAAAGACGCGCGAAGCCCGAAGATGTCCCAGCGCGTGCTGAAGGACATGCACCTGGCCCGGAAGATCGGCGTCACACGGGCCCCGACCGTGTTCATCAACGGCCGCCGCCCCGGCCGCTACTGGAACCAGTACGTCTTCGCCGCGACCCTCAAAAAAGAGCTCAAGGGCGGCCTCCTCTCCCGCGTGCTCGGACGCTAGTCGCGGCTAGAGAAACCCCGAAAACCCGATTCGGAACATGATGTTGAACCAGCCGATGTCGGAGTGGAAGTTGCTGCCGGTCCCCGTGTCCGTCTCGCGCTTGCCGATGTAGTAGATGGGCCGCACGCCGAAGCGCACCAGGAACCGCCCCGACATCCTCACCTTGACCCCAACCTCACCCCCCACCGCGCCATACAGATCCACGCTGCGGTTGGCAGTGATGTCGTTGAGCACCGCCTTCCGCCCGTACAGGCCGCCCAGCAGATCCGCGTAGAAGAAGACGCGGCGTGCGAGCCGCACCGCCACCCCGGGGGCCGCCAGGAAACCCGGCGTGACGCTCCAGCTCGTGGCCTCGTCGGTCTTGTTCTGGCTGAAGTACACCGACAGGTACAAGCCCAGGGTGAAGTACTTCGAGACGAAGTATCCCGCGTAGGTGTCCAGACCGAGGGTGAACCAGGTGGCGTCGTTCACGTGGTCCACCTGCACGGCGAAGTCGAAGGACCCGCCGAGCTCCAACACGCCGCGGGTGCCGAATATCTTGTCCGCCGACGCCAACGGCGGGGGTGCGGGAGCCGGAGGTGCCGGTGGCACCACATCCGGAGGCGGTGGCGGCGGCACGGAGGGACCGGAGGAGGCGGTGGGACCCGAGACAGGCCTGCGGCCATCGGGCGGCGGTGGCGGAGGCGTCCGCGGGGGCGCCGTGGGACGCACACCCGGGCGGTCCGCGGGTGGGGCGTCCGACGGAGACGGCGGCAGCTGCGCCCGTGCGCTCGCGGCGCCGAGCACCACCACGGCCACGAGGGCCGCCAGGGCCAACAGGCCCTTTGGGGGATTGCGAGTTCTCAAGAGGCGCTCCTCGTCAATAAGTTGACTGTCCGGTCGACCATACAAAAACGGTGCCAGCGCACAGGTCACAACCACCATCGCCGAGCGGGGCGCTCGTCGAGCCGCGAAAGCCCGAACCGCTGGGCGAGATCATAGGCCTGGCGCATCTCCGCCGCCGTGGGGGCCCGCCCCAGGCGGGGATCCACATGGCTCCGGAAGGCCGGGTGGTACTGGCCCATGATGTTGACGTAGGTGTGTACCGACAGGTCCTCGGCCAAAAACCTCAGCACCCCCTCGGTGCCCGCCAGCCCCTCGGGCAGCACGAGGTGCCGCACGAGCAGCCCACGCACCGCCACACCCTGGTCATCGAGCTCCAGGTCCCCCACCTGCCGGTGCATCTCGCGCAGGGCCGCGCGGAGCACATCCGGGTAGTCTGCCACCCCGGACAGGCGCTGGCCCACCGCCGCATCCCAGTACTTGGCGTCGGGCATGTAGATGTCCACGAGCCCGTCGAGCAATTCCAACAGCCCCACGTCGTCGTAGCCGCCGCTGTTCCAGACCACCGGCAGCCGGAGCCCCTGGTCCCGGGCGAGGCCCAGGGCCTCGAATACCTGGGGCCCCACGTGGCTGGGGGACACCAGGTTCACGTTGTGCACCCCTTGGTCGGCCAGGTCGACCATGACCTCCGCCAGGGCCGGCGGGGCGAACAGCCGGTCACGCCCCGACTGCCCGAGCCGTGGTCCCTGGCTGATGTCGTGGTTCTGACAAAACACGCAGCGCAGATTGCACCCGCCGAAGAATATCGTGCCCGAGCCCCGGTGCCCCGACAGGGGGCGCTCCTCGCCAAAATGCCCAAAGGCGCTGGTCACGGGTACCGCCAAGCCGACCCCGCAGTCCCCCGCCTCGCCGGCGAGCCGATCCGCGCCGCAGCACACCGGACAGGCGCGGCACCCCCCCAGCAGCGCCCGGACCTCGTCCAGCCGGTCTCGCCACCCCCCAAAAGGCCCGGGTTTCCGGGGTCCTGCGGGCCCGGATTGACTTGTTTGGGGTGCCATGATACCCCTGTCATTGCACATGTTTTCGGCTCATGCAACCGCGGGCCGCGGAGCGTGAGCCAATGCCTGACTAGCCAATCCGCTCGGGAGCCGGTCGATGGAAATCGAATATGCCGCTCTGACTGACGTCGGGAAGAAGCGGGATCACAACGAGGACGCCTTCCTGGTCGACATGGACGTCGATCTCTTCGCCGTGTGTGACGGGATGGGCGGACACGCGGCCGGCGAGGTGGCCAGCGCCATCGCCGTCCAGGTCATCAAAGAGGCAATCGAGCAGAACAGCGACCTGCTGGCCGGCTACCGCGCCGGCGAAGAGGACGTGGAGCGGTACGAGGTGCTCCAGATGTTGGAGCACGCCATCCAGACGGCCTGCGACCGCATCTACGAGGCCGCCCAGGCCGACAGTGAAAAGCGAGGCATGGGCACCACATGCTCGATGCTGATGATCATCGGCGACCGCGGGTTCATCGGCCACGTTGGAGACAGCCGGATCTACCTCATCCGCGACGGCCTGATCCACCAGCTCACCGAGGACCACTCCCTGGTCAATGAGCTGGTACGGCGTGGAAAGCTCAAACGGGACCAGGTGGAGGGAAGCCCCTACGCCGAGTACAAGAACGCCGTGACCCGAGCCGTGGGTGTGTACCCTTCGGTGGAGGGCGACACCCTGGACTTCGACGTGCTGCCCGGGGACCAGTTCCTGCTGTGCTCAGACGGCCAGTCCGCATATCTCGACGACGATACCATCACCTCGACCTTCAAGAATGAAGACCTCGAGAACGTGGTGACCACGCTCATCAACGTGGCCAACGACGGCGGCGGCCACGACAACATCACCTCCGTGGTGGTGCGGGTCTCAGACGACGCCGAGGCGCACCAGGGCGAGAAGGCCGCGGACTTCAACCTCACCATCGAGCTGCTCCAGCAGATCCCCCTGTTCAAGTACTGCACCTACAAGGAGCTCGTCCGCATCGTCGCCATCACCGAAGTGAAGGACTACCCCAAGGCTGGCAAGGTCATCGAGGAGGGAACCGACGGGGATCACCTCTTCGTGGTGCTCAAGGGTCGGGTGAAGCTGCACAAGGGCGACGCCTACATCACCTCCTTTACGCCGGGTATGCACTTCGGCGAGATGGCCCTGGTCGACCGCACGGCAAGGTCGGCCAGCGTCACCGCAGAGGTGCCCTCCTCCCTGGTGCTCATCCACCGGCGGGACTTCTACGCCATCATCCGCCAGGAGGCCAGCCTGAGCGTCAAGCTCCTCTGGTCCTTCGTCCAGGTGCTCGCCGACCGCCTCCGGGACACCACCCAGAGCCTCGGGGAGGCGCGCATGGAGGCCAAAGCCGTGGACCTCACCGAGGAGCTGGAGCTCACCGAGGAGGAGTCCGACGAGGTGATCGAAGAGCCGCCCGCGGCCCAGCCAGCCACCGGGGTGTCCGACGACGCGAAGCACAGTGCGACCGACGAGGCAGGCGACCCACCGGCCAGCGAGATAAGCGGCGATACCAGCGACCCCGGCGCCGCCCCCCTCGACAAGATCAACGACCCGAGGGACACGATTACCTAGTTCCCATCCCAGAAGTGGCTTCGAAGCGAAGGCGCGACAGGCGCGTCGGATGTGCACTACCAGATCTGGTGGTCGTACCGGGTGTACTACCCCAGATTTGGTGGTGTGCAGACGGCGTGCATGGCGCGGTTGCAGCCGAAGTCCACTTCTGGGATGGGAACTACCTAGTTCCCACGTCAGCCGTTCCTTATGTGAAGGAACTTGTGACGCGGGACACCAGTGTCCCGCGTCAGCCGTTGACCGGCGTCGCCTTGAGGGCGGCCTTTCCGTCCTTGATGTAGACGCGGAAGGTCACGTCCTTGCAGCCGGTCTTGTCGACGACGGCCTGCTTGTTCTTGTCGAGCTTGGCCGAGAAGGCCCCGAAGGTCAGCTTGTCAACGCTCTCACCGCACTGCTTCTTGGTGGCCAGGAACTGCTCGTACACCTCCCGCCAGGCGGCGTTCTCCCCTCCAGAGAGAGCCGGCGGCGCCGGCGGGGGCGGGGGCGGACCGCCAGGGCCCTGACCGGGCGAGGTGTTCGGATGGGAGCCGCTCGGCACGCCGAACGAGAAGTTGCCCGACGGCGTGGGCTGCATGGGGTTCTCGTCCAACCCGCCCCCGCCTGGCAGGTCCGGTGGCGGCGGCGGGGCCCCGGACGGACCGCTCACCTCTGGGGGGCCGCCAAGGCCGGCGAGCACCGAGCCGGTGGGCTTCGCGCCCGATTCCGACTCGGTGGGGGGCAGGCTGAAGTCCTCGTCGGACGTGTCGGGACCGCCCAGAATGGAGTCCAGATCCTTGTCGTGCAAGGCCGGCTTGGAAGGCACCTTGTCGGCCACCAGCTCCAACCCCTCGTTGATGGAGCGGGTGATGGATCCCAGCCGCCCCCGGAACTGGGTGTCGTCCAGCTTTTCGATGTTGCCCACCGACAGATCCCGCGACTGCTTGAGCAGCTTGCCAATGGGCCGGTCCCCCTCGAACCAGTTCAAAAACACGGTGAGGAACAGCGCCACCACCCCCAGCACCACGAACAAGCCCATGGGCAGGTACTTGAACTGCTCGCTCCTGGGCAGCTTGCTGGAGCGGAAGGCCCAGGGCCCCAGTCGCGATGGGAAGCGCCAGAGGATGGCCCAGTAGTTGCCCCCGCCCGAGGCCTCTCCGGGCAGGCGACCCACCACCATGAGGTACCGGCTGTCGCCGTCCTTGAGCCCCACGGCGGGGCTTCGGCCGATGGCCGGGTCGTCCACCAACCCCTTGTGCTCGCCATACACTGCCTTGACCTTGGACCACAGCTTGGACGGGCCGGTCCGGGCCACCAGCTTCTGCTTCCTGAAAAAGGCGATGGCCACCTTGAGCTTGCGCGACTTGGCCTTCTTCTCCGCTTCGGCGTCCTTCTTCCCCTTCTTCCCCTTGGCCGCCTTCTTCCCCTTCTTCCCCTTGGCCGCCTTCTTCCCCTTCTTCCCCTTCTTCCCCTTGGCCGCCGCGGGCAGCTCGGCTGCATCGCTCTCGCCTATGAGCGCCAGGAGGCTGGCGGCGAAGTCGTCGTCGATCTTCTTCAACGCACGGACGGCTCCCACATGCTCCACCTTCTGGCCGTCCTTGACGTAGCGCACCGGACAGCTCCACACAAAGTACAGCCCCCCACTGCGCACCACGGTGTCATCCGAGCAGATCCGCTGCTCCAGAGCCCGCTTCATCCCAGGGTTGTTCCGCACGCTGTCGCCGAACCGTCCCTCGTTGTCTCCGAGCCGGGCCCACACCTTGCCGTCGGTGTCGGCGAACTCCACGGTGGTGTACTTCTGAGAGAAGACCTTGCCCGCCTTGCCGCTCTTGAGCTTCGCGTTGAGGTAGCTCTTGAGCTTCTCGGCGATGGGCTTGGCCGTGGCGGTGTCCTTGCCCTTGGCCTCCTTGAGGTACTTGACGATCTTGTAGTCCTTGCCCACCGTGCTAAAGAAGTCCAGGCGGCGCCGGGACTCCATGCGCAGGTGGCTGTCCACCAGGCCCTGGGCCCCGTCGAGCTGCTGGTGATAGGCCTCCTGGAGCTGAGACTCCGCCGGGGGTGTGGCCAACAAAAACGCAGCGGTGACGGCCACCGCGAACAGCGTTACGAGAACCGACCAGATCTTGGTGAGAAACATCTATCGCCTCACTGCCCCTTCTTCAGAATTAGCTTCTTGAGCTTCAGCTTTTTTCTGCCCACCTCGATGGTCTGGGTGAGCAGCACCTTGCCCCGGTAGTACACCCGCAGCTTGTGGGTCCCCCGGGGGAGCCTGGCGAGCTGGAACACGCCGTTTCGGTCGGCGAAGGTGTAGGCCGAGGATCTGACGAACACGACGCTGCCCCGCAGCACGCGCAGGTCCTTGGACCGGATCCGATAGGTCACCGCGGCCCCTGGGGTCAAGGGCAGAATGTTGTCGAGCTCCACGTTCTGCTTGGCATTGCCCGCCATGGACAGGTGCTTGAAGGCCGGATGGTCCGGCGAGTCGAGGCGGTGCGTCATCAGATCCAGGTTGTGCAGCGTCAGCGTCTCCTTGGGGGCCCGGCGGGGGATGACGGTGATCCGCGGTACGAGGTCCGCTCCCTGGATCTGGATGAGCCGGGAGGGCTCCTTGATCTGGCGCTCGTCCCACACGTCCACGTAGACGAGGAACTCGCGGTAGTCCGGCTTGGGAAGAAGCCGCTGCAGGTTGTCCACGCCGAAGCTCCAGTAGGCGCGGCTCAGCCGCTGGATGGCCTGGGTCTTCAGGAAGGGGGCCACCAACTGGCCGACCACCTTGCCCCGGGGCTTGCGGCGCCGCCGCGCTTCGGCATCGGTGGTCGGGATGATCACCAGAAACGCTAACGAGACGAGTATCGGCTTCACGACTCCTCCACCACGAGGGCCCGCCGGGGGGTTCCGCAGAGAACACCGCCCGCCGCCCTCAGCGCAGTCACAGGTAGGGTTGGGCCTGGGCCTATCCATTGTAGGGACCGCCCGTTTCAAGTCAATGGCGTAGGCTGGTCACCGGGGGAAGCCCCGGCCGCTCCGGTGCCCAGCCACACACGCAACCATTTCCCGGCCCGACCGATAACCCGATCATGGTCCCCCTGGTTCCCCTGACACTGGCCTATGCGCTCGGCATTGCCGTGGGCTTGGCCTGGCCCGGCTGCCCCGTGACCTGGCTCGCCCTGGGGACCGGATCGGTCGCCGTGGCCGTGATGGTCTCACCGGCCCGCTTCTTGCTCCTCTGCCTCTTCTGCCTCGGGGCGGGCGCCACCACCGGGGCGGTCGGGGCTACCCGCCCGGGTCCGACACCGGCCCGGTCCCGACACCAGGCCGAAGCCGTGGTCGCGGCACGACCGACCAGAGCCCCTGGGGGGTGTCGACTGGACGTCCTGAGGGTCTGGCTGGCCCACCCCGGCGGCTGGCGGCCCGGTCCTCCCCGGGCAACCCTGCGGCTGCAGACCGCCTGCCCGGCCCTCGACCCGGGGACGCGCCTGCGATTCCGGGCGCGGCTCCGCCCCGGGCCACCGGGGCGGCCCTGGAGGGGGACCCTGCGGCCCGGCGGCCTGGCCCGCATGGGCCGGGTCGGCCGCCCGCCGCGGCCGTCGCTCCCCTCGCGGATCCGCGCCGCGGCCGTGCAGCGCATCGCGCCCTGGCGGGACTCCGGCCGGGCCCTGGTGGCGGCGGTGGTGGCCGGTGATCGCCTGTGGCTCGCACCCCACGACCGGGCCCGGTTCCGGCGCACGGGCACCGCTCACCTCCTGGCCATCAGCGGCCTTCACGTGGGCCTGGTGACCTGGTTCTCCTTTTGGCTCATGCGCCGACTCTGGGGGATCTTCTCCGCCCTGGCCGTGCGCCTGGCCCCTGCCCGGGCGGCGGCGGTCTTCGCCCTGGCGACCACCTGGCTCTTCGTGGCCGTGAGCGGCGCGGCCACCCCGGCCCTCAGGGCCGGAGTCATGACCACCGCGCTCCTCGTTGGCCCCCTGTGGGGTCGACGAAGCGACGCCTGGGCCGCCCTGGCCCTGGCCGCGGTGATCCTGCTGGTCTGGGATCCAAACCAGCTCGCCACACCCGGATTCCACCTCTCCTTCGCCGCGGTGGCCGCCATCCTCACCGTGACCCGGCGCCTGCGGGCGCTCGAGGCCCGGCCCGGCACAGACCCCGGATCGGACAATGGCCAGCGCTGGCGTACCCGGCTGATCCACCTGGGCGCGGTCACCGCCGCGGCCACCCTGGCCACCCTGCCCCTGGTGGCGCACCACTTCGGCCAGGCCAGCCTGTCGGGCCTGGTCCTGAACCTGGTGGCCGTGCCCCTCTTCGCCGCCGTGGTGGTCCCCCTCGGACTGGCGGGCACCCTCCTCGCGCTGGTCTTCGAGCCGCTGGGACAGCCGGTCCTCTTCGCCGCGGCTCGAGCCGCCGACCTCCTGCAGGGGCTCGTGGCCTGGGGGGACGCCGCCCTGTCGGCCTCCCTCGCCCTGCATTGGCGTCCCACCGGCGTCCAGACCGCCTGCTGCTACGCGGCGGCCCTGGGGCTCCGGTGGATCCGGCGCCCGGGGGGCCGGCTGGTCCTGGCGGTCGCCATGGCGGTGATCCTGCTCAGCGCCGCCCTCGGACGGCTGGGGCCCGGCGGCGGTGCGTCCCTCCGGGTGGTCTTTCTGGACGTGGGCAAGGGGGACGCCGCCCTCATCACCTTCCCCGACGGCCGCCACGCCCTGGTGGACGCCCCCGGCCCCACCCGCAGCGGCTGGAGCGCCACCCGGCGCCGGGTCCTGCCCGCCCTGGACCGGCTCGGCGTCCGCCGGCTGCACCTGGTCATCGCCTCCCACGCCCACACGGATCACATCGGCGGCCTGCCCGAGGTCCTGCGCCGGTTCCCCACCGACGCCCTCTGGCACTCCGGCACGATCACCACCGCCCCCGAGGCGCGACACCTCACGCGCCTGGCCGCCGACCGCTCCGTGCCCCTGCGCCTGGCCCGAAACCGCCGCTTCGGAAACGTCTCGCTGGTCGTGATCGGCCCTCGCCTGCGAGGCCAGGTCCACCCGCACCCGCTCCGCTCGGTCAACGACAACAGCCTGGTGGTCCTCGTGCGTCACCCGGCGGGCAGCGTCCTTTTCACCGGGGACCTCGAGCAGGCCGGCGAGGCCTCCCTGGTCACCGCCCAGCGCCGACACCTCCTGGCCGCCACGGTGCTCAAGGTGGGCCACCACGGCAGCCCCACGGCCACCAGCGCCCCCTTCCTGCGCGCCGTGGCCCCCCGCCTCGCCATCCTCAGCGCCCCGGGGGCCACCCCCGGTCGCCCCTTCCCATCGCCCAGGGTCCTCCGGCGCCTCCGCCGCGCAGGCGCGCGCCCCCTCGTCACCGGCCGACAAGGCGACATCACCGTGACCATCGCCCCCTGGGCAGTCACCTACCGCTCCCGGTCCGGCACCTTCCACCTCACCGCCGCAGGCTGGCGCCCCGCCCCTCCCTGGCCCACCCTGACCAGCATCCTGAAGGACCCCCGCGTCCTCCTGCCGTGACCCACGCCGCCTCGGATCTCCACACCTCCCAGCCCTACACCTCCCAGCCCTACACCTCCCAGCCCTACACCTCCCAGCCCTACACCTCCCAGCCCTACACCTCCCAGCCCTACACCTCCCAGCCCAGGTCGAAGCCTTCGTGGATGGCCTCGATGGCCTTCCGGGGGTCCTTGGCGTCGCCGATGATCTCCACCCGCAGGCCGGCACCCTCGAGCACCTGTGCCAGGCCATCCTCACGCTCCACGCCCGTCGCCAGGACCACGTGGTCACAGGCCACCTCGCGCTCCTCCTCGTCGACCTTGACCACCACCGCCTCGGCCGTGATCCGCACCACCTCGGCGTTCTTGAGCGTCTTGACACCGTACCGCCCCAGATCCTGGATCACCCCCCACCGCGTCGACTTGCCGATGTCGGCGCCGATCTTGGGCGCCATCTCCACCAGGGTCACCTCCCGGGTGCCCTGGGTGGCCAGCCGCACGATCTCCTCGGGGGTCTCCGCTTGGTTGATCAGCAGGAAGGCAACGGTCTCGGCGTTGATGGTGCCTCGCGCCGAGAGGTGCAGAGCCGTCTCGCAGCCCGTGGCGCCACCCCCCACCACCACCACGCGATCTCCGCAGTCCACCCGCCCGGCCAGCACGTCCCAGGACTGGACCACGTGGTCCAGATCCACGCCCTCGATGGGCGGCACCGCCGGCTTCGCTCCGGTGGCCAGGACCACCACATCCGGCGCCAGCGCCTTGACGGAGGCGCCATCGGCCGCCGTGCCGTAGCGGATCTGGGCCCCGGCCAGGACGGCGCGCTGGGTGAGGTCGGTGGACAGTTGCCTGAAGCCGTGGCGGTCCTCCCGTGCGCCGGCCAGGTGCAGCTGTCCCCCCGGCTCGTCGGACCGCTCCAGCACCACCACCCTGTGCCCCCGCTGCGCGGCGGACCACGCCACGGCCAACCCTGCCGGACCGGCGCCCACCACCACGACCTCGAGGGGCTCGTCGGCGGGCTTGACCTCGCCGAGGTCGCCCTCCCGCAGGGAGACGGGGTTGGTCATGCACCGGCAGGCCGCCAGGTTGAACACCCTGTCAAAGCAGCCCTGGTTGCACGAGATGCAGTGCACGATCTCTGCGTCGCGTCCCTCGGCGGCCTTGACGGCGAAGTCCGCGTCGGCGATGAGCCCGCGGCCCAGGCCCACCAGGTCGCCGTGACCGCTCACGAGCACCCCCTCCGCCTCGGCGGGCGTGGTGATGCGGTTGCACGCCACCACGGGCACGGTGACCCGCTCCTTGACCACCCGCGCCAGGTAGGACAGCCCGGCCGCGGGCACGGCCCCGGTGAGCTGGGGCACGCGGGTCTCGTGCCAGCCCCCGGTGATGTCGATGCCATCGACGCCGGCCTTCTCCAGGGCCACCGCGAACCGCGCCGTGAGGGCCGAGTCACCGGCGCCGGGCACGAAGGTGTTGCCCGCCAACCGGATCATCACCGGGAACCCCGGGCCGAGCCGCTCGCGGATCTTCTCGACGATCTCGACGCCGAAGCGCATGCGGCGCTCCTCGTCGCCGCCGTAGGCGTCGGTGCGCTGGTTGGTTCGGGGCGAAAGGAACTGGGAGATGATGTAGCCGGCCGACCCGCAGACCTCGCAGCAGTCGAACCCGGCTTTCTGGGTCCGCTCCGCCGCGTCCACGAAGTCGGTGACCAGCGCCTTCACCTCCTCGGTCTCCAGGGCCCGGGGCGTCTCCCCCGTGAGGCGCGACAAAAGAGCCGAGGCCGACACCGCCGGCCCACCGCCGATGAGGAAGGAGTGGACGTAGGCGCCGCCATGGTACAGCTGCAGCCCGGCCCGGCCACCCGCCTCGTGGATGGCCTTGGCCAGCCGGGTCAGCCCGGGCAGGTCCTCATCGGACTGGACCGACAAGAAGAACGGCCCGCCGGCCAGGGCGTTGACCGTGCAGGCGCCGATGATGATCAGACCGACGTTGCCCCGGGCGCGCGCCACGAAGAAGTCCACCATCTCGTCGGTGACCTTGCCCGTGGGCGTGAGGTTCAGCTGCATGGCGGGCATGAGGATGCGGTTGGGCAGGTCCAGGCTGCCGATCTTGATGGGGGACAAGAGTCGCTCGTACATGGGGGATACTCCTGGGTAAGATCCTGGGTAAGATCCTGGGTAAGCTCCTTGGTAAGCTCCTGGGTACGCTCCTTGGAGGATGGAGCATGGCGCACCAGCCCCAAGACCGTCAAGACGAGTTTTGACGAGGTGCGTCATCGGGTCGATCCCTGGTCGATTGGCGAGCCCCCTCGGGGCCAGAAAACAAGTCCACTCGGGGCCAGAAAACAAGTCTCCTCGGGGCCAGAAAACAAGTCCACTCGGGGCCAGAAAACAAGTCCACTCGGGGCCAGAAAACAAGTCCACTCTGGGCCCCGGCATACCGTTGTGCTAAGTTGTGGCGCGGAGATACAGATATTGACTACCCATAGCATAAGGGTCTGCCTCCTCTCGATATCGATGCCGGCGTTGATGATCCTCGCAGGCGCCTGCCAGGGCGACAGCCTCGGCACGGGCAACAACACCAACCTCAACGCAAACGCAAACGCGAACACCAACGACCCCGACGGCGGCCCGGTGGTGGACGCCGACCTGTGCGGCGTGGACGATGACGAGAAGGTGGTCAGCGCCGAGCCCAGGATCTGGAACGGCACCGCCGAGCCCGAGCAGTGCCTCAGCGCCGGGCAGCAGCTCGCCGTGGGGGCCCTGAACTTCGAAAGCTACGGCTGGACCAACGGCTGCACCGGCACCCTCATCGACTCGGACACCGTGCTCACCGCGGCTCACTGCGTCCGGCGTTGGGACGGCTCGGACATCAGCCCCGGCTCTGTCCGCTTCGCCGTGGGGCGCGACGCCCTCGCCCCCCTGCACACCTTCTTCGTCTCCTCGGTGTACTCCCACCCCGACTACAACAGCGGCGGCGACGCCACCCACGACATGGGGCTGCTCAACCTCGCAGAGCCCATCACCGCCGCGGGCTTCCCAATCCTGCCCATCCCCGTCAACCGCACGGACCTCCCCGCCAGCCTCATCGGCCAGACCGTCCAGAACGCCGGGTTCGGCGAGACCGAGGTCAGCCAGGACAACTCCCTGCTCTTCTGGACCGTGGAGGACCTGACCGACATCGCCCCCGGGTGGTTCGAGGTCTGGGGCGGCGGTACACCCAATGGCAGCTCGGTCTGCTACGGCGACTCCGGAGGGCCCTCCTTCCACCTGTGGAACGGCCGCAACCTCACCTTGCTCGGCACCGTAAGCTGGGGCGACCCCAGCTGCATGGAAAACGACTACTTCGCCCGGGCCGACGACAACCTCCCCTGGATCGAGCAACACGCCGGCACCCTCGACCCCTGCGTGGGCATCGACACCGCCGGCCTCTGCGACGGCGACGTCGCCCTCTGGTGCGACAACGGCCACCTCCGCCAGCAGTGCTGCGGCGCCCTCGGCACCACCTGCGACACCGATCCAGCCGGCAACAGCCGGTGCGGCGACACCTGCGGCAGCATCACCTTCGAAGGCGAGTGCCAAGGCAACGACGCAGTCTGGTGCGACAACGGCCACCTCCAGCGCCGCCGCTGCGTCCCCTGCGCCCAAGTCTGCGCCTGGGTAGACAACGTAATGGGCTACTACTGCGTAGACCCATAGCCCCGCAACCCACGCCACCCGCGCCCCCACGTCACCCGCGCCCCCACGCCACCCGCGTCCCCACGCCACCCGCGTCCCCACGTCACCCGCGTCCCCACGCCACCCGCGTCCCCACGCCCACCCCCACTTTTCTATTGACGAACCAACCAGTCCTGGCTAAACACGGTCCCCGGCCACCCGGCCATCCCATCGGGGCTGTAGCTCAGCTCGGGAGAGCGCCTGACTGGCAGTCAGGAGGTCAGGGGTTCGATCCCCCTCAGCTCCACAAAGAAGCCCGGACACTTCACGGTGTTCGGGTTTCTGGTTTTTGGAGTGCCGGTCCACTGCCGGTCCACGCACGACGTATATCTGCGTCCAAATCAGCAACTTCACCAAATCAGCAACGGTCTCGAACCTATAAGGGACGTCGGGTACAATGGTGCCGCGATCACACCACATGGGAGGGAAACCGGGATGAATCCGAAAAACGCACTCGAAGCGTTCCGCTCGTTCCTCGAAACCAGGGGACTCAGCGAGGAGGAGCTGTCCCTCAAGGACGGCATCCAGGCGATGCTGGACTTCTACCGAGACGAGCGTGCAGACGGGTGATGTGTCCGGTATTGCCAAGATCTCTGCGGACCCACCGATCACCTTGTAGGCCAAGCCCAATCCTGCGATTCGATTCTGGGGGCTCATCCGAAGCGGAACGGTGCTCTTGTCGTTCCAGCGCAGGATTGGAGGACTGGATGACATCAAAGCGAGCCGTGCTGGAGACCTTGTCGCACGAGACACTGCGTGATCTGGTGGACGCTTTCGAGCTGGAGTCGAACGATCGCCGGGTGAAGATCAGTTCGGATCAGCATCAATCGCGCACGGGCGTCCGCGCTCGGGTGCGCCAAGGACATCAAGCGCACATGAATCACTTTTCGGAGAAGGTCTCATTCATCTGGGCGGTCGCCGACCTGCTGCGGGGTGACTACAAGCAGTCCGAGTACGGGCGGGTCATCCTGCCGTTCCTGGTGCTGCGGCGGCTGGACCGGGTCCTGGCCCCACGAGAAAGGCAGTGCTGGCCGCCGCCGCCAAGTTCCCGGCGGACAAATCCCCCGGAAGCCCTGCGGGAGCGGATGCTGATCAAGGCGTCGGGCGAGACCTTCAACTCGTACCTGCTGGTGGTGTCGGCCAGCGATCTGAATTGCGCGTGCGCTTGGATCCCGTGCCTTTGGCGTGGGAAACGAGTGTCTCCGGGAGCAGGCGACGACGCCGGGATCAGGCGACTACGGCTAGTGGGCAAGGCTCGCGTGGCGGCAGGGTTGTCAAAGCGCGACGCGGACGGCCCGTGGCTTGCGCTTTTTCTTGCCGGCGAGGGCGCGTAGGCGATCCAGGGTGGCGGTGGTGCCATCGGCGTGCTCGGTCACGAGGGCCTGGAGCAGTGCGAGGGCGCGGCGCTCCACGGACACCTTGCCGTTCTCCCAGCGGGAGACGGTCTCCGGGGTCACACAGAACGGGATCTCCCGAAGGCCAGGCGCGAGCCCCTGGTGCGCCAGGATCAGAGGACTCCTGTGGGACCTGCGCTCACTTCGAGTCGAGCTTGATGCAGAACCAGTCTTCGGCGGTGGGGGGATCGTCGCGGAAGCGGCGGCAGCGGTCGAGGAGGCGGGCGATCACGGAATCGTCGGGGTTGCTGTCGCGCAAGCCCTCCAGCGGCGTGATGGCCTCTTCCCAGCGCCCGTCGAGATACTGCGCGAAGGCCTCGCCGTAGCGGTCGATGTCGGCGCGCGCTTCGGCGGAGAGCTCGGAGGGCTCCACGTCGACGAGCTCGAAGATGCGGGTGGGCTGGGTGCGGCCCTTGACGATCACCAGGTCCAGGGGTCGGGCGAGCACGCGCTCCGACACGCGCTCGTAGGTCGCCTCGCTGATGATGATCCGGGTGGAGTAGACCTTGTTGACGCCCTCCAGTCGGCTGGCCAGGTTCGCGCTGTCGCCCAGCACCGTGTAGTTCATGCGGTCGCTGGAGCCCACGTTCCCCACGATGGTTTCGCCGGTGTGCAGGCCGATGCGGGTGGGCATCGCCGGGAGCCCCTGCTCGCGCCAGCGGTCGTTGAGCTCGGTCAGCGCGCGCTGACACCGAACCGCGGCCTGACAGGCCGCGAAGGCGTGGTCCTCCGTGGGGACCGGGGCGTTCCAGAAGGCCATGATGGCATCCCCGATGTACTTGTCCACCGTGCCCCGGTGCGCCATGAGGATGTGGGTGAGCTCGTCGAGGTACTCCGACAGGTGGGTCATGAGCTGTTCGGGATCGAGCATCTCGGAGATGGAGGTGAACCCCTGGATGTCGGAGAAGAAGATGGTCAGGTCCCGCCGCTTTCCGCCGAGCCGTACCTCCTCCCCGGTCTCCACGAGCTGCTTGACCAAGGTGGCGGGTACGTACTTCTTGAAGGCACGCATGCCGGTCTTCATGCGGTACACGGCGCGAGAGATCTGCTTGAGCTCACTGATGGAGGACTCGACCTGCTCGTCCCCCTCGAGCTGGAGCTCGCGGATCCGGTTCGCCTCGTCGGTCAACTGCACGATGGGCCGGGAGATGCGTTTGGCGATGACGGAGATGAGCAGCAGGGAGAGCAGCATCACACCCAGGGAGATCAAGAGCGTAATGCGGTTGGTGTCCTTGAGCGCACCGATGAAGTCGTTCTCAGGGACGCTCACCAGTATCTTCCAGCGCTTGCCAAAGCTCGTCGGGAAGGGCATCACGCCGACGATGTGGCGAGTGCCGTCGTGCTCGACCACCATCCGACGCGTTCCGGAGCGAGCGTATCGCTGCAAGGCCTTGCTGAGCCAGGGATGGCCGAGCTCTCTGACGTGCTTGAGCCGTAGCTTGTCTCCGGTCTTGACGAAGGCCTTCTCGAGCTGCGGGTGAGCCACTACCCGATCCGTCTCGTCCAGCAGCAGCACGAACCCGCGCTTCCCGACCTTGAGCTGGCCCAAGAAGGTGGAGATCTCCCGGATGCCGAGGTCCCCGGCTACCACCCCCTGCAGCGCTCCCTGGCGGTTGCGGATCGGATAGGCGACGCTGACTGCGACCTGCCGCCGATCCGTGATGAGCACGTACGCCCCGGTCCAGAACAGGCCGTTGGCCCCCACGGCGCCTTTGTACCAGGGCCGCACCGTGGGATTGTATGGGGTAAGCTCTCGCTCCACCTTGAGCGTGCGCCCCTGGGCGTCCTGGAACGTCTTCACGTAGGTGGCCATCTTCGTGTCGGGGGTGGGACGGGTGGTCCGAAACACGATCCGCTTGCCACCCTCACCGCGCTCCACTCCGTAGATGTTGCCGCGCTCGTTGCCATAGTTGAAGATCACGAACTGCGGGTACTTCTTCAGGATCTCCATCGCGAGCCGCTGGAAGCGCTCCGGATCCCCAATGTCGATGATCCCATCCTGGTAGATCCCCCTGGAGAGATTCGAAACCACAGACGCGGGCTCCAGGTAGTTCACGGTCTTCTCGATTGCGAGACCGCTGTTCAGCGCCAGCAGGTCGTCGGACACCTTGAGCATGGATCGAGAGCCTGTGCGGTAGGTGAGCAGCACGATCGCCAGCACCGTCGTCACAAACAGCACAAAGAACGTCGTGCCGATGGTTAGACGGATGGGGATGTTACGCAGGGAACGCAGTCTCTCCTCCTCAGGTCATGCGACACCAGAGCCATTACACTGCCCGCGGCCGTGTTCGCGGGTCAAATGACAACACCCTGTCAACAGGAACCAGCGCTAGGTCCGGCGTCGCCGGATCAGGAACAGCCCGAGCAGGATCCACGGCAAAAAGCCGACGGGGCCGGGCGTGGACTGGCAGCCACAGCCGCCGTCGTCGGCCGTGGGCGGCGTGGTCTCCTCGAGCGTGCACCCGCTGGAGCAGCCGTCGCCCGAGTCGGTGTTACCGTCGTCGCACTCCTCCACGCCGGTCTGCACGAAGCCGTCCCCGCAGCGGGACGCCGCACAGGTGCTCAGGCAGTCGTCGCTGTTGGACGTGTTGCCGTCGTCGCACTCCTCGGGGGCCTGGATCACGCCGTCACCGCAGTTGGGCAGCACGCAGTCGTTCGGGCACTCGTCGTCGTCGACGTCGTTGCCGTCATCGCACCCCTCCACGCCGGACTGCACGTAGCCGTCCCCGCAGTACGCGAAGCTGCACTCGACGCAGTCGTCGGTGTTGCTGCCGTTGCCGTCGTCGCACTGCTCGTTCCCGGCGTGCACGAAGCCGTCACCGCAGCTGGCGAGCTGACACCCGACGATGCAGCCGTCGGTGTCGTTGGTGTTGCCGTCGTCGCACTCCTCCACCCCGGCCTGCTGGTAGCCGTCCCCGCAGGACGCGGCCTCACAGGTCACCAGGCAGTCGTCCGTGTTGTCCTGGTTGCCGTCGTCACAGGTCTCCACACCGGCCATGATGAACCCGTCCCCGCACGACGCGTTCACGCACGTGTTCAGGCAATCGTCGCTGTTCGAAGTGTTGCCGTCGTCGCAGGGCTCCCCGGGCTGCACCACGCCGTCGCCACACGTGGGCAAGCTGCAGTCGTTCCGGCAGCCGTCGCCCGGGTCGGAGTTGCCGTCGTCACACGCCTCCACCCCGGCCCGCACGAAGCCGTCCCCACACGTGGCGTTCAGGCAGCCCGTCACGCAGGCGTCGGTGTTGTCCGTGTTGCCGTCGTCACACTCCTCCCCGGCCTGCACCACCCCGTCTCCGCAGACCGGAAGCTGGCAGTTGTTGCGGCACCCATCGATGTCGACGGTGTTGCCGTCGTCACACTGCTCGACGCCGGCCTCCACGAAGCCGTCTCCACAGCTGGCGTTCGCGCATCCCGCCACGCAGTCGTCGGTGTTGTCCGTGTTGCCATCGTCACACTCTTCCCCAGCCTGCACCACCCCGTCTCCGCACGACGGCAGCAGGCAGATGTTGCTGCAGCCGTCGTTGTTGATGGTGTTGCCGTCGTCGCACTCCTCCACCCCGATGTACACGTACCCATCCCCGCACATCGCGTTCAGGCAGCCCGTCACGCAGGCGTCGGTGTTGATGGTGTTGCCGTCGTCACACTCCTCCCCGGCCTGCACCACCCCGTCTCCGCAGCCGCCGCCGACCGTGCAGGCGTTGGTGCAGCTGTCTGTGTCGATGGAGTTGCCGTCGTCGCACTCCTCTACCCCTGACCACACGTAGCCGTCCCCACAGCTGGCGTTCATGCAGGTGTTCAGACAGGCGTCGGTATTGCTCGCGTTGCCATCGTCGCACTCCTCCCCGGCCTGCACCACCCCGTCCCCACAGCTGCCGAGCGAGCACACGCTGGAGCAGCCGTCACCGTCGATGATGTTGCCGTCGTCGCACTGCTCCACGCCCGACCACAGGTAGCCGTCCCCGCACACGGCGCTCTGGCATCCGGCCACGCACGCGTCGGTGTTGCTCACGTTGCCGTCGTCGCACTCCTCCACCCCGGTGCGGACATAGCCGTCCCCGCACACCGCGTGCATGCAGGCGTTCGTGCAGGCGTCGCCATTGTCCGAGTTCCCGTCGTCGCACTCCTCGCCGACCTGGACGAAGCCGTCCCCGCACGAAGGCAGCTCGCAGGTGTTCGAGCAGTTGTCCGTGTCCACGGGATTCCCGTCATCGCACTCCTCCACGCCGACCCACAAGTAGCCGTCCCCACACACGGCGTTCACGCAGGCATTGGTACACGCGTCGCCATTGTCCGAGTTCCCGTCGTCACACTCCTCGAAGGGCGCGTCCGCGATGGCGTCGCCGCAGTACGACCCCGGACCGGAGCAGTCAGCCAGGCAGTGACCGTAGGTGCCGTTGAAGGCGCCCTCGTCGCACGTCTCACCAGCCGACAACACGCCGTCGCCGCAGAAGGCCACCAGCACGAACTCGTGGGCGCCCATGTCGAACTCAGCGGCGTTCAGCCCGTCCCCGTCCAACGGGCGCCCCACGCCGTCGTAGTCATGGGCCGGCGCCCCGGTGGCGGTGCCGGCATCGATGGACGTGCTGGTGGATTGCAGCCGGAAATCCCCGCTCCCGGCGTTGACGTAAAGCGGATTCGCCGAGATGCAACCCGCGCCGAGAGTGACGCCGAAGGTGTTGGTGCTGTTGCCCCAGATGTTGGAGTAGAGCACAGAGAGAGTGCCCGAGTTCTCGTAAAGACCGAAGGAGGTGTTGTTCGTGACGATACAGTTCCTGACGGTGATCCCGGCGCTCGCGCCCGACGTGTACACGCCGTAGCTGTTGCCGTACAGCGTCGAGTTGGTCAAGGTGCTCCCACCAGCGCTGGAGGTGACGTAGATCCCGATCTCACTGCCATTGTTCACCACCAGCGCGTTGGTCACCGTCACCTGGCTCGACCCGCTGACGTAGAGCGCGCTGTTGCCGCAGTTGGTCAGCTTCAGCATGTCGAGGTTGAGCCCGCCGCTGGTCAGGTAGACGCCGTATTGGGACGTCGTCTCCACAGTCAAGCGGGGAACGGTCATCACCCCTGACTCGCCGAAACGGAGCCCGTACTGCGCGTGGCGGATCGTCAGGTAACCCAGGTCGGAGGCCACTCCCGCGCCGTCCAGGATGCGCAGGCCGTACCAGCTCCCCGCCGAGGTGCTGGTGCCACGGAGCACCACGCGCTCGGTCTCGGTGCCCACAGCCAGCAGCGTCCCCCTCACGATGAACTCCACCTCTGCGTTGTTGGTCCCGCTGCCCATCAAGTCGCTGGTGCCAAAGCGCAGCTCCACCCCGGGGTCCACGGTGAGCGTCACTCCCACCGGGAGCGTCAGATCCCCGCCGATCGTGTAGGGGCTTCCGGACGTATCCAGATTCACGCTGGACCAGAGCACGCCGTGCAATCCGTTCGTGGGATCCGACGTGTAGGGCAAGGGACCGAGATCACCGCCGTCGTCTGCGGCAAACCGGGAGGGAGAGTTCGACGTCAAACGCCAGTTGCTCGAAGACACGTACAACGGGTTCGAGCTGATACAGCCGGTACCCAGCGAGACGCCTGAAGTGTTCGTGCTATTGCCCCAGATGTTGGAGTAGAGCACAGCGAGCGTGCCCGAGTTCTCGTATAGACCGAAGGAGGTGTTGTTCGTGATGTTACTGTTGGTGACCGTCACCAGCGTCGAGGCGCCCGAGGTGTAGACGCCGTAGCTGTTGCCGTAGAAGACGCAGCGGTCCACCGTGGACGCCGTGGCGTTCGACGAGGTCATGTACAACCCGATCTCGCCGCTGTTGTTGACCACCAGGCTGTTGAGCAGGTCGACGCGCGACGAGCCCGACACGTAGAGGGCGGAGTTCCCACAGTTGGTCAGGGTGATCCGGGTCAGATCCACGTCCCCATCCGTGAGGTAGATGCCGTATTGGGACGTGGTCTCGACCGTGGAGTCGGTCATGGAGAACACGCCGCCCAAGGCCGCGTTCCGGACGCCGTACTGCGCGTGGCGGACGGTGGCGTGGACGAAGGTGGCACTGGCCGCGCCCGCGAGCACCCGGATGCCGTACCAGCTGCCGGCGCTTGTCGACGTCCCTCGAATCACCACCGGGAGCGCCGCGGTGCCGGTCACCGTCAGGGTGCCCTCCACGATGATCTCCACCTCGCTGGTGTTCGTCCCGGAGCCCTGCGCGTCCGAGGTGGAGGCGCGCACCTCCGTGCCCGGCAGGACGTCCAGAAATGACCCCGTGGGGATGGTGATGTCCCCGTTGATGATGTACGGGCTCCCGGCGGGCGACCACGTCTGGTTGATGATGTTGCCGCCAGCGATGATCGTGTCGGCCCGCGCCTCGCCAACCCACCCCACGGCCACCAGCGCCACCAGGGCCGCGGCCGTCAGCCGCGACCAGCGAAACCACACAGCTCTGCGTTGCATTTCACTCCTCCAATAAGACACCCCCAACGGGCGCTCCAGACACTAGGCGATCCCAAGGCCGGTGGCACAGTTCCACCCACCGAGACAGGCTCAACAACAAGGACAGCGCCCAAGAGCGTAGCCCGGAATCACCCCCCTGGCAACGCCCAAGCCGCAACCCGAGCCAACGCCTTGTCCCATAGGTAACGACCCATATTCGTCGGCCCAGACGCCCGCTGGCGTTGTTGCGACTCCTCGAAATGCCGATACGGTGCGTTGTTGATGCTTCAGGGCACCAGGCGAGGCGGGCCCGACCTTCAGCCGTCATGCGAGGATGCGACACAACGAGTCGAGCAGGGTCGCAGCATCATAGGGCTTCCGTAGAAACGCCGCGGGGCCGGGCTTGGGGATGCGGTCCAGGATCGAGTCTTCACAGTAGCCGCTGCACAGTAGAACGCGCACGTCGGGCCGGATCTCCCGGAGGGCCAGGAAGGTGGCCGTGCCGTCCATGCAGGGCATGGCCTGGTCCAGCACCACCACGTCGATGTCGCCGTTCCCATCGCGGAAGAGCGCCACGGCGTCCTCGCCCCCGGTTGCGGTGCACACCCGGGCGCCGTAGTGCTCGAGGATCAACCTTTGGCTCTCCAGGGCCAGCAGGTCGTCGTCCACGATGAGCACGGTGAAGTTGTCAGGGAAGACCGACTCTGGAATGCGGACCGGCTCCTGACGCGCCGCGACCTTCTTTTCGGACGGTGGCAGCAACACCCGAACGGTGGTGCCGGCCCCGGGCTCGGTGTGCACATGGACCGCGCCGTGGTGGGCGTGCACAACGCCCAGGGTGGCGGCAAGTCCCAGCCCGCGGCCGGTGAACTTGGTGGAGAAGAAGGGCTCGAAGATCCGTTCCCGGGTGCCGGGGTCCATGCCGCAGCCTGTGTCGCTGACTTCGAGATAGACCGACGGACCGTTTGGTAGCATCTGACCGACCTCGCACTCGGCAAGATAGCGCTGGTCCGGGGTCATCACTCCGGTTTGTACCCGGATGGTGCCCGATTCTTCGCCGATGGCCTCCTGGGCGTTCGCGATGAGGTTCATCAGGACCTGTCCGAGCTGGGTTTCGTCGGCCTCCACTGCGGGAAGATTCGGCATCAGGTCACAGGAGAGGTCCACGCGGGTTGGAAGGGATACCGACACCAGGTGCGTGTAGTCGTCCGCGACCCGGGAAATGTCCACTGGCTGCGCCTGGACCCGTCCCCGACCGGCGTAAGCGAGCATCTGCCGGCACAGGTCGGCGGCGCGGTGGGCCATCTCCTCCATGCCCTGGATCTGGGTCCCCACGGGGGCCTCGGTGGCGAGGCGTTCGCGGACCAGGCTCAGGTTGATCAGCATGCCGAGCAGCAGGTTGTTGAAGTCGTGGGCCACACCGCCGGCGAGCACGGCCAGGCTCTCGAGCTTCTGAGCGTGCTGTATCTGCCCCTCCAGCCGCAGCCGCTCATCCTCGGCGCGCTTGCGATCCGTGATGTCGAAGTAGCAGACCTGAATCGCGTTCTTCCCTCCGTATTCGATGGGTACGGCGTAGGCCTCGACCCATCGCGTAGAGCCGTCCGGCCTCAGCAGACGGTACTCTTGGATGTTCCCGTCTGGCTCGACCTCGAAGCGATTGGAGTATCGATCGGCGGCCCGCGCGCGATCGTCAGGGTGGACCAGCTCGAAGTTGTTCACCAGCGGCAGTGTCAAGAGCTCCTCGACGCTCCGTCCGACGATTCGGCAAAAGGCCGGGTTGACGAACACCATCTTCATCGGATCCTTCGTGAGCACGCTCAACCCCTGCAGGGACTGTTCGGCCAGGGTCCGGTACTGGCGCTCGGAACGTCGCAGCGCGGCCTCCGCTTCCACGCGCCGTGTGATGTCGAACAGATGCATGAGCGCCGCGTCTTGGTCTTGATAGCGAATCCCGATGCCCGACGCCTCGATCCAGATTTCCGTGCCGTCGCGCAGCAGGAGCCTGTACTCGGAGCGATCCGGTGTGGGCTCCCCGCGCATCCGAGCCGCGACCCGCTCCAGGGCCTGATTCCGCGCCTCCGGGTGGATGAAGTCGATGGCCTCCAGGGGGCTGAGCGCCAACAGCTCCTCCCGCGTGAGACGAATCACCGACAGCAGGGCGTCGTTCACGTGCAGCACCCTGGGCGGGCTCTCGGCGAGGATTGCGGTGGGTTGTAGGGAGCGGTCCACAAGCTGCAGATAGAGCTCGTCTGACGTCACGGATACTCGATGGCGTCGTTTCTGGCCGCCGTCGGGGCGGGGCGCGCTGCGCTCACCCATCGGGTGTTCTCCACTGTGTGAAAAGGAGCTGTCAAAGGGGATGCTATCACGGCTCGTTGGGTGTTGTGTATTCAAGTTGGCACTACCCGCAGAGGTGCCACAACAGGAGCCCCGGTCGCCGGGTCGTGACAGCCGGGGCTCGGGGATGTGAGAGGACCGACACCGCCGTACCCGGAAGAGCGCCGAGGCGGTCCGGTGTCCGGGAGGCACCGTGCACGTTGACCTCGCTCGGGCCGTGGCCGTGGCGGTTCTTCCCCCACTCCTTCTTGAGACAGTCGGAGAGCTGGCCTCTACCGGGGGTTGTCGAGCATGCGTTTCAGCATCGCCTTGAGCTGGCCGCGTCGTAGCAACCACAGGCGTCCACTGATTCGGGGCAGCTCCACCCGGGCCAAAGCCGGCGCTGGTCGACGCCGAAGGCGGGGTCGTCCGGCGCTACTTGACGCCGAAGGCGGCGTCGGCGGTGTGGAGGACGCCCACCGAGTGCAGGAGCATGGCCATGATGATGCGCTGCTCCCGGGTGTCGGGGTCCTCGTCGAGCCACTGGCGCAGGGTCATGAAGCCATCGAACCCGGCGACGATGGCCGCCAGGGCCGGGGAGGGGCTCACCAGGGCGAACCGGGCCTTGGCCACCTCGTCGACCATGTAGCACAGGTCCGGGTCGGGCAGGTGGGCCTCGGCGTCGAGCAGGGTGGCGAACCGCGCCGGCAGCCTCAGGTACTCGGCCTCTGCCGGGGCCTCCCGGGCGCCCGTGTCTTCGGGCGCGTCAACGCCCGAAAACCGCTGGGACACGGCCAGGTCCGCCGCCGAGCCCGTGAGCGTGTCGATGACCTCGCAGAGCTTCCGGAAGTCGAAGGGCTTGCCAAAGAAGGGGAAACCCTCCTCGTCGGCCTTCTGCTCGAAGTCGTGGTTGGCGCTCATCAGCACGATGGGCAGCTGTTTCTCGGAGTACTGCTGGCGCAGCAGCCCACCGAGCTCGAAGCCGTCGAGGCCCGTGAGCATCACGTCCAGAAGCACCAGATCGGGCCTGCAGTAGTCCACCAGGTTCACCGCCTGGCTCGCCTGGGACACCACGCTGACGCGATACCCTTCGGCCTCCAGGAAGGCCTCGATGAGCTTGCGCACCCCCAGCTCGTCGTCCACCACCATTACGTGGGGGCCCGTGGCACCTACGGGATCCTGGGCCGCGGCGTCGATGATGCGCAGGGTGAACTGGCCGTGGGTCCAGGCGAGCATCTCGTCCAGGGCGTCGGCGCCGTCGAGCACGTCCACCTCGCACTCCTCGAGCTCGCCCTCGTTGAACGTGATGGTCCCTTCGTCTTCGCCGGACCGAACGGTGAGGGTCGCCTTGACGTTGGTGCGCCGGAGGGACTCCACGAGCCCATTGATCGTTCCGACGCGAATGCTACCGACCAGTGCCATCTATGGGTTTGTCCTTGGCGCCGCGAACCTGGACTTTGTCGTCAAACCGCGACGCAACCAGCAGTAATTGTACCAGATCCAATCCGGGTTCCGCCACTATTCGGGCCCGCCCAAAGGGATCATACCCTGCGTAGCCACCGCTCCAGGAGGCGGGCACCAGCAGGCGCCATGCGCGGTTGGGAGGGCTGGACCGCGGATCCGTGACCAGGTCGAAGGCGTGCCACCGGTGACGCCGGGCCACGTGGAGATCACCAGCGGTGTCGGCCAGGGCGGCGTGGCGATCCCGGGTGGCGAGGACCTCGGACAGGCCCGCGTCGTCGATCTCCAGCAGCACCAGGGGCTCGAGCAGGGGCGCCCGGGCCAGGGCCTCGCCCAGGGTGTGCACGGCAGGGCCTTGGGGCTCCACCCGACGGGTGACCACCACGCCATCGGCGCCCAGGGCGCGGGCGGCGGCCAGGACCTGGGCGCCCAGGGTCGGCGCGTCGGTGCGCAGCGCACGGCCCACCAGGGAGGCCACCTCTGCTCGGTCTGCGTCTGTGGCGGCGGCAGGGCCGGCACCGGCGACAGGGCCGGCACCGGCGGCAGGGCCGGCACCGGCGGCAGGGCCGGCACCGGCGGCAGGGCCGGCACCGGCGGCAGGGCCGGCACCGGCGGCAGGGGCGGCGAGCACCCTGAGCTCGGCCGCCACAGGGCCCGCCCCCAGGAAGGCGCGGCCCAATCCCCTGCCCCTGCTCGGGGGCGATAGGATCGCCGTGCGCCCGCGCACCGAGGCGTGGGGCACGTGGGTGTGGCCGAGGACCACGCAGTCGGCCAGGGGGCGGCCGTCCCCCGAGTCCTGGGTCAAGGCCGCCACCAGCGCTTCGCCGGGGTTCTCCCCAGGGCTCTCGACAGGGGGGTCGGCCGGGGAGTCGACAGGGGGGTCGGCTGGAGGCTCGACAGGGGGGTCGGCCGGGGAGTCGACAGGGGGGTCGGCTGGAGGCTCGACGAGGGGCTCGGGACCGATCCGAAAGCCGAGGTGGGCCAGGGCGATCACGTAGCGGCAGGACCGGCGCAGGGCCGCGCAGGTCTGGCTCAGGGCGGCCACGGGATCGGTGACGCGCAGCCGCCCGCGGAGCGACGGCGGCCACATGTCCCGAGCCGCCGGGGTCAGGGCGCCGGTGATGCCCACGCGTCCGGCAGGGGTGTCCACCTCGGCGCGGTCCGGCAGGAGCAGCGCGTCGCCGTCGAGCAGGTTGGCCGACACCAGGGGAAAGGCTGCCTGGCGGGCGCGGTCGACGAGGCCCTCCACGCCTTGATCCAGGTCGTGGTTGCCCACGTTCATCGCGGCCAGGCCCAGGTCGTTCATCCACCGGATCGTGGAGCAGTCGCCGCCCTGGAGGCTGAACCGCAGCCCGCCGGGCCCGCCAAAGGCGTCGCCGTTGTCCACCAGGATGGTCGTCCCCAGGTCCGCCGGCGACCCGGAGGCCGGGTCCGACGTGCGGGCGCCGTGCAGATCACTGGTGGCCAGGACGATGAGGCGGGTGGCAGGGGCGCACATGGACCGCATGATACCGGCCATGTCGCCGGGCGGGAAGGGAGACCAGGGTGAGACTGACGGCGGTGAGGCTGACGCTACAGTGAGACCGAGATGCGCACGGTGTAGTTGCCCGTGGCGTTGTTGGCGTACTCGTGCACCCGGACGTAGTAGGTCCCGGCGGGCAGGCCATAGACGACTTCGCTGGAGCAGAGCCCTGGGCCGCCGTCGTCATCGTAGCCGATCTGGGTGGTGCCGTCGGTGTCGTAGATGTACATGACGGTGTCGATGCCCACGCAGGTGCTCGGCCCATTGGAGTCGAAGGTGTCGACCTGGATGGATCCGCCATCCGGCAGGTCGATGGCGTAGTAGTCCTGGTCGCCCACCGGGTTCCACGCTGCGATGACGAACACCGAGCCGACGAAGCGGTTGTTGGCGTCGGCCTGGGTGGCGTTGCCGTTGGGCTCGGTCTCGGTGGGCGCGGGCCTGCAGCGGTTGTCGCAGAAGTCCAGGTCCACGCGGTTGCCGTCGTCGCACACCTCGCCGATCTGGATGGAGCCGTCACCACAGAGGCCCTCGTTCTGGCACTGCGGGCTGCAGCCGTCGTAGGGCATGAGGTTCCCGTCGTCACACTGCTCGCCGGCTTCCAGGGTGCCGTTGCCGCAGGTGTCGGGACCGCAGTGCAGCGGGTGGCAGTTGGGGTCGCTGGCCGGTGGCGCCGGGTCGCAGGTCTCGTGCGGATCCACGGTGCCGTTGCCGCAGGTGGAGCAGCAGCGGAACCCCACGTGATCGGCCAGGACGGTGGCCACGTAGGCCGAGTTCTCCCAGCTGCACCGGAGCCCGTCCTCCAGGTCGATGTAGCCGCCGCCGCGGAGCCGGTAGATGGGATCCCCACCGCTGGTGTCGGTCACATAGTCGGAGGTCCACTCCCGAAGGTTCCCGCTCATGTCCTCGGCGCCCCAGACCGTGGTGTCACAGCTGGTCTGGGTGCCCGTAGGCTCCACCGCGTCCAGGGCAGGATCCTGATCGTGCCCGTTGCACCAGGACCCCTGGTAGCCGGTGCCATAGGGGAAGGCGCTGGCGCCGGGGCTCCCGTTGCAGGACTCGTACCACTCCGGCGCCGAGCACAGCCGCATGCCCGCCCGGGCGCAGGCCCGGGCCGCCTGGTAGAAGGTCACGAAGGACCAGGGGATCACATTGCCCTTGGAGCAGGCCCGCACGTCGGTCCCCGTGCCTCCGTCGCCGACGGTGGAGGTGGGCCGCGAGGCCTCGAAGCGGTACACGTCGGTGACCACGCCGCCGACGCTCACCGTGACGACGTCATCGACCACCCACCCCTGGACCAGCGGCGGATCGTTGGCCGGGTTGTTGTCGTAGGAGTTCTCGTCGGTGAGCCCGTCGCAGTCGTTGTCCGCGCCGTCGCACACCTCGTCTGTCGGCACCGGCCAGGAGGCCGGGGGCGGCAGGTCGCAGATGGACTGGGTGGGATCGCCGACGTCGCAGATCAGCGTCCCCACCACCCGACAGGCGCCCGTGTCTCCGTTGTCGCAGGTGTCCCCGAGGCCGAAGTTGTCGTCGGGCACCCCGTCGCAGTCGCCGTCCACTCCGTCGCACAGGGACTCGTCGCCCAGGATCTGGTTCGGGTTGGCCGGAGCGGTCTCCACGCCGGCCGGGTACTGACAGTACCAGCTGTGCGGCAGGGGCCCACCACCGTCGGGATCCTCGCAAATGGCGCCCACGCCGTCACACAGCGAGCCCACCTGGCCCTGGTAGCACAGACCCGGCGGGGGGGTGAGGCCCCCGTCGTCCACCACGCCGTTGCAGTCGTTGTCCTGCCCGTCGCAGAACTCCGCGGTGGTCGGGCTCACCGGGCAGGTGTACTCGCAACCGTCCCCGCCGACGCCCAGGGTGAGGTCATTGTTCAGGTCGGCGAAGCCGGTGAGGCAGGTAAACTGACAGGCGCCGGCCACGCAGCCGCTCGGGAAGGCGTTGGCGGGCAGGCTCGCCCAGCAGCTCTGGTTGCACCCGCCACAGTTGTTCAGGTCCGTGTTCAGGTTGAAGTCCTCGTCGACGAAGGTGTCGCAGTCGTTGTCCAGCGTGTCGCAGAGCTCCGAGACGGGCGTCACCTCGCCCGAGCAGCCACCCCAGCCGCCGCCCGTGCAGGACTCGGTGCCGCCGTGGCACTGCCCCACGCCCTCGGTGCCGCCCGGGCCGGTGTAGCAGGCCCGGGACAGGGGCACGCCGCCCGCGTCCTCGTCGGTGAGCAGGTCGCAGTCGTTGTCCAGGCCATCACAGATCTCCACGCCGCCGTTGGTGATGGTGCACAGGTAATCGCAGCCGTCCCCCGCGTCGCCCTGGCCCACGTCTCCGTTGGGATCGGACCAGCCCCCCGCGCAGGCGAACTGACAGATGCCGTTGACGCAGCCGGTCACCACGGAGTGAGCGCCCACGTGCACCGCGCACACGTAGCCGCAGCTGCCGCAGTTGCTGGGGTTGGTGTCCTTGCTGAAGTCCTCGTCGATGAGCCCGTCGCAGTCGTTGTCGATGTCGTCACAGGCCTCGATGCCACCATTGGTGACCGTGCAGCTGTACTCGCAGCCGTTGCCGCCGCTGCCCAGGGCGAGATCGCCGTTGAGATCGTAGTAGTTGGGCAGGCAGGTGTAGACGCAGCTCGAGGCAACGCAGAGGTTTCCCGTGGCCCCATAGGGCGTGTTGGCCGAGCAGGAGAAGCCGCAGGCGCCGCAGTTGTTCGGGTCGGTGGCGAGGTTGAACCCTTCGTCGGTCTGGCCGTCGCAGTCGTTGTCCACCCCGTCCCCGCAGGCCTCCACGCCGCCGTTGGTGAGGGTGCAGGCGTACTCGCAGCCGTCGGCCGCGTCGCCGAGGTTGACGTTGCCGTTGATGTCGTAGTGGCCCGACTGGCAGGCGTAGGTGCAGGTCCCACCCGCGCACCCCGAGGCATAGGAGAAGGCTCCCACGTGGGCCGTGCACTGGTAGCCGCAGGTGCCGCAGTTGAGCACGTCCGTCTGGGTGTCGAAGTCCTCGTCCGCCGCTCCGTCGCAGTCGTTGTCCGCTCCGTCACAGATGTCCGCCGCGGGGGTGATCTCGCCGGCGCAGGCCGACCAGGCGCCCCCCGTGCAGGTCTGGGTGCCGCCGACGCAGAGCCCAACGCCCTGGGTGCCCCCGGGGCCCGTGTAGCAAGACTGGCTCAAGGGACCCCCACCGCCGGCCTCGTCGGTGGTGCCGTCGCAGTCGTTGTCCACCCCGTCGCACACCTCGGCGGTCGGTGTCAGCTCGCCGGCACAGGCGGTCCAGGCGCCCGCGGTGCAGGTCCGGGTGCCCGCGTGGCAGGGGCCCACGCCATCGGTGCCGCCCGGGCCGCTGTAGCAGGACTCGGTCAGGGGCCCGCCGCCGCCAGCCTCGTCGGTCTGTCCGTCGCAGTCGTTGTCCGCCCCGTCGCAGGCCTCTATCCCGCCGTTGGTCACCGTGCAGCTGTACTCGCAACCGTCTCCGGCGCTCCCCACGCTCACGTCCCCGTTGAGGTCCACGGCCCCGGCCGCGCAGGCAAAGTGGCACACGCCGTTGACACAGCCCGTCACCACGGAGCTCGCCCCGGCGTGGGCCGCGCACACATACCCGCAGCTCCCGCAGTTCGACACGTCCGTCTGCTTGTCCACTCCGTCGTCCACCGTCCCGTCGCAGTCGTTGTCCACGTCGTCACAGATCTCCACCCCCCCGTTGGAGAGGACGCAGCTGTACTCGCACCCGTTGCCCCCCTGTCCAAGGGACAGGTCCCCGTTCACGTCGTAGTACCCTGCCTGGCACTGGTAGACGCAGGCGCCAGATACGCACCCGATGACCGTCGTCCCGAAGGGCGTGTTGCTGTTGCAGTCGGTGCCGCAGGCCCCGCAGTTCGCCGGGTCGGACGTGAAGTCGAACCCCTCGTCGGTCAGACCATCGCAGTCGTTGTCCACGCCGTCCCCACAGGCCTCCACCCCGCCGTTGGTGTAGCTGCAAGCGTACTCGCACCCGTCAGAGGGGTCGCTGTTCAGATCCCAGTAGCCAGGAAGACACGCCAGCACCACGCAGCCACCGCTCAGGCAGCCAGGGACCCCGTTGGCCACGATCGCGGAGCACTGGACCCCGCAGCCGCCGCAGTTCGCCGGGTCGTTCTGCTTGTCGTAGCCGTCGTCCACCACGCCGTTGCAGTCGTTGTCCAGATCGTCGCACACCTCGGCCGCCGGCCCCGTCTGGTTCCCGCAGATCACCTCGCCGCCGACGCAGGTGGGCTGACCCGCCGCGCACAGGCCTACGCACGTGTACACCCCGGGCGACGTCTCGGTGCAACCCACCGGGTGCGTGTAGCAGTCCCCCGCCGCCATCTGCGAAGGCGCGTCCTCGTCGAGCTGACCGTCGCAGTCGTTGTCCACAGCGTCGCACCCGTCGATGGGGATCGTCGCGCAGAAGGCGCTCCCGTCCCCGGACACGTCCGCGCACACCTCCCCCGCGCCGCAGGCCCCGGGCGTCCCCTCCACGCACGCCACCGTCCCCTCGGTCAGGTCCATCATGCACTCGCACCCGTTGTTGGGGTTGCCGTCCTTGTCCACGTACCCACCATGGCAGTCCGAAAGCGTGCAGTCGCCCGCCACGCAGGCACCCACCCCCTGGAAGAAGGAGCAGGTCCGGTGGCACTGGCCGCAGTTGAGCGGATCGGTCTGCAGGTCGAAGTCCTCGTCGACCGCACCGTCGCAGTCGTTGTCCACACCGTCGCACACCTCTGACCCGTCGTTGGTCTGATGGCAGGAGTACTCGCACCCGTCGGCCGGATCGTTGTTGTTGTTCCAGTGCCCAGGGAGGCAGTCGCCCAGGACACACTGGCTGTTCACGCAGTCGGCAAAGGCGTAGTCGAACTCGCAGATGATCCCGCAACCGCCGCAGTTGTACGCGTCGGTGGTCAGGTCGAAGCCGTTGTCGGGCACCCCGTCGCAGTCGTTGTCAACCTCGTCGCACACCTCCTCGGTGGGCACGCACGCGTCGGGGGTGACCTCCACGTCGTCGTCCACCACCGCGTCGTCCACTGCGGCGTCGGGGAATCTCCAACCGCCCTCCCCGCCGGTGTCGTAGGGATCGAGCCTGCAACCGGTGGCAGACACCAACACCAGCCCGACGAACAGAGCACCCAGCTCGGTGATGCGCGTCTTCATCGGACACCTCCCCGCCGGGCGATCCGTCGGGTGAGCCGCACCACCCCCAGCACCAGCAGCCACAGCACCAGCCCGAAGGGCAGGTCCCCGGGGCCGGCGGAGCGGCACTGACAGCCGCCCGCGCCCGTGGCCAGGAACTTGTCCCCCTCGTAGCCCGGATCCCAAAAGGCGGTGTCGGCCACGCACCGGGGGTCGGGCACCTCGGTGCCATCGCCGCTGTCCACGGTGAAGATCTCACAGCGATAGAAGTCCGGGCAGTCCACGTTGCCGCAGGGATCGTCGATGCACGCGCCCTCGAAGCAGGTCTCCCAGCTCGAGCAGAAGATGGCCGCGCAGGGATCGGTCTCGCAGGCCCCGGTGTCCGGGTCGCACCGCTCGCCCAGGCCGCAGGACGCGCCGAAGCACGGGTCCTCGTAGCAGGTGCCGTCCGCGTCGCAGGTCTGGCCCACCGGGCAGGTGCACAGCGGGCTGCAGCTGTAGTCGCAGGCCTGGTCGTCGCAGTCCCGCACGCAGATCTCGGTCTCGCCGTCGCAGGTCGCCGACAGGCAGGGGTCATCCACGCACTCGTGGTTGACGCAGAACTCGCCGCTGGGGCAGGACTGGCCGAGGCCGGTGCAGCTCCGGTCGATGCAGGCGCCCTCGTGGCACTCCTCCCAGGACTGGCAGGGGTTCGGGTCGCAGGGGTCCACGCAGACGTCGTTCTCGCAGATCCACCCCTCCGGGCAGGTCACCCCACCGCAGTCCCCGCCGGTGTCCGGCAGGCAGACGTGCTCCAGCTGGCCGCCGCCCACGTCCACCTCGGTGCAGACCAGGGTGCCCGGGCAGGGGAACTCCGACGCGGGATCGCACTCCGGCCGGCAGTCGGCCTGGACGCACCAGAAGTCGGGCGGGCACTCGGCCGCGTCGTCCGGCACGCCGTCGCAGTCGTTGTCCAGCCCATCGCACACCTCCTCGGTGGGCTGCACGCCGCCGTTGCAGATGATCCCGCCGCCCACGCACTGGGTGAGGCCCGGCTCGCAGGCGCCCTCGCTCTCGCCGCAGGGCAGCCCCTCCTCGGCGGCCACCTCGTCGGGCTCGTCGATCTCCCCGTCGCAGTCGTCGTCGGCGCCGTTGCACGCCCCGGGGAAGGGGCCGTCCCCGCCCTCGCACAGCTCCTGGCCATCGATGCACCGGAGCACCCCCGGCGTGCACCGCCCCAGGGCCGTACCACAGGGTTGGTTCAGCCCCGGGATGTCCTCCTCCTCGTCGATGACCCCGT
>Ga0272441_10000849_pt1 | contig 67161 bp, 55 predicted proteins | sample SSMProp6N_FD_193582 | JGI IMG/M metagenome (GOLD analysis project Ga0272441, IMG submission 193582) | Marine sediment archaeal communities from Little Sippewissett salt marsh, Falmouth, MA, United States - SSM-Prop-6N | ecosystem: Environmental > Aquatic > Marine > Wetlands > Sediment ... | reverse complement strand
CTTTACAGTGGATTTATTCCACGATTTTCATTTATCGCCTTCCTTGTCAAATGTTTCGATTATACTGCCTTTTTCGACAAAATCCACCATCTCGGAGCATGCATTATCAAGGCCGAGAATCAATTTTTCGAGGCTAAGGCATAGAGGATCATCTTCTCCCAGGGCCTCTCTGCTCTTATGCAGGATATCCATCCCCTTTTTGAGGTAAAGATTAATATCGCTTAATACCTGTTTTCGCTTCCACTGTTTTTCACGCTCTTCTTTGATAACCGGCAGAAGACGATAAACCGCATATTCGACAAGGGCGTCTCTGGGAGAATCAAAGGATCTGGAGGCATTATCGAGACAGGAAAGAGTCTTCCTGCTGATGACATATGTCTTCTGCACCCGGTCAAGTTCTATGAAATCCCCTATTTCGATGCCTTGCGCCAGATAGTCCATGGTCACAGGATCATCAAAAAGGTGATCAAAGAGGGATTTTTGTTTTATTTTCAAATGACTGGACACAAGGCTTAGGATGTCTATGGCCCTTTTCGACAGCCTGAAGGTAGCCCTGACGGATTGCTTTCCCCTGAGGCTGGATGAAAAACAACCCCCTTCCGGACCATCTTTATTATATTTTCCATTACGGATTATATCCATTATCTCCTCCCGACAGCTAAATCCAAGGAGTTGATGTTTACATTACTATTCTTTTTTGTCAAATATAAATAATGTACATTTATAATAGCCGGCCCCTTGACATCATAACGCTCGTAATTATTTTTTGAGCACGGAGAATCGATTATAAACATTATTTGATATCACGGAAAGGAGGTATCAGAAATGAACCTTGTGAGATTTAAACCCATGAGAGAGATGGATCTATTTTCAGACCGAATGAACGATATATTCGGGACGACCTTTTTTCCACGTATAGGGGTTAAGGACGAATCCGGAATCGGGAACTGGACTCCGGCGGTTGATATATTCGAAAAGGATGGAAAAACCACCATAAAGGCCGAGCTTCCGGGTGTTGACAAAAAGGATGTTAACGTGGATGTGAAAGAGGGCGTACTTACCCTGAGTGGTGAAAGGTCATATGAAAATGAGGTGAAAGAGGAAAACTTCTATAAAAAAGAGCGTGCCTACGGCAGATTCAACAGGTCTTTTTCGCTCCCTGAGGGCCTTGATCCGGACATGATAAATGCAGAGTTCAAGGACGGTGTACTGACAATAGAAATACCGAAACCTAAAGAGAAGGAACCAAAGAAAATAAGCGTTAACTAATAATTCAACTACCTGAAATTATTAAACCAAAAGGCGGCCTCTGGGCCGCCTTTTTTGTTTTGCAGGCCTTTCCGCAGACACTTCCCAATTAAAAACCTTCATCAGGATATCAACTGCTCCTGATTTTTTTCTTTCATATTTTATTGATAAATACTATATTAAATTGTTGATATTTAGCATTTTAACATTAGCATACATATTATTCTACGGAACAACTGCAATTATGTTTACGATCAAAGAGATCATAGATTTTGCCGTACAGATTGAGGAAAACGGTGAAAGGATCTACAGGGAGGCTTTAAGCAGGGCATCAAACCCGGAGCTTGCATCCCTTTTAAAGTGGCTAGCCGATGATGAGGCCGAGCACGCGACCGTCTTCAACAGACTCTGCAAGGAGTTTAATGAGCAAACTCAGGATGAGCGGATCGACAGGCTCGGCCGGGAGATGTTAGGCGCGGTAATGGGGGGGCAGGCCTTTTCGCTTGAGGACGACGACCTTCACAGCCTGGACCGGGTTGAGGAGATACTGGAGAAGGCAATCGAATTTGAAAAGGATACGGTGATCTTTTACGAGATGTTATGCTCATTTATTAACGGCACCGAGGCCTTCAACTGCATTGAAACCATTATCGATGAAGAAAAAAGGCATATAAGGGTCTTAAAGGAATTCCTGGAAGGGGGGGTAAAATCCTTTGAAGATATTCCCCACGGCAATTCCGCCGGCTGAAGCGATCCGATGGCCTCTCTTTGGAAGATGGGATTTAAAAAAAGGCATGTCGATGTCTGAATATCATATATTCTCAGTTAGTTACACCCCATGTAAATCGGCCTAGTTTCCTCTTGACACAAAACCGGTGCTCCTCTATAGTTTCGGCGACTGTATTGTTTTACCACTTGCGCCCACCTAGGCCGGGACTTGCGGAGGCACATGGTCTGTCGCCTTTCTCTGTAAAACAAACCACATCATTTTCATATGTGCCATGACCGCTTGCCGCTTCCTGTATAAGCATGTTTTCACGAAAAGAGATATTGACGGCGGACACGGTTTAATTCCGAATTCATATAGTCCTTATCAAGAGGCGGCAGGCGGAGGCCTTTGATGCCTTTGGACATTAATCACAGCTAAGGAGAGACTCATGCCAAAACGTACCGATATCAATAAGGTTATGATTATAGGCTCGGGGCCCATAGTTATAGGACAGGCCTGCGAGTTTGATTATTCAGGCACTCAGGCCTGCAAGGCCTTAAAAAAGCTTGGGTATGAAATAGTGCTGGTAAATTCAAACCCCGCAACAATTATGACCGATCCGGATACTGCTGACGCCACCTACATAGAGCCGCTCAATGCGGATACCATCACGGAAATCATTGAAAAGGAAAAACCGGACGCGATCCTCCCGAACCTGGGGGGACAGTCTGGCCTTAATCTTTCCTCTGAGCTGGCCCGAAGAGGAGTGCTCGAAAAGCACGGCGTCAAGGTCATAGGCGTTGAGATAGATGCCATTGAGAGGGGTGAAGACAGGATCGCATTCAAAGAGACGATGAACGGTCTAGGGATCGATATGCCCAAAAGCGAGCCTGCCTTCTCAGTGGAGGAAACGGAAAAGATAGCCGATCAGCTGGGCTATCCAGTTGTAATCAGGCCGGCCTATACCATGGGAGGTACGGGAGGCGGTCTGGTATATAATGTTGAGGAGCTGAGAACGGTTGCGGGAAGAGGCCTTGCCGCCAGTCTTGTCGGTCAGGTCCTTGTGGAAGAATCCGTCCTGGGTTGGGAAGAACTGGAGCTTGAAGTCGTAAGGGATTCCAAGAACCAGATGATTACCGTCTGTTTCATTGAAAACGTCGATGCCATGGGGGTTCACACCGGAGATTCCTTCTGCACGGCGCCTATGCTTACGATCGCTCCTGAGCTGCAGAAACGTCTTCAGAAATATTCCTACGACATTGTAGAGGCGATAAAGGTCATCGGCGGGACCAACATCCAGTTCGCCCACGATCCAAAGACCGACCGTGTGGTGGTAATCGAGATAAATCCCAGGACATCCCGGTCGTCAGCCCTGGCGTCAAAGGCCACCGGATTCCCGATAGCGCTGGTCTCCTCCCTTCTGGCGGGGGGACTCACGCTGGATGAAATCCCCTACTGGAAAGAGGGGACCCTGGAAAACTATGAGCCATGGGGAGATTATGTCGTAGTGAAATTCGCCCGCTGGGCCTTTGAAAAGTTCGAGGGCGCAGAGGATAAACTGGGGACCCAGATGCGTGCCGTAGGCGAGGTCATGAGTATCGGGAAGACCTACAAGGAGTCCTTTCAAAAGGCGATTCGCTCTCTTGAAATCAACAGATACGGGCTTGGATTTGCAAAGGATTTCCATGAAAAACCGCTTGATGACCTCCTTGACCTCTTGTCGGAACCCTCAAGCGAAAGACAGTTCATCATGTATGAGGCCTTAAGAAAAGGCGCATCCGTTGAAATTCTCCATGAAAAGACACACATCAAGGCCTGGTTCATCGAGCAGATGAAGGAACTGGTTGAGCTGGAGGAGAAGATACTCACGTACAGGGGGAAGGACATCCCTGAACAGCTCCTTGAAAAGGCTAAAAAAGACGGTTTTTCCGATCGCTATCTCTCCTTGATCCTGCAAAAGGGGGAAAAGGAGATAAGAGAAAAAAGAAAATCCCTCGGGATTGTTCAGGGATGGGAGCCTGTTCCGGTCAGCGGGGCAGAGAACGCCGCATATTATTTTTCCACATATAACGCCCCTGACCAGGTTGAAACAAGCGACAGGAAAAAGATCATGGTGCTCGGGGGAGGGCCCAACAGGATAGGTCAGGGTATCGAATTTGACTATTGCTGCGTGCATGCGGCCTTTGCCCTTCGTGATATGGGCTATGAATCCATCATGGTCAACTGTAATCCTGAGACGGTATCAACCGATTATGACACGTCCGACAAGCTCTATTTCGAACCTCTGACCGTGGAAGATGTCCTGAGCATATATGAAAAGGAGAAACCTGAAGGGGTCATAGTCCAGTTCGGAGGGCAGACTCCGCTCAATATCGCTTCCGAGCTTGCCGAGCAGGGTGTAAACATCATAGGGACATCGCCCGATACCATAGACCTTGCCGAGGACAGGGACCGTTTTCGTCAAAAGATGAGAAAACTGGGCATTAATCAGCCTGAATCGGGCATGGCAAGCAATATGGAGCAGGCCCTTGAAGTGGCCGGTTCCATAGGTTATCCGTTAATGGTAAGGCCTTCCTATGTGCTTGGCGGAAGGGCGATGGAGGTGATTCACGACGAAGAGATGCTGAGGCATTATGTCTCAGCCGCGGTAGATGTGAGTCCGGAACGCCCCATACTCATTGACAGGTTTCTTGAAAACGCAATCGAGGTGGAAGCCGACGCGGTTGCCGACGGCACGGACGCCTTTGTGCCGGCTATTATGGAGCATATAGAACTGGCCGGCATCCATTCAGGGGATTCGGCCTGCGTAATCCCGCCCGTAAGTATCCCTGCCAAACATCTGGTCACCATATTTGAGAATAACCGTAAGATTGCAAAAGACCTTAACGTGGTAGGGCTCATGAACATCCAGTATGCAATAGCACAAGACACGGTCTATATAATCGAGGCCAACCCAAGGGCCTCCAGGACCGTGCCGCTTGTCTCAAAGGTATGTAATATTTCAATGGCAAGGATAGCCACCCAGCTCATGCTCGGTAAAAAAATCTCGGAACTCGACATCTCACCCAAGTCCATACCCCACTACGGCGTCAAAGAGGCGGTATTTCCCTTCAACATGTTTTCCGAAGTCGACCCGATCCTCGGCCCTGAAATGCGCTCCACAGGGGAGGTACTCGGCATGGCCGACAAGTTCGGGCTTGCATATCTGAAGGCCCAGGAGGCCGCACAGCAGATCCTGCCTTCGGAGGGAACGGTTCTCATAACCGTTTCCGAGATGGACAGGCCGGCTGTAATAGAAGTGGCAAGGCTTTTCGCCACACTCGGATTCAAGGTACGGGCCACTCAAGGAACACATGATTTTCTGGAAGAACACTATGTAAGGTCCGAGAAGATACTGAAGGTGCATGAAGGGCGGCCCAATATCGTTGATGCCATTAAAAACAATGAGATACAGCTCATTATAAACACACCCAGCGGAAGACTCAGCAAGCATGACGATTCCTATATCAGAAAGGCCGCCATAAGATACAGGGTCCCCTATATAACCACCCTGTCGGCCGCCCTTGCAGCGGCAAGGGGCATAGTAGCCAAACTGCGGGGAAGAGGGCAGATGAAATCGCTCCAGAGTTATCATGCGGATATCAAATAGTTCGGGACCGAATGAACCGGTCCCGCTTCCTTGGATGAATAGCCGCAAGGCCCGTCAACCAGGTGAAACAGTAACACATGGCCGTCTCATCTGAAAAACCCTTATCCTGGGACACCATTTCCGGAGGAACATGAAATATGGACGGAATCGTAGGAACCTATGCGCATAATGACGCGGACCTGGTTTCCAAGACCTTTCTTGCCACCGGCGCCTGCCAGCACAGAGGCAAGGCCTGCACCGGCCTTGCCATCGGGACCTCAAAGGGCCTTTATGTTCACAAGGGGCTCGGAAGGATAGCCGAGGTAATAGATTACAACATAATAAAGACGTTTACAGACCTGGAACCTGTAGCCGCCATAGGCAATATCGGGTATACGAAAAGGAAGATAGCGGAAAAAATCAATGCCGAACCGATAGAAATAAAGCCCAAAAGATCCTGTTCCATAAGCATGGTACTGACTATGGACGGTTATCTCATAAGGGATGACGACCTCAGGGCCGAGATTGAACCGGAATACAGCATCCAGACCGATAATAAGACCGAGATAGTGGGTGCCCTTTTTCACAAGTACCTGGAAGAGGAAGGAATCGTCTTTTCCGCGGGCCACAGACTTCTGGAAAGGCTAAAGGGCAGGGCAACCTTTGCCATAACCTGTCTTCTGCACAGGGGAAAAGAAGTCTACCTGCTGGCCCTTAACGATGAAAAGGCCTTTGAGCCTTTCTGTTACGCCACGATAGACGGGATGTTCATTGCCAGCTCGGAGTCATGCTCTCACAGAAGGCTGCACGGAATTACCGAAAACGAGTATGACGGCGCGGAAATGACCATATGCTCTTCAGGCGGGGTCGAAACCAGGCGCCTCAAGGAATCCCCTATGGCGCCCGACATCTTCCAGGGAGTCTATTACGGAAACGTGGCATCCAGGTTCAGAGGCAAGGAGATATTTCAGATCAGGAGAGAACTCGGCCTTGAGCTTACTGAATACTATAATTGTTCAAAAGCGGACATTGTAATACCAAACCCGGAGTCAGGCTGGGGTGTATCGGTCGGCATAGCAGAAGGCCTGAAAAAGCCCCTTTATCCGGCGCTGATAAAACTGCCCCAGGCGGTCAGGACCTTCCAGGAGGGTGCCAAACAGACAAGAAATCAGGAAGTAGGGCTCAAATTCGGGGGTATAGATTCCCTGCTGAGCGGCAGAAGTATCGCAATGGGCGATGACAGCATAGTAAGGGGAACGGTCAGCGAGGGAGGTTCAGTCTGGGTTACATACAACGCCGGGGCCAGGTTTATAGAGTTCTGGATCTCTTACGGCCCGATGTTTTTCCCCTCATTCAAGGAATGGCACAGGGGAGAGGAAAGCATCAAGGAACTCGCCGCGCAACGCGCATTTACAGGGGATAACCCCTATGACAAGGACCTGGATGAAATCAATCATGCCGTGGCAAAACTGGTGGGTGTCGACGAGGTAAAGTACAACACCCAGGAAAGGATAAAAAAGGTGGCGGGCGAGGGATCGTTTCAGGCCCTGGACGCAAGCTACCCGATTGACGAGGCCTTCTGGCCCGATTGGCTCAAGATGGAAGTGGAAAGATTTGTGCACTACCGTAAAATATGACCCTGTCCAAAATTACGGTTTAACATCCATCAGGAAATCAAAAGCTGAACAGTCTTATCCTTCTCCGATCGGTTGCCTTTGATATCGGACAAAAGGGCCATTTCCGGATGAAGGCTAGAGATACGGCTCCCATTGCCTCAGAGTCTCGGAAATATATCCCGGAGGCAGATCATGAGCAATCTCATTATGCCCCGGGAGAAGGATTTTCACGTCCAGTCCGGCAAGTCTCTTAAGTGATCCCTTCAACGCGTCCCCGTCCGCGCCGTAAAGATCGAAACGGCCGATAGCATAGTCCGCATAAACAACGTCTCCCGGGATAAGTATCCCGGAATCACTTTTATAAAGCGCGATACTCCCTGATGAATGCCCCGGGATATGCATCACATCCCATTCCATGGCCCCGATCTTAAGCCTTTCCCCCTCTTCCAGCTTTCTGTCCACATTGAACCTGAAGGCCCCTGATTTTATTCCGTACTGCGCCTGGCACATGTTTTTAAACATTTCCATACCGTAGACAGTACGTTCATCTCCCTGTTCGAGCGCCTCCCCCTCAATGCGGTGGACCCACAGCTCCGCCCACGGCAGTTGTTCAAGGATTTCGGAAAGGCACCCTATATGATCCAGATGAGTATGAGTCATTATGACTCTTTTTATTCGGGATGTGTCTACCAGCTTCTTTACCGATTCGAGCTTGTATCTTCCCTTGCCCATGAGCCCCGGGTCTATCATGCTCAGATCTCCGGATAAAGGATCCCCTATTATGTATGTGTGGGAATCGGGTATCAGATCATCTCTTCCCGGAATAAACAACACACCTTCGGCAACCTGCTTCATTACATTCTCCTGTTTTATCGGATTTTATTTCACATTCCACAAAGGCATCGTGGATAAAATCGCTGCTCCCCGTCAGGAAGCACCTGTCATTCATCATAGATATGCCTGGTCATTATAAAGGCGTCCTGTCCATTCGGATAAAAATCATCTCTTATGCCTGAACGGACAAAGCCATATTTTTCGAACAGACCCTGAGCTGCCGAGTTATCAACCGCGGTGTGAAGCATAAAATACTTGACCTTACCCTGTCTTGCCCTTCTGATCACCTCATCCATGAGAAAACCCCCTACACCCATCCCCCGCATGTCCGGTTCCACCGCGATTGCGAGAAGTTCTGCGATCCCGGAGGTTAAGGCTAGCATTGCGAATCCTGACATTCCCTCTTGGGTCGATGCCACAACGGTATAGGTGATTTCGGAAGAAAACCATGATGAAAGGATCTCCCCGTAGGGGCCGTAAAGATCGAACACGGCACAGCCAAGAGACTTTATGTATCGGCAGTCGGCCTTACCGGCCTGTCTTGTCGAGAAAAAGGGGCCATGTTTATTCACTTAAACACCTTCCACGATGATCCGTGCACCCTTTGAACTCCGTTTAAGGCACGATTGAGCATTGTGCTGTCTGCAAGACAGATAGCGGCCTGCCTTTCGGTCGAAGTGACTCCTGCCATTTCATTTAAAACCGCCTTTACGGATTCACTAAGTCCCGTCAGATTATATCCGCCTTCAAGCGTCATGGCTATCCTGCCTTTACAGCACTTTTCAGCGATATCCATGAGACAGGAGGTCATCACGGCAAAGCCCTTTTCCGTTACCGTCATGGAACCCAGGGGGTCACGTATGTAATTGTCAAAACCGGCTGAAACCAGTATGAGATCCGGGTCAAACTCAAGCACAACAGGCTTGAGAATCATTTCAAATATAGCGGCGTATTCTCCGTCACCATGCCCTGTTGAAAGAGGCACATTAACCGTGAACCCCCTCCCGTTTTCTTTACCCACCTGTTCGAATGCCCCGCTTCCGGGATAGTAGGGATATTGATGGGTAGAAAAATAAAGGACAGTGGGGTCATGCTCAAATGCGTGCTGGGTCCCGTTTCCATGGTGCAGATCCCAGTCTACGACGGCTATTTTCCTGAGGCCCAAAACCCTTTGGGCGTATCGTGCCCCGATTGCTACGTTATTAAAGAGGCAGAAACCCATTGCCCTGCCATTTTCCGCATGATGGCCCGGAGGCCTCACAAGGGCGAAGGCATTATCCAGATCACCGGCGGTCACCATGGAAATAGAGTTACAAAATCCTCCGGCAGCAAGCAGGGCAGCCTCATAGGAGCCTTCAGAAGTCGAAGTATCAGGGTCCAGGAAACGGTGCGGTTTCCCGGCTGTTTTTCCGATCATTTCAATATAAGAAGGGGAATGAATAAAAAGAAGCTCTTCTTTACTTGCGTGCCTTGCAGGTATCGCGGAAAATCTTCCTTCCATATCAGGTTCATCAAGCATGGCATACAAGGCCTTCAGCCGTTTGTGGCTTTCAGGATGAAAAGGCCCGGGTCTGTGATCCAGGAATCTCTCGTCTCTTAGAATACCTGTCTTTCCCATACTCTGCCAACCCCGCGTTTTAAGTCCATATCAAATATACCTTGGAATGAAAAATCATGATGCAGCGCTGCCGAGGCAGGCCTGTCTTTAATAGGTCAAAGAGATAAATATCAGCATATCATATTCTGCCTACCCTGTAAAAATCCCTTACATGACCGCCACCTGTTTTTCAGAAGGCCGCAAACCGGGGTCTGCTTTAATTTTTTTTCGAAAAGACTCCCCCTGCCCATTTTTATGCCACCAGCCGCCAGCTTACAAACGCATGCGCCGGGGCACTTTCCGCAGCCCTTGTCTCACGGAAAATACCACAGCCAACCGCAGCGCAGGCAGGGCCTTTCCTCCCGGGTGCCCTCTCAGCACAGGTAACGGTTACAAAAGCCCGTGGATGCGGGAACTTCTACGTTAGGCACAGATAAGGCCGATTTCATAGATCCATCGAGCAAAGACAAAATTTATCCTGGAGGCCGGACACGGCTTGTTGTAATATTCTATCTCTGTTTTACCGGTACCATCTTTTCAAACTCCAGGATCGGAGACTTTTGAATACATGTTTTTCTTTATTGCAGGGATACAGCCCAAGACCGTAAAAATCGAAGACCGGCCCAGAAGATGCCCGTCCTGCGGACTTTACCAGGCCATGCTCAAACGTACCGATCATTACCTGTCTCTGTTTTTTTTGCCGCTGTTCAGGGTTAAAAAGGGTGAGAATTTTGTCGAGTGCCGGCGGTGTGGTACTATTTCAGATAGATCAACCGATTACGCGCACACTCATGCGTTCGACACGCCGCCGAAATGCCCAAACTGCGGCGCCGTGATCAGTGAGGGATTCAGATTTTGCCCTTTTTGCGGAAATCAACTTTAGAGGATAAAGGGAGAACCGCCGCTCCGATGCCCCGGACACCTTTGCATTTTACTTTAAACAGCCGTTCCACTGGAATCCTGACATGGAGCCCGCAAATATTTGTGGATCTTCTCCCGATTAGTTGGTCAATTGGCATATCTTTTGTTTACTGTCTTAACAAGATCAGGGGGATTAAGATTTGAACCTGAAAGAGACAACAAGAGAAGGCCGGTTTTCATCGATCTTTGAATTTCAATTCATATTCTTGCTCCTGTCTTTTTTCTTCGTATTTTCAAATGTCGGTTTTTTCTATCTCTACCCTCTGGCTCTTGAAAAATTCGGTGCCGGCCCTAGGCAAATCGGCTTTGCAATGGGGATATTTTCACTTTCAGCGGTTGTCTCAAGGCCCCTTTTAGGTAAGGCATCAGCCGCCAAAGGCGAATATCCGGTGCTCTGCCTCGGTCTTTTGCTGCTTTTCCTTTCAACACTTTTTTACAACCTGATAAGTTCCTATGGAACTTCATTACTTTTACTCAGGATACTTCATGGATTGGGCTTTTCCTGCTTTATCGCCGCATCATTTTCCATCGCAGCCAGAAGAATTCCGGGTTTCATGAGGGCTCAGGGTTTTTCATTTATAGGCGTCTCCATTATGGCCTCGATTGCCCTTGCGCCACCGGCCGGTGAATTTATTGTCTACCACGCAGGTTTTCATACACTCTATTTTACGGCCGCCTTAATGGGGGCACTGGGATGGTTTTGCGCGTCCAGGCTCGATAGAGGCATCTCATCAGACAAAATGGAAAAAAGGGTGAAAAAGGCATATTTCCTTGGCCTCATAACTTCCCCCTCCTACCTTATGCTTCTGCTTTCAACCCTTCTTTTCTCTCACTGCCAGGCCAGTGTGATAAACTTTCTGGCGCTGCTTTCCGAACAAAAGGGAACGACAAGCGGGAAATTCTTTTTTGTCACCTTTTTAACGGCACTGGTGATATTGATCTGTTCCGGAAAGGTTATCGACCGTTTCGGCAGGACCCTTTTTCTTCGCTCATTATATCCTTTTTTTGCATGCGGCATCATACTTATACCTTTTATGATAGGATCACGATTGTTTCCGGTTTCAGCCATACTTATGGGAGCGGGAATCGGGTTTCTATTCCCCGTCCATAACGCACTGGCCGCGGCTCAAGGTACCGGAAGGGAAAAATCTCTTGCCATGTCTACCTTTACGGCCGTTTATGACACCGGTTTTTTTACGGGGGCCTATTTGTCGGGCTGGATCGTTCACACGGCCGGTCTGGAAACCCTTTTTACATCCTGCGGCCTGTTGGCTTTTGCGGGTTTTATTCTGGTTCTGGTGTTTCCTGTAGGGGATAAGGAATAGGTCCTTGATTTAATTATCTGCCCGTTTATAAGGAGATGGAAAGGTTGATTTTCCAAACCGGATTGGGGAAGCCAAATTCCATAACATTACGCACTCCAGTCACTTTATCTCACTTCAGGCATTTTAAAGGGCGCCTCCGGGCAGGAGCTTTTTAACTTAAAACAAGTAACGCTTCTTCAACCAGACAATTGATAACGCGCCAGGAGATATCCCGTGGACGAACCGACTCTCTTGCATCGTCTTGAAGAACTTGCACAGTCGCTCGATATCTCCATACGTTATGAGCGGATGGAAGGCGAAAAGGCGAGTATGACCGGGGGGCTTTGCAGGATAAGGGGAAAACACACAATCATCATAAACAAACAAATTTCCCTGGAACAAAAGGTCAGGGCCCTTAAAAGGGCCCTTAAACGCTTCGATTTAAGCAGGATCTATGTCAAACCGGCCCTGCGTGATCTTCTTGAAAAAAACAGTGAGGAAAAATAGGAGGCTTTCACTCACCTCGCTTCTTTCCCCTGCCCTTGCTTCTTAAGGCTGTTCTCGAATAAAGCTCAAGATATTTCGAAAGACATGATTTCATATTCTTTCTTTCACAGATCTCCTGTATGCCCCGGATGTCATGGAAATAATCCAGATCCTTATAGATATCCCTTGAAAGCTCGTGCAGATAGTCTGATCGCACAAGCTTTTCATCCACATCAAATCCCCTTGACTGCATAACCCTGGGACCGGCAAATATTACAAGGGCGCCCGGCTCAGCAATCGTTATGTCTCCCAACGCGGCGTAGCTGGCGATAGCGCCGCCTGTGGCCGGATCGGCAAGGATCGATATGTAGGGCAGGCCGTGCCTTTTCAGCCTGTTTACGGACTCCACCGTCTTTACCATCTGCATCAGGGCCGAAGTTCCTTCATAGAGCCTTGCGCCTCCTGAGCAACATAGGCTTATAAATGGGGTATTTTCCTGAATGGCGAAATCAACCGCCCGTCTGAATTTTTCTCCGAATACCACCCCCATGGAACCGCCGCAATAGTAAAACGCGCTGATAGCCATCGTAACATGGAACTGATTGACCCGGGCGCTTCCCACGACAAGAGACTCCTTGAAATGGCTTCGGCCCTCCTGCTTTGCCAGGAAATCGCGATAATAACCGGTAATCGAATCCTCAGCAAGAAGCTGGTCGACATTCAGGTTTCTGTAAAGCTCATGGAATGTACCGGTATCGACCATGCAATCGATCCAGCCTGTGGCATCAAGGGTATATGAATACCCGCATTCAGGACACACATTGAAGTTATCGATCAATTCCTTCAGGGGAATCATTTTCCCGCAGCCGCCGATCCTCTTACCTCCACCTCTTCTGGCCCCGCATTCGATAAATTCACCGGCCGTTCGGACATTTATATCCCCATATTCGTCACCTACTTCAGTAAGGCTTGAATAGTTAACAATCTGAATATCCGGAGGCGGTTTTCTGAATGCCTTTTTTATAGGTTTTTCAATATATCTTTTGATATCGAAAAAGGTGCCGCTTCCCTTTGAAAGGCCATGCTTCTTGGCGGTAATTTCCCTCTTTTTAATCAGCTTCTTTATTCTCGACCTGGACAAATCCTTGATGGCCTTTGAAAGAAACAGCTTGATATTTCCCGCCATCTCGTCGCATTTTGTAACATCTTCCGCCGCAGGAACTATACGGTCTATGACATTCAGAGACTTCAGTTCCTTGGCGGTAGGCCTAAGGATTGTAAGGGCGTCCTTAATTCTGCTGGCATCTCTGAACACTATGGACGCGGTGCTCTCCGGTGGTGCGGTAGCATACAGGGCGTCCTCCATCTGACCCCTTATATCGGTCGCCTGTATGGCAACGGCACCCCCGCTGCCCCCCTCACCAAGGACGAGAGAAATCGTCCTCAACGGGATAGTAAGGAATTCCCTTATAAGATGCCCGATAAAGAAGGCCTGAAACCTCTGGGCCGAATACATCGAGATATCAGCACCGTAGGTATCTATAATAGTGAAAATATAAGTATTCTCACGGTCTGAGGCCTTGGCCTCTTTTAAGACATTCAAGATAAAAGAATGGTCATCTGAGGTGAGCATGCCGTAGTTTAATTTTTGCAGATCTTTGCTGCTCTTCAGATCCTCAGGAGTCGGCTTTTGCTGCCCTATCACAAAGAGCTTTTTATCCATGAAATGGCAGGACCCTCCTACAAGGGATGCTCCGTTATACGAATAGGGTTGAAAATCGGTGAAGATTTCGCTTATTATATTGGAAGCCCTGGGTCTGAAAGGGTGTCTGGTTCGTTTCTTGAAAATTTCTACAATATCCATATTAAAACTATTCCTCTTTTTCGTTTTAGATAACTTCCATACATCCGTAAAAAATCAAAATTGAGACGGCACGGTAAAAGGTTCTCCCGCCGAGTCCTGATCTTCCGGGGCACCAAGCTCCAGCCCTTCGACTTGACTCAGGGCCATGAACCCGACGAGCGGCGGTCTTTTTACAAAGCCGTCAACCCTTGACATCTCATATTACAATAACCACTCAACTCAGTTTATCAAAACAACTACAAGATGTTTTTAATGAAAAGCCCGAAACAAACCCGCTTATTTTACCAAAATTGTTAATTTTAACATGAGATAAATCTTTTTTCAAGCCCCACTCTCTTCTCCTGATCTACCGGGCAGTCTCCATCGATCAGTGTTTCAGGGGATATATTCCTCTGTTATGGGAACGCCTCTTTTGATAAGCTCTTGCGTCATTTTGGAAAAACCTTCAAAGAGCCTTTTCGGGGTCTCAAAAAGACGTTCAAAATATCCTTTTGTAGTCGCTCCTATAGTTTCAGACAGGGGGACATATTTTATCTCGGGATCGGAAAAAAGACCTTCAACCGTAAAATAATAAACAATAAATGTCTTGTCTTCTCCTGCCAGGATATATCCAACGAGCGGGATCTTGCTCACCAGGATGTCAACTGATCCAAGGGGTTGAATATGGAGATCGACATCTATCCTGTTTTCTGAAAGATCGATTTTACCGCTTGCCGCGGCATTAAACACGGGGCTTTTCATCACAATTTTTTCACTTTCAACCAAACCCTTATCAGCCAGTAGCCGGCCTCCTATACTGTCGAAATATATCCCCTCCTTTGATATCCCTTCCGGCCTGTCTTTGAATACCTTCTGAAGACTTAAAAAATCGAGGACCTTGAACATGATATGATCTTTTTTTATCACCCCTTTTTCAACAGACACATCGGCGCTCCCGGTAAGACTTCTTATGAGATCATCCTTATCATTTCCCTTCATATAAAAGACCCCCTCCATATCGACAACTCCCTCGACATAGGTGTCTTTTATATTCAGAGACTCCAGAAATTCCTGCACCGGTTGACCATGAAGGCTTATATAGCCCGCGAACAGCTTTTCAAAAGGCTCCCCGGACTTGATATGCCCCCTCAGTGACAATTCGCCATGCTCCAGCCCGGACCTGGCGCGCTCGATATAGATATTTCCCGATTTTATAGAACAATCGGCAGAGAAAGGTCCTCCTCTTATTTTTTTATAAACCCCTTTTTCCGCCTCTATTTTTACCTTCAGCTCCAGATATTCAGGGAAACGCTTGATGCTTCCGGCCCTTCCTTCTTCCTCCTTTGTTTCACCGCTCCTTATCAGCCATTCAAAATCGAGATATGACAACCCGATACTCAAGGCCCCGCTAAGACCTTCCCATCCCTCAAGTGAGCCTGAAGACACAAAGGGGATTCCTTTGAATTTCCCTGTACAATTGCTGACAAGGACTTTTTTGTCTGAAAAAACAAGAGCAATATCCGTATCACTGATGGGGAATTTCAACATTGGGGACAAAAAATAGATCCCTGCCCCTTCTATTTTTCCGTTAATGGAGGTATTTGAAGGTGTTTCAAAAGGGATGACCGCATTTGCCCGACCACCTATTTTTCCCTTTACTGCTGTCAGGTCATCCTTGAAGCGAATCCCAAGGTCCTCCAGGGAAAGATCTTCCGTCTTAAGGCTCAAAAAAATGGAATCGCCTTTGTAAGGACCACGGTAACCTGAAAGCCGGAAACTTGATGATCCGACATTGCAATCAAATTTCTTAAGAACCAGCCCCTTTTCCGGATGCCGCTCTATTGAAAACAAGGAATTTTTACTCCCCTTGGCAGGCCGGAAGCTGAAGTATTTGGAGTCAAAAGAGGTGCTGCTCATGTCTATTTCACCGGTAATTTGCCATAATTCCTCATGTTTTTTGACTGAACCTGAACATTTAACAGGCCCGGTGAAATTAAGAGGTAATTTTTTATCCAGCAAAAAGGTCTCATAAAGCTCGCCGACATATGCCCCGCCCTCGAAATCCACTTCCCAATCTCTTAAGGCACTGTCGGAAGAGCCTTTCGCCATGAAGGAGGAAGAACCCCACTGGCCTTTGCCGCTGAAAAGCAATCCCACATCTTTATCTATCTTTACCCCGGCATTATCCAGTTTAAGAGGAAGACCGATTCCTGGAATCAAAAAAGAGCAATCTGAAAATTCCATTTTGCCTTTCGAAAGGATGAGATCCCTGCCCGAGTCCCCGCTTTCTATCTCTACCGAACCCTTAAGTATGCCCTGCACCGGATCTATTTCCTCTATAAAATTTCTGAGATCTGTCGGTATAAAATTTCTTTCCAGTTTTTCCCTCAATTCCGGCAACTCCACAGCACCCTCGAATCTGTAACGGTGAAAAGTCTCCTTTTCATAAAGGGAACCTATTTCAAATGAGGAATCGTTGATTGACGAACCGCCGAATTTCCCCACTACATCCGAGACAAGGAGTCTTCCATGTTCAACGATTAGCGCGCCGGAAATATCCCTGTATGGGATTGTCTCTCTTGCTTCAATAACCTCCAGTTCCTTCCAGGCGAGTTCCATTCTGAGCACACCCGAATTCTCTTTTCTTCCCAGGTGCATTATTTCGGAAGCAGTCCCTTTGAGAGAAAAACGGGGAACTTCAACCATCCCCTCCTTTATTGCCGGGAAAAGCCCCCCCTCGATCCATCCGCCCACAAGAGGTGTGGGGAAAATCCTCTTAAAAGCGGCAACAGGCATGAAAGGGGCCTTCAGAGAAAGATCGATCAAAGGATCTTTCAGGTTGTCCAGGCCGATATCCGCGTTTGCATCCAGCCTGAAGTCATTACCCTCTACCTCCAGAAGGGGGATATTCAGTTTTCCATCTTTATATGCAGACTTGAATCTGACCTTAAATTCAGGGAACAGGAATACCTTTAGCTGTCCTTTTTCCATAAGGAGAAAGTTGAAGTTCTCTATTGTTATCCCGCCTTCACCTGAAAGCCCCTCCTTGGTATCTCCCTTGATCTGCAAAACGGTTTCAGCCCTGCCACCCTGGGCAGGGATCTCCGCCGGCAACGGGAACCAGAGTATCGGAATTTTTTTTATCGAAAGGGAACATTCCAGATTTTCACCTGCCTGGGTGCCTCCCTTGAATACCTTTCCATTCGCATCAAAGGACGCGTCTCTCCCCATGTATCTCAATATGCCGTGCATGCCGAACCTGAAAGGCGATTTTTCCCCTTTTCCCTGAAAGGTATTAAGGTAAAGGTTCTCAATCGTAATTGAACGGCCGGGCACGATTATGCTTCCCGACTCAATTGAGACAGTGGGAAATGCGGCAAATCTGTCATGGAAGTGCTCTTGAAAATCACCTCCAGCCGGGGCGCCCTGATGCCCGAAAAACCGCTCTGAGGCAATCTCAATCCGCGGCCTTGAGAGGGACACCTTTTTCGGCACGAACCTCCCATGAAGGAGTTCACCCACATCGAGTTTGAGCATTATTCGTGACGCCGCTATTTTCTCAGAACCTGTCCTTGATTCGGCAAGAAAATCAGGCGCGATGAGTGCGATCCCCTCCCGGAAGGTAATCTCCACCTTTCCGGTGCTTATATCGTAACCGATGGCATTTGAAAGCTTCTTAATGATAATTCGTTGAGTAGAAGGGTCCTGGATTAACGTCTCAAGGTACAGGATAGAGGCTATCAATAGGAGGAACAGCAGAAAGGCAGGGATTAAAAGCTTCCTTATTCTTCTATATTGCATTTTTCAAAGTATTCCTGAATTATTTTGCCATGATCAAATGCCAGATCACCGGGAAGAGAATCACGGAAAAAGATACCTGCCTCATCGGCATCATCGGCCGCCTTCGGCTCACCATCGGCCTTTGCCAGAAAAACAACACTGATTGTATGTTGTCTTGGATCTCTGGAGGGATCCGAATAGGCTCCCAATTGTGACGTAAGCATTACTTCAAGAGATGTCTCTTCAAGGGCCTCTCTTCTGGCCGCGGACTCAAGACTTTCACCGTAGTCCACAAAACCTCCGGGCAGAGCCCACCCGAAAGGGGGATTTTTTCTCTTTATCAGCACAATCCCTCCTCCCTCCATCTCGATTATTATATCCACGGTGGGAAAGGGATTCTTATATCTTTCCACCTCCTTGCCGCAATGTGGACAGATGAGGCTCTCTTTCATCGGCCTTACAAACTCCCTTCGAATATATTGATACTATAATTATTATTCAAGGCACGCAAATCCGCTGGTGTGATAAAAACATTTGATTATACCGCGCAATTCATTGTACCCATCGATCTTATCCGGGATCCTATTTCACCGGTAAATATCTCACAAAACGACTGCTCGGCAGGATAGAGACCTGCCTGATCCGGGCTCCTTCTCCTTGATCTTTCCTGCTTTGCCAGCACCTTCATCAAAAGCAGATCCTTCGGACCGGCGTGAATATCCGGATACCTGCCCGCCCTTTTATAGGCAAAGGTTATAAGTGCAATAGCCGTTACGCAGTTAAGATCGCTTTGATAGTCTCTCGATGTTATGTCTATCAGGGAAATTCTATCGATTATCTCCCCAGGTATTTCCTTCAGCTTGGTATTCGCATTAAATTCCCTGCTGATCCACAAAAAGAGATCTTTTCCAATAAAATCCTCAACGGCTCCTCTCTTCGGCATTCCCGTTTCCTTTCGCACTTATGTTCTTGCCCGTTTACAATCGCATATTCACCTTGTTTATATGCCCCTTAAAGTACCTCATTCCCCCTCCTTCGCTCACCACCCGCATGATATTTTCAGGATCCGTCACAACCACCCCTGACAAAACATTTACGGACGTGCCTTTAAAAACCGCCGGGAGCAATGGGGTTGACGCCCCCAGCATTACCACCTCCCTGCAATTGGCGGCAGCTTCAAGAAGCCTGTCCACAGTGTTGTTTATAATTGAGGTAGACGTCAAAAGGGCTATCTGGCAATTCGGCAGCTGCCTGTAGGCTTCCTCTTCTGAAAAGACATCGTTCTTTGGCCCACTGTCCTGTTCAAATATCCTTATGTGTGAAGTCTTTTTTCTGAGCGGAGGTATGACAGGGGCAAAGTAGCCGACCATGCCAACCCTGTCGTCAGAAACAATCTCCAGCTTATCAAGGACATCACCCTGATCGAGCCCATCCTTCATTCTATTTGAAAGGGCATTTGATGTGGCCAGGGCCACGGCCGATTCAACCATATCCTTGGAGTCAAAAAGGTGGAGCAGTTCAAAGGCCTTCCTTCCCGCCAGGGGCCGTATTGCCTTAAAAACAGTGCACCCTCCGACCTGATCCCGGTGAAAGGTATAGGCCACGCCAAGTCGGCCATCATCAAGAAGCACGGCAGTGTAACCCAGCCCTATTCGCACATCCATGACACGCCTCTCCCCTGCAAGTTCAAGAGAAACGGTCTTAATCCTTTGCCTGACGTTCATCTCATATAATCCTAACCCATATAATTTTCCATGGGGCCCTACTCTGTAACAGCTTCTGAAAGATCCGTATCCGCCTCAATGATAATCAACAACTGTCGATGCAATGATAAACCAACCGGCCGGCCCTATCAACTCATTTCAGGCAGTATTTCCACACCCGGTCTCACAAATTCCCCGGACTCCACCCCGGCCCATACCGTTAAATCTCAATATGTTTGAGCGACCCTGACATTGTGTCGGTTGGGGTGCGGAGTATGGATTATCCATGGGCGGCAAAAAAACCCCCGCGTGCGGCAGAACGCCTGCGCACCGGGGGTGTGATTTCAGCAGTAGGAACGGATATCAATATTCGGAAGGCATCTGTTTCAGCTGAGCCAGTGAGAACACAGGCCCGTCTTTACAAACGTACTGATCGCCGATATTGCATCTGCCGCATATGCCTATTCCGCATTTCATACGCATTTCAAGGGACAGGATTATCCTCTCCGGGGGAAACCCGAGCTTTTCGAGCACGGGCTGCGTGAATTTTATCATTATAGGCGGTCCGCATACAAGGGCTATGGTATCCTCGGCACTCGTCACCTTCTGCTCGGTAATGGCCGGAACAAATCCGATATTGTACTTCCATTCCGGATCATCCGTGCCGTCAACGGTTATATGCATCTTGAGGTCGTCACGCTTTTCCCATTCGGTCAGCTCATCCTTGTACAGAAGCATACCGGGACTCCTCGCCCCGTAAACCACGATGATATCCTTGAAACGATCGCGGTTTTTCTTGTCAAGCATGTATATGATGCTGGAACGCAAGGTGGTAAAGGCAAATCCCCCGCCTATGATAACCACGTTCTTACCTTCCATCTGTTCCCAGGGATACCAGTTGCCCAGAGGCCCCCTGATTCCCATTACGTCACCCTCTTTCATGTTGTGAAGATGGGTTGTAACAAGGCCGACACGGTTGACGGTAAAGGATACATGCCCCTTTTCAGTGGGTGAAGAGGCTATGCCGATAGGTATCTCTCCTTTGCCGGGCACCGATAACTCGGCGAATTGGCCGGGCGTGTAGGAAAATTTTTCCTCATCTCCAGATTCCAAAAACACAAACTTGAATGTCTTCAGATTTCTGTCCTCTGTCTCAGTGGTGATATCCTCTATCCTTACAGGATAAGGCAAATATGGATTCTCCAAGGCCGCTCTCCCTTTTCGTCGTTTCAGGTGTTAAGCGTTAGATGTCGACCTAAAACTTAAGACCCGAATCTCAAATCATAACTAATAGTTGTTCATAAGTTCGCAAACCCGCCTGATATCGATATTGGCCGGGCAATATCTCACGCACCTTCCGCAACCGGTACACTGGATGCCGTCCTCGTACTTGTCCACATAATACTTGAGCTTGTGCATAAATCTCTGCCTGACCCTCTGGTATTTTTCATCCCTGGGATTGTGGCCGGAGCCGTGCAGGGTGAAAAGCGGAAACATGCATGAGTCCCAGTTTCTCATCCTGACACCCTCTTTGCCCTGCACCTCGTCCTGGATGTCGAAACACCAGCAGGTAGGACACAGGAAGGTGCACGTTCCGCAGTTTATGCAGCCGAAGGCTACCTCATCCCAGAAAGGGGCATCAAATAGTTCACGCTGTTTTTTTTCTTTCAACCTGTCGGTTGGAACCTTGCGGGTAATCTTCGCCTCGGATTCCCTTGCCAGCCTTCCGGCCTCATCCAGGTCCGCTTCCGTTACGGCACTCCCTCCCTCAGCCTTTGAAAGGAAGGCCTCGCCTTTTTCGGTAAGCCCCTTTGCCAGGTATCGATCTCCCAGATCGTAAAGCATCACGTCCAGGCCCTGTTCATTATAGGGTCCACCGCCTGCGGACGTGCAGAAGCAGGTAGCCGAAGGCGCGTTGCATCCAAGCCCGACAAGGGTGGTGGATTCGTAGCGTTTGATCCACCAGGGATCCTGAAACTCCGGGGTGTCGAAATTCCTTTTTACCAGAACAAAGGCATGGGCGTCACATGGTCTTATTCCCACAATAGCCTGGGGAGGAAAGTCTTTTTCCGACTCCTTTAATACGTTTGAATCCTCTCTGCCGGCATCGATATTGTAGTCGAACATGCGCTCGGTCTGAGGGTACACGATCTCTTTGGCGGACATCCGTGTGTTGTCGAAATCAAAGGCCGTCTTTACACCATCTTTGAATTCCCTGAAAAAATGAATGTCTCCCTCTTTAACAGGCACATAAAGGCTGTAACTCCGGCTCAATCCCTTGAGAGCGCTCTCCCACTCTTCCTTGCCGTATATCTTTTCGGTCATTTTTTTATCCTATTTGCTTCTTATTTTCTTTATACCTGTTACCTGATAAATTCATCGTAATCATCAGGTTGATATACATCCAGAGGCGGCCTGCTGTCTGTCGTCAAACCCGCCTCCCAGGAAAACAGTTCCTCTGCGTCCTTATTGAGTTTCTTCGTAAACTGCCTCACAGGGATGCCGACCGGGCAGGCCCTTTCGCATGCGCCGCAGTCGGTGCACCTTCCGGCACAATGGTATGCCCTGAGCAGGTGAAAAGTCATCGTGTCTGTCGAATCCACGCTCTTTCCTACCCACTGGGGATTAGATTCATCCACAAAGCAGGTGGGACAATAGCAAAGCGGGCATGCGTTTCTGCAGGCATAACATCGGATGCATTTACCGATGAGCTGAGTAAAGAAATCCCATTTTTCTTCAGGATTCTTTTCTTCGATCTTCTTGACATCCTTGTAGGCATCGACATCGACCTGCTCATCCACAAGTTCTCCGACAAGTTCATCATGGATTACGGGATTTCTGTGCCTACACACCGAGCAGTTGGTCTGAAGGTAGTTCTTCTTTTTCAGGGTCTCTTCAAACCCTTCGCCCCTGACCACGAACTCCTCACCCCTGTCTTCCACGTCAAGGATGTCTTTCCCCTTGAACGCCCTTGCAACCGCCCTGTGATCTATCATTCCACTGCAGGGCACGCCCACGATGTAAACCTGCTCACGGCTTATCTGGTTTTCGGTTATGTGGGTGGCGATGTTCCTGGAATTACACCCGGTAGCCAGCACACCAAGCTTTTCCTTCCTCTTGGTCAGATAGTTACACAGGTTAAGCGCACAGAAACTGTCCCAATGAAGATCCTTGGCCTTATCAGCATCCTTTATGAGGACAGGTTCGTTCATCATCGGAACGGTTCCTTTCCTGTACCCGATGAAACCTTCCACCACACCGTCTTTCAAAAGCCTCTCTGCCGTCTCCCTTATCTTCTCTGTGTAGCCTTGCATCACGCAACCTCTGCCTTGTTCTTGATTAGATACTTTGCAGGTCCAAGCTCCTTCACGGCAGACGCCACCTCCTTGGCCACCTCCACAAATTTGGTAGCCTCAGCAGAGGATATCCAGGAAAAATGCAGCCTGCCGGGCTCTATTCCGACATGTTCGAGCAGCCCCTTTAAAAGAGCGAATTTCCTTCTCGCATAATAATTACCTTCCAGGTAATGGCAGTCGCCGGGGTGTCACCCGGACACCCATACCCCGTCAGAGCCATGCCTGAAAGCCGCGAGGATAAATTTGGGACTGACCCTGCCGGAGCAGGGAACCCTTATTATCCTGAAATTGGGGGGGTACTGAAACCGACTCACCCCTGCAAGATCCGCAGCTCCGTAACTGCACCAGTTGCAAAGAAAACTTGTTATCTTAGGCTCCCAGTTATCCATTCTTATCTCCCGGATCTGATTAATAATTTTGTTAAATGGTTTAGGCGAATCGCATATTCATCAAATATAAATCAAATTGCATATATCAAATTGCGTAACAAATAACCATATTTGTTTTAGCCATTCAACATTTTTTTTTACTTCCTTTAATAATTATATCTCTTCGATCATGGCCATGATCTGTTCCTGGTCAAACCCCTTGAGACTGATAGCCCCTGACCTGCAGGATGCAACGCACAGCCCGCACCCCTTGCACAGCACAGGATTTATCTGTGCCCTTCCCGCAAAACGTCCCTCCTCCACAAAGGAAGGAGCGGAATAGGGGCAGATTTCAACGCACACCCCGCAACTGCTGCATACCATGGGATTCACGTACGCGACAGTACCGGCCGCATAGACCTTGCCGGTCGAAATAAGCCCTGCCGCCCTGGAAGCCGCTGCCAGTGCCTGAGCGATACTCTCATCGATCGGCTTTGGATAATGGCTCAGGCCGCATAAAAACACACCTTCCGTGGCAAAGTCAACAGGCCTCAGTTTGGCATGCGCCTCTATGAAAAAGCCGTCATCATTTACAGGAACCTTGAAGAATGTCGCCAGTTGATCCTCCTCGTTAGGGAGGATAGCGGTGGCAAGTGTTAAAAGATCAGCCTTTACTATTACACGCCTGTCAAGTATCGGGTCATGAACTCCTATTTCCAGAGAATCTTCACCCGCGGTCACATCAGGTTTGCCGTCCAGATCATAACGGAAAAAGATGACTCCCGCTTCCCTTGCCTCTCTGAACAGATCCTCCCTTTCGCCATAGGTCCTCATGTCCCTGTAGAAGACATATACATCCCTGTCAGGCTCCCTGCGTTTTAGTTCAAGGGCGCTTTTCATGGTGTGGGTACAGCAGACCCTGCTGCAGTAGGGTCTGTCAGGCTCCCTGGAACCTACACACTGAATAAAGGCGGCTGATCTGACCTCTTTCAGACCGGGGTCATCTTCAACTAATCTTTTGTCCAGTTCCAGGTGGGTCATTACCCTGGGATCCTTCCCGTACAGGTACTCATCAGGCTTATATTCTTTTCCCCCGGTGGCGATTACCGCAACACCGTATTCAAGTTCAAACGCCTCCTGTCCCTCTTTTTTGAGTCCGGATCTGAAATTTCCGACAAACCCCTCTACATCAACCAGCTCCGTCGACAGGTGGACATGTATATTCGGCCTGGAAGAAATATTATCAATTAGGTCTTTCAGATAATCCTGTATGTCCTCCCCTTTCCAGGTCTTATTGAGCAGGTTGGCCTGACCACCCAGTTCCCCGGAGCGTTCCACAAGATGGACCTCATAGCCCTGGTCTGCGAGGTTTCCGGCGCAGACCATGCCTGACACACCGCCGCCTATGACCAGAGTCACAGGATTAAGCTCAAGCTCCGTGTCGGGAAGCGGCTCAAGGAGCGCCGCCTTTGCCACCGCCATACGGACAAGGTCTTTGGCCTTTTCGGTTGCCGCCACAGGGTCGTTTCCATGGACCCAGGAATCCTGATTTCTGATATTGGTCATCTCGAAGAGATAGCGGTTAAGCCCCGCACTCATCAAGGTTTCCTGAAACAGCGGCTCATGCGTCTTGGGTGTGCAGGCCGCCACGACCACCCGGTTTATACCCTGCTCTTTTATGACCTCGGCCATCTTGACCTGGGTATCCTGTGAACAGGTATACATATTGTCTTCCACATAGGTTACATATGGTAGGCTGGCTGCGTAATCCCGCACCGCAGGCACATCAACCACACCCGCTATATTGATGCCGCACTGGCACACAAACACTCCGATACGGGGAGACTCGCCTATCACATTTTTCTGCGGCGGCATTTCCTGAACCTGGGTTTTGCTCCATCTGCTCTCGCTCAGCATGGCTTCCGAGGCCGCAGCGGCCGCTGATGCCTCCATCACAGATTGAGGTATGTCCTTGGGTCCCTGAAGCGAGCCGCAGACATATATGCCTTCCCTTGATGTCGCCACCGGGCTGAAGCTGTCGGTTTTTAAAAAATTGTACTTGTTGAGCTCTATCCCCAGACGTTCGGCAAGCTCTATCGACTCCCGGCCGACCTGAAATCCCACGGAGAGAACCACGAGATCGAATATTTCGCTTTTCTGCTCCCCGCCCTCATCCATGTATCTGATCCTGAGGTTTTCATCCTCGACCGGCTCCACGGTATGCACACGGGACCTGATAAACCTTACCCCATGTTCTTCCCTGGCTCGATCGTAATAACTCTCGAAATCCTTGCCATAGGTCCTCATGTCCATGAAAAAAATACTGGACTCAAGGTCGCCCCTGGCATGTTCCATGGCTATGACCGCCTCCTTGATCGCATACATGCAGCAAACCGCAGAGCAGTATGCATTGCTGCATTCATGCGTGTCGCGGGAACCGACACACTGAAGCCATGCTATTTTCTTCGGTTCCTCACGATCATAAGGCCGCATCAAATGACCCATAAACGGGCCTGAAGCGCTGAGAATCCGCTCAAACTCCATGCTTGTAACCACATTGGGCGACTTGCCGTAACCGTAGGTATCCTGAACTCCGGGGTCAAAAACCTCATTGCCCAGGGCCAGTATTACCGCCCCTATGTCAAGTTCCCTTTTCCTGGGCTTGTCATCATAGCGGATGGCCTGAGCAAGACAGACCTTCTCGCACAAACCGCAGCCCACGCACAGATCCCTGTCTATGGAATAGGCAAGAGGGATAGCCTGGGCATACTTTATGGAGGTAGCTGCCTTGAGATCCAGCCCGCAGTCATAGTCGTTGACCCCGTCAACCGGACAGGCCTGAGCGCACTGGCCGCAACCTGTGCAAACATCAGGATCAATGTATCGTGGCTGGTTGATCAGTGTCGCCCTGAAGTTTCCGGGTTCTCCCTCAAGCGATTCGACTTCGGAGTTGGTGATAATGTCTATATTTAAATGCCGGCCGACCTCGACCAGTTTGGGTGAGATAATTCACATGGCACAATCGTTAGTTGGAAAAGTCTTATCCAACTGCGCCATTATCCCTCCGATTGTAGGAGATTTATCAACCAAGTGAACGTAATAGCCTGCAGTGGCAAGATCAAGAGCCGCCTGCATACCGGCAATCCCCGCTCCTACTACCATTACGCTACCTGTTTTACCATTCTTGTCTGCCATTAACTTTCCCCACTCTGCTGATAATTATTCTGAATACGAGATGCAATAATTTCCCGCTTTATCGGGATCAACTATCCTAATCAAATATCATAATCAAAAAGTATAGAGACATCATGCCGCAGTACTGACAAATAACGGGGTGGTTCCGTTGTATTCCTTCAGCTCTGCCTGACCGGATCTTTCAAGCTCGTTAAGACGCTGAGAGACAGTATAGACGGGAAGCCCGGTATCTTCGGCCATTTCTCTAACCGTCCTGGGCCCCTTTCCGAGTGATTCTATCAGCAGGGCCTTGTGGTACTCCGACCTGGTAGCCTCTGATACCAGCTTGTTGTAGTCCTCTTCCTTCAGCTTCTCATGGTATACGTTCTCCCTCTCGGTTAGCACCCGTGTCATACCCATGAGCCAACGGATGCGCGGGGAGTCCAGAGTCCTGACAACGGCATCAAGCCTGAATCCATTCTCTTCTCTGTTAAAGGGGCCCAGCTCCCTGATCTTTTCGCTGAATTCAGTCACGTACCGGGCAAACAGCTGCCCCTCTGCCGCGCTTACCCAGCTCAGTTGCAGGCGGTCGCTTCCGATACCTGATATATCAAGAAGATGAGCTACCACTTCCGTTCTTTTTGCGGTATAAATATTACCATCCTGGTAATGACATTCACCGATATGTCACCCGGACACAAATACCGCATCAAATCCGCTTTTGAGTCCGTTTACCACATAAAGCGGGTCGACACGACCTGAGCACATTACCCTGATTACGCGGATAGACGGCGGGTACTGCATCCTGCTCACCCCGGCAAGATCCGCACCGGCATAAGCGCACCAGTTGCAAAGAAGCGCAAGGATCTTGGGTTCAAAAGTATCACTCATATTACATCTCCTAATTTGGTTCCAACAAATATCCGGTCTGTTCAGGTCGGGCTGATAAAAACCCTGCCCTGGTTATAAACTCAACCCGCCCGCCTCTATGGCCGCGAAAATCTGGCTGTCTCTAAAATGTTTCATGTCTATGGCCTTCTGCGGACAGGCGGCCGCACATACCCCGCAGCCCTTGCATAGGGCCGAGAGATTTTCAGCCCTGAAGCCTTTGCCCTCCACTTTTTTTAACCTTATGGCCCCGAAAGGACATGACGCCTCGCACAGACCGCATCCTATGCAGTGCTCCTCATCAACAACCGACACTATAGGCTCAATCTCTATGAATTCCTTGACCAACACACACGCTGCCCTGCCGGCGGCCGCCTGGGCCTGGGCGATTGACTCCTCAATAGGTTTCGGGTAATGAGCCAGGCCGCAGACGAATATGCCGTCTGTAGCAAAATCTACCGGTCTGAGCTTCATGTGGGCCTCAAGGAAAAAGCCATCCTCATGGACAGGTATCTTGAGCATCCTGGATATCTTGTCCTGACCCTCCGATACTATAGCCGTTGCGAGATTCAGATAATCCACATTGATGGAAACAGGAAAACCAAGGATATGATCCTTAACAGTGATTTGAAGTCTCTTCCCTTCCTCGATTTCCTCTACCACAGGCTTTTCATCAATAGTGTACCTGATGAAAATAACTCCCAGCTTTCTGGCTTCCTGATAAAGCCTTTCCCTCTGGCCGTAAGTGCGGATCTCACGATATAGTATATAAACATCAAGATCAGGTTTTCTCTTTTTAAGCTCTATCGCTTCTTTGATGGATGCGGTGCAGCATATCTTGGAGCAGTGGGGCCTTTGAGGCTCTCGCGAGCCCACGCACTGGATGAATGCAACCGCTCCCGCCTTATCCAGCAGATCGGGATCGGCATCAAGGCGTTCCATCATATCATGCCATATGGTAACCCGGTCGCTCTTCCCATAAAGATATTCATCAGGAATAAACGGCCCGGCGCCGGTCGCAACGATAATCGCCCCATGCTCAATTGAGCTTTCACCTGTATCGGTCTTTAGAGAAGTCGTGAAATTTCCTATAAAGCCTTTTACTTCCGCTATTTCGGCATTCAGCACCACTTCGATATTGCCATGGTCTGTCACCTTTCTGCAAAGCCCCTTCAGGTAGGCCCCGACATCTTCTCCCTTCCAGGTGCTTCTTACAGTGAGCGCATGACCACCCAATTCTTCTGCCCGCTCAACCAGATAAGTTTTAAAACCCTGGTCCGCCAGGTTAAGGGCCGCATTCATACCGGAAATCCCTCCCCCTATTACCAGAGCGCTCTGGTTTATATCCATTCTCAATCGCTCGATAGGCTCCAGAAGCGCTGCCTTTGATACGGCCATGCGAACAAGGTCTTTGGCCTTTTCAGTGGCCTTTTCAGGCTCATTTTGATGCACCCAAGAATCCTGATCACGGATATTTGCAAACTCAAAGAGGTACCTGTTAAGGCCTGTTTCCTGAATGGTCTCCTGAAAGAGGGGTTCGTGAGTTCGAGGTGAACAAGCGGCAACCACGACTCGGTTCAGCCTGTTTTCCTTGATCACCTTCTTGATAACCCCCTGGGTATCCTGACTGCAGGTGAAAAGGTTGTCGCCTGCATAAACCACGTTGGGAAGATTCCTCGCGTAATCCCTCACAGCAGGCACATCTACCACACCGGCTATATTGATACCGCAGTGGCAGACAAATACCCCGATCCTCGGTTCCTCATCTCCTATCGCCATCTCTTCCGGGTAGGTCTTTTTCCTGCCTAGCGTGTTCCTGCCGGCTGCAAGCAGTGCTGCAGAGGCCGAAGAGGCGGCGGAGGATTCCATTACCGACTGAGGTATGTCCTTGGGCCCGCAAAAGGCACCGCACACAAATACTCCGGGTCTTGAAGATGCGACAGGAGAAAAGCTGCTCGTTTCGGCAAATCCATCGGAATCCAATTGGACATCGAGGCGTTTAGCCAGTTCCTTTGACTCCGGGGAAATCTCGAGCCCGGTGGAGAGAACCACCATGTCAAAAATTTCATTTTTAAGTGTGCCGGTGTCGTCGGCGTAAACAAGTTTCAGATCATCTGAGCCGGGGCCTGCAGGATCGATGGTATGAATTCTGGAACGTATAAATCGCACCCCCAGATCATCTTTGGCGCGGGAATAATATTTATCGAAACCCTTTCCATGGGTACGCATATCCATAAAAAACAGAGTCGCATCAAGATCGCTTCCGGCATGCTCCTTTGCGATCACGGCCTCTTTTATCGCATACATACAACAGACGGATGAACAGTAGGCGTTATCACATTGGTTGATCTCTCTTGATCCGATACATTGAAGCCATGCGATTTTCCTGACCTCCTTTCTATCGGATGGTCTTTGCAGGTGTCCCTGAAAAGGTCCCGTAGCGCTGAGGATCCGTTCAAACTCCATACTTGTAATCACGTTCGGATAAGAAGTGTATCCGTACGTGGCAAAACGCTTAGGATCAAAAGATTCAAAACCGGGGGCCAAAATCACAGAGCCTACATCGAGCTTAACAGACTGTCCTTTTTGGGAGTGCGTCTCAAATGTTAATGCCTTTGCCTTGCATGCCTCCACGCATTGATAACATTCACAGCACCCACCGCAGTTAAGGCATCGTTCCGCCTCCTTCCGGGCCTCTTCTTCATCTGCGAGCAGATTAACCTCCTTAAAGCCTGAAAGGCGCTCTTTCAAAGCAAGGCTGGGCGTTTTAAGTCGGTGCCTGGTTGGTTCATCATCTCGGATTTCCGTCCAGTTCGTACCGATAGGCGGCTCTTCGGACCACTCTGCAGGAAGATCTTCGCCCTGCAGATATTTTGCGATGTATTTTGCGCCTCTCTTCCCGGCTTCAACCGCCTCTATTACCGTGGCAGGGCCCGTAATAACGTCACCACCCGCAAAGACATCAGGGATATTCGTCTGCAAGGTCTCACCATTTACCATGAGAAGTTTCCATTTGGAAACCTCAAGAGCATGGCCTTCACCCAGAAAATCAAGATCCGGCTCCTGGCCGATGGCGGAGATTATATAATCGGTTTCGATAAAAAATTCCGAGCTTTCTATGGGAATAGGTTTTCGTCTTCCCGTTGTATCGGCTTGAGTAAGGCGGGTACGAATACATTCAATCCCTGAAAGCTTCTCTCCATCACTTTCAATCTTCAAGGGAGCTACCTGATAATGGATTTTTACTCCTTCCTTTTCAGCCTCCGCTACCTCTTCAGGCTCAGCCAGCATCTCCCGGCTTGATCGGCGATAAATTATACCGACCTGCTCCGCTCCCAACCTTAGCGCCAATCGAGCAGCGTCTATGGCCGAGTGCCCGCCGCCGATGACCAAGACTTTGCCTTGAAGCGCTCTTTTTTCTCCCAGATGAACCTGCCTTAGAAAAGAGGTAACATCCTCAACATTTTTAGAATGGCCCTCCCCGGGAACTCTAAGTTTAAGGCCTTTCCAGGCACCCGTAGCCAGAAAGATCGCCCGAGCTCCTCCTTTTCGCAGGTCCTTCAGAGTAAGGTCTTTCCCTATAGGCGTATTTGTATAAATTTTGATGCCGTATCTCTTGAGGTTCTCTATTTCCGAATCAAGCACATCTCTGGGAAGCCGGTGTTCAGGGATACCATACCGCAACATTCCGCCTGTTTCCGGCATAGCCTCATAAACGCTTACTTGATACCCATCAAGGGCCAGGAAATAGGCCGCGGACAGACCTGAAGGACCGGAACCTACTACAGCTACGCTTTCTTCACGCGTCGCGGTTTCAGGCACCGGGATATCCGCCAGATCGACTTGATCGGCTGCGACCCTCTTGAGTTCACGGATGGCAATCGGCTCATCGACTTCAAGACGCCGACAACTCTTTTCGCAGGGATGGGGGCAAACCCTGCCAAGTACTCCCGGCAGAGGCAGATCCTTCATAATAATCTCGACCGCCTCTCTATACTTGCCCTCCTTAACCATCTGCACATAGCCCTGCACATTCAGGTTGGCGGGGCAGGCAAGTCCGCATGGGGCCTTGTCAAGCTTTTCTATTGCAAATGCACCTGGAATAGCCTGTGCATAAGGCTTGTAAACCGCCTTACGAGTACCCAGTTTCATGTCATATTCACTAGGCCTGACCACAGGGCAGACCTTGGCGCAGTCTCCGCATCCTGTGCAGGCTTCAAGATCTATGAAACGGGGGTGTTTGCGAAGTGTCACCTGAAAATTACCCTGCGTCCCTTCAACATTATCAACTTCGGAGCAGGTATGAAGCTCGATGTTCAAGTGCCGGCCGACCTCGACCAGTTTGGGCGAGATAATTCACATTGCGCAGTCATTTGTTGGAAATGTTTTATCCAACTGTGACATAGCCCCACCTATCGCAGGTGATTTTTCCACAAGATGAACATAATAGCCTGAATTAGCAAGGTCAAGGGCCGATTGAATACCGCCGATCCCTCCGCCAACGACCATTACTGCACCGCAAACACTTTCGGGCATGCTTACACTCATTGGTGCCTCCTATCATATGCAACATTTGCTTGTGATCTATGTGATTTAACTTACTGAAAAAATAATAAAATAGTTATAAAAACATACGTTTATACTAGCAATCTTCCCTTTTTGTCAAGAGGCTATTTCCCTTTCATCAAAGGCCGTTCCCTTAACCGCCGAGATCGTTCCCATCCGAGTTGCCGTAGAACAAGTTTATCTGCTTGATCATCCATGTCTTTTGTGCTGTAATTTCAGCAATAATGATGTTTTTTTTAAAGGCTCATTTATCAAAATCAGATACGATTCTTAATACTTCGTTAACTCAAAACTCTTTTTTATAAGAGAGTCCTTTCGACAAATTCAAGAATAAAACATGGAAATCGGTGATAAAACAGACGGGAGGAAGGAATACCAGGCGCTCGTTGAGAGTGTTACCGATTACGTGATAGCCATCAACAAAGACTTCCGGATAATTATGGCGAATAACCTTTTCAAAAATGAATTCGGAATCGAGCCTGACAGTTATTGCTACAGCGTTTGGAAAAAGCGGGGAAAAAGGTGTGAGAAATGCCCTGTGAAAAAATCCTTTAAAGACGGCAAAGTGCACTGGGATGAAGAATTCGTAAAAATGAGAGACGGCAGAAGGGCTAAAATGCTCATTAAATCCACTCCGGTCAGAGATGACAGGGGGGATATCCTGTTCGCTCTTGAAACTGCAACAGACCTTTCTCAGAAAAAGCACTTACAGCAGGAACTAAAAAAGGCAACAAACAACATAGAACAAATTCTTTTTTCACGCCTGAAGGAACTGGAAAAATCTGAGGAAAGATACAGGACCATCTTTGAAAGATCCCGTGATTCTATCATCCTGATCGATTCTTTGGAAAAGATTATTGATATCAACAGCGCAGGAATCGAATTACTTGGTTTTAATAGCAAAGAGGAGATTCTTTCCCTTCACTCCAGTGGATCCCTTTTTGTCAGAAAGAAGGATCTCAAACGTTTTCGAGAGATGTCCCTTCGCAACGGGGTGGTCAAAGAATTCGAAGCAAGGCTCTCAGGAAAAGGATCACGCATATTTGACGCGCTGTTGTCTTCAAATGTTATTTTGGATGCAAAGGGACATATCAGCGGTTATGTAACCATCATTAGGGACATTACCGGGAGAAAAAAATTCCAGCTTCAGATAGAGAGGCAGAATGCAAGGCTCGCCACCCTAAATTCAATCTCCATGGAGGTTAGCAGTTCTCTTAAACTGGACGAGGTCCTTCGCAGCACTGTCGATAAAGTTCTGGAAATCACCGAATCTCAAAGCGTCAGGATTTACCTCCTGGACAGACGGAAGAAAACCCTCAACTTGTTTGCGCAAAAGGGGTTATCAGAGGAATTTGTGGCCAAGGATTTCATCAAGAGCCGTGAGGTTGGGGTAGGGTTCCTCGGAGGGACTGTGCTCACGGGAGAGACGAAAATAATGGATAACCTTCTTCAGGCGGAAAGTCCACACAAGGAAGCTCTTCTGAGAGAGGGCCTTATGTCTACCGCCTATATCCCTCTTGTCTCAAAAGGCAAATCAGTGGGAGTCATGTGTGTCTCGAGCCATATCTTCAAATTTTCGCCTGAATACCTGGAATTTCTCGCAGCAATCGGCAATCAGATAGGGGTTGCGGTGGATAACGCGAACCTGTATGAAAATCTCAAAACCGCCTATCATGAGCTGAAAAAGGCCAAAGAGCAGATCATCCGTACAGAAAAACTGGCGTCCCTGGGGAAATTGGCAGCCACCATTGCCCACGAAATAAACAATCCTCTGACCGCTGTATTGACCTATCTCCGATTAATGATGAAACTCCTGGATCGCGGCATGTTTACCCCTGAAAGGATCGAGGATATATCACGGTATCTGGAAACCATGGAATCGGAGATAACCAGGTGTGGTGAAATTGTGAAAAATCTTCTCGCCTTTTCCCGCCGCTCTCCCATTTCATTTGAAATACAGAGCATTAACGGTATCCTAGAAAAAACAATCGCCATTATTTCACACGATCTCGAGATGAAAAAAATCAAACTTGTCAAAAATTTTGAAAAAGACCTGCCAAAGGTGAAATGCGATTTCAAGCAGTTGCAGCAGGCCTTTCTGAACCTGATAAGTAACGCCTCGGAGGCTATGCCGCATGGGGGAACCATCACACTGGATGTGAGGCCCTCTAAAGACAACGACTTCCTCGAAATAATGATTTCGGACACCGGCTGCGGTATCTCCGCAAAAGATCTTGAAAACATCTTTGAGCCCTTTTTTACGACCAAGGAAGAGGGTAAGGGGGTCGGATTGGGCCTGTCTGTAGTGTACGGGATTATCACATATCACAATGGCGCCATCACGGTGGAAAGCTCCCCTGAAAAAGGAACTGACTTTACTGTCAGACTGCCTGTGGCAGAATAAAAAGTGTGTATCAACCGTAGCCGTCAAAAACTTTTTGATTCTCACCAAGCGGGATCAATAAGTATTTATGCATGGGCAGTGAAAAATTCAATTAGAAACTCTGCCTTTTCGGGCAATTCCCGGCCGGCATAAGAAATGGCATTGCGGGAAAAGCGATATCGGAGGTGAAAATAGAATGGCCAAAAATCCCAAAATTCTTGTCGTTGATGATGAAGCCTCCGTAAGGGGTTCCCTAAAGGATTGGCTCATGGAAGATGGCTATGAGGTGGGGATTGCCTCAAGTGGGGAGGAAGCTATAGCTGTTGCCCGGGGAAACAAGTGGGATGTCGTATTGCTTGATCTTAAGATGCCTGGCATGGATGGCCTTGAGACACTCAAGAGGCTCAAGGAGATAAACCGGGAAACCGAAGTGCTGATGATGACCGCCTATGCAACAGTAGATACGGCTGTCAAGGCAATGAAAGAAGGGGCCTTTGATTATCTCGTGAAACCCTTTGATCCTGATGAAATAGAGCTGCAGGTCAAAAAGATTGTCGCCCATAAGGAACTGATTCTCGAAAACATCCTTCTGAGAAGGCAGCTGGAAGAAAAATACAGGTACGATGAGATAATCGGAAGAAGCGATGCCATGCAGGAAATTTTTGAGCTGATCGATAAGGTTGCGCCTACCGAATCAACGATTCTTATCACGGGTGAAAGCGGCACAGGCAAGGAATTGATCGCGGAGGCCATCCATGGAAACAGCCAACGCTGTTATATGCCTTTTATTGCAGTAAGTTGCGGAGCATTACCCGATTCGCTACTTGAAAGTGAACTATTCGGTTATGAAAAAGGTGCCTTTACAGGAGCGGAGCATACCAAAAAGGGCCGATTCGAAATGGCCGACCAGGGGACACTGTTTTTGGATGAAATAGGCGATATAAGCCTTAAAACCCAGGTGGATCTTTTGAGGATATTGCAGACAAAGGAATTCAGACGCCTGGGGGGTGAAAATCAGATAAAGGTGGATGTGCGTATACTGGCTGCAACCAATCGTAATCTTCAAAATGCCATCAAGGAAAACAAATTCAGAGAAGACCTGTTCTATCGCCTTAATGTAATTACCATTCACGTTCCTCCCTTGAGAGAAAGGCGGGAAGATATACCTATGCTGGTAGAAGCCTTTATCCACAAATACTGTCTGGAGATGAATAAAGAGATGCTGAAGGTCGCACCTTCCGCCCTGAAGCTGTTAACCGAATATGACTGGCCCGGAAATGTCAGGGAGCTTGAGAACATCATTGAACGCGCCCTGGTGATCGGAAGGGGTAACGAGATTAGCATCGAAGACCTGCCCTTTTCTAGGAAGGATATCGGGCAGGGGGAGTTGCCAAAATCCCTTAAAATGATGGAAAAAATGCATATCGAGAGAATACTCAATGAAAACAACTGGAATATCAGCCTTACCGCCCGTGAGTTGGGCATCGACCGACAGACGCTTTACAACAAGCTTAGTAAATATCAAATCGTAAGGGTGTAAAGATAGTCTGCCACCGACATCCAAATTTTCATATATGACTCTAGGCGGTAAACAGGGCGGAAACATTTAAAAAGGGGGTGTCCCGGATCAATTATTCAGATTGCGTTACGATCTGCCCCATCGGTTTTGTCGAAGAAGATATCCTTACCTGTATTGCCCATTGCATTGATACTCAATGCGGCACCGGATGTATTATCGCCGATACAGCACAGTGCCCTTATCATGCATACAACAGGGAAAGGGATCAATACAACTCAAAACTGATTCTTCCCTATCTCTTGAAATGCTGCCCCCATGAGGCCTTAAGGATAATCGGCGTCACCTATCTGGATCTGTATGTACCGATCTTCAAATATATTTTCGGTCTGGCCCAGATGGGAGGAAAATGTTCAGTCATTTCTCTTTTTCGTCTGCGTCCACAGTTTTATGACCTTCCCCCTGACCCAGGCCTTTTCATGTCCAGGGTAAAGAAAACCGCATTGCATGAATTGGGTCACTGTTTCGGCCTCACACACTGCAGAGACAGGCGATGTGTAATGTACTCCTCTTCACTCATAAAGGATACGGACCGTAAAGGGTTTGCCTTTTGTCCTACCTGTCGGGACCTCTTCCAGTGGCACCTTAAGACCTCATCCTTATAGACAACCTCATTTATAAAACATGAGAAAGAATGCCTAGTTATTAGACATATGCCGTATTTTTTGACACATTTTATAACAGACCGAATATTAAGGTGTTACAACTTATTGATGGCCTTAAATTATAACAAATGCCTAATTTTCCAACAGAGTGGAGGACTTTCTTGAAAAGGGTCATTTCGCCGATTTAAAAAAATTCCATGATAAATCATCTGGTTACAAAGAAATTACACTTTCATGAAAAAGTGGCATTTTTCTTGCTTCTTAAATCTACAGAATCTGTGTAACCGAGAAGGCCTCAAAAAGGGTACGACAACCCGAGAAGCCATATCAAATTTTTTAAAAACCATTGAATATCCAAACTCAAAAAAAGTATTTGCAAGGAGAAATAGTCATGGGGAAAAATATTAGAAAAGATTCAATGAAAATAGTGCCCCCCGGTAAAAAAAGATGCATCTGGATGGAGGCAGGGGTTGTATCATACAAACTATGTGACAATAATTACGACTGTTCGACCTGCGTCTACGATCAGGCGATGCAGTTAAAAGTTGCCCGCCAAAAAGAAGCAGCCCTTGCGGCACCGGATCAAAAAGCTGCTGATCAAATCCCTGCTTCATGGGTTGAAAAGATGATGCAGCTACCCTCATCCCAGCGTAAATGCCGCTACATGATAACCGGGGAGGTTGTCCGGAAACTCTGCCCTAATTCCTATGAGTGCGGTAACTGCGCCTTCGACCAGATGATGCAGGAAAGAGTACAGACAGATGAACTACCGGCCAAAACAACCGGTGAAGCAGCAGGTTTTGGAATTGCTGAAGACTTTTACTACCACGAGGGCCATACCTGGGCAAGGCCGGAATACGGAGGGCGTGTCAGAGTAGGGCTTGATGATTTTGCTCAGAGATTCTTCAAAAAACCGAGTCGAATTGAGCTCCCCAATACAGGCCAAAGTCTTTCACAGGGCAAGACAGCGTTCACTATAAGAAAAAATGGTGACACGGCACAGGTTTTGTCACCTATTGATGGTTTAGTTGTCCGTGTAAATGAAAAGATAGCCGAGCAAAGCGAGTTGGTGAATAAATCCCCTTACGGAGAAGGGTGGCTGTTCATAGTCGAACCTGCTTCTTTGCGTAAAAACCTCAAGGGCCTCTATTTTGGGGAAAATGCGAAAGCCTTCCTAAAAGAAGAGAAGGAAAGGCTTTTTAACCAAGCAAATAAAGATCTCAGCCTGGCAGCGGATGGTGGTGTTTCTGTGGATGACATTTTTTCAGAACTTGATGGTGAAAACTGGTCTGAATTCGTAAAGGTCTTCTTCAGGAGCTAAAAGCCCTCAAGATACCCTTTCTCATCTAAAATGGAAGGGTGTCCAAAAAATTTAAAAAGCCATATTCATAAAAAAAGGCTCAAGGAGCAGCCATCAAAATGGCAACTTGAGCCTTTCTTTTATGGGGCCATTGACTTAATCTTTTTAGGATATAGATTATTTCTTTTTATTGAGCTGTTTTTAGAGCAAAAAAGGGGAAACAGAAGTATATCGGAGAGAACCATGAAGTCAGGTCTTTTTATCAGGATACATTTGCTTATCCTGATCATTATGCTCATACCCTGTTCATGTTCAAGAGAAGGGGCCTTGGTGAGGATTAAAGACTCCGGCGAGATAACAATGCTCACCAGGAATAATGCCCACTCCTATTACTATTACAGGGAAGAGCCTATGGGTTTTGAGTATGACCTCGCGCTGGCGTTCAGCAGGCACCTTGGGGTGGAACTGAGGATCAAAAGCACTTCCTGGACGGACCTAATCCCTTCCCTTAAACAGGGCGAGGCCGATTTCATTGCCGCCAGCATGAGCGTTCTGCCGTCACGGGCAATGCATGTAAATTTTTCCCGGGAATACCTCACAGTGCAGCAACAGGTAATAGTTAATGCCGCCGATTACAATACAGTATCGATTAAGGACCTTTCCGGAAAAACCATATGCGTCAGAAGGGGTACGTCATACGAAGAAAGGCTTAATCAACTCAGGCGGCAGGGTCTTGACATAAACATAAGGCTCTATGATGACATCCCCACCGAAGAGTTGATAAGAATGGTGGCTGATAAGGAGATAGATATAACCGTAGCGGATTCCAATGTGGCCCTTTTGAATCGCCGTTACTATCCCGACATTCGCATAGCCTTCCCGCTCGAAGAGGTTCAATCTCTCGGCTGGGCGGTCGACAAAAGCAACGTGGAATTGTTGGATGAGATAAACAGGTTCTTTGAAAAGATAAAAAAAGACGGGACCTTTGCCGCGATCTATGAAAAATATTACAATAATGTTGAAATCTTCGACTACTTTGACCTGAAAAAATATCATCAAAGGCTGGATACCAGGCTGCCAAGGTATAAAGAGGCTATAAAGGAGGCATCCGGCAGGAACCGGTTTGACTGGAGGCTGATTGCGGCGGTTGCGTATCAGGAATCCCACCTCGACCCGGAGGCGGAAAGCCATACAGGGGTAAAGGGTATTATGCAGCTCACCCGCAAAACAGCCGAAGAGATGGGGATAGAGGATCGTAAAGATCCGGATCAGAGCATAACGGCAGGAGTCGACTATCTTAGAAAACTTTATGACCGCTACGAAAAGGCACAGGACCCGGACAGACTCCTTATTGCACTTGCAAGTTACAATGTAGGGCATGGACATATAAGGGATGCACAGAAAATCGCCACGGAAAAAGGGCTCAACCCTTATAACTGGGCATCCATGGAGGAAATCCTGCCGCTTTTGAGCTACCCCGGATATTACACCGGCACCAGATACGGATACTGCAGGGGGACCGAGCCGGTAAGATATGTAAACAGGATACTAACTTATTATGATATACTCAAAAGAGAGGCGATCTCAAAAGAGATTGAAAAAACTTAGTCTTTAAAGAAAGTGAAGAAAATGACATGAAATATATTATCAGTGCCGTGGCACTTGCCTGTCTGTTTCTTGCCTGCCTGAGCGGCTGCTCCATGATGGATGCGGCCAGAACGGAGATAGAGTACAAGGACCTTCGCATAAACGTCATCAATCCGGATCCGATCTTTCTGATGGCGGAGCCTGGAGACGATGTGGCGGTTCAAATCAGGGACCAGTCAAGGTTCGAGGTAGGCGATGAGGTATGGAATCAGGTGCGAAACGACCTGAGGCAAAAGGGCTATAATATTGTCCGTCCCCGGGAGGCAAGATATATTGCCCAGGTTGTAATAACAAGCAATTTCAGTGAAAAAACCGCCAGGGAAATCATGGGAAGTCCTGATTCAGGGGCGGTGGTAGGTGGTGTGGCAGGAGGGGTTATAGGTGCTCAAAAAGGCACCGGCGCAGCAGTCGCCGGAGCCGCCATCGGAGTGGCGGCAGGGGCGCTGGCCGATCTGACCAGCAGTCTGGTCAAGGTGGGAAGGCTGGAAATGGACGGAATCCTGAGAATCCTTGAAAAAAGGGCCACCCCCATAATTACTGAGACCAGAACCGAGCTGAAACAGGGGACTTCCTCCACAGTGAGCCAGGACATAAATGACAGCAGTAATTACAAACAGATAGAGACAACGTTTAAGATTACAGCGGAAAAAAAGAAACTTGAGTGGAAAGAATGTGAAAAAGAGGTAAAAGGTCTTATTGCAAAGCAGATCGCCGACACATTCGGCGGTTGACTATGCTTGTGAGCATATTCAATCGTCCCGGTCTCTGTGTTCCTCATCAATAAGGCCCTTGATCGCCTGCATTACGAGATCGGTCACGGACTCGAAGTTTTCCCTGTACCTTTCCCTTGAATCATCTGAAAAAAGGTCGAACCCCTCATCTATCCTGTAATTGCTCAAGGCCCCTTCAAAGGTAAGCGGTTCGCCCACCCGGTATTCCACCTTGCCGCTCCTTGCAAAGGGCAGGGTCCCGGGATATACCCTGTGACAGTTACTGCACCCCACGGGAACGATAGGCGCCCCGGTATCAAGGGCCAGTTGAGCCAGTCCGGTCCTGCCGGAGCCAAGCCTTGTGGACCTTGTGCCTTCAGGGAAAATAATGAGATTCAGGTTCTTTAAAAGCAGGGCCTCTCTGCTCAGATGGGCGACCTTTTCCATCAGGCCATTATAACGCTCCGCAATAAAATTCATAAAATTTTCACGAATCAGAGCCGAGATCTCTTTTGTGGTCGATGAAATCTCACTTTCCGATTCAGCACCTGCCTTTAGGGCGTTGTATTCCGCATTTTTCATTCTTCTTCCGAATCGCTCTGTAAAATATTCCTGTATCAGGTATTTTCTGTTTGGAACGGGAATCATGTTACATAAATCAAGTGTCCCGGCAAGGAATCTGTTTCTGTAATAATCGGCCTTTACCCACACCGTGGTGAAATGATAATCCCTTAAGCTCCATAACTTATATTGAAATGGCCAGTAGTTGTACCTGTCGGTATGGTTCATGGCGAAAATGACGGTCCTGTCCCTGGGTATATTTTCAATCCCTCTTATTTGTATATCCACTTTTGAAAAGAAATTGTAATTCGGCCCAAGAAAAAATCTTGCGATAAACTCCTGAAACCTTGGGATGGTGACCAGTTTTATGTCTTCTAACTGAGAAAGACTTATCATAAAATGACCCCCGGCGAATGCGTAATTAAGTAGTAAAAATAGAAAGTTAATGCCTTGACAAGCAAAAGCAAGAGCAAGATGCCATTTTTCCGTCAGACCCTGAAAATCATGGCTCGGATGTCATCTTTTATTGAAGCATTCTCGGATATTAATTCCCGGGCCATAAAAAACCGGTTTCAGGACTTTTCTTCTTATGCCCGATGGAGTATACATAGCCTCCTGAAAACAAGTAACCGGAACAGAAAGGAGAAACAAAATGGGTTTAATGGAATTCACACTGATTCCACTTGATAAGGGCTCCAGCTTCAGCAAGTATGTTGCAGGCACTGTTTCCATAATAAAGGACAGCGGCCTGGACTACAGACTGAACCCCATGGGAACTGTCGTGGAGGGTGACTGGGACGAACTTCTGGCTCTTCTCACAAGATGTTACAGAAACCTTGAGAAGGACTCCGACAGGATAAGTCTTTCAGTAAAATTTGACATCAGAAAAGGGGTGAAGGGTGCGCTCAAAAACAAGATAAAAAGCGTACAGGAAAAAACGGATTTTGAAATAAGCACATGAGAAACTGGCCGAGATAATGATTGATAATAAGACGCTTGCATCTCTTAAGGACTGGTTTTGCCGATATGTATCCAGGTATCGCTCTTTTGATCCCGGGCAGCAGCAGAATATGGACCTCAAGGCGAAACACACCGAAAGGGTCTGTGAAGAAATACTTGATATAGCGACAAGTATCGCCCTTACTGACGAACAGATCCGGCTGGCGGAGGTGACGGCGCTTTTTCATGATATAGGCAGATTCGAGCAATATTCACGCTACGGCACCTTTGCCGACCATAAATCTGAAAATCATGCCTCACTGGGCGCCAGGGTGCTGAAAAAGGAAAAGGTACTTGATTTGCTCGACAACCGGGACAGGGATTTGATCCTCTACGCCGTTTCAAACCACAACCGTGCGGTCCTTCCAGAAGAGGCATCGGAAGATTGTCTTTTTTTTCTGCGGTTGCTCAGAGACGCGGACAAACTGGACATCTGGCGGGTTGTGACCGAGTACTACAAAGATAGTGGAGGAAGAAAAAACAGCGCCATTGAACTGGATCTGCCTGATTCCCCGAATATATCCCCTGACGTTGTTTCGGATATCATGGCTGAAAGGGTCGTCAAGATAAGCAGCCTCAAGACATTCAACGATTTCAAACTGCTTCAGACAGGCTGGGTATTTGATCTGACCTTCAGGCGTGCATTTGAACTCCTGCGGCAGAGGGGGTATATGAGGATAATCAGGGATGCCCTGCCGAAATCGGCACAGGTCGACAAGATATTCGCCAAAGTGGATTCCTATGTTGATCTCAGATGCAGGGTCCCCGGGTAGATATCGGCTCATGCCCTCATTTTTCCTTCCACACAGGCAGCCTCTTGTTCAGAAACGCCTCCACCCCTTCACTCGCATCTTCTGTAATGCATAGAGAGGCAAAGACCTCATTGGAATATTCTACTGCCTTTGACAGCTCCATATCGGACATTCCGTAAAAGGCCCTTTTCCCCATCTGAACGGCCAGAGGGCTCTTCAGGGCCAGCTTTTCCGCAAGCCTTTCCGTCTCCTCCTGAAGTTTACCCGCAGGCACGACCTGATTTACGAGCCCCCATTCAAGTGCCTTTGAAGCGTCTATCAAATCTCCCGTCAGGACCATTTCAAGCGCCCTTTTCCTGCCGAGGATCCTGGATATCGGGACAGCCGGACCCATGCAGAAAAGCCCCACATTTACCGCAGTCGCTCCGATCTTGGTTCCCTCCGCCACAATCGCCAGATCACACGCGGCTATAAGGCCGGCGCCATTGGCGACGGCATAGCCGTGGGCGGAGGCGATCACAGGTTTTTTCATGCCCGAGATGGTTATGATCACATTCTCCATACGTGTAACCCATTCCAGATACTGGGCATGGCTCTTTCCATGGAATTCCGACACGTCAATGCCGACACAAAAGGCCTTACCTGAACCCTTTAAGACAATAACCCTGACATCCTGATCCATATCCAGTCCAACAAGCGCGGCATTCAATTCATCCGCCATCTCCGAGCTGAATGTGTTCATATATTCCGGCCGGTTAAGTATTACCGTTCCGATATGCCCCTTTCTTTCGATCAAGACCGTGCTGTAACTCATTGCCATTCCTCCCATGGGTCCGGTGTGAACTTATTTAGTCCCATCCGGAAATGGACCATTTCCGGATGCTGCTTTCAGCCCCGCCACATTAGCGGCGGGCAAGCGGCAGCTATCAGCAAGTAGCCAATAATTTGATATCCCGGGTGTTTTACTGACTACTGACAGCTGATTGCGTGAGTCCATAAATCTTGATTTATGGATAAACTTTAGTATCAGCCTTTATTTTTTATATGCCCTTAATGATATTTGATCAAATATTAATAAATAAAAGAAAAATAGTAAAGGACCCCGGTTCGGAGCAACCGATTCGCAAGGCCGAGCGATCAAAGGTAACCCCGCTCAAGCGGGACAGATGATATCTTGATGGTGGATCAAGGGGATACCACAAATTTTGACAAGTCTCATTTAATTTTCTAAAATTCTATTCTTGTTGCACCCATAAATTCAACCCCCGCATAAGAACGATTGACATACAACCAATAATCTGGAGGAAAAACGGATGGAACCATCGGGTGATGGAGGCTCAAATCCAAGGCGTTTTTACTTGTTTACAATAATAATTGTCTTACTCGCCGCTGTGTCTGTGGCTGCCGTTGCCAGTATATATTACAGGCAGGTGAACCTTGACATTCAGAGGATCGCTGAAAACCTTGATACGGCAAGGATGAATGAAACAGTCAAAAATCAGGAAATTGCCGTCCTTAAAAAATCCATCGGGATTCTTAAGGAAAAAGGCATAAGAGACAAAAACAGGGACAAAGCCGATGAATTCAAAAAAATAAATGATCTGATCCGTCAACTTCAACCCAAACTTGATCCCAATATATCGGAGGCTATAGCAAGAACCGCCTTGAAGTATTCCAATGAATTCGGTATCCCGCCTGAACTCATAGTACACATAATAAACAGGGAATCCAGTTTCAGGTTGATTCTGGTAAGCAATAAGGGAGCAAAGGGCCTCATGCAGGTTCTCGAAAGGGCTCATCCTAAAAAGCTTAAAAATCTTCGAATTACCAATGACAGCATCTTTTATATTGACAATAATATTCACCTTGGCTCGATGATCCTTTCCGAATATTTTGACTCAAAAAAATCGATCAGTGAGGCTCTTCAGGCCTATGTGGGAGGCAACCACCGCACGTATATAGATGACATCCTTATAGGCTTTACCAATACCATGATACACCAGTACAAGAAGATCCACCTCGAACAAGACGTTAAACCGCACGATAAAAAAGGGGAGGAAAAGGAAAAGATCGTAAAGGATAAGAAAAAAAGTCAGGAACCTGAAAAAATCAGGGACAAAGAAGAAGTAAGGATGGAGGAACCAAAACAGGCGGAAGTTGCCGCTCCCGAGCCTGAAGATAAAAAAGAGGATGCCGTAAAACCTGAGTCAAAAGAGGCAGGGCAGGAATCAGAGGCCATGAATGATTGATCCTTGCGATCCAATCACAAAAGTTTGAAAGAGACGCAGATGAAGATAGTCAGCATGGAAAAGGCGGAAAAAACGCCGCACAACCCGCTTTTCACCTCTAACAAGGTTACAAAGCAGATCCTGCTCCCTGAAAGTGTGGAATACGAAGTAAATGTCGTAAACTTCGGGAAAGGGGTCAGGAACAAAGTTCACTCAACTTGAAAATTAGCAAAATGTGGGTTCACATCTGCTCAATCAAAGAAAAACTCCCGGCTTAGCACTGTTTGAAACAGGCCAACCGGGAGATTTCCCAAGGCATTTAACCCAGTTCATCGATATCAAGATGCTTTCCGCATCCGGGGCACTTTAACAGGAAAGAGTTTCCCTTAAACTTTTCCGCCCAAAAATTGGTATGTAAGTCCGCACCTGCAAATTCATACTGAACCCAAATCATACACCCGCATACGCAGTACCTTTGTTGCATTTTATCCTCCTCTTCGTTTATTTAAACCAATTTATGTTTATAAATAACAACATGGAAGATAAAAAAATGCCTTTCGCCTACCTGAGCTCACGACACACCCATAAGACCTTGCCTATAATCCGCGCCTTTTCTATCTCCTCACCTTCAAGGTATATCGGCTGATAAGTAGAGTTGTCACTTTGCAGGACAAGTTTATTCGGGTGTTTTTCTACCCTTTTGACCATAACCGTATCATCCACACCTACCGCATATATTGCACCTGCAAGGATATCCTTCTGTGATTCGTCAACGAGTATTGTGTCCCCGTCCTTTATCTCAGGCTCCATGCTGTTTCCAAAAACATTCATAAGGACCATGCTCCTCGGGCTTCCCTTTCTTGCAAGCCACTGTCCCCTGAAGGAATAGTAACCTTCTATCTCCTCACCCACTTCGAAGGAACCTCCTCCGGCACTCAGCCTGGCCCTGACCTTTGGTATTACAGTGAATTCAAGGCTATCATCTTCAGAACCCCTTATATATTTAGGGCCTTGACCCGACTCAATCCAGTCGGGGTTAAGCCTGAAGGAGCGGGAAAGATTGAGGATCCACTTTTCAGGAATAACGCCCCTTTTTTTGGCCTGGGTTATGGCGGAACGGTTTACACCAAGGAGACAGGCAAGCTCATTTTGGGAGGAAATCCCTGCCGCCTCGGAGATACGCCTGAAAAATGAATCGAATCCTGATTTCAATTCCTGCACCGCTTTTTAAAAATCCCTTTTTGATTAAAGCCTGAAAACAATTTATTTAAGCGCTCAAGACCGCTTAACCTGCCCTGAAATCAGGCAGTCCCGTTTTGATGTTTATAAAAATAAACGACAACCGGCATCTTGTCAACATATATTTTCTCCTTCAGGGTTGAACAGTGTGCATTGAGACATTACTGTATTAAGGTCAGGGGAAGTGAACATAATTCTTTAAAGGAGGATGCGTCATGATAAGTGAAAACATGGAAAAGGCCCTTAATGAACAGGTGAACAAGGAGATGTATTCGGCCTATCTTTACATGTCCATGGCAACCCACAGCGATTCAGCAGGCCTTAAGGGCTTTGCAAACTGGTTTATGGTTCAATACCATGAAGAGATGTTTCATGCCATGAAGCTATATGAGTATATAGGCAGGCAGGGGGGAAGACCTAAACTCGCGTCAATTGCCGAACCGCCTGCGGAATTTGATTCTCCTCTTGATATGTTCCAAAAAACACTGGAGCATGAGAAATTCATCACCAGATCGATCAACGATCTGGTTGACCTCGCTATAGAGGAAAAGGATCATGCAACACACATCTTCCTTCAGTGGTACGTAACCGAGCAGGTGGAAGAAGAGGAAAACGACAACGACATTATCGCCAAGTTGAATCTCGTAGGTTCGGGCGAAGGAGGCAAAAACGGCCTTTTCATGCTTGACAAGGAGCTCGGAGCCAGAGTGACGAATGTCCTTACAGATTTCAGCAAAGGATTGGAAGGGGCCGGGTAAATCGGCACGAGGACCAATGGATTCGAGGCAGTCCGGCTCTGAACAGAACAGGAACGGACCACGCCTTGATGGTGGATCAGGGATGCCGCGGTTGACTTGCCCTTTGTTACATGGCAATCTCCAACCATGTTATCATTTTAAACAAAAAAACCGCATGATATCGGGAGTTACACATTTGAGCCTACAGAAAAAGAATAAGACCCCCGGCATGGCTGAGGGTAACCTCATACCCCCTGACAAGGGAAAGGCCTTGACGGAGAAGTTCTCTTCTCTTTCGGGAAGCAGGATACTGAACAGCATATTCGAGCTTGATGACCCAGGCAGGATGGTCAGGCGGCTTGCCGAGGAAGACCTCTACTGGCTGGTCAAGAAACTGGGGGAAGATGACTGTCTGCCAATACTTGAACTTGCGTCGGAGAAACAGTGGCAGTATATAATGGACCTTGAGATATGGAAAAAGGACAGGATTGACCTTGCATCGACTGCAGAGTGGATAACCAGGCTTTATCAGGCCGATTGTCCCAGACTCGTGAAATGGTTTTTCAGCAGTGGACAGCCTATCGCCTTTTACAGCCTTTCTAAAAACCTGGAGGTCCTGATAATGGACTCCGAAGACGACCTCCATAATATGCCGGAAGGCTTTTTCACCCTTGACGGAGTCTGCTACATCAGGGTAATGGAGCCTCAACACCATGATACATTTTACAATATAATCAAAGAGATGGCGAAGACAGACTTTGTGAAATATCAGGCCTTCATATTCGGACTTGCAGGGGTAATTCCGGCTGAATCGGAAGAAAGCATGTACAGGATAAGAAATGTCCGCCTGGCGGAACATGGATTCCTGCCCTTTGAAGAGGCTCTTAAGGTCTATTCGCCCCTTTTGCCCGATGCCCTGGCGGTAGAAGATAAAGGGAAGATACCGGGCATTTTGATTGAACAAGACGGCAATGCGCTTGTGCCCAGGACCCATTTCCACCAGGGCGGCGGGGGCACTCTTCTTCAGCAGACCGTCTCGGAAATAGCCGACCCGATCCTGATGGACAGGGTATGTCTTGAATTTGCAGGCCTGTGCAACAAGATAATCTCAGCAGACGGAAATATGGATCAGGACCTGGACATATTGATACGCACATGCAGGAAAGCCGCGGGTTACATCAACATTGCCATGGAAAGGGCCTGCAAAGGAGATATCGCAAGTGCTGAAAAGATGGTAAGGGACAACTCCCTTGAGGCCTTCTTCCGTGTGGGTCTAGGGCTTGTCCTGAAGGTAAAGTGGGAGGTTGTGAGATGGGAAAAAGAAAGCTGGTCAAGAAAAGAATCGCTTAGGCCTGAATTCTGGGGAGAGGATTGGGGAGGAGCCCTTAAAGGAATCCTTCAAAAATTTCCTCTCTTTTACTCCGGGATTCAGGAGGAAGAGGAGTTCAGAGACTTCAAATCGGTTTTGGAACTTACCGCCTGCATGGATGCCCTCCGCAAGACGATGGTGCTTGACAGCCTTTTTGAGAACCTTACACAAAGTTATCCGGTTGAAGATGGATTGATAAAGGCATCCGACACGACCTTCAGGCCTCTGCTCTTTAATTTATGGGCCAGATTTGTATTACATGAAGAACTCAATTTCTCCGGGATCCCGACCGGGCAGGCAAAGAGGCTTTTTGATTTCTTGAGGGCTGATGAAAAGGCTCCTCCATACAATATGCCCGGATTCAAGGACCCCTTTATAGATTATTTCCTTTCCCTCGCCTCGAACCCCGATCCTGAGGCGGGAGCAATCCTGAAGGAAACGCTTTCTGAAATATGGGAAGAATTTCGCGAGGAATATGAATGGATCCCGGTCAAGGATCTTGATTCGCGCTACTCAAATTTCATCACCATGATTGATTTACGCAGCCCCTCTTCGAACTGAGAGAAAAGTTCCATGCCCCGCCCCCGCCTGAATTCTTCCTTTGCTGAACTCAAGGGCGGAGGGTTCCGGTATTATCTGTCTATTCCGTTTCTGAGGCGGATTTTTTCAGCCCTCAATCTTCCTTTTATGTATCTTGCCAGGGCCGACACGGCCATATCGGAGGACCTGAACATGGGAAGACCCGTCTTCTCAAGGGCCTCCACCAGGGGATCATACCGTTTTCCCCCATCCACGACTCCCACTATAGGCTTTTCGCTCCTTGATGCGAGATCGGGCATCAGCCTTGCAGTCCCTTTTTCCGAATCAAGAGAGAAACCATTCGTGTCACCGGCCAGGGTACAGGTTACCGGCGACAGGGGATCCAGGCCCACTATGACGCAATCGACATTGGGGTCCCCGATAAGGGATTCCACTACCCTGACATGCACCTCATCACTGGCAGTGGGGTTTATGTCCAGAGGGTTTCTTACGTCTACCAGGGTGTGGAGGGAATTTTCCTCCAGTATGCCCTCGATTGTTCTCACGGTTTCGCCGGCAAAGGCTCCTAACTGCATGTCATAGTCATCCGAATATATGCTGTCCGCCATACCCACGGCCTCAAAACCGGCCCCGCTTACGGCCGCCATCCGGTTTCCTCTTATTTTCTTCCCATGAAGCCGCTCGGCCAGAAGAAAAAGGGATTCAAACTGGCTAAATGTCTGGGCAACGATCGCGCCTGCCTGCATGATAAGAGATTCACAGATCATGTAATCACCGGCAAGGGATGCAGTGTGCCCTGAAGTGGCGGTCTTGCCCTCGGGGGTACGACCCGCCTTGTAAAAGACGACGTACTTGCCCCTGAGTATCGCCTGCCTGACGGCGCGCGCAAAGGCAAGGCCGTCGAGATCCTTGAAACCTTCCGCATAAACCGCTATGACATCGATATCATCCAGATCCTTTAGGTAGATGACGATATCCGCCAGGGTGAGGTCTGTCTGATTTCCCACTGAAATGACATAGGAGGGATCAAGACACGGTTTTTTACTCAGCCTGGTTATCATGAAGGCACCGCTCTGGCTGACAAACGCAGCCCTCTGCTTTCTGGATTTTCTGTCCTTGGGCAGCTTTTCCTCAGGGATAAAAAGGGTGTCAAATGAGCCTGGATGCGATATGACCCCCAGGCAATTGGCCCCCAGAAATACCGGACCGCCGTCGGGAGTTTTGTGAGAATCACCTATCTTTTTTATGAGCCTTTTCGCCCTTTCCTCACTCCCCTTTTTCTCGCCCAGCCCCCCCGGGATAAGCATGACCGATTCCGCGGCCTTCAGATCTATCACCTCTTCAACAAGCTGAGGCAGTTTGCTTGCATCGACTGCAACCACAAACAGATCGAGCCTCTGTTCAAGAGATTTCAGGTCGGGCACACACCTTATGCCGTCTATCTGATCCGTGCCCGGTTTTATTATATAGACCTTTTGTGGATCAAAACCGTTTGCGAGGATATTTTTGAGTATTATCCGGCCGAAATTCATCCTTTTCGCCGAAACCCCGACAATCCCTATGGATCCCGGATGAAGAAGACGGCCTATCTTTTCAATAGGCCTTGAAGCGCCCTTTTTCCCCTTTTCCGAAAATCTGCAAAGCCCGTCAAGGGGCACCATCAAAAAATCTGAAAAGGCAAAAGGGTTTATCTCAAGCTCATCAATTACAAAGGGTGCCCTTTCATTTGTCGGGGAGAAAAAATTGGCCATTGCGATAAAAGAGGAAAAACATTCTACCAGTTGCTCATCAGTGACAATCCGCCTCTGACCCCTGGTAAGCCCGGCAAGTTTTTTATAGGAAATAGTCCTCTTGAATATCTCAAAAAAGGTATCGATGTCTGTAAGCTCGGTGGAGGCCGCAACTATGGCCTGCCCCTTCCTGAACCGATCGGCATAAAGCTCGGTGTCGGTCCCCCCCAGTCCGGCACTTATGACCATACCGAATTCCCTGGTTCGCCTTATACCCACTATCAGTTCATTGCCGAAGGCCTCTGAATCAGGGGGCATGTACTGAACCATCAGCACCCCCTTGATATCGCTTGAGATAGCCGAAAGAAGGGTCTCGGAGCTTAACCCCCTGTAGGCCGCAGGCTCTGAACCCCTGTTCTTTTCAATCCATGATGAATAATTTTCAGGTACCTCATGCATCATCCTTCGCCATGCCGAACGGATCTTTTCAGACCTGTTTTCAACAACCCTGACCCCCCCCACCTCCGTCTTATGAATAATCATGGGGGACACGATCTTGAGAACCACATATTCGCCCGAAAGCTCAATCAGATCCCGGTCCGAAGGTCGGCTTCCCTTAAGGAGCAGTTTCGACTTGGGAGGGGTTTCCGCCCCGGAGGTCTTCAGCAGGCCGTAAACCTCATGCTCGAACAGAAATCCGCGCCCCTCTTCATAGGCGGCTTGAAACTGCATTGTTATAGCATCAAAATCGATCTCCAGCCCCGGCGTTTCCCTGATCATGGAAGGACCGCCATCACCTTTATTTTTTTTTGATTTCATATTCCTAGACTCCAAGATATTTTTTCGTTTCCGATATTCATCTGTAGGTAAAAGATCAACCTCTAATAATCACCTTCGTCCGCACTTTCAAGTTTTCTTGTCATTACCGGGCGGCCTCGCCTCCGACTATCCTGACGGCCAGAGACATGAGGCAGACCTGAACTACAAGTACCGTCAGGATGGTGTTTCCCAACCTATTCTGTCTGACACCGATACTGCCACAATCCTGCCCAGGCTCGCAGTCCCGGTTTTTTCCTCTTATTTTTCATAATAACACCTTCCATGACCTAGGCGGCCTCCCTGGCGGCCTTATCCAATGCCCCGCAGGAGGAGACAACCATCCTTTGGGCCATCAGTTCCATAACGTCATAGACTGCGATCCTCCTGGAAAGCAGCCCTTTTTTTCTCACCCGCACCGTTGCGTGCTGGAAATTCTTCTTGCACGTGCCGCACGCACTCACTATGGCGTCGGCACCCATTTCGGCGGCCTCAAGGATATGCCTGGAGGCCACATCAAGAGACAGATTAAGGTCATGACCTTTCATGCCCCCTCCAGCCCCGCAGCATCTGGCGTTTTCACGATTTCTGCTGAACTCCAGCAGCTCAACATCCTTCATGGACCTGAGAATCTCCCTGGGTGCTTCATAGACCCCCATATGCCTGCCGAGATCACAAGGATCATGATAAACAGCCCTGAGAGGTGTGCCGCCTTCTGAAAACCGCAGCCTGCCCTCCTGAATAAGACGGCTGAAATACTCCGTGGAATGAAGTACCTCCAGGCCCCCTTTATCCTTTCCGTACAGGTCCTTGAAGGTCCTGTAGCAGCCGGGGCATGTCGTAACCAGGGTTTTCACCTTTGATCTCTTAAAGGCCGCCAGGTTTTCCTTCATGAGCTCATCAAAAAGCTCCATGTCACCGCTTACATATGCGAGATATCCGCAGCATCCCTCTTCATTGCCAAGTGCGGTCCATGCGATCCCCGCCCTGTCCAGAAGCTCCGCCGTTGCAGGCACGACGTCCTCTTCCTGGTATGAGCTGACGCAGCCGGGCCAGTATAAAACCTCGGCACCCTCAGGTGCCGCTGGCGGATCGATAAAGCATTCGTCCCTTTCGTCCCTCGGCTGCATAAAGGGATTTCTGTTATCCTCCACGGATCTGTTTGCCATCCTGATACCTTCCGGGGCAAACCCCGAGGCGAATGACTTTTTCCGGACCGCCTGTACTATCCTGCTGGTCTTTACACCCGCCGGGCATGATGAGGCACATGCATCGCACATGGTGCACTGATAGAAGCGATTTACCATCTGCTCGCTCAACTCCGCCCTGCCGCTTAAAAGATCAAACGCAAGGGTGTTTCTTCCTCTCGCGTTCATGGTTTCAATCCGGGTCTCGGAATAGGTGGGACAGACAAGGCTGCAGAAACCGCACTGGGTACATGCAAGGACGTCTTCGTCCGCTGATTCCCCCAGGCTGCTTTCCTCCCTTATTCCACCTTCAAGGTCCCTTGAGCCGCACCTGTCATAGATATAACCTATGGAGTCATTAAAACCCATTTTACCCGGATTGAGGATATTTTTCGGGTCAAGCGCGCTCTTTACCGTCTGCATGACATCCAGTGCGCCGTTCAGTTCTCTTTCTATGTAGGGTGATTTGGCCATGCCTATGCCATGCTCCGCCGTAAGTGTCCCTTCAAGCCGAAGGGTCAGATCAATGAATTCCTCAGATATCTTTCTTATGGTCTCCCATTCATCCTTATCTCTTATATCCATTAAAAGAACGGCGTGAAGGTTTCCGTCCCCTATATGACCGAAGGTGGCGATATCGACCCCGTATCTTCGCCCGATTTCCTGTATCGCATCTATGGTTTCAGGGATCCTGCTCATGGGCACGCCGAAGTCCTCTGTAATCGGCACCTGCCTGGAGCCCCTGTGCAATCGGGAAAGAGATGAAACAAGTCCATGACGGGCCGACCATATCTCGGCCCGTCTTTCCTGGTCGTCCGACCACTCTATTTCAATCCCCCCTTTTTCTCTAAAAATGGAATTCATTTCTTCCATTTGACTCTTTACTGCGGCACGGGCCCCGTCAATCTCGGCAAACACAAGTGCGCTGACATTTCCCGGGATCTTAAGCCCCATGGCCTCCTTGACCGCTTCAATTGAAACACCGTCAAGGATTTCACAGGTAGATATCGGGATACCCTTTCTTATTATCTCCTCTACGACTGCACCGGCCTCCACTATGGAAGGAAAGGAAAGCTTGGCAAAGGCGGCGTATTCAGGCACCGGCAGAATCTTGGCGGTAATCTCCGTGATGATGCCGAGAGTCCCCTCCGAGGTTGAAAAAAGCCTGTTAAGATCATATCCCGCCGATGATTTAGGGGCCTTGGTCCCGGTGTTTATGACCCTGCCGTCTGCAAGAACCACCTTCATGGCCTTGATGTAGTCCCTTGCAGTTCCGTACTTTACCGCCCGCACGCCTGAGGCGTTTGTGCTTACCATGCCTCCTATAGTCGCAACAGGTGCCGATCCCGGGTCAGGCGGATAAAAATGGGCAGGGGCAAGCTCCCTGTTGAGATCATCACAGATTACGCCAGGTTCAACCACTGCGTAACAGTCTGTCCTGTTTATCTCAATTATTCTGTTCATCTTGACCAGGTTAAGGATTATGCCTCCTTTTGAGGCAAGAGAGGCACCTGTGACCGATGTTCCTGCACCTCTTGCCGTCACCGGTATCCCTTCTTGATTTGCAAGCGAGACCACCTGAGAGACCTGCTCCGTGTTCTGCGCAAAAACAACCGCCTCAGGCACCCCTTCATGAATGGACATGTCCCTTGAATAGCCAAGACAGTCGACCTTTTCCGACAACAAATTATCCGGCCCTACGATCCTCTCTAACTCGCTTAACCATTGCATCCAGAGTGGTCCTCCTAAAATCCGTCTCTCTTCGATAAAAGAATCGGCTGCATATGCAGCCGATCGTAAAACCTATAATTTCGACTATGTCGAAATGTATTTATAATTTACAAAATATTATAGCTGTAATTCACACCTGTCAAGGGTTTTTGGCTATTTTTCTTGTTATTATCGGTTGACATGGCTTTATTTTTTCTTTATTTTAATTATTGTTCGACATATTCGAAAGGAGGTCATATGAGCAACCAGTCAATACAAAGGGCGTCCGATATACTTTCACTTTTTTCCTATGCACGACCCCAGTGGCGCATCAGTGACATTGCAAAAGCGGTTAAGCTTCCCATAGGCACGGCTCACGGTATTGTACAGGCACTCGAGGTTGCCGGTTTTCTTAAAAAGGCACCCAGGAGCCGGGAATACCGCCTCGGCATAAGGCTCCACGTGCTCGGCACAATATATGAAGGCACCTTTGAGCTCAATCAGAAGGCCTCCATACCGGTCAGCTACCTTGCGCGGGAAACCGGCCTCATAGGCAGGCTGGGAGTCTTTCACAGGGATGCCGTCATAGTCACCATGAGCACGCTGCCCCTTGAAAGCGGGTCGGCTGCCCCCTACATGGGTCCGAGCGTTCCCGCCTTCTGTTCTTCCATGGGAAGGGCGGTTCTCGCTTTTATGTCTGACCAGGAGATTGATCAACATCTTAAAAGGGTGGAACTTATAAAATACACACCGAAGACCATATCTGAGCGTGATCTTATACTTGCGGAACTTGCCGAAACCAGGGACAGAGGCTACTCGGTGGTTCACCAGGAACTCATGATGCATCTTGACAGCATAGGCGCTCCCATATTCGGAATCGATGGAGAGGTGGTTGGCGCTATAAGCCTTAACGGAGACCCGAAAAAGATAAGCGGGGAGAAGTTTCATACCCTTGCGCAGAGGGTAATGGATACGGCAGGCGAAATATCAAACTACATGGGTTATCACATAGAACCGCAGTTTCTAAACGGCGCCTATAGACCCTGAAAAAACTTCATTTAAGGCCTGCTCGATCAAGGCCGTCAGTTGGATCTTTTGATTTTCAACTCAGCTTCTGTTGTGCCCCTTTTTCATGCACCGGCAGGAGCTTATTTTACTGTAAATTTATATAGAAAGGATGGATCATGCATGTCGGAACTAACATCTGATAGAAAGGGCCAAAAGGCCCTGTTTCTAGGAAACGAGGCTCTTGTCCGAGGCGCGCTTGAGGCGGGGATGTCCTTTGCCAGCTGCTACCCTGGTACCCCCTCTTCAGAGGTACCCAACAACCTTTTCGCACTCAAGGACAAAATGGGCTTTTACATGGAATTTGCAACCAATGAAAAGGTTGCAATGGAGGCGACAGGAGGAGCTGCCATAAGCGGGGTCAGGAGCCTGACCGCAATGAAGCATGTCGGGATGAACGTGGCTGCCGATCCAATGATGACCCTTGCCTACATGGGGGTCAGGGCCGGTATGGTAATATACAACGCGGATGACCCATCCATGTTTTCAAGCCAGAACGAACAGGACAACAGGTATTTTGCGAAATTTTCCGGTCTTCCCCTTCTTGAACCTGTAAATGCCCAGGAGATGAAGGATATGACCGTTTTTGCCTTTGATCTCTCAGAGCAGCTGAATATCCCGGTCATCATCAGGTCCACGACCAGGATCGCCCACTCAAGGGGAGTGGTTGAGCTTGGAGAGATAAAACGGCCTGAAAATGCAGGCCATTTTGAAAAATCGCCTAAAGAATTTGTGACCCTCCCCTCCAACACCCCTGCCATGCACAAGAGACTTCTTGGAAAGCAGAAAAAAGCGGAAAAGATAAGCAACAACAGCCCCTACAACCTGATTATAGGCAAGGCCTCATTAGGCATTGTTTCAAACGGCATCTCATTTAACTATGTCATGGATGCCGTAAAGGACCTGGGTCTGGAAGAAAAGGTCTCAGTACTCAGGATCGGGATGAGTAATCCGATGCCCTTCAGGCTCATAAGGGAATTTCTCAAAGAAAAGGAACAGGTCCTGGTGGTCGAGGAGCTTGAACCCTTTATGGAAGAGGCGGTAAAGGTGGCGGCCCAGGAGGCGGGACTTGCCCTTTCGATAAAGGGAAAGGGAGTTGCAGGACTGAGCCGCATGCTGGAATATAACCCTGCAATGGTAAGGGAGGCTGTGGCACGGTTTTTCGGGGTACCTTATGAAAGCCCAGCAAGGCTGGATTTATCCGACCGCCCCGAGCTGCCGCTGCGTCCTCCCAACCTGTGTCCCGGATGCCCTCACAGGATGACCTATTATGCGGTAAAAAAGGCGGCAGGTCCCGATGCAATCTTCCCCAACGACATCGGATGCTACACGCTCGGTTTTCTCCCCCCCTATAACATGGCCGACATGGTCCTGTGCATGGGTGCCTCTGTCAGCAGTTCAGCCGGGATATCAACCGCATCAGAACAGAGAGTGGTAAGCTTCATAGGAGACAGTACATTTTTTCATTCGGGAATGACCGGTCTTGCAAACGCGGTGTTCAATAATCACAAATTCACGCTCGTGATCCTGGATAACGGAATCACCGCCATGACCGGGCATCAGCCTTCAGCGGCAATGGACACTGTTGCGGCCGGGCAGAACCTGACCAACATCGATCTTGAGGATGTGGTAAAGGGGCTTGGAGTCAAGCATGTTCAGATGGTCCGACCCACAAATCTCAAAAAGGTACAGCAGGCGGTAGAAGAGGCGCTTGCCTATGACGGGCTTTCCGTGATCATATCAAGGGAGGTCTGCCCGCTTCACCAGATGAAAATCAAAAAGGCAAAGAGGCCGGTGTTTGAGGTAAAACAGGAAAAATGCACGGGTTGCGGCACATGTTACAAAGAGTTTGCCTGCCCTGCCTTTTATCTGGACGGCGATAAGGTGAACATCGATCCCAACCTCTGCATAGGATGTGCGGTCTGCGTTCAGGTCTGCCCTGAAAACGCCATTGGACCAAGGAAGAAACAGGAGAGACGATAATGGAAACAAAGAGAGTATATTTCGTAGGTGTCGGGGGACAGGGTAACATCCTCGCCACCAAACTGGTTGGAGAGGCGGCAATCATAGCTGGTGTGCCGGTCAATATGAGCGAGACGCACGGTATGGCCCAAAGGGGCGGAGTAGTAGAGTCGACCGCCGTTGTGGGGCCCGCCTGCAGCTCCATTATCTCGGAGGGCGAGGTGGACATAGCGCTTGCGTTCGAGCCTCTTGAGGCTATGAGGGCGCTGGAAAAGATGAACTGCAAGACCCTTGTGATAATGTCAAAATCAGCCATTCCCCCCTTTACCGTGGCGATCGGCCAGGGGAAATATCCTGAAACAAAAGGGGCGATAGATTACATCAGATCAAAGGTGGGTAAAGTCGTGGCCTTTGACGCCATGGAAGAGGCCAGGGCGGCCGGGAACCCCCTGGGAGTAAACATGGTGATGGTCGGGGCGCTTTGCGCATCAGGGCAGCTTCCCATGAATGACTCAGACTTCAAAAAGGCTATAGAGACAAAGACCAAAAAGGCCTTTATCAAGGCAAACATGGACTGCTTTGAAAGGGGTATCGAGGTCTATTCCCGTTCCATGTCCTAATATAAGCATGAAAGGCCCCCGCCTGATGATCAATCAGGCGGGGGCCTTTTTAAAGAAAGCGAATCATTCTTTTTTATCCAAGACAAAGGTCTTTCAGCTGAGGGCAGTAATCAGGCGCAAAGCGGTAGGCCCTGAATATGGCCCATACCGTGGAAGTTCTGCTCGGCTCGGGCCTTACCCACTGCCATACGATCTGCCTATCAGGGGTAAGTTCGCATATGATGCCGTTCTGTCCCTCGCAGATAAGGGTGTTTCCGTTGGACAGCCTGTTTGCACTGCTTATATAGGCTGAAAAGGAATGCCTGCCGTGCCGGTATGTGTGATCCGTGCTCTGCCAAACGATCTCCCCTGAGTCGATATCCACCTCAAGTGCCCTTGAAACCCCGGTGTACATACCATTGTCATATCCAAGCATATGACCCTCGCCTGGAAGCCCCCTTTCGATCACGGAAAAGTCATGAGGACCTCCCAGGGTCTTTTCATTGAACCTTGTCAGGACCTGGCCGCTTTTCCTGTCAAGGAAGGCCGCATTTCCCCAGCGCCAGACAATCCTCCCTGTGGCCCTTTCTATTATGAAGGCCATATCCAGGAATCTGGAACTTGACATGATGTTGCCGTCCTCCATGGGGGCCAGGTTGTTCATATGGCTCCACTCCTTCCTTGGATGGATGGGCCCGATTATATCCGTATCAGTGTCCATGTGACCCGTGGCATGCCACTCCCACGTGATATTTCCTGAAGGATCTATTTCCCTGATATAGTCGCTGAAGATAACCCCTCCTGCATGTTCGCTGCCTGAAAATCCGCCTCTTATGCTTAAGGCAAGATCAGCAGGCACCTTTTCCCATCCGAGATAGATGTAATTTCCATTCTCAAGCCTGCGGAAATCATGGTGCATGCATGGATCAAAATGGCTGAAAAGGGTGTTTCCTTCCCAATCAAGCTCCCAGAGCCATCCGGTGGCCCCCCCCATCGGGTATCCGCCTATGCCGGGCCTTTCCGGATCCGAGGCATCACCGCTTCTCATCCCCGTGACAATATGTCCGTCTTTTTCAAGGCGCGCATAACAGACAGGAAAGGGGGTATTCCATGAATGGACACAATCCCCATTCATATTCATGAGATAAACCATGCCGGGTCTCTGCCAGGGCTCTATCCCGCTGTTATCCGCCTCAAGCGGAGCCCAGAGTGTAAAACCATCAAAGGCCCTTTCCCTGTCATAAAGGGTTACACCCGTTTCATGGACACAAGGCCAGAAACGGGTTCCTATAAACCAGAGTATTCCCAGAAGTAATATGGGGAAAAAATTCAGTTCCATAAGTGCTGCCCCTTTAAAAGGTCCCTACTTCATACCGCCCTTTTCGAGTATCGCCTCACTTGCACCTTCAGGTATCGGGATGTCACCTCCTGCATCCTCAAGAAGGGTTTTCCACATCTGTTCAACCACCTCCGGGTGATCAGCCGACACGTCTTTTAAATATTCAGGGTCCTTTTTAATGTCGTAGAGTTCCATCTCGGTCTTGTTGTTTCTTGTAATCAGGGCCCAGGAATCATTCGCGGTCCATAGGTAATCCTTGAAAATAGTGCTCACATGATCGCGCTTGGAGTTTTCCTTCCCCATGGCGACAGGCCACAGGTTCTCACCCTCGCACTGATCAGGTACATCAATACCCATCATGGAAAGAACGGTAGGCATGATATCATGATTCATGGCATAGGCGTCACAGGTCTTTCCAGCACCTTCGCCTTGCGGATGGCGTATCCCCATAACCAGGTCAAGCAGACAGGGCATTAACCCCCAGGGAAGCTTTCCCGTCATGTTCTTTTCCCCCAGCTGGTGGCCGTGATCACTTGTAACTACTATAATGGAATTTTTGTCAAGCCCCAGGAGTCTTACCGTATCCATAAAGAAACCGAACCAGCGATCCACCATGCTGCATTCGCCCGCATACATGGCCTTCATATGGTTAAGCTCCTCAGGTGTAAGGTACTTGTCCGCCTTGTCATAATACAGCGGCATTATCACCTCCGTTCCCTTGTATCCCGGATCATAAAGCTCCCTGTAATGTTTCGGGGGATCCCAAGGTTCATGAGGATCAAAGCAGTCGACACACGCGAAGATATTCTCAGCGTCCCTGTTTTTTTCAATCCAGCGGGTGGCGGCCCTGAACACCTGGGCCGGGAAATAGTCCTCTTCGCTCTGACGATGGCTGTTGTTTGTAAGATACCTGGTAAGCTCCCATGTCTTGCGCTTTTCCCATTCCATGCCCTTTGTGAAATGCTTTGCCGCGATGTCGCTTTTTGCCATTCCGGGATCGGTCTTCCAGCAGTCCCACTCCTGCCCCCGGATCATCTCCCAGGCGTGAAATCCCCGGTGAAAGTTCATCCCCGCATAGTCCTGATGAAAACAGTCTGTAAAATAGCCGGAATCGTAATTGTATTCATTGAGATGCTCGGCAAGGGTCTTCTGCTCCCACGGTATGGCGGTCCAGCCGGGGATCCAGACCTTGGACCCGAACATTGTGGTAAGAGGATAGCTTGTGGGCTGTCCCTTCCAGCCTCTGAAGGGAAATGTCCTGATGCCGGTATGTATCGACCTCCGCATCGGAAGTGTGGGAAGCGATTCAGGATAGGCACTGGTAAACCTCATGCTCTCTGAAAAAAAGCTGTCCAGATTAGGGGTATGTATCCATTCATTGCCATAGGCACCCACATGATCTTTTCTGAGAGAATCGATGATAACCAAAATAAGGTTCATTTGCGATATACTCCTTTCTTAATTCAGTCATATTTCAATTTGGTATTAAACATTATCGAATGATATTCTATTTATTTTTTCTTTCTGCTGTCAAGAAACTCTTTCAAATCAAGAGTATTATTCCATTTGTTTAGCTATAATAATAGTTGTTTCAATATATTACATGATATTAACGGAAACTTGGATTTTTGTTTGACATGACTTTTTGCATAAAATATAATCGTATACTATTCGACATTATAAGGAGGACTCATGCCAATACAATCCGTCAGCCGCGCATTTTCCATTTTATCCCTTTTCAGCTCAAACAAGCCGGTACTAACTCTAGCGGAGGTTTCAAAAGAACTCGGACTTGCCAAGGCAACAGCCTACGGAATCATGACAACCATGCGGGAAACAGGCTATCTCGATTATGACAAAAAAAAGGCCCATTACATGCTGGCAGCCAAATATATTGAGCTGGGTGGAATTGTCGTAAAGAACCTGAGGATAAACAGGGAAGGAAGAGAGATAGCCTGCCGGCTGGCAAATGACGCCGGTGTTGTTTGCAGGATAGGGATCTGGGATAGGGACTCCATACTCGTATCCCTTCAATCCACCCCGATGGCTCACGCAGAGCAGCCGAGCCGGCTTGGCCCTCGAGTTCCCGCATACTGCACGGCCCTGGGAAAGGCCTTTCTCTCTTCGGTCTCAAAGGAGGAACTGGATGGATACCTGGATTCTCTTGTCCCTCTACCCTATACACCACGCACCATTACCGACGTCAATGATATCAGGAAGGAACTTGATACGACTAAAGAGCGGGGCTATTCCATTTCCGAGGAAGAAGCACTTCTGGGTCAATCCGGCCTCGGTGTTCCTATCCTGGGCCCGGAAGGCAGACCGCTCGGGGCCATCAGTCTGTCAGGCCTCACGGTAAAGGTGCTCGGGGATCAAATTGAAACCTTGGCAGGCGAGCTGAGGGGTGCTGCAGGAGAAATCTCATACAACCTGGGCTATTACCCACAACCAGTTAAAAAGAAACAGGATCTTAAGGAGAATATGAATGAGTGAACTTACATTTGCCTATGGAAGCATCCCGATGCCCGAAAGGGAAGACAAACCAAGAACCAAGGGGCAGACCATGATGATCGACTGGGGTCTCCCCTTTAACATGCAGCTGGACCTGATCGAAAGCCAGGGTCTCTACGTGGACGAGGCCAAGATAGCCGGATCCATTGCCGGAGTTACACCAAAGCCCTACCTCGAAAAAAAGATCAATGCCTACAAGGACGCCGGGATCTTTGTCTTCCCAGGCGGTCTTTTTGCCGAGCTTGCCCTTGTACAGGGCAACTTTGAAAAATACCTTCAGGAATCAATTGATCTCGGCTTTTCAGGGATCGAAGTTAGCGACAATCTCATAAAACTTTCACCAGGCGACAAAAGGGCGGCCATAAAAAAGGCGGTCAATGATTTCGGACTTGTGGTGATGGGAGAGGTTGGCCGCAAAGAGGGCGTTATGAGCGGGGATGAAATTATCGCCGACTGCGAACTATGCATGGAGGCTGGATGCAAGTGCGTCCTGCTGGAGGCCCATGAGCTGTTCCATGGAGACATCCGCGAAGATGTAATAGAGGAATTAATGCAAAAGATACCTGCTGAAAAGCTCATGTTCGAACTTCCGGTTCAGTATCTTCCGGATGTAACCAAGTCGTACAAGACCCAGATACTCTTCTGGATGGTAAGCAAATTCGGCACCCATGTAAATCTTGCAAACGTGGAGTGGGACGAGATCTATTTTACAGAAATGACCCGTAGGGGCGCTTGTGGCGATACGTCACATCCTGAGGGCGCCTACCGTCTGGCAGGGGTAGAAAATTAAACACTTTTTATATTTCAAGGAGGAACCCATCATGAAAAAAATCGGAACCTTAACCCTCTTGACATCTTTTTTTATTTTATGTCTTTCCTTTTCATCAACCTGTTTTGCCGAATACCCTCAAAGGCCTATAAAGATGATTGCGGCCTTCAGGGCGGGTGGCAATGTCGATACTATCGCACGGATACTTGCAAAGCATATGGCTGACGAACTGGGACAGCCGGTGATAGTGGAAAACAAGGGCGGCGCAGGCGGCTCACTGGGTGCAAAGAGCCTGAAGATGGCCAAACCGGACGGCTATACCATAGGCATCAACATGATAACCGCACTGACCTTTAATCCCTATTTTGCAAAAAAGGCCCCTTTCACTTACCAGGACTTTGATGTTGTGGGAAGCATCTGTCAGTCTCAGGAGGCATTCGTGACTTACGCTGATGCGCCGTTTTCCACATGGCGGGAAATGATTGATTATGGGAAAAAGAATGGTTTTGTAAACTACGCATCCCTTATACCGATCGACAAGATTTTTACCAAAGCCATCAGTTCCAAAGAAGGGCTTACGATTCAACCGGTTCCCACAAAGGGTGGCGCGGCCGTCATAAGTGCCGTTATGGGAAAACATGTGGACTTCGGCTTCAGCGGAGGAATTCACTATTCATATGTAAAGGCCGGGAAGGCAAAAATCCTCGCAGCCCTTTCAAGTAAAGGCCTTGTGGACTTTCCTGAGATACCTACACTCAAATCACTCGGCTATGATATTGATTTTGTCAACTACTGCTTTGTTTACACACCCAAAGGGGTTGACAAAGGCATTCTGGAAAAACTTTCCGGCGCCATGCAAAAGGCAGCCCAGGACAAGGAACTGACCGATCTCATTCAGAGTAAGGTCCACTGGCTCAAGGTCTTCAAAGGACCTGCCGATACCCTGATGCAAATAGAAAAAGACGCAGCAGGTTTTAAGAAACTGCTTGGGAAATAACCGAAAAAAAGGGGAGAGGAAAAACCATCCCCTCCCCCTTTCATTCCCCATAAAATGAGGAAAGGTATGCGTAAGACTGATTTTATCGTTGCCCTGATGCTTATCGGTTTCAGTATTGCAATGATTTTCTTTATTATCCCGGCATGGTGCCCCGAGGCGGGAGAATTCGGCGCCCCATCCGATGTACTACCGATTACGGCCATGGCGGTAACGGGGATACTTTCCCTGCTGTTACTCCTGAAAAACCTGCCGGGCACATGGAAAAAGGAAGATGAAGACCCTGCCCCCATTAACAGGGGCTCATGGATTCACCTTGCAAAATACGCTGGACTTTTCGCATGCGGCACCCTGGTGTTCTCATTTCTCGGCTATATCGCAGGGGGCATCGTTACCATTGCAGCCGGGATGGTTGTCTGCGGAGAAAGAAGGCCTGCGCTGATATCGGCAGTTGCCGTAGCCGGACCCCTTATCATGTATGCGGCACTCTGGTACGGCCTCAGTATGCCTTTGCCTTAACTTGTGACATTTTTGGAAACTTGGAGTTACTTTAATCTATGGAAGCTATTCTCGCCGGTTTTGCAGACGCCTTTACTCTGGGGAACATAATATATCTTGCCCTGGGGGTAGGCATAGGTGTCATCGTGGGCGCCCTGCCGGGTCTTAACGGCCCCATGGCAATCGCCTTGATGGTGCCTATAACATATTATATGGGCCCGTTGATCGCAGTGGCCTTTCTTATCGGTCTCAACAAAGGCGCCTCCTTTGGGGGCTCGATCGCTGCGATCCTCTTAAATACCCCCGGGACTCCGGAGGCCGCGGCTACCTGCTTTGACGGATACCCGCTTGCAAAACAGGGAAAGGGAGAAAAGGCTCTTAAGATAAGCCTTTATGCGTCGGTAACAGGAGACACCTTTTCCGATCTTGTGCTCATTTTCGTTGCAGCGCCGATAGCCACACTCGCTCTTAAAATGGGGCCGCCGGAGATCTTCGCCGTTATCGTCTTCGCCCTTGCCATGATTGCCGGTCTTGAAGCGGACTCCCTGCTGAAAGGACTCATAGGGGCATGTCTGGGTATAACATTTGCCTGTGTGGGCCTTGATCCAGTGTCCGCCATGCCTCGTCTTGCCTTTGACATCATGGAACTTGAAGAGGGCATAAGTGTTATCACGGTGGGAATAGGTCTTCTGGCGCTGAGTGAAATAATAGTTCGTTTGGAAGAAATGAAGCATGAGGCACAGCAAGGCGATAACGGCCTCATTTTCGATAAAAACATAAGCAAGGCCGACCGTACCATCTCCTGGGCCGAATACCGCAGCTGCGGTAAAACGATTTTCCGCTCCAGTCTTATAGGGACAGCCCTTGGCGCCCTTCCGGGACTGGGGGCCACCATCGCCAGCTTTCTAGGCTATGGCGCGGCCAAAAGGGCAAGCAAGGACCCCGATTCATTTGGAAAAGGAAACATAGAGGGCGTAGCGGCGGCGGAGGCAGCCAATAACGCGGTCATCGGGGCCAATCTCATTCCCCTTTTCACACTGGGTATTCCGGGAAACGTCGCATCTGCAATGCTTATCGGGGCTTTCATCATTCACGGGGTAACACCAGGACCTCTTCTTTTTGAAGAAAACGGACAGCTCATCTACGGCATCTACGGTGCAATGCTTATTGCCAACGTCTTAAACCTTCTGATCGGAAATATAGGGCTCAGATTCTTTGCAAAAGCCCTCAGCATATCAAGCGCCATAGTCTTTCCCATCATAATGTTCGTATGTATGACCGGCGCCTATATGGCCAACAACAGCATATTCAACGTATATATGATGTTCGGTTTCGCCTTTCTCGGTTTTCTCCTGAAAAAGCTGAAGATAAGCTTCATAACCTTTATCATAGGTTTTGTGCTGACCCCCATGCTTGAGCTGTCCTTCCAGCAGACCCTCATAATGAGCAGGAACAACCCATTCATAGTGCTTCAAAGGCCGATAAGCTGCGGTTTTATAATCCTTACGGCCTTTTTCATATGGCGTATGGCAAAAAAACCGGCTAAAAAGATCCGATAAAACCTTAAGACGAAAGAAGGCCCCTTAGAATAAGGGGCCTTCTTTGTTGAGATACGGCAGATCAGCTCCCATATTCTCGCCCCAAGTTCCAGGTCCCGCTTATTATGAGACGGTCCAGATCCTTTTTCAGGGAACTTACCTTCTTCTGAATTACCTTTCAAAAAATAACGCAGCTTCTCTTACAAATCAGCAATGGTTTTTGGAACAAAAAGATCAAGGCTGTGCCTGTGATCACCGAATTGGTGGCTGACGGAGTAGCTGCCGATCGGTTTATAGTATTTCAGAACCTCAGTCTCTATTTCCTTTTGAGGATTTATGATCAGTGAGAATTTTTGTTGCGCAACCTGCTCGTTGACATCAATAAAAGAATACCCATGCCTGCGTACAAGATAATCCCTGCTTTGAAAATAACCCAATCCCTCCATAAACAGGGTTTTCCCCTCATGAATATTGAGGATGGCGGTAGCGTCATCGTTCATCACAGGTCCTTTTGCAGCGGCTACCAGTTCCGCAACAGGTGTCCATTCACCGGCCAGTTCCGATGACGGTATGACAAGTTTATTTCGCACCAAATCCCTATAGCCCCGGTTACCCATAATAAGAATGAGGGCCAGTAATAAAGGTATGATGACCTTGAAATTTCCAGGCCGGCTTTTCTTTATGAGGTCACAGCCCACTACTATCAGTGCCGGAATAACGCAATACCAGTAGTAGTTACCGGCTCCAGGATTACCGAGAAGAAACGCGAATAAAGGGAGCCCGACCACCAGATGCGTAAAAAAAGGGCCATAACGCTTATAATCAAAAGATTTTGTCAGCATACAATATGGAATCAATACCAGTATCGGTAAAAAATAAGATACAAGCTCCTTCAGCTTTGAAAGCAGGTAGGCAAAAGAATAGCTGTTTGAGGCCCAGCCAGCCATGATTTTAAACGTGAAAAGGGAATATAGCCCCCCCGTGATATAATCCGCTGCCAATATTGAAATAATTATGGCCGCGCTTCCATACAGAAGATATGAAAGCGCCATCTTTTTGTCCCTGTGAATAAACCAGTAATTTAAGACTATGGCACCGAATCCTGATACAAAATAGGCCTTTGAAAAAAAACCGAGCATGCCGGCAATCAAGGTGGATGCAATAGCGGTTTTTTTGTAAGGCCACTTCCAGTGAATGAACAGGGTGATAAACAATAAAAAGTTTCCCAGGCTGTCAGGCTTGCATATCAATAACCACCTTGCCCAGTTCAACATGAAGACGTTCAAGCCGATGGATATAAGCACAAAGCGCCAGCTTCGAGTCAGGCTGAATACGGCGCAGGCGGTAAAAAAAACCAGCAATAAGAAAAAGCCTAAAGAAACAAGACGGGGAGCAAACAGACTCCTGCCTAAGACCTTTATAAAAGGAGCAACAAGGGCGGGGTATAAGGGGCCGTAAGGTTCAATCGCAAGAGGCGGGTCCTTGGTTATTTCGTATAACGGCTTACCTTCGGATATGATTATCGCGTGATTCAACTGCAGTGATTCTCTCACCATCAGCTGGTAGGGATACTTCAAGAGTTTATATTCGTATGACAGAAATCTGCCCAGCATACAAACTGAAATAAGAACAAGGATTATCGTTAAAAATCTTGCCGTCTTCTTCAACCGATTATCAGCGAAACTTATTGCTCCCATATTATTAAACTATCCCCGGCAGATGCAAGCCAAGTCTATCGGTAGATTCCGTCATTCTTCATGACTGTTTCAAGCCGAT